>Ga0182011_10001451_pt1 | contig 20754 bp, 18 predicted proteins | sample 711E1DmetaG_FD_120481 | JGI IMG/M metagenome (GOLD analysis project Ga0182011, IMG submission 120481) | Permafrost microbial communities from Stordalen Mire, Sweden - 711E1D metaG | ecosystem: Environmental > Terrestrial > Soil > Wetlands > Permafrost | place: Sweden: Stordalen | collected... | reverse complement strand
CGGCCAGAAATTGCCAGTGCAGACGCTCCGCCGCCTCATAGGACGGCAGCGCCTGCAGCACCCGCTGCCAGTTGCCCTGGATGGCCACCATGCGCGGCAGCAGGCGGGTGAAGATGAAGGCCAGCAACACCAACCCGGCCGGCTGGATTCCCACCACTTTGACAGCGCAGTAGAGGAACACGCTCAGCGCCAGCACGCCGCCGAGTTCGAAGGCGGCCCGCGTGAGCGCCTGCACCCGCATGGCCCGGACCCAGTGCGCGGCAATATCGTGGATGACCCGCCGGAAGACTTCTAAGTGATGCATTTCGCGACCGTGGCTCTTGGCGATCTTCATGCCGCCCAGATGCTCGGTCACAGCCGCCGCCATCTCGATCCGTTTCTCCTGGCTGATCATGCCCAGCTCGTGCGCCTGCCGCCCCAGCGGCCGCAACCCGAGCGCCACGGCCGCGCCGCACGCCAGCGCCAGGGCGGTCAGCATCGGGGACAGGCTCAGCGCCAGCGCCACCTGCACGGCTGCCAGACCCGCCAAGCCTAGCAGGGCGAGCAGTTGTTGGGTGCCAAACCCGACGCGCTGAAGTTCCTCAGTCAACACCTGGACAATGTCCGAAGCGCGCTGTCGGGTGAAGAACAGCCAGTCCGCCCCGACCATTGCCCGGTAAAGCCGCTCGCGCAGGAAACAGGTCAAGGCCGTTTCGATCCGCGTATTTAGCACGTCGAGACAGAGCCGCAGCCAGGCCTGCATCGCCATCACCGCCACGAACACGGCCAGCACCCCCGCCAGCGTGAAGGGAATGTGGGTGCTGCGCAGCACGGACGCGGCCGCCTGCCCGATCCCGCCCGCCCCGGAGACTTCGCCCAGCCCGATCAACTGCAGCAACGGCAGCAGCAAGAGCAAGCCGCTGCCCTCCAGAAACCCCACGCTGATCAGCAGGGCCAGCGATATCCACAGGCGGGCGCCGGCGTGTTTCGCCAGACAGTGCACAAACGAGCGGAAAGCCGGCCATGCTTGGTGCATTTCGTGGCACTATGCGAACCGTCATCCCTTGGCCACCCAAAAGGTCCAGCGAATTGCGGTTGATAACGCGCAAACAATGCACGACCGCGGAGAAGATTCATCTGTCGCGGGAGGCGGACCGCGGCAAGACATTGCGGAGGTCTGTAGATTAGAGCATGGCCTCAGGCTGCGCGCGAAGCTGTCTGCAATGAACACTGAAGGGTTTTTCCAAATCGCTTTCTGGGCGTTGATGGGGCTGATGATATTGATGCGCGTGTGGTTCGTGTCTCGTTTGCGGCCGGCGGGCGAACGGCTCCTGCCAGACCGGACCGCCCTCCAGCGAGAGGGCTGGCGGATCGTGGCCATCCGGGGTGTGGGTTATCTTCTTTTCGCTGTGTTTATTGTGCTGCTCTCCCTCCATCCCATCAGCCTGCAACGGCTGGTCGATCCTTTGCCTCCCTGGCTGCGCTGGGCGGGTTTCGCCATGGGGCTGGCCAGCCCGGGCCTCTGGCACTGGACGCATCTCGCACTGGGCCGTTTTTGGTCGCCCCAAGTGCAGCTCCGTGCCGTCCACCGGTTGGTGACTTCGGGCCCCTATTCGCGGATGCGGCATCCCGTGCACATGGCGATTCTAGCGTGGGCGGTGAGCCTTGGCTTCGTGATTGCCAGCTGGGTTCCTGTGCTCTTCGCGGCCTGGGTGGCGGCGATTCTTGTGCTGCGGGTTCCGCGGGAAGAACGGATGATGCTGGAACAATTCGGCGACGAATGCCGGGATTATATGAAACGGACGGGCAGATCCCTTCCGTGGTGGCAAACTCCGCGCCACGCGGCGATTACGGCTTTAGGACTTTTACAAGATAACGGAGGCAACTGAGACGGCCTTCTTCTCCTTCGTTCATTTTCTCCGTTTCCTCAATTGCCTCCTGTAAAATGATGTGGCTGTGGTGTCAGCCGGGCGAGGAATCATCCGGACCAGCGCGCGGGAACCGCCTTGACGTGGCGCGGGATCTGGCCAGCAACGCAGTATGAACCTGCGCGTGTTTCTGCCCGTCCTCGCGTTTCCATTTCTGGTCGTTAGCGGGAGGACGGCCGCCCCAGAAGAAGCGGCGCAACAGCTCGCGCGGCGCGTCGTGCCGGCGCTGGGCGGGCAGCTGACCTTCGAGGCGATCCCGTCCGACCACGGACGCGATGTGTTTGAAATCGAGAGCCGCGGCGGGAAGATCGTCCTCCGGGGCAACAACGGCGTGGCGATGGCGTCGGCCCTGAATCGCTACCTCGAGGAATTCGAGGGCGCCGAGATCTCCTGGAACTGCGGAAACCAGCTCGCCCTTCGGGATTTGCCGCTGCCTGTGCCGGAGAAGCTCCGCGTCGCCAGCCCTCATCAGTTTCGCTACGCCTACAATTACTGCACCCACGGCTACACCATGGCCTGGTGGGATTGGCCGCGTTGGGAGCGGGAACTGGATTTTCTCGCGCTCAAGGGGATCAACCTCGCCCTCATCATCGAGGGCCAGGAGCAGGTGTGGATCGAGGCGCTGCAGCAACTCGGCTACACCAATTCCGAAGTCCGGCAATGGCTCTGTCTGCCGTCCCATCAACCGTGGCAATACATGGCGAACATGGAAGCCTACGGTGGGGGGATCCCGCAGTCGGCGGTCGACCAGCGTGCGGAGCTCGGCCGGAACATCCTTACCCGCATGCGCGAGCTCGGCATCGAACCGGTGTTGCAGGGCTACTACGGGATGGTGCCGTCGGATTTCAAGAAACGGTATCCGGCCGCGAAGATTCATCCGCAGGGCGAATGGGGCGGACTCTTTCGGCCGGACATGCTCGATCCGCTTGATCCGCTCTTCATGAAGGTGGCGGGTGCATTTTATGACGCGCAGGCGAAACTGCTCGGCCGGGCGGGATTCCTGGCGGCCGATCCCTTTCACGAAGGTGGCAGCACCGAGGGCATCGATCTCGCGGCGTGCGGACGGGCGATCTATGGCTCAATGGCGAAGGCCAGTCCCAGGGTGGTCTGGGTGCTGCAATCGTGGATGGATAATCCGCGCCAGCCGATGCTCGACGCGCTGGACAAGTCGCGGCTGCTGGTCCTCGACCTCTTCGGCGAGTCGAAGGAGAACTGGCGGGAGCGTGGACAATTCGGCCAGACGCCGTGGCTATGGTGCACGATCCACAATTTCGGTGGGAACGTCGGCTTGTCGGGCCAGCTCGACAAGCTGCGCACGCTGCCGGTCAAGGCGCTCGCCGAGGCGGGCCCGGGCAAGGGGCAGATGCACGGGATCGGCGCGTTAATGGAAGGCAGTGAGACGCAGCCGTTGATGTGGGAGCTGTTTTTTGGCAATGCCTGGCGGAGCGACGCGCCCGATGTGAACCTCTGGCTGGGCGACTATGCGCGCCGCCGGTACGGCCGCCCGTCGCCGCCGGCCCTGCGGGCGCTGCAGGTGCTGCACGAGACGGTCTACAGCGCGAAAGTCGCCGATTTTCCGTTGAATTCCGTCATCTGTGCCCGCCCGTCGCTCGAACCTTACCCGAAGGCCCGCCTGTGGGGCACAACCGAACCGTACTATGACACCACGCGCCTCGTCGAGGCCTGGCGGTCTTTGCTCGAAGCCGCGCCGGAGTGCGCGGGAAGCGATGGCTATCGCTATGATCTCGCCGACGTGAGCCGGCAGGTGCTGGCCGATCTCGGCGGGCGCTACCACCGGGCGGTCTTGCAGGCGTTTGCCAGCAAGGACCCTGCGGCGGTGAAGCAATTGGGCGGAAAGATGCTCGGCCTCCTCCGCGATCTCGATGAGTTACTCGCGACGCGAAGAGAATTCCTCCTCGGCATCTGGCTGGCGGATTCACGCAAATTCGGCCAGACGCCGGAAGAAAAGGACCGATGCGAGCGCGGTGCCCGCGAACTGCTGACGACCTGGACCAGCCGAGACAACATCACCGACTACGCCAACCGCCAGTGGGCCGGCCTCGTCGGCACATTCTATTTCTCCCGCTGGCAAACCTGGCTGGAAGCGCTGCAATCGTCGCTCGCATCTGGCGAAGCGATCAACGTCGACGCGATCCGCGCGCGCATCCGCGACGGCGAACTCGCCTGGACGGCGCGGCACGACCCGTATCCAACCGAACCGTCCGGAGAGACTCTGGCGGTTTCCCGCCGGCTGTTCGAGAAATATTCAGCCGACGCTTCGGCGCCGGTGTCAGCCGCAGATCAGCCGCCGCATTAATCGGCGACCGGAGGCCGTGGGCGTGACCCCCGCTCCGCCGGCCGGGTCGTCGTGCGGTCCCATTCGCAATGGGAGCGAAAGCTGCGGGCAGGCTTTTCCCCGGGTGCACCGGGAACAAAAAACCCGCAGCGCTGGCTGCGGGCTTGCATGCGGGGGAAGGGAAGCGTTCTTCAGGCCTTCTCGACCAGGCCGGCTTTGATCGCCTTGACGGAAACCCACACGCGTTTGGTGCCGCCATTGGCCAGTTTGATGCGGATGCGCTGGAGATTGGGCCGGAACTTGCGGCGCGTGATACTCGTTATGTGCGTGCCGATGCCGCCGCTCTTCTTGCTCTGGCCTTTGCGGTTGATGATGTTGCCCTTAGCGGGCTTCCTGCCGGTGACAAAACAAACTCGTGCCATGGGATTCTTCGTGTTGAAGGGGTCGGAGTAAAGACGCGCCCGACTGGGAAGCAAGGGAAAACTCGGTTGCGCGCTGTGGCGGTCGCCTCAGGGGACCGGATCGCGTAACGCATGGAGAACCTGGAATTTCCGGCCCATGTTGGCCGGATGAAGCAACTGCATCACTCCGAGTTTGCGTCCGCTGAAACGGCCAGCCTCGTCAGCGGTCAGCCGGCTGAGAGCAGGTGCGGCGTGGTGGACGAAAAACGCCTCCTGCGATTCAAGCACCGGCGTGGCGAAGCCGTGGTCGACAAGCGCGTCCGCGAGCCAGTCCCAGCAGACATGGCCGGTTAGGTCCTGCCCTCCAGCGCGTGCCAGCAGGTCGCCGTGCTGCCGGTGACGGAAATAGGCGCGCAGCGTGCCGCCGGGCGTTTCTTCAGCGAGTTCGCGCCAGGGCTTCCCGTAGTCGAAGGCCACAAACAAACCGGTCCACGGGTGCGCTACGATCTGCGCGGCGAGACTCGCCGCCGCGAGCGGCAGGTCGATCCGGTACCCGTCGGGGGCAACGGAAGGAAGGCGATTCTCCACCGCCCGGACTTCGGGCGAAAGCTCCGGCAACAGGACCTCCTCCAGCGTGTCGTGGCGCAGCGCGACGCCGGTCTCCCGCCAGCAATCCGCCTCGCGGACGATCCGGTGGAATGGCTGCGCGTCGAATAGTTCGTTGGAGAACACGAGCGACTGCGGTGGAAACACCAGCGGTTGCCCCAGGGGGATGCTTACGACGCCGGCGAAGGGATGGCTGACGCCGGCCAGCACACCGCCAGGTGCGGCCGGACCCGGGCCGTCGGGCTCCGCGCCGATTTCAACAAAAGCATGGGCGCCGGGCGGCCGCGGACCGAGCAACCCGACACAGGCCGCCACCACCAGTTCGCCAAACATCGGGCCTAGCGAAGCGGCCGTGAAGAAGTCGGTGTCCTCGGCGCGCCCGATGCGCCGCTGCGGCCGGGCGTAGTAGCCGGCTTCCGGGTGGTACAAGGCCAGGTTCATGAAACGGGCAAATGACATCAGGCCGCCCGCACCGGCTTCCTGCCGGAAGGCGGCGATGAACTCGGGGGACGTCGTTGTGATTGCCTTTTCAGTCATGCGTGGCGCGAGGAGCTGCTTTTGTTCCTCGCGGAGGGGTTAGCCGGCAAATCCCACACTCTGAGTGAAGACTTCGCAAGATGTGGGGTGCGATAATCCACCGTTGTCATTGCGAGAAGCGAAGCGACGAAGCAATCCATCTGGCTGGATCGCCACGCCCTCGTCCCTCGGGCTCGCGATGACAGCGGGAAAGGTGAAACATCCGAGCTAGTGCCTGGTCTGCGGATGCCATTTACAAGCCCAACCAGATGCACACAGTGGACGGCATGCTCAAACGCTTTCTCATCATCGTCGGTGGCGCCGCCTGCGGCATCTTGCTGGCCACGGCGGTGACGCAGCTCCGTCCCGCATGGAGCCTGTGGCCCAACCGGGATCTGGAACGCAACACGGCCTATTTCCGCAGCGTGCTCGATCTCGTCGGGAAGAACTACGTCGAGGAAAAGGCCGCGGGCTACGACCAGTTAACCCGGGCGGCGCTGGAGGGCATGCTCAAGTCGCTGGATCCCCATTCCGATTTTCTGAAAGCTGAGGCCTACCGCGAACTGCGGGAGGAAATGGACGGGAAGTTTGGCGGCATCGGCATTCAGATTGAGCAGCGCGACGGCCGGATCGTGGTGATCGCCCCGATCGCTGACACTCCCAGCGATCGCGCGGGCGTCCGCCGGGGCGACCAGATCGTCAAGGTCGACGGACAATCCATTGAAAAGCTGGGCATGGGCAAGATCGTCGAGCGGTTGCGCGGCAAGCCGGGAACCAAGGTGGAGGTGGCGCTGTTCCGGCCGGCCACGAAGGCCACCATCGAGCTGACGTTGACGCGCGAGATCATCAAGGTGGAAAGCGTGCGCGATGCGCAGATGCTGGGAACCGGGATCGGTTACATCCAGCTGACGCAGTTCAGCGAGCGCACCGGCGCCGAATTCGGGCAGGCGCTGAAACAACTGCAGGCCCAGGGCGCCAAGGCGCTCGTCCTCGACCTGCGCAACAACCCGGGCGGGCTGCTCGATGCCGCGGTCGAAGTGGCGGAGCCGTTCTTCAAGCCGGGTGAGCTGATCGTTTACACCAAGGGACGCACGGCGGACAGCCGGCAGGAACTGCGCGCGGGACGGTTGGCCGGCGGCCTGAACCTGCCGGTCGCGGTGCTGGTGAACTCTGGCACCGCCAGCGCGGCCGAAATCGTCGCGGGCGCGCTCAAGGATACCGCGCGCGCCGTGGTGGTGGGCGAGACCACCTTCGGCAAGGGCTCCGTGCAGAGCGTCTTCCGGCTCAATGACGGCGAGGCCCTGCGCCTCACCACGGCCCGCTATTTCACGCCGAGCGGCGTGAGCATCCACGAGAAAGGCATCGAACCCCAGGTGCCCGTGACGGTGTCACCGGAGGACGAAGGCAAGGTGCGGCTGCAGCGATTGCGGCGGGACCTCACGGATCAGAGGGAGTTCGCCGCGCGCTTCGGCTTCGAGCCCATCGAGGACCGCCCGCTGCAGGCGGCGGTCGATGTGCTGCAGGGAGTGGATCTCTTCGTGGCGCGCAGCCAGCCGGCGCCGGGGAAGGCGGCGGGGCCATGATCCTTGCACTCGAGACTTCGTGCGATGAGACCGCGCTGGCGCTGTTTGATCCGGCGTACGGGCTCCGGCAGGAGCTCGTCCACAGTCAGATCGCCCTGCACGATCGCTACGGCGGCGTCGTCCCCGACCTCGCGACGCGCGAGCACCTGCGTAACCTGCCACCGCTGCTGCAGCGCCTGCAGGAACAGGGCGAACTGGCAGCGGTCACCGCCATTGCCGTAACCCATGGGCCGGGTCTGGCCGGCTGTCTCGCCATCGGCCTGGCGGCGGCGAAGGCCCTGGCGCTTGCCTGGCGCGTGCCGCTGCTGGGCGTGAATCACCTGCGCGGCCATGCCTGGTCGCCGTTCATCGCCGTGCATGCCGCGGAACCGGCGGCGTTCGCCGGGCGGATCGACCGCCTGCTGCCGCACCTGGGGTTGATCGTGTCGGGCGGCAACACCCTGCTGTTCACGATCGATCGCGGCCGGCGTCTCTCCGTGCTGTCCGCCACGCGCGACGACGCTGCGGGCGAGGCCCTCGACAAGGGCGCGAAACTGCTCGGGCTCGGCTATCCGGGCGGCCCGCTCATCGAGCAGCGGGCCTTGGCCGGGCGCCCCGACGCCTACGATTTTCCCCGGGGCATCCAGCCGAACGGCGATCTGTCCTTCAGTTTCTCCGGGCTCAAGACCAGCCTGCGCTATCTCGTCGAGAAGCTGAGCACGGCCGAGGTGACGGCGCGACTTGACGACCTGTGCGCGAGCTACCAGCAGGCGGTGATCGATGCGTTGGCGAAAAAAACCGCCGCCGCCCTCAGCCGCGGCGGCTACGCGAGCCTGGGCTTGTCCGGCGGGGTGGCCAGGAATGGGGCGCTGCGCACGGCGTTGGCGGCCGTGGCCGGGGAGGGCGGCCGGCCCTTTCTGGCCGCGCAGGCGCGGCAGACCGGAGACAACGCCGGCATGATCGCGTTTGCCGCGTGGTGCGATCCGGCGGGCTGCGCGCGCGACGACCAATCCGCCCTCACCATCCAGCCCGACCTGGCCCTCGGCTAGGAATACTCCCGGCGGAGGTTGCTGGGAAGCAGGCCGAGCTCCTCGCGGTATTTCGCGACGGTGCGCCGGGCGACCTTGATGCCCTTCGCCTGCAGCTTGGCCACGAGTTCCTGGTCGCTCAGCGGATGGGCCCGGTCCTCCCCGGCGATGAGATCGTTGATCATCTCCTTGACGCTGGTGTTGGACACGGCGTCGCCGCTTTGCGCCTGGTAGCCGGGCGTGAAGAAATACTTGAAATCAAAGACGCCGTGCGGGGTCTGGATGTACTTGTTTGCGATGGCCCGGCTGACGGTGGTCTCGTGCACGCCGACCACCTCGGCGATCTGCGTCATCGTCAGCGGCTTCAGCCGGGAAACCCCGTGTTCGAAGAACTCCTCCTGCACCGTGATGATTTCGCGGGTGATCCGCTCGATGGTCTGCTGGCGCTGCGCAATGGAATTGATCAGGAAACGCCCGGAGCGCATGCGTTCGCTCAGATAGTCGCGCTCCGCCTTGGAGAGCTGGCCCTTGGCGATGAGCTCCCGGTACGTCTGGCTGATGCGCAGGCGCGGGATGTAATCGCTGTTGAGGCGGATCTGCCACCGGCCGTCCTCCTTCTCCACCGCGACATCGGGCACCACGACCCGGTTGCTGTCGTCGGCAAAACGGCGGCCGGGCGACGGATCGAGGGTGCCGATCTCCTCGATGGCCACCTGTATTTCCTCAAGGGATACGCCGAGCCGGCGGGCCAGATCGGGAATGCGGCGGCGGGTGAGCAGCTCGAAATGGTCGCGCACCACCCGGGCGGCGATCGAGTCCCCGCGCCCGGTGCTGGCCAGCTGGAAGAGCAGGCAGTCCTCCAGGTTCTGCGCGCCGATGCCCGGCGGATCGAAGGTGCGGAGCAGCTTGTGCGCCGCCTGCACGTCCTCCAGGGCGAGGCCGGACATCAGGGCGATGTCGGCCGGGGTGGCCGTGAGGAACCCGCGGTCATCGATGCTGCCGACGAGGTAGCGAATGGCGGTCAGCACCCGCGGCGGGCAGTCGGAAACCTCGGCCTGCCGCATCAGATGTTCCTGCAGCGACGTCTCGCTGACGAGCGAGTCAAAGAAATGCTGGCGCTTCTCCGCCGCCTCCGAGGTGTAGGGCTGGCCGCCGCCGCCCTGCGCCAGGTCGTCGCGCCAGTCGTCGTCGATCTTGTTCAACACCTCGAAGTTCTTGGAGAAATCGAGTTCCTCGCGCGGTTCCGCCTGGTCGGCCGGGGGGACCTCCGGCGCCTCCTCCGTGCCGTTTTGGTCGAGACTCACGCCTTCCATCGGCAGCTCCTCGAGGGTAGGGTTGGTTTGCAGCTCCTCCTGAATCACGGATCGCAGGTCCAGGGCGGCGACCTGGAGGATTTTCAACGACTGCCGCAGCTGCGGCGCCAGCACCATCTGCTGCGTCTGGCGCTGACTGAGATGTTGATGAAAACCAGGTCCGCTCATGACGGGGGGGCGTACCGGTGGCGCCGGTCACACCACCGGCGAAGGCCCCGCCGGGAGCAGCGCGGCGGCCGGCTCGGGCTGGTCGAACAGTTCGCGCAGGTAGACCCCGAGCTTTTCGTTGGTGGGGCCGTAGCGGTCGCTGTAGAGATACATCTCGAGATCGGTCAGCAGGGCGGACGCGGACTGGTAGCGCCTGTTGCGGTCGCGCTCCAGCACCTTGTGGAGAATGGCCTCAAGCTTCTCGTCGATGTCCGCGCGCAGCTCCGCGAAGCGCGGAATGGGCATGCCGAGAACGTTCTTCCGCGACTGCAGCCGGTCGTCCGATCGGAAAATGTTCCGGCTGAGCAGCAATTCGGACAAAACAATGCCGAGGGAGAAGAGATCGGCCCGCGCGTCGGTCACGGCGTAGCTGGCCTGCTCCGGCGAGCAATACTCGTCCTTGCCGGGGATGACCTTGCCTTCCTCATTGTACATGAGGTTGAACGCCTTCGCGATTCCGAAGTCGGTCAGCTTCACGTCGCCCTCATACGCCACCATGACGTTCTTCGGATTGACGTCGCGATGCACGATATTGAGGTGATGCCCGTCGCGGTCGGTCTTCTGATGGGCGTAGGTCAGACCGCGCGCCACGCGCGAAGCGATGAACGCGGCGAAGTCGACGGGCACCGGGCGGCCCAGCTGACGGTGCCGTTCGAGGAACTGCTCGAGATTCACGCCATTCACAAACTCCATCACCATGAAATGCTGACCACCGACGAGGCCAAGGTGGTAGGTCTGGACGATGTTGGTGTGGATGAGGTCGGCCACCAGCCGGGCTTCGCCGATGAAGTTCTTCTGAAACTCCTGGATGCTCGAATACTCCTCCCGAATGAGCTTGATGGCTACCAGTTTGCGAAAGTTCCCTGCGCCGTACTGGAGGGCCTCATACACGAGGCCCATGCCGCCCTCGGAAATCTTCCGCAGCAGCTCGTAATGAAGTTCGTTGAGAATTAGCTTGAGCGCGGCCACCCCGGAATGGAAGCGCAGTCAGCGACAGCTGGCAAGTGCGCAGATGAAACCTAGCATGAAAAATGCTTCAAAGACTTCTGCGGTTGAAAACGATCTGCGAAACGGATGATGGTGATCGCCAGCCCGTGCCCGCCTCGCCCGCCGCGCGCGACGACGCGGCGTGTGGCGAGGTCCGGGCTCAGACCGTGGCTTCGTGGAGCGCGACAATGCCGAAGCTCAGCCCGGTCGCAGTCACAGAGGAGAATCCGGCGGCGCGAAACTCGGCGCCCAGGCGCTCGCGACCGGGGAAATCTCCGATCGTCCGGCCGAGATATTCGTAGGCGGCGCGGTCGCCGGTGATGAGGCCCGCCAGCCGCGGCAGCATGCGCCGAAGATAAAAGAAATAAAGCGGACGGAACCAGCGCGACGGCTGGGAGAACTCCAGCACGAAAAGGCGCCCGTGCGGCGGCCGGAGCACCCGGCGCATTTCCCCGATCGCCCGCGGGCGGTCGGCCATGTTGCGCAGACCGAAGGCAATCGTGACCGCATCGATGGAGGCGTCGGCCAGCGGCAGCGCCAGGCCGTCGCCGGGCCGGAAGGAAACATTGGCGTAGCCGCCCGCCCGGCGCTTCTTCGCCTCGGCTTCGTCCAACATGGGCAGGCAGAAATCCATGCCGATAATCTCAACCCCGGCGGGGAGCCCGCGGCCGAGCGCAAACGCCACGTCGCCGCTGCCCGTGGCCAGATCGAGGACCACCTGGGGATGGGCGCGGCGCACGGCGGCGACGAGCCGGCGCCGCCACCACCGGTCAATTCCGCCGCTGAGTAGCCGGTTGGCAAGGTCATAGCGGCGCGCGATGCGCGCGAACATGGTGTTGACCGCAGCGGAGTCGGGCATGGTCGGGAGGACGAAGAACGAAAATCGAAGCACGAAGGCCTGAAGGCAAAGCTAAAGGCCGGCGCTCGTCCGGGTGAATCCGCCGGTCGACCTGGGCCCGGCTCTCGCCTAACCGCTGCTGGCGCCACTCTTGAAACGGTCCACCACCCAGCGCGACAGCACCTTGTCCGGTGCGTCGACGGCCTCCCGCGAAATGGCAAACCGGCGAGGCTCGCCGTCGCCGGCGATGAGTTTGAGCCCGTGGTGGAAATCGCGGAATTTCTCCTCGCACAACGCGCGGATCGTCTTGTCCGCCGCGAGGCTCAGTTCAATGAGCCGTTCGATCGCCGTTTCATCGAAGGCGAGTTCAAAACCGTGGTCCTTTTGAAACCGCGCCGCGAAGGCGGCGACGTCGGCCGCGAGGACGTCGCGCTGCTGCGCGGCGTTTTGCCGGAGAAGGCGCTGGAGCGTCGCGGGCGGGTCCGCGATCGTGGACCGGTCGATCCTGAATGTCTTGATGGCCGTCGAAGGCAGCTCAAACTTGAAGCCGCGCAGCACCCTTTCGAGCACGGTCATGAGGCCGCGGGCGCCGGTGCGCTCGGCGTAAGCCTGGCTGGCGATCTCGTGCAGAGCCTCGGACGTGATTTCAAAGTCGATGCCGTACCCGGAAAAGTCGGCGCGGTATTGCTGCAGGATGCTGCCCTCGGAGGTCAGCAGGATCTTCTCGAGATCTTCCGTGGTGAGCGTCTTGCAGGCCACGCGCACCGGCAGGCGGCCGACGAATTCAGGCTCCATCCCGTAGTCGATGAAATCGCGGCTTTGCGCCAGGTGCAGAAGGTCGCTGTCGTCCGCTGGCCGGTCGCGGGCCGCCGAGGCAAAGCCGATCTGGCCGCTTTGCACGCGGCGCCTGATTTGCTCGGTGAGCTTGTCGAAGGCGCCGCTGACAATGAAGAGAATGTGTCGCGTGTTGATGGTCCGTTTGTGCGGCCCCGAACGGCGCTGAAAGTCCATGAGCGCCTGGATCTGACCGGCGATGTCAGTCTGGCTTTGCAGGTTGACGTCGGTCTCCTCCATCAGCTTGAGCAGATTGATCTGCACGCCGCGGCCGGAGACGTCGCGGCCGACGGAACTGCCGGAGGCGGACGCGATTTTGTCGATCTCGTCGATGTAGATGATGCCATACTGGGCCAACTCGACGTCGCCGTCAGATCCTTTCACGAGGTCGCGCACGAGGTCCTCGACATCGCCGCCGACGTAGCCGGTCTCGGAGAACTTGGTGGCATCGGCTTTCACCAGGGGCACGCCTATAAGTTTGGCGATGCATCTCATTAGATATGTTTTGCCGACACCCGTCGGTCCAAGCAGCAGGATGTTCTGCTTCGCGTAGTCGCGCTCTCGCAACGCTGGATCTGCGAGGCACTGGCGGACATGGTTATAGTGATCACAGATTGCGACCGAGAGCACCTGCTTTGCCTCCGCTTGCTGGATAACGAATCGATCGAGATAATCCCGAATCTCCCGAGGCTTGAGATTGAACTCGCGGATTAGCTGCAAGGTGGCCTGGTGTTTTTTATTTCTCTCGTCGTCAGTATCTTCAGAATTGGTACCGGTCCCATCCGTTGTAGGTGGCGGGAAAAATGTCTTAACATTCGACGCCTTAAAGAGTTCCTGAATTTGCTTTGGAAGCTGCTCAAAGGATTCGGGGGGATTTTTGTCACTCATTTTTTAAGGAGATTGTAAGCCTTTGATGTTGACGGGATTTACTCTTCGGGTACCTTAAAGCGTTTTCAGCTTGGATTTTAGAGAAAGGATATAACATGTCGACTAACCTGACTAAACGCGAAATTGTCCTGCAAATCTACGAGAAAACCGGATTTCCGCAAAAAGAGGTCCAGACCACGGTGCAGATGACGTTGGATATCATCATGAATGCGCTGGCGGAAGGCCGCAACGTCGAGTTGCGCAACTTCGGTGTTCTGGAAGTGCAAGTTCGCAAGGCCCGTGTGGGGCGCAACCCCAACAAACCTGAAACCGAAGTCATCATCCCGCAGCGGGCCGTGGTCAAATTCAAATCCGGCAAGATCTTGAAGGCAAAGCTCAAGAAGCTGGATTTGGTCGCGCTGCAAAATAAGGGTGGCGAAGCTCCGCCTGCGCCTGCAACGCCTGCAACCTGAGTGGTTGCATGCCTTTGTTTCAGTCCCTGCCTGGATTTCGGGAGTTTCCTCCTGAGGCGCTGGCGCGGCGGAATCACATCTTCCGCCTTTGGCGCCAGGCTGCGCTGACCTTCGGCTTCGTCGAATACGACGCGCCGGTGGTGGAGTCGCTTGAGCTCTACAAGGCCAAGTCGGGCGAGGAGATCGAGCAGCAGTTGTTCAGTTTTACCGACAAGGGCGGGCGCGAGGTGGCCCTGCGGCCGGAGATGACGCCCACGGTTTGCCGCATGGTCGGGGCGAAAGCCGGCAGCCTCAAGCGCCCGATCAAGTGGTTCAGCATTGCCGAGTTTTACCGTTACGAACGCGCGCAAAAGGGGCGGGAGCGCGCGTTCTTCCAATTCAACGCCGACCTCTTTGGCGAAGCGGGTGTCGAGGCGGACATCGAGCTCATCGCGCTGCTGGTGCAATGCCTCACGGCCTTCGGGCTGACCGAGCGGGACTTCTTCGTGCGGCTGAGCGACCGCGACCTGTGGTGCTATTACCTGGAGGCGCTGGGACTGGACGAGCCGCGGGTGCGCGTGCTGCTCACCGCGATCGACAAGCACGAGAAACTGGGCGACGGCGCGTTCCAAGTTTTCACGGATGCGTTCGGACCGCTCGATCCCGCGTTAAAGGGAAAGGTGCTGGCCTTTCTCCAGATCAAGAGCCTTGAACAGCTCGCCGCCACGCTGGCCCCAGTGGGCGGGGAAAAGCTGATGGGGCGGCTGGCCGACTGGCGCCGGCTGCTCGACGGACTGGCGGCCATGGGCCTGGCGCGGTTCGTGGAGGTTGACCTCGGGGTGGTGCGCGGGCTGGCCTACTACACGGGTTTTGTCTTTGAGGCGTTCGACCGCCAGGGCGAGCTGCGCGCCATCGCGGGCGGCGGCCGGTACAACCACCTGGTGGCGAAACTGGGCGGACCGGACCTGCCGGCGGTCGGCTTCGCAATCGGCGACGTGACCATGGGACTGTTGCTGGAGGCGCGGGGCCTGATCCCGGCCCTGGTCCAGGCGGCCGATGTTTACACCGTGCTGGGCGGCGAGGAGGAGCGGAAGGCCGCGTTCGGCGACATCCAGGCCTTGCGCGCCGCGGGCTACCGCGTGGAATATCCGCTGAGGCCCCTGGCCTTCGGCAAGCAGTTCAAGGCCGCGCTCGAGTCCGGCGCCAGGCTCGCGCTGATCTACGGCGGCGACGAACTGGCCCGCGGGGTCGTGAAACTGCGCGATCTCGCCGGGCGGTCGGAGCGGGACCTCCCGCGCGACCAGGTGCTGGCGGCGGTGCGCGATACTCTGGCCGGAGGGTGACATGCCGCGGCGACCGGCCATGGTGTGGCTCCAATTCCTCGTGGTGGCGGTCGGTGCCCTGGCATTTGCCTATGCCGCGCTCGGGTTCTATGCCTGGCAGTATTCCGACGGGCTGATCTTCCTCCCGCCACCGCCAACGTATCCGAATGACCGTGACATTCTGCACATTTCCGCGGCGGCGGGCGGGACGCTGGCGGCCCGTTATCTCCCGTGCCCGGATGCGCGCTACACGGTGGTCTATTTCCACGGCAACGCTGAGGATCTCGGGGGAGTCGAGCCGCGCCTGCAGTTGCTGCGCGATCACCTGCAGGTCTCGGTGCTGGCGTGGGACTATCCCGGCTACGGCTGGAGCGGGGGGAGCGCGGGCGAGCCGGCGACGCTGCGGGCCGCCCAGGCGGTGCTGGCGTATGTGACCGGGCCGCTCAGGGTGCCGGCGGACCGCGTGGTGCTCTATGGACGTTCGCTCGGCAGCGGTCCCGCGGTGGAACTCGCCAGCAGGCAGCCCTGCCGGGCGCTGATCCTGGAAAGCGCCTTCACGAGCACCTTTCGCGTGATGACCCAGGTCCGGCTCATGCCGTTCGACAAATTCGTCAACCTCGAGAAGATGCCGCGGCTGAAATGCCCGGTCCTGGTGATCCAGGGGACGGCGGATGAGGTGATTCCGTTCAGTCACGGACAGAAGCTCTTTGCCGCCGCGCCGGAGCCGAAGCGACGGCTGTGGGTCGAGGGCGCGGGCCACAACAACCTGCTCGAAACGGCCGGCGAAACCTACTGGCAGGCGCTCCGCGAGTTGCTCACGCCCTAGGAGCCTGGCCAGACGCCAGTCCAACCAACCCCTACCGGCTGCGAAGCGCCGCCGGGCCGAACGCGCCAGGCAACAGCTGGTCTAGCGTGGTCTCAATGGGCTCGCGGGAGCGGCACGCGCAGAGGATCACCGCCTTCGGACCGAACTCGTGGATGACCTGTCGGCAGGCGCCGCAGGGCAGGGTGGGTTTCAGCGTCAGCGTGTAGACGGCCACCGCGACAATCTTCCGCGCGCCCCCAGCCACGGCCTTGAAAACCGCCGTCCGCTCGGCGCAGCAGCTCAGACCGTACGAGGCATTCTCCACATTGCAGCCGGTAAATATCCTGCCGGAGGCAGTGAGCACGGCAGCGCCCACGGGAAATTTCGAATAGGGCGCATAGGCGGCCTCAGCGGCCTGGCGGGCGGCGGAAACAAGTCTGCGGCACCGGGGGGAGGAAAGGCTCATGATGGGAGCAGCATGGGGCATCGGCGGCGGCCTCACAATCCAAACTCCGCCTTCACCTCGGCAAACTTCGCGATGGCGAAGGCCAGGTCCTCCGGGGTGTGCACGGCCGACACCTGCGTGCGGATCCGGGCGGCGCCCTGCGGCACGACCGGGTAGAAGAACCCCACGGCGTAGACTCCCAATTCCAGCAACCGGGCGGAAACTCGCTGGGCCAGCGCGGCGTCGCCGATCATCACCGGCACGATCGGGTGGATGCCGGGCTTGATCATCAGCCCCGCGCCGGTGAGACCCTTGCGGAAAACCTGCGTGCTGGTTTCGAGCCGGTCGCGGAGTTCCGTCGAGCGCGTGAGGATTTCCAGGGCCTTGATGGACGCCGCGACCACGACCGGCACGAGGGTGTTGGAAAACAGGTAGGGTCGCGACCGTTGCCGGAGGAGGGCGACGAGATCCCGGCGGCCGCTCACATAACCGCCGCTGGCGCCGCCCAGCGCCTTGCCGAGCGTGCCGGTGATCAGGTCGACGCGTCCCCTGACGTCGCAATGCTCGGGCGTGCCCCGGCCCTGGCGGCCGAGGAAGCCGACCGCATGGCTGTCATCGACCATCACGAGCGCGCCATGACGGTCGGCGAGATCGCAGATGCCGCGAAGATTCGCGATGGTTCCATCCATCGAGAAAACGCCGTCGGTTGCGATGAGTTTGAAACGCGCCCCGGCCGCGGCCGCCTCCTGCAGTCGGGCGGCAAGGTCGGCGAGGTCATTGTTCCGGTAGCGATAGCGTTGCGCCTTGCAGAGGCGGACCCCGTCAATGATCGAGGCATGGTTCAACTCGTCGCTGATCACGGCGTCCTCGGCGGAGAGCAGGGTTTCGAACAGGCCGCCGTTGGCGTCGAAGCAGGAGGAGAAGAGGATGGTGTCCTCGGTGCCGAGAAACGCGCTGAGACGCGCCTCCAGGTCCGTGTGGATCTCCTGCGTGCCGCAGATGAACCGCACCGAGGCGAGGCCGTAACCCCAGCGGTCGAGCGCGGCGTGCGCGGCCGCAATCACTTCGGGATGATTGGCGAGGCCGAGGTAGTTGTTGGCGCAAAGGTTGAGGACCGGCTGGCCGGTCTGGAGGGCGATCCGGGCGCGCTGGGGCGAGGCCAGAATGCGTTCCCGCTTGTGGAGCCCGGCCCGGTCGATCCCGTCGAGGGTGGAGCGAAGGTAGTCCGCATAACGTTGCTCAAGCATGCGGGCAGTATGGCAGGTGCCGGCGCAAAGCCTAAGCAAAAATGCCGCACCGGTTTTGGCCGCGGCCGGACCAGCCGATGGGCCGAGGGGTTGTCTTCTGATCGCGCGCACCAAGGCTGGACGCCGGCGGAAGTTTCTGTGATGAAGTTGGACCCCGAGTCCTCAACTCCAACCCCGGCCGACCATGAGTCTTGTCTTTCTCGTTTTCACCAATCTCGTCCTCATCACCCGGCTATGGTACCAAGTGGGATCGGGCGGGGTGAACTGGCGGCTGTGGGGCATCAAGACGGGAATCGAACTCGCCGGGCTGGCGCTCTTCGAATGGCACTCCTGGCTGCTCGCAGCGGCGGCGACGGTGGTGTTGATGAACCTCGCCGGCGTTCTCTGGGAGGCCCTGAGCTGGCGGCGCAACGCCGGCCATCTCGCGCTTGGACTGATCTACCTGCTGGCGCTCAGCGTGTGGTTCTCGCCGGCGTTTGGCCTGAGATTCTGGCCGGTGATTGAATCGGCGTTCCGGGGGCTCGGGGAGCTGACGGCGTTCGAAGCGATCTTTCAGAGCTCATTCACAACGACCGCGATGCTGGCGTTGTTCGGGCTGCTGGTGGCAATGAGCGAAATGAATCTCGCGGTCCGCGCCGTCTTTGATGTGTTGAACCTCAAGCCGCGGGCGGCAGCGGATTCTGACGAGGTGGATGTGGTCGCCTACGACCGGGGCCGGGTGATCGGTTTTCTCGAACGGGGGCTGATCTATGCGTTCGTGCTGGGCGGCCACTATGAAGCCGTGGGATTTGTGCTCGTGGCCAAGGCGTTTGCGCATATCCGGCACATCGACGACCGCGCGTCGCTGGAGTATGTGCTCATTGGCACACTGCTCTCTTCCGGTCTGGCGATCGCCGTTGGTGAGTTGGTGAACCACCTGATCGTGGGCTGAGCCGCCCCCGCCGCGCCTCAGGTGCCGTCCCAGTTGAGAATGATCTTGCCCGACTGCCCCGAGCGCATGAGCCGGAACCCTTCCTGAAAATCGGCGTAGGGAAAGCGGTGGGTAATGACCGGCGTGATGTCGAGTCCGCCCTGGATCAGCGCGGTCATCTTGTACCAGGTCTCGTACATCTCGCGGCCGTAAATTCCGCGGATGGTGAGCATGTTGAAGACGACCTTGTTCCAGTCGATTGCCGTCTTCTCCGACATGATCCCGAGCAGCGCGATGCGGCCGCCATGATACATGTTGTCGATCAAATCGTTGAGCGCCTGCGGACTGCCGGACATCTCGAGGCCGACATCGAAGCCCTCCTTCATGCCAATCTCGCGCTGGACATCGTGGAGATTTTCGCGGGATACGTCGACCACGCGGGTGGCGCCCATGCGCTGCGCCAGGGCTAGGCGCATGGGATTGACATCGGTGACCACGATCTTGCGGGCGCCGGATTTCTTGGCGATGGCCGTGGCCATGCAGCCGATGGGACCGGCCCCGGTGATGAGCACGTCTTCGCCCACGAGATCCCATTGCAGGGTGGTGTGCGTGGCGTTTCCAAGCGGATCGAAGCAGGCGAGCACGTCGGACGGAATCGCCGGGTCCACGTGCACGGCGTTGCTGGCGGGAATGCACAGGAATTCAGCGAACGCCCCGTCGCGGTTCACGCCCACCCCCTTCGCATCCTTGCAGAGGTGGCGCCGGCCCGCGAGGCAGTTGCGACACTGGCCGCACACAATATGGCCTTCGCCGTCGACGAGGTCACCGGGCTTGAAGCCCTGCACGTTGCTGCCGGCCTCGACGATCTCGCCGACGAACTCGTGGCCGATCACCATCGGCGGCCGGATGGTCTGCTGCGCCCAGGCATCCCAATTGTAGATGTGCACATCGGTGCCGCAGATCGCGGTCTTCTTGACCTTGATGAGCACGTCGTTGATGCCGGGCTGCGGCACGGGCACCTCCGTGAGTTCGAGGCCGGGGCCGGGCCGGAGTTTGGCGATGGCGCGCATGGTTCTATTTGCCATGAGAAAAAAGGTTCTGCCCGGAACCCTAACCAGCTCCCGCGCGGAAACAACCTCCAAGCCGGTCGTCACGTCCGGCGGCGGCGGACCCGCGACCGACCCGGGCGGACGGGATACGGCGCCTATTCCGCCAGGAGCTGGGCACCCTCGATGGCCAGCAGTCGCGCCTTGGTGCGAACCCCGCCGGCGGCCGAGAAGCCGGTGAGCCGGCCCTTGGCGCCGACGATGCGGTGACAGGGCACGATCAGTGGCCACGGATTGGCCCCGAGGAGTGCGCCGATCGCCCGGCTGGCGCCGGGCGGCTCCCCCAGCATTCCGGCCAGCTCGCCGTAGGTGCAGGTTCGGCCCGCCGGCACTTTCCGCGTCGCCTCGTAGACCCGCCGGGCGAAGGGCGCCACCGTGCTGTAATCAAGCGCCACACCAGTGAAGTCCTGAGGTTCGCCCCCCAGATGCCGCTCCACCCGGGCCACCAGCTCGCGAACCCAGTCGGGGGTTGCCGCGGGCAGTCCGGCCGGTTCGGCGGTGCTGGCTTGGTCACTCGCTGGCAGGGCAAAGGCCGTTAGGTCCGCGCCGTTCCAGGCAAGGCTGCAGGGGCCGATGGCGGTGGGGAAAAGGACGCACGGCATGGGATTGGGCTCCAGTCCAGAAGCGGCCGCGCGGCCGCACAAGCGCAAATTCGTTTGCGCCGCCCGCCGGGCCCGCCTACGCCCTCCGCAATGCAGAACACGTTTTACACGGCTTTCGACGACGAGACGCTGAGCGGCCGGCGCAAACCCGACTACCGCAGCGCGTTCCAGGTCGACCGTGACCGCGTCATTCATTCACACGCTTTCCGCAAGCTCCAGTCGAAGACGCAGGTTTTTCTGTCGGGCGAGTACGACTTCTACCGCACGCGCCTCACGCATTCGATGGAGGTGGCGCAGATCGGCCGCTCGATTTGCCAGTACCTGCTCAGCCGCGGCCGGCCGATGCGCGATAATTTCCATATCGACTCCGACCTGGTGGAGGCGGCCTGCCTCGCGCACGACCTGGGGCATCCGCCGTTCGGCCATTCCGGCGAGCGCACCCTCCAGGAGCTGATGCGGCCCTATGGCGGCTTCGAGGGCAACGCCCAGACACTGCACCTCCT
>Ga0182011_10001448_pt1 | contig 20791 bp, 21 predicted proteins | sample 711E1DmetaG_FD_120481 | JGI IMG/M metagenome (GOLD analysis project Ga0182011, IMG submission 120481) | Permafrost microbial communities from Stordalen Mire, Sweden - 711E1D metaG | ecosystem: Environmental > Terrestrial > Soil > Wetlands > Permafrost | place: Sweden: Stordalen | collected... | reverse complement strand
ATGGCTTCGCGGGGGTCAGACCCCTTGTGTTGCATCCACGCCTACGAGTTCAGGGGGGCGAGGTATACCTTCTCCAGCGGACCTTGAGTCCGCGAACGGACGCTGGAGAAGGTATACCGAGCTATATCTGTATCAGCTCGGCGTCCGCCTCACCTTCAACGGTCTCTCCCCGCCCGCCCTTCAGGAAAGCGATCGGGATCTCGGTGATGAGCATCCCGGCGAGAATGAGGGCGCAGCCGACCCAGCCTCTCCAAGTGAGCCTCTCGGAGAGCAGTATCATGCCGAACATTAGCGAGAAGACCGGCTCCATGATGAGGACCATCGAAGTCCGCGACGGCGTGAGCACCTTCTGAGCATAACCCTGCACATAGAATGCCAGGGCGGAGGCGAAGAGCCCGCAGACGATCACCGACATCCACACGTATCCGGTGGAAGGCAGTTTGAACGACTCGAATCCCAGGCCGAGGATCGTGTTCCCCAATGCCAGCACTCCCATCTGCACCATCACCAGCAGCAGGAGGTCGTACTTCTTGGTGTAGCCGTCGAGGAAGATAATGTGCACGGAGTAGGTGAACGCGCACACCAGGACCAGCGCGTCCCCCACGCTGATATGGAATCCCGGCGCTATCGACAGGAACCCCAGCCCGATGAGGGCGACCACCACTGCGACGATGGACCTGGGCGACTGCTTGTGCTTGAGGAAGATGGCCGCCAGAAGCGGCGTGAAGACGATGAACAGCCCGGTGATGAATCCGGCGTTGCCGGCGGTGGTGTACTTGAGCCCGAACGTCTGGAAGGCGTAGGAGCCGATCAGAAGCAATCCGAGCAGGACGCCCGCGCCCAGCGTCGGCAGGTTCATCTTCCTCAGGCGCCCCGCGCACAGCACCAGCATCACGGCGAACGCCAGGATGAACCTCCAGGCCAGGAACACGAACGGCTGGAGCTCGGCGAGGCTCTTCTTGGTGAACGTGAAAGTGAGGCCCCAGATGACAGTTATGCCTATGAGGGCCAGCTCCGCCCGCCTCTTCTCACCGAACAGCCACTTGCGCCTCTGCTCGTCCATCACGCTCCGTTCGTGCTCCCCTCAGGTGCCCGTATTCTTATACCACATACGGCCCGACGGTCCGTAAACGCCACTTTTCACCCTGAACTCCCACTTGTTGCCCCCTTGACACCATGGGACATATAATGCCTCCGTGCGGTGTGCGCCGCGCGCCGTTCACCTGCTGGGGGCAGGTGGCGGACACTGGGGAAAAGGAGGCAACATGAAGGGTAAGTTGATGAAGCCTGCCATCGTCCTGCTGCTTGCGGCTATGCTCGCCATACCGCTGGTGGCCGGTTGTGGCGGCGTCAGCGGACAGACGCTGCAGCCCGGCAAGCTGACGATGGGCAGCGATACTTCGTATCCGCCGTTCGAGAGCATGGAAGGCACCAAGCCGGTAGGCTTCGACGTCGAGGTCGCCCAGGCGATCGCGAAGAAGATGGGTGTGACGCTCGACGTGATCCCGACCGCATGGGACGGGATCATCCCGGGCCTGAAGACCAAGAAGTACGACGTCATCATGTCCGCCATGACGATAACTCCAGACCGCCAGAAGCAGATCAACTTCTCCAACCCGTACATCGACAGCGACCAGTCGCTGGCGGTGGCCAACACCAACACCACGATCAAGAGTCCGGCGGACCTCAAGGGCAAAGTCGTTGGAGTCCAGATAGACACCACGGGCCAGACCAAGGCGGAGGAGCTGCAGCCCAAGGTGGGGATCAAGGAGATCCAGAAGTTCGACACTATCCTGGTGGCTTTCGAGGCCCTCGAGCAGGGCAAGATCGACGCGATCATCAACGACTATCCCGTGAACATGTACGTGAGCGGGAAGCGTGGCAAGACCAAGGTCGTCACCAAGATAAAGACCAATGAGCAGTATGGCATCGGCATCCGCAAGGACAATACCGCCCTGGTCACGAGCATCAATAACGCGCTGAAGGCAGTCCAGAACGACGGCACCTACGCCACGATCTACAAGAAGTGGTTCGGAGTCGCGCCTCCGGTCGCCAAGTAAAGCGCTGATCGCATCCAGGGAAATACCGCAGTCATGGGCCTGCGTTCATAACGTATGCAGGCCCATGTTTCTGTATGAATACGAGACCTTTCCGAGAGGTGCTTCCAGATGGCGGACGAGATAGAGCTTAACTCTGAAGGAGATAACCTCTCCGAGTTCGAGAAGCCCAACATCAGCGGCTGGGCCAAGGCATCTCTCATCATGGGGATCCTGGGGCTGACCGCTCTTCCGGTCATCGGGGCCGTGCTCGCGATCGTGTTCGCGAGGATCGCCAAGAAAAAGATCCTCTACGACGACTTCCTGGGGGGCGACGGGCTGGCGACCGCCGGACAGACCCTGGGGATAATCGGCCTGCTGCTCGTTGCGATCGCCGTGTTCATCCTCCTGATGGAGGCCCGCCTCAAAGCGTTCGTCGACGACTTCTTCAACTGGGACACCATCAAGGTCTGGTGGCCCAGGGTCGGCCACGCGTTTCTGACCACGCTCAAGCTGGCCGTGGTGTCGGAGTTCTTCATCCTGATCGTTGGTCTTCTTATCGCCCTGCTGAGGATATCGAAGGTCAAGGTCTTCAGGTTCATCGCCACGGTCTACATTGACGTGATACGCGGGCTGCCGCTAATCCTGCAGATCTTCATCATCTACTTCGGGCTCTCCTACCTGGGGCTCAACCTGAGCCGGTTCGCTGCGGGCGCCGTCGCGCTGACGGTGTGTTACTCGGCGTACGAGGCAGAGATATACCGCGCCGGCATCGAGTCCATCCACAAGGGGCAGATGGAGGCGTCGCGCTCGCTGGGCATGACCTACCTGCAGTCCATGAGGTACGTGGTGCTGCCGCAGGCGATACGCCGGGTGATCCCACCGCTGTCCAACGAGTTCATCATGCTCACCAAAGACACGGCGCTGGTCGCGTTCATCGGGCTCGAGGAGGCGTTCCTGGTCGGCAAGGAAGGTATGGGGAAGGACGCCAACGTCGCCCCGCTGGTCGGCGTGGCGATCTTCTTCCTCCTGGTGACTATCCCCATGATGCGCGTGGTCCAGTATCTCGAGGTAAGGCTCGCGAAAGGGGATTGAGACGAAAGAGGAAGGCGCTTCCGGCAAGGTAAACAGGAGCTTCGACTCCGGCGAGCCGATGATACGCATCGTGGACCTCCACAAGAAGTTCGGCGACTTCGTGGCGCTCAACGGGATCAACCTGGAGGTCAAGGCCTCCCAGGTCGTGGTGGTGGTCGGCCCCAGCGGATCCGGCAAGAGCACCATGCTCAGGTGCGTGAACGGGCTCGAGCAGGCCACGCGCGGCCACATCTTCATCGAGGGCATCGACGTGACCCACAAGGCCACGGACATCAACAAGGTGCGTGAAAAGGTGGGGATGGTCTTCCAGAGCTTCAACCTGTTCCCCCACCTCACAGCCCTGAAAAACGTGACGCTCGCTCCGGTCAAGGTCAAGAATATGTCTACCGACGAGGCCAATGAGACCGCGCTCGCCCTGCTGGAGAAGGTGGGGCTCAAGGACAAATCTGACGCCTATCCTGCCCACCTCTCGGGCGGTCAGCAGCAGCGAGTCGCGATCGCAAGGGCGCTCGCCATGGGCCCCGACGTAATGCTCTTCGACGAGGTGACCTCAGCGCTCGACCCCGAGCTGGTCTCGGAGGTGCTCGATACCATGAAGGACCTGGCTCTCGAGGGCATGACGATGATGGTCGTCACCCACGAGATGGGGTTTGCCAAGGAAGTCGGGACCAGGCTCATCTTCATGGACGAAGGCGTTGTGGTCGAGGACGGTGACCCCACGCAGATCTTCAACGACCCTCAACACCCGCGCACGAAGGACTTCTTCTCCAAGATCCTGTCACACATGTAAAAACGCAAAAAGGGGACAGGCCCCTTTTTGCATCTTCTGACTTTCACGAATCTACTTGGCGTTCTTGTCGTCCACCCAGCCCGCGAACGGGTTGTTCTCGGGGTCGATGCAGACGGAGAACCAGCCGAAACCCGGCACGGCCATCTTCTCCATCATCACCTTCCCGCCCTTGTCGATGACCCGCTTGTTGAAGGCCTCCAGGCCACCTTCTGCCTGGTAGTAGTTCAACGTGCTCTGCTGCGGCATCGACTTCTTCAGGATACCGCCCCAGACCACGCCCTCCTCTTTGCTCGGGTCGGGATTGACGGCCATGTACTGCATCTCCTCCATCATACCCTCGCCCTCGTACTTCTGGATGCGCCAGCCCATCACGTCCCCATAGAAGGCCACCAGCTTGTCCACGTCGTCCGCGTAGATCTCAAAGTTATAGATCTCTCCAGGCATGCTTCCCCCTTTCGATCGTTGTGCCCCCGCCATGAAGTGGCAGCCTTACTTCGCTTCCATGTCGGTGACCCAGCCCCCGAACGGGTTTCCCTCCGGGTCCATACAGACGGAGAACCACCCCATGCCTGGAATGGGCATCTTCTCCATCATCACGGTCCCGCCCTTGTCCTTGACCCGCATGTTGAAGGCCTCGAGGCCCCCTTCGGCATTGTAGTAGTTGAGCCCCGTCTGCTGCGGCATCTGCTTCTGGCCGATGCCCCCCCGGACAGCCTTCTCATCGTCCGGATTCGGGATGACCATCCAGTAGACCATCTCCCCCATGCCCTCACGGCCACCCTCGCCTCCGTACTTCTCTAACTTCCAGCCCATGACGTCCTTGTAAAAATCGACGGCCTTGTCGACGTCATCCACTGAGATATCGAAGTGAACAATCTCGCCCGGCACAGGAACCACCCTTTCTATCTCGTGTCGTGTCGCGCAGGAGGAGTTCGGCGTTGCCCCTCGCTTCCCTCCGCCGCTTGCGGCATTAGGGCCGCTGCTGGAAATCCACACGTGTTTGGGCCACTCTTTTATAAGCCGGGCGACGCCGAACCGGGACCCGAGGCCGAAGGACGAGGGAGAAACATGCCTGATACCGCCCATGAACGCCGCAAGGACGTCAGGCTGGCGTTCAGGCTCGAATACTTCACCATCGCGTGGATGGTCCTCGAGGCGGGCGTGGCCGTCGCCGCGGGAGTGATCGCGCACTCGATAGCGCTGGTGGCCTTCGGGCTGGACTCGGTCATCGAGCTGTTCGCGGCGGTGGTGGTGATCTGGCAGCTGCGGGGACTCGAAGCGGAGCGGGAGTCCCGGGAGCGCTTTGCGCTGCGCCTGATCGCCGTTACGTTCTTCGCGCTCGCTGCCTACGTGACCGTCGAGGCCGTCATCAACCTGGCCCGGGGCTCGCGGCCGCAGGCGTCGGCGGCCGGGATCATACTCGCGGCCTGCGCCCTGGCGGTGATGCCGCTTCTGTTCGTCGCGAAGGGGCGCGTGGCCCGGCGCATCGACAACTCTGCCCTGGCCGCCGACGCGCACGAGTCGCTCTTCTGCGGCCTGCTGGCCGCCATCCTGCTGGCAGGGCTCGCCCTCAAGGCGGCATTCGGCTGGTGGTGGGCCGACCCGGTGACCGCCCTGGTGGTAGCCGCCTTCGCGGTGCGCGAGGGCTTCGAGGCGCTCCAGGAGTCTTCCTCTTGCGACGATTGACCGGCACCGGCAGCGATGGCTACTGCAGCTTTACAGTGGCCACCTCGCCCAGGTCGGACAGCCTGTTCACTTTTATCTTCGCCCCGGAGACGGTGTAGAGGTTCGAGCCGATATAGAGGCTGCGCATCACCGAATCGTCCGCGCCGTAGTAGCTGTACCCGTAGTCCCTGCCCAACTCGCCGGGGTTGTCGACGTGGGTGACGCGCCCCTTGAGCGTGAAGCCGCCCTCCAGCGAGACGTTGTAGACGTAGGCGCCCTGGTAGGTGTAGCTGCCGTAGTCGTTGGCCTTGTGGTCCGGCGAGGCCTTCTGCTCCGCTGTCAGCTCCGCCAGCAGGACCGGTAGCACCAGCAGGTTCTTCTCGCGGTCGAACAGGAAAGCTTTGTGGTCGTTGAGCGCAAGCGAATCGGTGCCCCGGTCGCCGATATCGACCTCGTGCATCTGCCTGGGGTTGGCGACGTCGGAGACGTCGAAGATGGCGAGTTTCAGACCCTGGTACCAGGCGAAGTTGCCGCCCTCTTCAGGGGCCGCATCGACCGCGTTCTTGCCTACACCTATCACGTGCGTCTCGTCGTAGGGGTGCAGGTAGTCCGAGAACCCGGGTGTCTTCAGCTCGCCCAGCACGCGCGGCTCGGTGGGATTGGATAGGTCTATGACAAACAGCGGGTCCACCTTCTTGAAGGTCACCAGGTAGGCCCTGGCGCCCATGAACCGCACCGAGTAGATCTTCTCGCCGCGGGCGAGCCCTTCGAGCCGGCCGGCCATCTTCATGTCCGGTGAGAGGACGTAGACGTTGTTGGTCGCGTTCGAGCCCTCGCGGCTGACCTCGCCCAGCGTGGTGGCGATCCTGAAGAACCCTCCGGCCTCGTCCATGGAGAACTGGTTCAGCGTGGTCCCCGGCACCTCGGCGGCGCCGGCGAACTTCGTGCTCGGTCCGTTGAAGTCGAACTTGTAGACCGCGGTCTTCTCGGTGTCGCGCTCGATGGGGGCCCAGTCGCCGTAGTACGGATACTGCGCGCTGGCGACATAGAGGCTGGCGCGGGAGGCGAAGACGTTGTCCGAGTAGCCCGCGATGACGCGCCTGTTGAGACTGGTGCTGCCGTCCGCGAGCGAGAGCGAGACCACCGAGAGGAAGGACGAGAAGTTCCCGGGATCGACGACCTCGATGTCGCGGTAGCCCGCGGCGGGCTGGTAGGAGGCCGCGCCCTGTCCCTCCCAGGTGTCGCGGACCTTGGGGATGACGTCCGTCGACTTGAGGTCTTTGATGCCACCCAGCGCGTAGCTGGGATAGGTGGTCAGCACGACGTGGACGTCGCCGTCCAGCATGCGCGACGTCTCATACGAGCCCTGGTAGTCGACGGTCCGTAGCAGCCTGGGCTTGCCGGGGTCTGAGACGTCGAAGATCTTTATGAACGAGGCGGGAGGGCTGTTGACGTCGGTGTACGGTCCCGGGTTGGACGAGGGGCCCGGGGTTCCCATGACCACCATCTTGCCGTTGTCGATGAACATCTCGCTGATGCTGTCGTCCTGGGCGAAGTCGGTGCGCGATACCACCCTCGCCTGCTCGGCGGGGTAGGCCGCCACGATGAACAGCGAGTGGCCGGAGATGGTGTAGATGTACTTGCCGTCGTTCTTGACGATGTCGGCCTCGTCCACCCCCGCCACCTGGTTGTTGGTGGTGGAATGCTCGGGAGTGGCGGTGGCCTGGCCGGCGGGCGCCGGGTTAGCCGCGAGCGACTTGGTCGTCATTCCGTCCTCGGCGAACCTGTACTGGGACTTCTGCCCGTTCCTGAACGCCGCGAGGAATTGAGCCGCAGTGGCGAACCTGCCGAGAGTTGTCTGGGGCTGGCGGGCTTGCGTGGGTTGTAAGAGGAAGTATATGCCGGTGCCCAGTGCGGCACCAAGGACCAGGACCGAAACCAGCGCGACGACGATTGCCTTCTTCACTGCTGCCACCTCCCAGCCGGGCGGGCTCCCCGGGCACGCTCCTTAGACGCGCCTGCTTGAGTTGGTGTTTCGTCAACGCAAGATGGTGGCCAAACCTCATTTTCGCGTTTTGTAAGAAGGAGGTTTAACCCCTGTTTTGCGTATACTTTGAGCATGAAGCTCCAGGAAAGCGCGCTGCGCGAGATCGAGGGATACAAAAGGAAAGTCCTTACCTGCGAGGCGGGGTGCTTCGCCGCGCTCGCGGCCGGCATCGTCGCGCTGCTGGGGCTGGTGGTCATCCCGTATGCAATGGGCGACATCCACTTCTCCCCGCTGGTCAAAGAGACCGGTGGCTCGCGGCTCATCGCGGGGGGCCTGATCGCAGTGGGTCTGGCCGTGGTGCTGCTCGCGGTCTTCCTGCCCGGTTATTTCAGGACGCGCCGCTACTTCGCGATCCTCACGGCGCCGGCCGGGTCCTATGACTCGCGCGCCCTGGGCCGGTTCCTGAACGCGCTGGAGGGCGTGGCCGAAACAGCGGGAGTCACGGCGCCCTACCTCGCCGTCCTCGACGGGGACATCCCCAACAGCGTGCCACTGGAGACCAGGTCGGGACCCGGGATAGGGATAACCGCCGGAATGCTCGACGCCGACCTGACCTACCCAGAGGTCCAGGCGGTCATGGCGCACGAGCTGTCGAGCCTTGTGTCCGGCGACTACCTGCGCAGGCCGGGCTCGTTCAAGTTCGAGACCGCCGCATACGGTGTGCTGGCCGCCCTGGCTCTGCTCAGCCTCATATCGATCGCGATGGTGAGGCCGGGGCACAGCTCGGCCCTGACCTTCGGCTTCGCCGCGCTGGTATGGGCATACCTGCTCGGGACCGGCTTCCTGATCAGGCGAGTGCGGAAGTTGAGGGGCCACGACCCGGTCCGCGCCGACACTGTCGCGGCTACCATCACCGAGAACCCGGAGGCGCTCGCGAGCGCCGTCACCACCATGGACGGCCTGGTCAACCGGCGCAGGCGATACCTCTTCCCCCCCAGCGAGCTGGGGCTGGACTACATGTTCGCCCCACCCCACAACTGGAGCGAGACTCCGAAGGCCTATCTGGAGCGGCGCGCAAGGGAGCTCGACTACAACCTCGAGGGCCGCAACGTGGGGCGGCGCGTCCTGGCGCTGCAGCAGTCGATGGACGAGCTCTCCGAGCAGGCGCAGAAGCTTCTGGAGAAACGCACGGAGAACATCGCCAGAATCGTGCGGGATCGCGGCGCGGGCGGCGGGTCAGGACCCTGAAATCTGAGCGCGGGTGAGCGCCGCGAACGCCTTGACCGCGCGCTCCGGGCTTGGGTACACGGGCACGCCGATGTCAGTGAGGTAGGCCAGGGCGTCGTCGTCCCTGCCCCAGAACGATGACACCAGCACCGGCTTGCCGTACTCGGAGGACAGCTTCGCAAAACCTTCGATAAGCGCCATGTACATGGGAACGAGCGCCTCGACGTCATAGTCTATCCGCCCTTCCAACGCCTTTTGCCGTGACCTGAAGAGCAGCGTGCCGAAGACGCCATACATGACTATCCCGTCCACCTCGCCGCTCTCCATCAGCAGCCGGGGAATGGTGTCGTAGAGCGCCTTGTAGTCGAGAAGGAAGGTTATGTCGATCGGGTTGACGCCGGTGCCTGTGTAGGGCAGGTGCTCCCGCAACTTCGCCTGCAGCCCCTCCGACAGCACCGGCACCTCCAACCCCTCGCGGCTGGCGGTGTCGGCCATGCTCGCCCCCGGCCCGCCGGCGTTGGAGAGGACGCAGAGCCTGTTCCCGGGAGACCGCGGCTGGGTCGAGAGCGCCCAGCACCAGTCGAGCATCTCCTCGATGCTCGTGGCGCGCTGGATCCCGCACTGGCGCAGCATGCCGTCGTATATCGCGTCGTCCCCCGCCATCGCCCCCGTGTGCGACATGCCCGCGCGCGCCCCCGCCTCGGTCCCGCCGACGTAGAGGGACACGACAGGCTTGTTCGCGCACGCGCGCTTCGCCGCCTCGACGAATCTCGCCCCGTCGGCTATGCCCTCGATGTAGAGCGCGATGGCCCTGGTGGTGGGCTCGTCGGCGAAATACTCCAGGCACTCGGCCAAGTCTATTATCGCCGAGTTGCCCACGCTGGCCGTGTGGCTCAGCCGGATCCCCATTCGCCTGGTGTGGCCGTAGATGTGGCAGGAGTAGGTGCCGCTCTGGCTGATGACCGTGACGCCGCCTTCCTCCTGCTCGTAGGGGTAATAAGTCGTGTTGAGGCCGATGTTGAAGTTGGACACGCCGATGCAGTTGGGGCCGATCATCGCGATGTCGTATTCGCGCGCCACCGCGGTGAGCTCCCGCTCCAGGGCGAAGCCGTCCCCTCCGACCTCGCGGAAGCCGCCGGACGTGACGACCGCCGCCCTCACGCCCGCCTTGCCGCAGTTGGCGAGAAGGCCGGGGACTATGCCGGTCGGCAGGACCATCACCACCATGTCGGGCACGTCGGGCACGTCCTCGATGCGCGCGTAGGCCTTCAGGCCGAGCACGGTCTTCTCGGTGGGGTGTATCGGGTAGACAGGGCCGTCGAAGCCCTGCATGATGAGCGTGGCCAGCTGACCGGTGCCCATCTTGGTGGGGTTGTTGGACGCGCCGTAGAACGCGATCGATCGGGGGTTGAAGACCCTACGAAGTCTTTGCAGGGGCCGCCTCCTTCTTCGCCCCTCGAGCGCCGCCCTCCCCCTTCGGCCTGGCGCTCTTCTCGAGCACCTGGGCCATGATCTCGTCAGCGTTCTTGACGAACGAGAACTCCATCACCTGCTTGACGAAGTCGGGCACTTCCTCGAGGTCCTTTTCGTTTTCCTCGGGAAGTATAACCTTCTTCACACCAGCGCGGTTGGCCGCGAGCACTTTTTCCTTGATGCCGCCGACGGGCAGCACCTTGCCGCGCAGCGTTATCTCGCCGGTCATCGCGACGTCCTTCCTGACCGGCTTGCCGGTCGCCGCCGAGACCAGCGCCACGCACATCGTCACGCCCGCCGACGGCCCGTCCTTGGGGATCGCGCCGGCCGGCACGTGGATGTGGATGTCGTTCTTATCGAAGAAATCCTTGGGAATGCCGAGCTTGTCCGCGTTGGCCTTGGCGTAGGTCACGGCCGCGCGCGCCGATTCCTGCATAACCTCGCCCAGCTTGCCGGTGAGCGTGAGGTTCCCCTTGCCCGGGTAGCTCTCCGCCTCGATGAACAGGACGTCACCGCCGACCTCGGTCCAGGCCAGCCCGGTGGCGACCCCGACCTCGTCCTCCTCCTCGATGACCTCCTGGCGGAACCGGACCGGACCGATCATCTCGCGCAGGTCCGCGGGCTTGACCTCGAACGGCCCTTTCCCGCCCTCGGCGATCTTCCTGGCTATCTTGCGCATGACCCCGGCAATCTCCCGCTCCAGGTTTCGCACACCGGCCTCGCGCGTGTAGTTGCGGATGATGCTCGAGATCGTCGCCTCGTCCACCTTGACGTCGTAGGTCTCCAGCCCGTGCTCCTCCAGCTGGCGCGGGAGCAGGAACTGCTGTGCTATCTTGACCTTCTCGGGCTCGGTATAACCCGGCAGCTCGATGACCTCCATGCGGTCCAGCAGCGCGGGCGGTATGCTGTAGAGGACGTTGGCCGTGGTGATGAACATCACGTGCGACAGGTCAAAAGGCACGTCCAGGTAGTGGTCCGTGAACGAGTGGTTCTGCTCCGGGTCGAGCACCTCCAGCAGCGCGGCCGCGGGGTCGCCGCGGAAGTCGACGCCCAGCTTGTCCACCTCGTCCAGCATGAAGACCGGGTTGTTGGTGCCGGCCTTGCGCAGCCCCTGGATTATACGGCCGGGCAACGCCCCCACGTAGGTGCGGCGGTGCCCCCTGATCTCGGCCTCGTCGCGCACTCCTCCCAGTGAGATGCGGTGGAAGTGACGGCCCAGCGCACGCGCTATCGAATGCCCCAGCGAGGTCTTGCCCACCCCGGGAGGGCCGACGAAGCAGAGGATGGGGCCCTTGGTGTCCTTCTTGATGTTTCGCACCGAGAGATACTCGAGTATCCTCTCCTTGACCTTCTCCAGGTCGTAGTGGTCCTCGTCCAGTATGCGCGCCGCGCGCTTGACGTCGAGGTTGTCGTCGGTGCTGGTGGTCCAGGGAAGGTTGACCATCCAGTCGAGGTACGTCCTCGCGACGGTGTACTCGGCCGCCGCCGAAGGCATGTTCGCCAGCCTGTCCAGCTCGCGGTCGGCCTCCTTGCGCGCCTCCTCCGGCATGCCTGTCTTCTCGATCTCCTCGCGGAGCTCGTTGATCTCCATCGTCTTCTCGTCCGTCTCGCCCAGCTCTTTCTGGATAGCCTTGAGCTGCTCGCGGAGGAAGAACTCGCGCTGGCCCTTGGAGAGCTCCGACTGCACCTGGTTCTGTATCCTCGAGCCCACCTCCAGCACCTCGACCTCGTGGTTGAGGAAGACCGTCAGCTTGCGCAGACGCTCCTTGACGTTTAGCTCCTCCAGCAGCTGCTGTTTCTGCTCGGTGTCGAGGTTGATGTTGGCCGCAAGGAAGTCGGCCAGGTCGTTGGGCTCGTTAACGTTCATCGCGGCGATGAATATCTCCTCGGGCAGGTACGGCGCCAGGTTGACGATCTGGCGGAACAGGTTGAGCGCGTTGCGCGCCAGCGCCTCCACCTCGACAGTGTCCTCCAGCACGTCGCGGAGCCTCTCCACCTTCGCCTTCAGGTAGGGCTCGGTCTGGGTGTACTCGGTGGACTTCAGCCGCGCCACGCCCTGGACCAGCAACTGCATCTTGCCGTCCGGCAGCTTGAACATACGCGCGACGGCGACCGCCGAGCCCACGTCGTACAGATCGTCCGGCCCGGGCATCTCGTCCTCAACGCCTTCCCTGGCGGCGAAGACGGCGACGATGCGGTCGCCCGCCAGCGCGTCGTCGATGAGCTTGATGAGGGGCTCCTCGGTGACCAGTAGCGGAGCTACGATGTGCGGGTAGATGATGGTGTCCCGCAACGGCAGCACCGGCAGCTCTTCGGCGATCTCGATCTTGTCCACCGGCGTCCCGGATTCCCGCTCCTGCGTCTGTACCGCGTCGGCGATCGCGTCGATAAGCATTTTCTCCGGGGGCTCGTCGTCCTCGTCGAACATCATCGGGAAGCGATCACTCGGTGGGTTTGCGGGTGGTAACATCTATCTCCACCTCCTTGGGAGGTTCCTTTGAAGCCTTCGGTAGCCTGACCTCCAGAAAGCCCTCGGAGTAGGTGGCTTTCGCCGAGGCCGCGTCCACCCTCCCTGGCAGGGGGAGCCGGCGCTCGAAAGTCCCGTAGCTTATCTCCATCCTGTGGTAGAGCCGGCGGGCGGCGGTGGGCGGCTCTCGCCTGATGCCGGTGATCACCAGCTGGTTTTCCTCGATGGCGATATTGACGTTGCCCGGCTCGACGCCGGCCAGCTCGATCACAACGATCACTTCATCGGGGGTCTCTGAGACGTCGCAGAGGGGTTGCCACGCCTTCTCGAAGAAGAACACCGGCCGCTTCCAGCGACCCAGGTGCTCGAAGAAGCGCTCGACTTCCCGCTGGATGTCATCGGGTCCCGCAAGGCGTAATTCGTCTTCCATTCTGCCGCCTTTCGCCTTTCCCCATCCCTATCCTGCCGCCCCGGCCGGCTCGATGGCCCAGCGGTGCAAAACCGCTGCCAGGTACCATTGTTGCATTTCGCCGGACGGCGGTCCTGCTACTGGCTGTAGTCGGACCCTATCACGACCACGACCTTGCTGCCGTAGCTCGAGGCGATTTTCGCCGAGGCCTCGACCTTGGGCTGCTTGACGCCCGAGAGGTCCCCCGCCACGGTCTGCGCCTTGCTCTCGTCGCCCCCGCCGTAGTAGACCGTCGTGTTCGAATACTTGCTGGCGGAGTTGCCCACGGAGACGTTGCCGTAGCCCGCCGCCTTCAGCTTCGTGGCAACCTCGCCGGCGAGCCCCTTCGTCCCCGATCCGTTCAGGACGGCGACGCTGATATCCGATCTGCTCGCCTGGGCCGTGTTTGCTTGATTCGTGCTGTCCTGCGGCACTTCCTGCTTGCTCTCGAAAGTGGAGAGCATCTGGCGGAACGCCGGCATGTCCACAATGTAGTACCAGAGGCCGCCCATGATCTTCGGCTCGCCGGGCACGGTGCTCATCTGCGTGTTGCCGCCGTGGAGCCTCCGTCCCAGCGACAGCATCTTCAGGAACGTCAGGTCCGTCTTAACGTTCTTGGAGACGGCGTCCACCACGCTCATCACCTTGAACGGGTTGCGCTGGCGCGAGACGGTGCCCAGCATCGCCTGCAGGAAGTTGCGCTGGTTCTTGACGCGGTCGAGGTCACCAGACGCCATGGAGTATCGCGCCCTCACCAGGGCCAGCGCCTGGTCGCCGTTGAGGACGACGTCGCCCGCGGGCACGTCCCCGGCGTACTTGTCGTGGATGGCCTTGGGGATGTTCATCTTGACGCCGCCTATCGCGTTCACTATCTGCTTGAAGCCGTTGAAGTCGATCTCCACGAAGTGGTTTATCGGCAGCCCGGTGAACTCCTTGACGGTCTGGATGGTCAGCGCCGTCCCGCCGAAGGCGTGCGCCGCGTTGATCTTCTGCGTCCCGTGGCCGGCGATGGTGGTGCGGGTGTCTCGCGGCAGCGAGATGACGGCCGATTTCTTCCCGTCCGGGCTGACGCTGACCAGCATCAGTATGTCGCTGCGGCTCTCGACCTCGCCCGGGACGCTGCCTTTGTCGACGCCTATGACAAGCGTCGTCTCCGGCTGTCCCGACTCCTTGGGGTCGAGGACGGCGGCCGCGGCCGGGAGCTTCATCCTGGCCTCTTTGCTCCTGAGCCAGAAGAAGCCCCATACGCCCAGAGCGATGATGACGACGAGCAGGATGATGCCGACCAACGCCAGGACCTTGGTCCAGCGGAGGTGGAACCTGCGGCTCTTGTAGACCGTAGGCTCGGCGTCTATGGCCTGATCTGCCTGGTGGGCGAAGTAGGCGTGTTCGTTTTCGCTATCGAATAGTGTCATGAATGCTCATTCGGTCTGCCAAAGTCTATACTAATGCGTTCAACCTCGGGGCACGGGGCGCCTTCTGATAATATGAGTGCGACCGCGCCCGCCGTGCGCGAGGTCCGACAGGTGGAGGTAGCAGCGCGCATGAAGTACCCGGAGTCTTTGCTCTCGACCGACGAGTCGGTGGTCTTCGACGTCCATCATCACCTCTTCGTGCTGTGGAAGCCGGCCGCCCTGGTCATCGCCTTCGTAGCGGTCTGGCTGGTCGTACTTTTCCTGGCGACCAGCAGCGACTGGGCCGTGTTCGCCGGTCTGATCGTGCTGTTCTTCCTCGCCGTCTATATGGCCTGGCGGGTGCAGGTCTGGGCGCACACCAACCTGGTCCTCACGGACCAGCGCCTCATCTACCAGACAGGGGTGTTTACGCGCCGGTCGCGCGAGATCCCCCTTGCTAAGATTAACGACGTATCGTTCATTCAGATGGTTCTTGGCCGGATGCTCGGCATGGGCGACCTGGTGGTCGAGTCTGCCAGCGAGTCCGGCCCCTTCGCCTACTTCAACATGCCCGACCCCGCGCGGCTCAAGACGCAGGTGCTCGAGCACATCAGGCAGTACCACGTGCACGGCGAACAGGCCGCTATCGCCAAGGAGGTCGCGATGGCGGTCGAGAAGCACCAGCCCACCGGCGAGATCGCCGCGCTGCCCCCGGAGCGGCCGCCCATCTACTCCGAGATAGTCGACCAGATAGAGCGGCTGGACGCGCTGAGGGAGCGCGGGGTGCTGACCGATGACGAGTTCGAGCAGGCCAAAGGCGCGCTTCTCGACAAGCTCAGTGGAGGGCGGGAGAGTTGATCGTCGATTATCACGTGCACACGTTCATGTGCGGCCACGCCGCGGGCACCCTCGACGAGCTGGTCGAGGCGGCGATCGCGCGGGGGCTGGATGAGGTCGGCATCGCCGACCACATGCCACTCTACTACTTCGAGGACCCCGACCTGGCGATGGCGCCGGACGAGCTTCCGCTCTACGTCGAGCGGGTGCTCGACCTCCAGGAGCGCTACCGGGACAGGATCACCGTGCGGCTAGGGATAGAGGCCGACTACGAGCCCGCCACGCAGGAGATGCGCGTCGAGATCCTGGGACGATACCAGTGGGACTACGTGATCGGCTCGGTGCACATCCTCGGCGACTGGGTCTTCGACGACCCGCGCCGCCTGGAGAGATACCAGGGCCTGGACGTCGACCAGTTCTACCTGGACTACCTGGGGGCCGTGGGAGACATGGCCGAGACCGGCCTGTACAACACCGTGGGGCACGCGGACCTGGCCAAGAAGTTTGACGTGCGCGCCAAGATAGACCTGGAGCCGCACTACCGCGAGCTGCTTGGGAAAGTGAAGGACGCGGACATGTGCTACGAGGTCAACACGGCCGGGCTGCGCTGGCCGGTCAAGGAGATGTACCCCGCCCCGGATTTCGTGCGCATCGCCTGCGAGATGGGAGTGCCGGTGACGCTGGGCTCGGACGCGCATTCGCCCGCCGACGTGGCCCGTGACTTCGACGCAGCGATCGCCCTCATAAGTGAAGCGGGGTATCAGAGCATCGCGGCCTTCGAGGGCGGCGCGATGAGGCTGGTGCCGCTACCTGAATACCAGCCACCAGACCACTAGCGTCGCCAGCGCCAGCGCGCCTATGGCCAGCCAGGGGAAGAGCGCCAGGAGGGCCTCGGACCTCGGGCGGGTCTGCCCTCGGGGAGGGCTCTGCCGCGAAGGAGATGGCACGTAAGGCTCCTCCTCCATCATGAACTCCATCACCCTCTCGCCGAACGGAGCCGGCCCCTGGCGCATCTCGCGGGCGATCTGCTGCTTGAGCTTGCAGACGGGGCAGGCCCTGAGTGAGTCGTCGCAACGGCGCGCGGAAAGACCCAGCCCGGAAGCGACCTCGTCCAGGCGCGGGCGCAGCACGGGGTTTGGCGCCAGGCACCTGGATATCACCGGCTCCAGGTTCAGCTCGTCGAGGACGCCGGCCGACGCCGACTTCGCCGCGGCAAGGCCCTGATGCAGCGCGACGTAGAGAAGCCCCAGCGCGTGAACGTCGGTCGCGGCCATCGCGCGGCCCCCTGTGCGCTGCTCGGGAGCAGAGAAAAGGTCGACCGGGTCGAACGCCTCGCCGAACTCGGCGCGCACGTACCAGAGCCCGAACTCCGAGACGCCCACGGCGCCTTCGGACACCCAGACGTTGGTGACCCCCAAGCCCAGGTGGAGCACCCCCCATCGGGCGGCCGCCTCGACGGCTTCGAGCATGCCGGCGAAGGCCTTCTCCGGGTCGAACAGCTCGAGGCCAGAGTCTTCGCAGAGCGCCGAGGCCAGAGGCAGCCCGTCCGGCATCATCGCCGCGTAATACGATCCGGCCGGCGGGGCGCCCCAGTCTAGCGGCTGGATAATCGCCGGGTGATCGATCCTCGCCCAGGCCTGGATCTCGGCGGCGGCCAGCCCCCAGGCGCGGTCCTCTGACAGCTCCGCGCGGAAGCGGCGGAACAGGACCCGCCTGCCGTGGCCCGTGTAGGTAGCGCTATACAGCTCTCCCCACGAGTAGGTCGCGAGCAGGTCGTCCAGCAGGTATCCCTGTTCTTTGAAGAGTTCGGTGGCATCGTTCATGGTTGCTCTGCTTAGATGATATAGCAAAGCAACCACATTGGCAATGCCGCAGGATGGGGGTGCCTCGCGTCGAACGAAAAAGCAGTACGAGAGTCAGGAGGGTTAACCATGCTTGTCTGCCCTAACTGCAACAAAGAGATAGACATCTCCGAGGTGGGCGAGGTCTGCACGAACTGCGGGGTGCAGATCCCTCTCGAGTACGAGGAGGGAGCGGTCATCGAGGATGACGCCGACGAGGAAGTTGAGATCGAGGAGTTCTAGGGATTCCTCAGACGCCGCTGGGCGGCACGTCCTGCTGCTGGTGGCTGAAGCACTCTGTCGACAGATAGCGGTCGCCCCTGTCCGGGAAGATGACCATCACCGTGCCGCGCTCCATCATCGTGGCCTGGTGAACGGCCTCGCACATCGCCGCGCCGCTTGATATCCCCACGAAGAGTCCCTCTTCGCTCACCAGTGCGCGCGACATGGTGAACGCGGAGCGGTCGTCGACGTTCATCTTCTCGTCCAGGATGGAGATGTCGAATATCGGGGGCATGTAGTCGCCCAGGTTTCGCAGGCCCTGGATGCGCGACCCCTGGAACGGCTCGACCGCGACCACCTTCATGTTGGGGTCACGCTCCCGCAGCCGCCTGGAGACTCCCATCAGCGTCCCGCCGGTGCCGATGCCCGCCACCAGCACGTCGACGGCGTCGGTCTGCTCGAGTATCTCCAGCCCGGTGCCCTCGTAGTGGGCGCGCACGTTGTCGGGGTTCGCGAACTGGTCGGGCATGTAGTAGCGCTCGTCGCGGGCGATCACGCGCCCCAGCTCGATCGCGCCGTTCATGCCCTCGTCGCCGGGGGTCAGCACCAGCTCGGTGCCGAAAGCCTTGAGAGCCTGCTGGCGCTCCACGCTCATGGTCTCGGGCATGACTATCTTCACGGGGTAGCCCTTGACCGATGCGACCATCGCGAGCCCTATGCCGGTGTTGCCGCTGGTGGGCTCGAGTATCGTCATGCCCTGGCGTAGCTCGCCGCGCTGCTCGGCGCCCTCTATCATGTAGAGCGCGATGCGGTCCTTGACCGAGCTGCAGGGGTTGAAGCCTTCGAGCTTGGCCAGGATTCGCACTCCGGGGTTCTTGTTGAGCCGCTTTATCTCCACTACGGGCGTCCGGCCGATAAGCCCGACGACCCCGTCCGCGGCGGTGTCACCCATCCTTTGATACCTCCATCGCTTTCGAGCAATTATATCCTTAATGTCGGTGGCACCCCCGACGGAGGGCGTCGCCTTTGTGTGATATATTTTCTCGAACGACCCGGCACGCCGAAAATGCAACACAAGGGGTCTGACCCCTTTTATTGCATTCGCGAGGAGGAGTTCAAATGGCAGATGAGAGCAAGGCGGGGCTGACGGATTCGACCGTGGTCAACGCCACGCCCGACGAGATCATGGAGGCGCTGCTCGACTTCGAGTCGTACCCCGACTGGATGTCCGGGGTCATTTCCACCGAGGTGGTCAAGCGCGACAAGAAGAAGCGCGGGACACAGGTGCGCTTCGTCATCGATGCCATGGTCATCAAGCCGAAATATATCCTCAGCTACACCTATAAAGACAACAAGATTGAGATCGGCTACGTCGAGGGCGACCTCGACGACTGCAACTCCTGGTACGAGTTCGAGCCCTCCGACGACGGTAGCACCAATGTCACTTACCATTACGAGGTCTCGTACTCCATCCCCAAGGCATTTCTGAACCCGATCAGCCGCAGGATGCTCAAGACCGTCGACAAGCGCGTGATGACGTCCGCACTCAAGGACCTCAAGAAGCGCGTCGAATCGGCCTGACGGCCGCGGCATGTCTCCTTCCTCACCAGATGCGGCGCTTCTCGCCTGCCAGAACTACGATCGTGCGCTTGTCGAAGAGCGCGCGGCCGAAGCCTTCAGGCTGCTGGGCGGGCCCTCGTCTGTCGTTTCGCCCGGCGAGTCGGTCTTCGTCAAGGTGAACCTGGTGGTCCCCATGAGCCCGGACAGGGCGGTGACGACCCACCCGGAGGTCGTGCGCGCCGTGGTCGGGCAGCTGCAGTCGGTTACCGACCGCGTCGTCATCGGCGAGTCCCCCGGCGGCCCATACAACCGCGGCGTGCTGAAGCGCAGCTACGAGCGGACCGGCATGACGCGCGTCGCCGAGGAGACGGGCGCGGCGCTCAACTTCGACGTCACCGAGACGCAGGTCGCGCTCCCCGGCGCGGAGAAGATGAAGCGCCTGGTGCTCTGTCGCCCGGTGGTGGAGGCAGACCGGGTGGTCTCGATCTCAAAGCTCAAGACGCACATCCTCATGGGGCTGACCGGCGCGATCAAAAACAACTACGGCTGTGTGCCCGGCATGCAGAAGTTCACCTATCACTCGCGCTACCACGACGAGGCGGAGTTCGCCGACCTGCTGGTGGACGTGGCGCTGGCAGTGGGCGCCGACTTCCACGTGGTCGACGCCGTGGACGGGATGGAGGGTAACGGCTCGGTCTGGGGCACGCCGAGGCACATGGGCATGCTGGCCGCAGGCCGCGACCCGTTCGCCCTGGACTGTCTGCTCGGCAACGTGCTGGGAGTAAGGAACGACCTGAACCCGCCGCTGGCGGCCGCTATCCGGCGCGGGCTCTTCCACGGCGAGGTCGGCCGGCTGGAGGTGGCGGGTGACGATCCCGCCAGGCTGACGGTCAGGGGACTGTTGATGCCGACCAAGAGGAGCGCCATCAACTGGCTGCCGTCGCCGTTCATGAGAAGGTACAGTGCCGCGATGCATTTGCGTCCTTACGTCAACGCGTCCCGCTGCACCGGCTGCGGAAAGTGCGAGGAGATCTGCCCGGCTCACGCGATAAGCGTCACTGGCGGCGCGGCCGCCATCGAGGCGTCACGATGCATCAGGTGTTACTGCTGCCACGAGCTCTGCGAGTACGGCGGCATTGACCTCGCCAGGCCGGCGCTGGCCTTCGCGCGCCGCTCCCTCAGTCCACGCCGATCATGACGCTGGTCGCCTTGACGACCGCGTAGGCGTCCATGCCGGGCTTGAGGCCCAGGCCCTCGGCCGAAGCCTTGGTTATGATGGAGACTATCTGCTGGCCGCCTGGCAGCTCGAGGACGACCTCCGAGTTCACCGCCCCGTGGTTTACGCTGGTGACCTTCCCCTTCAACATGTTCCGCGCGCTTATCTTCACCGCCATCACCTCCGGTAGCCTTGCCGCTTCGTTCACCTGCTTATTCTAACGGCTTACGAACCCTTCCTGAAAAGGTGAAGGGGACGCATGCGTCCCCTTCGAGGGAAATGTGAGGGGGGACCTCATTTTCCCAATATGTCTTTAACCCTGTCTCTTTACCAGTACAGGTAACCCTTCGAGCAGGTGCCCTCGATGCGGTTGTTCCAGTAGACCGATCGCTCGACCGCCACCGGCACGCTCGAGGATATCTGAGCCGATACCTGCATGTTGGCCCCCACGTCGTCGTGCTCGTTCACCGACACGCGGTGGCCCGCCGGAACCGTCAGTGGCTTTCTCTCCACGGGCCCTGAGCCCGTCAGGT
>Ga0182011_10001446_pt1 | contig 20809 bp, 19 predicted proteins | sample 711E1DmetaG_FD_120481 | JGI IMG/M metagenome (GOLD analysis project Ga0182011, IMG submission 120481) | Permafrost microbial communities from Stordalen Mire, Sweden - 711E1D metaG | ecosystem: Environmental > Terrestrial > Soil > Wetlands > Permafrost | place: Sweden: Stordalen | collected... | reverse complement strand
TAACAACAGACTTTGCAGCGTGACCGCATCAAATCCTTCTTTTCGTAAAACATCCGTTGCTGCCGCCGTCGGCGCGCAGAACAGCGGTTCGACACGAGCCTCTTTGCAGGCGGCAACCAGTTCGCGCAACGCCGTGGTTTTGCCTGTGCCTGCCAGCCCGCGCAGGCCGGTGATGCGGTCACTGGTGCGCAGGACATGGTAAATTGCCCGTTGCTGATCCTCACTTAACCAGTCGGCAGGCTGATAGCCGGGATGCAATGGTGCGACCGAATCACAACCCGCGTTGACCGTCTGAATCAAATCTAGTTCGGTTGCCAGAATCTCCCTGGTCGAAAACCCATATTCTGTCCTGACCAAGTTCGGCAATTGCTTCACCGCAGCTTTCAACGCCGGCAAATCTACTTCGCCCGGACGCTGCGATAGCGCCACGCCCAGCAACTCATGTTCCGGCACCACGGACTTTCGCTCAAATACATGGCTGACGGCGTGGATCAGGACTTGGTTTTCGTCCGCCGGCATCAACGCGGAAGGCCAGCCGGTTGCTGACGTGCAAATACCCTGTAACACTTGCCGTTCATCCGGCGACAACTGAGCCAGTTGCTTTTCGCGCACTTCTGCCGTCGAGATGCCCTTGATCTTCTTTGCCCGGCTTTGATGCACCGCATGGGAAATTTCATTGTTGGTCAGTTTCCGCCCCAGCTTTTGTTCCATTTCCTGGACCACCTTGTCCCGTTGTTGCGACCGTTTTGAAAATCGTTGCAACACCTCATCACTCACGCCTTCGATTTCAAAACAATGCTTGGCTGGTCTGATTTGATAGCCGATTTCCTGAACCCGTTTGGCCAGTTCATTCCGATAAACCGCCGTGCCGTAGCGAATCGCGTCATACATTCCCCGCGCTTGGAGGGCTTTCCAACAGTGTTCACGTTCATCGTATGTCGCGTTGAAAACCGTGAAATGGGTATGCAGCAGCGGGTCCAGTTCACGGGAGCTGTCATGCACGAATGATGCAGCCGCCAAATTGCCGGTCACACGGTCACGATTTTCAACGCCATGCTTACGGATACGAGTTGCGGCGAAGGTTTCGAGTTCACGGAACGCGAGCTTGGCCGCTTCCTCATGTGCTTCAATCAATCGCTGGTCGTCCAGTGTCACCGCCAGGACGGATACCGATTTCGGGGCCGAGCAGGTAAAATCATAGAACACCCGGCGTTGGCCTTCCTTTTGTTGCCGCTGCGTCAGCCGTTCGCCAGTTGCGGGATTTTGATTTTCGCAGAGCGCATGAAACTGGTCGCGGGTGACTTGGCTCGTTAATCCCAACCGTTCCGCCCCCGCGCCGATCCACTGGCCAGGGCGGATTTCACCGGCAGCGTAATAATCATTCTGCGCCAGATGCTCATCGAAATACTTCCGGGCATCCGCCAGATTTTTATGGGCGACAGCGGAAAACATGGAATGTTTCAGTTTTTCCCAAGCGCCATCCGCCTTGTCTCCGCCGTGTTTTGACTTTTTCTTTCATGTCAATTGACAAGTCTGACATAAATTGTCGATTGCTTTGTGCCACAGCGTCACAAAATAGCACCCGCAAAATTCGGTCAAAACCCTTGACAAATTGCATTTTCAGGTAATAAATCCTTACAATGAAGATTTTAACCATGACGATGACCTTGACCTCGAAACGCCAGACGGTCTTTCCGTTGTGGTGGTGCCGCCGTGAAGGATTGGAAAATGGAGGCCCGTTGAACGTGTTCGACTTGGGCAAAGATGGCCTGTTGATCCGTCCGGTAAAGGCTCCCGGAAAAGAGGTTATCGCAAGACTTTTGGAACAAACACCCGCCAGCAGACATTCGCCTCGTCAGGCGGCAGCCATTGTCAATCAGGCGTTGCGTCCAAGTGCGTGATGAATCTGGTCGTCATTGACCCCACCGTCTTTGTCGCGGGCGTCCTCTGGCGTCACGAGCCGCACCTGTGCCTCAAGGCGTGGCTGCGTGGCATGATAACGCCGGTGATGACCGAAGACATTCTCGCCGAATACGAAGCGGGGCTGGAACGGGTGAAGCAGGAGCAACAGTTCACGACGGATACCGGGATGTGGGTGGATGCCTTGCGAACGTCGGCCTTGTGGGTGGAGTGGGAGGCGATTGGGAAAATGGTGTGCCGTGATTTCAAGGATGAAAAATTTATTGAAGCGGCATTGACCACCGGATGTCACACAATCATTGCCCGCGACCGGGATTTGACGGTGTTGGAAAAACCCTTCGGCATTAACCTATGCACCCCGCACGAATGGCTGGACACGCTGACTCGACCGCAGAGAAAACGATTGCGCGGCTAAAGATACCGGGGCAAAGAAGCCAAAGCATCCAATGATGGATTCGGCACGGCTCTTTGACTGGCCGGCTTGCTTCCAGGTATTCAGCAACCGCCCAGACAAATCGCCGCGATGGAAACCTAGACGGTCGCGCACTCAACGGTCGTTCTAAAACCGCGCTCAACTCCGCCGTCGTCCGTTCATGCCACTCCCGACCTGCTCCGTTTCGCTGCCGGTTTCAGAACGCCCGTTCAGTGCTTCGTCATTTTCACATCAGTGCTCCAATTTTAATATGTTCAGCCGAACAGGATTTTTGGCGGCTTTCTGAAACTTGAAAGCCTTGATTTTTGGATGACACCATCCCCTTATTAAAAAATAAGGCCGCACGCCGCGCAACAACTCGCGTTGCGTCCGGCGAAGCATCCGGGTGTCTGCTCCCACGCATACAAGGACGCGGAGTTTTATTCTCGGACGGCGCAGTTGCGCCCTAATACACCCAAAAGCACAACGCTTTATTGCTTTGTGTGTCGAAGCACGTCAAATGTTGAACGCCGCCCCTGCACTGATGAGGAGTGTAAGGGGAACCTGATTTCCGTGGATTGGGACGAATGCTTGACTTGCAATGGCAGCCAATAATCAACAATCGAGGCTTGAAATCGTGCGGCGAGTGGCGGGCCTGTTCGCGCTGGTCGACCAGTTGGAGCAGCGGCTGGCGCAGGCGCGCCGGCAGGTGGATCAGTTGACGCCGTCCCGCCTCGCCCGCGCCTTCGCCGGCAAACTTGTTCCCCAAGATCCAAGTGACGAGCCGGCAGAAAAACTGCTTGAGAGAATTGCTTCACAGGAAGGAAAGTTATGATCTCCTTTGAGCAGTGCCGACGTTTGTTCCGTTTTTACGAAGCTTCGGCCCTCTACGAACTCTACTACCGCAAACTGGATGATAGCCTGGGTCGTAATTCTACCCCTGCTCTGGAGGAGGACAGGCCGCTCACCTGGGTGCCTCTGGTGTTTCATTGCACGACTCTGAAGGCGTTGGCTGGGATTTTATGTGATGGGAAAATTCATCTTGGTGAAGACAAGACATATGTTTCGCTCACAGAGCTGCCAATAGTGGACCTGAGTCGTTTGAGATCACTCGGTGGTAGGGTGTCGGAAGTTGCGATAGGATTTCCTCGTGTTGTTCTTGAAGCAAAGGGTTTGTTTCAGCCTGCCTACCTCATACATGCATCCAATGCGGTCAAGGATGCTTTCCGCAACCTGCCGAGTGGCTATGTAGAACTAGACGACGATCTTGGTGCTTTGCATGAAGTTCGTATGCCAGGAAGCATTCCTTTGGATGATGCTGTCTATATTCTCTCTTCTGTGCGCGATGAACAGACCGAGGAATTCAATCACCCTGTGCTGCGAGCTTGTATGGATCGCGGATTTGCCATTTCATTTTGGCACCCGGATGATCAACGCGAAATGATTCAGGAGCCTACTTTTCGAAAAGAGACCCGCGTTCAAAATGGGTGTTTGATTTCTTTCGATTCAAGGGGTGAATACTATTTGCCACAGTCGGCAAAAAGGGAATTTGCGGCCTTTAAGCCGAAACGCACCCAAGAAATTGAAAAGCGGGTAATTCTCCCGGTCGGAAAGTCATTTAACCTTCGCTTTCCTTCTACTGCTCATTTAGCAAAGACGAGTTCGGATGGCTGGATTGGGCCGTTTACAAAGATTGACATGGCGGAGTATTTTATTAATGAGCTTCGAAATCAGTTTCCTGACGAGGCCACTAAACTCCAGACAAGAGTGCAATTTTGAATATTAAAATCATGGTTGCCGAACAACAGAAAATCGTGCGGCGAGTGGAGGGTCTGTTCGCGCTGGCCGACCAGTTGGAGCAGCGGCTGGCGCAGGCGCGCCGGCCGGTGGACAAGTTGACGTCTTCCCTCCTCGCCCGTGCCTTCGCTGGCCAACTCGTCCCGCAAAACCCGGAAGATGAGCCGTCCGAAAAGTTGTTGGAACGCATTAAAGCAGCCAAGGAGGATTGAAAATGCCACCAAAGAACAATCTTCGAAATTTGAGCGAAGCTGAATTTCAGCGGGTTTTCAAAGAGGTGCGTTCGGACATAAACGACCTGCAAATGCACGACAAGATTTTCACCGGGGTTATTGAAGAGCTTGGGAAATACGAACGGATTAGCATCAATTTCCCGGCCTTCTTCACTGCTTTTCTCTCGGCAATGCGGACAGACTTGGTCATCCGGCTTGGCAGGATATATGACCCCGAAAGCAGCCACGATTCATGCACTTTAGCGCGTTGTCTTTCCACGCTGCGCGACAACCCGCAGTTTTTCACGCCCTCCGCTGTCACCGCCCGCCTCAATGAAGTTTATCGTAAAGGAGATCCGGATTATCTCTCGTTTCATCGGTTGGATTTGAAGCGCATCGAAACCGACCTCGACAAAATTACGAAGATCCGCCAGCGGCTCATAAATTTGCGACACAAGGTTTATGCCCACAAGGATCTTGAGACTGTGTTGTCTGGAAAGCAGGTTGAATTTCTATCAACGCATGAGGAGGTCAAGGAGCTCATCCGACTCGCGCACGACGTCTGGAATCATTATTCCCTGATTTGGAACGCATCAACCTGGACAACCATGACGATAGGTGAAGATGATTACAAATATCTATTCACTACTTTGCGTCGTGGAATGAAAACAAAAACCGTCTCGGACACCCGCCGGACGAATCGAATAATTCAGCACATAAACTCTTTAAAGGAGGGGAAATGTTAGTTGATCAACAACAGGAAATCGTGCGGCGAGTGGCGGGCCTGTTCGCGCTGGCCAACCAGTTGGAGCAGCGGCTGGCGCAGGCGCGCCGGCAGGTGGCCAAGCTCACGCCGTCCCTCCTCGCCCGCGCCTTCGCCGGTCGCCTCGTCCCCCAAGACCCCGCCGACGAACCGGCAGAAAAAACATTGGAGCGAATCTGAGCCAATTCAAAATCGAGTCATGTCCCGCCCTAAAGACAACACTAAACACTCCCGACTTGAGGCGAATTGCCTTAACGTCTTCTCGCTCGCACTCACTGATCGGGAACGTGGAGGCGATTTTGATTGGCACGCCCAAGCGAATAGCAAGCGGTCGAGCCAATCGTTGTGCGTCAGCGCAATTGGGCCGCTTCGCCATGAGGCATTTGGCGCTGTCCGCAACATGCTTCTTGCAAGACTAGTTGGCGGCGCATTCAACACTTGGCAAAGCAACGTGATTGCAAACTGGAGCGTCGAGATTGAGAAACGAGATCCTGACCTCCTGAACGAAAATGGCGGAGGAACTCCCTCATCTCTGGACGCTTTGCTGACGACTCCTTTGGTTGCTGTAGCGGTCGAGACGAAATTTGCTTCAGACGCCGCGGCTGGTTTTGGCGGTTGTGGACAGTATCACACCCAAGGTAAGACTCGAAAATGCGTCGGCTTTTACGGCCACGGCTCTGACCTTGTGCCGCGCACTCAGGCCGCTGCCGCCGCATGCCGCCTGACCATCGCAGATGGGCGGCGCAGTCCGCGCCGATATTGGGAACTCGGGCAGCAATTCTTTCGGTCTAAGGTATTCGCTGAACAGACCGGTTTCGAGAGATGCCCGTTCCGTGATAGTAACTTTCAACTGATGCGGAATTTCCTCTTTGCCGCCGCATACGCTGAACTGCATCGTAAGAAATACTTTGGCGTGCTCATCGTGTGTTCCAAGCAAAGAGACCATCGACTGAGGGAGCAATTGGCAGAATTCCGTAGCGAAATAGTGTTGCCCAGCTACGACCAACAGGTGAGGCTCGTTTACTATGAAGATTGGATCGAGATTCTAACCGACAGCGGTGCTCAAGTGGGACGAGACTTGGCGAAGTATCTAAAAGAAAGAATTGAATCAGTGATTCCAAGGAAGACGTGAACAAACGCCTCAATCAGGAAATCGTGCGGCGAGTGGCGGGCCTGTTCGCGCTGGCCAACCAGTTGGAGCAGCGGCTGGCCCAGGCGCGCCGGCAGCTCGCCTCACCACCGCCCAAACCACCGCCGCACAGTTTCTGGACGCCACCCTCCACCAAATCCTTACGCATAATTAATCCACCAATGTTATGATTTATCAAATCCAGCGCACAGGAAAGAAACCGCCCGAAACAATCCAGGTTTCCACGCTCAAAGACCAAGGCTGGAGTGAGAAGGATCTCGAGAACTACCTGTTCAAGAATCTGCCCAAACTGGTGGGTCCGGACTTGATGGTTATCGGCCAATCGAGCCCTTGGCAGCCGGAAGTCGATTTGTTGGCGCTAGATTGCGAAGGCGATCTCTGGTTTTTTGAACTGAAAGCCGTCCGCTCCACTTCCGAAAATCTTCTCCAGGTTCTTAGGTATTCGCAAAGCTACAGCAGTCTGTCCATTGATGATCTTTCCGGAATCTACGAGAAGTTCACGGGTGATTCCACTAAATCCTTGGCGGTCGCCTTCTGTGCATACTTCGGTTATAGCTCGCCTTCGGCAATACAAGAATATGGTGCACGGATTGGCCGAAAACATCACCTTGTTGTCGTCACCGACGGTGCAGACGATGAGACAATTGCGGCAGTGAACCATTGGCAACGGCACGGATTGGACATCGACATCTGGCCGTATCGAATTTACTCCGAGAGTGAGGATTTATTTAGATTGGAGCTGCCCGAACTTTACATTCGTGGACATCGCATCAGCAGTTCCGTGCCGGGAATTTTTTGGGTGAACACCAATCGCGGCAACGAACCGGCGACTAAGCATATTTCAGAGCGTTATATGCTGACCAATGGCGTTGCACTCGCGTTAATCGATAAATGGATGCGCAAGATCAATCGCATTTCGGCCGGTTCGCGCGTTCTCCTCTTTGGCAATAAAGTCGGTATTCTGGCCATTGGCATCGCAACACCGGAACGTCGCGACGGCGTATTGAACGATACTCCCATGCGCTACGTAAAGTTGAGAGATTTCAAGCAATTGCAGCCCCCCCTGTCTCTAAATGAAATCAGAAAGATCGGCGGAAAGGGTTTTGGTTTTCGTCATACCGTTCGTGAACTCAGCGGTGCAGCAGGTGAAAAAGTGTGGAACGCGGCATTGAGCCGCTGTTGAAATATGGAAACCACCGCCGCCAACATGACGGAGAGATATTCTCTGTCGCGATACACGTTGGCTTTTAGAAAATGTATGATGTCAAACCGTGGGTAATTTGTTAAACTTCTTTTGAAATGAGCATTATTGTGCCAAGCGACACAGGCATCCGGCAGGCGCTGCCGCAAATTCAGGGCATCGCAATGCTGGATACGGGCGGTTTCAAGGCCGTGTATCGTGTGACCATCGGCGGCCAGACGGAGGCGCTGAAGCTGATCCAGATCCCCGCCTCGGATGGCAGCCCGGACGCGGAAGCATTCAAGCGGGAGATGATCGGGCGGGTCCGCCGTGAAATTGAGGCGTTGGGCCGCTGCAACGGGCCGGAAATTGTGAAGCTGGGAACGCTCGCCCTAACACCGGTGACCATCAATGCCGTGGATTACGTGGCATATTCGGAGGAATTCCTTGCGGGCAGCGACCTTGGGAAGTTGCTGACTTCCGGTGCCCCCAGACCGCCGGAGGCGGAGTTGCGGCTGTTGTTTGGGACGCTCCTCAAGGCCGTCCGTGACGTATGGGCGCTTGGCTACGTCCACCGGGACATCAAACCCAAGAATGTGATGAAGCTGAACGACGCGGCGCGGCAATTTGTTCTTCTGGATTTTGGCATCGCCTATTCCGTGCTGGATACAGGATTGACAGCGAATCCCACAGGTCGCCCGCCGCTGGCCACTTATCGGTATCTCGCCCCCGAAATGATGAACCCGACTTTTCGCGAGACAATTGACTACCGCACCGATCTTTATACCACCGCCATGACGGTGTATGAATATGGCGCTCAGCGCCACCCGCTGGCTCAAGACCGGGACGATTTGATGCATACCATTTCCCGTGCCTTGCATCAGCCGGCCACGCCGCTGGCCGCGCATCGTCCCGACCTCTCGCCCGGTTTTTGTCAGATCATTGACCAGATGCTGAAAAAGAAACCGGCACTGCGACCGGCCAACCTAACCGCGCTAATCCAAAGAATGGAGAGTGGCTCATGAAATTGTTTGCTCAACATGGTGCATCCGAGGGTGAGAAAATCACCGAAGGATTTGCGCGGGGTCTGCTCGACGGGGTGATCTATAGCCCGCGCGATGTTTCGCTGCCGGCGCTGAAGGAAAAGCTGTCTGCGGTGGAAATGGCGGCGCCAACCGCCGAGCGGCTTTTTGACCCGCAATACTATGCCATCTTCCTGAACGGCACTGCGGAAGCCCGGCTGGGTTGGCTGCTGGAGGAAGATTATGCGTCCTATTTCCAGCCGCGCCGTCGCGGGCAATTGGAGCGCGAGAGCCAGATTGAAAAGGAACTCGCAAAGGCTTTGGCCTTCCAGAGCGGTCTGAATGTCACCGGCATCATTGCTCCGAACATACTGATTCCGAATTCACTTAATTCCATCGAGTCGGTCATATCGAAGAACTTCATCCGGTTGGCCAAGCCACAATACGCTGCGTTGAACGACAAGCGGCCTGTGTATGCAACGCTCGCCATATCCCGCAATGCCCTGATGGACAAACAGGAATTGGTGGACTTCATTAACGAAATCACGCTGCTCGATGATCCACCCGATGGCTTTTATGTGTTGGTTTCAGCGCGGAACACCGAAGCCCGGTCAGACATTTACAACGCGGATGTAATCGCCGCCTGGATGTTTATCAATCACACGCTGGCAGTGAACGGGTTCAAGGTCATCAATGGATATTCGGATATCCTGACGCCTTTCCTGGGCGTGGCGGGCGGTGCGGCTGGCGCATTTGGCTGGTGGTCTAATCTGAAGGTGTTCTCGCTCGACCGGTTCGCCCCATCAGCAGGCGGTGGGCGGTTGCCCATTCAGCGTTACTTGTCGCTGGCGTTGTTAAACCGGATCACGTTCTTCGAGTTCAACCAGCTTCGGACGATGTTCCCGGCAATTGTAAACAAACTCGCCGGAGACGAACTCTACAAACCAGACGACGCTTCAGAACCGCAACGCAACATGGAGGTTGTGCAGTCGTGGGAAGCTGTGAAAGCACTCAACTCAAAGCTGGTCGTAACCGACCAGGCCAAAGCGCTGAAGCAGTGCGGCGACACAATCAAACAGGCTGGATTGACTTACGAGGCGGTGCAGGCAAGAGGAGTTCGACTTGACCCAAAATCAAATGCGGAACACATCCAACCACTGACGGACGGATTGGGCCTATTTAAGAAGCTGGCTGAACTTTAGCCTGCGCCCAAGCATTTCAATGGCTTTCTGATTGGCTTTGGGGCTTCGCGGGCCGGAACCGCGAGGGGTGAAGATTTTACGGATTGCGCCCGTCGCCGGGTCAAAGCTCCAGAGGCCGACATTGGATTCACGGAATAGGTCAAGGTCGGCTTTGGCCACAGTGGCGAGATCAGGGGGCAGCACAACCACCGCCAGATCGGCAAAGTAACTGTAGCGGTAGGCTTGGGCGAGTCCCTTGCGCCAGTCGGACAGCTTCATCTCGAACGCGGTGAGCTTGTGCCGGTTTAGGAATGACTTGATTTTTTCGATGGTCAGGGCGCTGCCCTCATCAGGATTGACGGCGTTACGCCATGCGATCCAGACAAAATCCGCAATGCCGAAACCGGATAGGGCAAATTCTTTGCCGCCGATGCCGCCAGCCACAACCGATGAGATGTATGCTTTGCTGAAAGTCGAAACGAAATTGGATTCGCCGCGCTTGCGCGCAAGCGCCATCGGCAGGTTGCGCCGTGGATGACGCAGCTTGAATTTGAGCACCTGTGTCGCTTTCATTGGAATCACCTGAATCTAATCGAATTCGCCATTACCCTCAACAGCAAAATAGATGACCGGAAACATTAGGCAAATCGATTTTATGTGACCACCATTTTCGATCATCCGTCCGGGGGCTGTTCACCAGGTCGCTGGCCGGATAAATCTTCAACGGCTCCTCCAGCCGGGATCGCAACGCGCTCCCAAGGATGCCCGTCTCTGAAATAACTTGAAACAACAGTGTGGGTTTGGTTTTATGCATCCGTGTTTGTAAGGAAGGACAAATTTTATGGCTGAAGTCACCAGACGACGAACCGGCGAGTTTATGCGGAAGCTTTTTGAGATTCTCCTAAACCAGTCAGATGGCATGCCTGCGCGTGATGCATTGGTTGCTCTTGAGAAAAACTTTCAACTGACCGAATACGAGGGCGGTGCATACCCATCCGGTGGGCAGAGATTTGACAAAATCGTTCGCTTCGCAACGGTTGACTGCGCCAAGGCCGGCTGGCTTTTGAAATCCAAGGGGCGATGGAGCATCACGGATGCGGGCAAGGCAGCCTACAAAAACCACGCCGACCCGGAGGCGTTCTACAAACAAGCGGTCAAACTTTATCATCAATGGAAGACGAACCAACCTGATTCCGAGCCTTCAACCGAATCCGAAATTGAAGACGTGACGAGTGGAAAGGCGGTGAGCATCACCTTTGAGACGGCCGAAGAACAGGCTTGGGCTGAGATCGAACATTACCTGCACGTGATGCAGCCCTATGAGTTCCAAGAACTGGTGGCGGATTTACTGCGCGCCATGGATTATCACGTTTCTTGGGTATCGCCGCCCGGAAAGGATGGCGGCATTGACATTATTGCGCACACGGACCCGTTGGGAACACGCCCGCCTCGCATCAAGGTGCAGGTGAAAAGGAAACAGGATACAGTATCCGTGGAAGGCTTACGTTCCTTCATGGCATTGCTTGGTGATGATGACGTGGGTTTGTTTGTCACGCTTGGTGGTTTCACGAAGGACGCTGCTGAAGAAGCACGCACCCAGGAGAAACGCAGAGTCACCCTCATCGACCTTGAAACGTTGTTCGATCTTTGGGTCCAACATTACGGAAAGCTCTCGGATGATGCTCGTAGCCGGCTTCCACTCCGCCCAATACATTTCTTAGCGCCGCAAACCTAAAAAGTGTCAGCTCTTGAAAGGGTCGTGAAAGGGTATGAAATTTGATTTGGTCATGGTTTCCGTATGGCTCGCGGCGTTCGTGCCGATGGGCGTCTTGCTTCTGGCAATGGTCATTGACCGCCGCCGCCGGAAACACATCGAAAAACCGCCCCAAACAGAAAAACTCCTGCGCCCGCCCGGTTATTCGCTTTCCATCCGTCTCGACGAAACACTGGATAAAACCCAGAATGCCATGCTTTCGGCGTGTGCCCTTTGTAGTTTTGCCGGGGGTTCGATTATTGCCACGATCCAATTGCTGGCCGCACACGCTCCAGTTCAGTGGCTCGCTTCTGCTGTTGCTGTTCTGGTGGTATCCTCTCTTGCAGGTGTGTGGGTCACGATCCGGGCCTTTCGCCATTTCCGGGATGCGCAAAATATCCGACTCGGCTTGCGCGGCGAACAGGCCGTTGCCGAAGTGCTGCACGAAGTTGCGGACTCCGGCTTTCGTGCCTTTCACGATCTCCCCGGCGACGGCGATTGGAACATTGACCACGTAGCCGTCGGCACTCGCGGCGTGTTCCTGATCGAAACCAAAGCCCGCCGCCGCCACCGCCCCAGCCGCAACGGGCAACCGGAGCACGTCGTCATTTACGACGGCAAAACCCTTCAATTCCCTGCCGGCTACGACGCCGACGCCGTTCCCCAGGCCGAACGCAACGCCCGTTGGCTGTCCAACCACCTCACCAAAAAGACCGGTGAAAACGTGTCAATTCAAGCGTTGATCGTTCTACCGGGCTGGTTTGTTGAGCAGGGAAAAGGCAATTTCAACGTCAAAGCGATGAACGCCGCCTATCTCGCCGGCTTCCTGCGCCGGCAGGACGAAAACCTGGACCCGGCCCAAGTCCGCCGCATCATCACCGCCCTGGACGAAAAATGCCGCACCCTCACCTTCTGACTCCCCCGCGTGAAGCCGCAAAGCGGACCAATTTTACAGCGTAAGCTCATCGGATTGGCCTTGCACCAGGCAAGCACGCACTTCCGTCAACTCGCCATTCTTTTTCTCCAGCCTCCATTGCCAGAGTTTAATATAATTATTCTTTCGAGCCGATTATCTTCTCTAAAATCGCCTTCAAGGCCTTGGGCAACCAATCAAACTTCGCGAGCAAAAGAGTCACACACAACAGCGGAACGATGGCCAATGTGGAGATCAATTCGACTGAGGTTTGTGACAGAAACGCTGCCCCTACTGCAAAAACATTTGTCAACTTGTGATTATTAATCAAGTACTTTAGCAGCCACATTCCAACCGAAAGACCTACCATCATGAATCCCACCGCCACAACACTAAGAATCTTAGAAAATTTGCTGTCACGCCGCTCTTTTTCCAACGAACTGTTCAAGGCCGTTAACCCCGTGTCGCATTGTTGGCTCATATCATTGAGGTCTTGCAACAGCTTCATGTTTTGCTTCGTCGCAGCCTCTATGGCGATAAGGCTACGTGCCTCCTTGTTGACTCCTTGTAAAGAAAACAACAGTTCATCAATAGGGAAAGTAACCAACTGCTCAAATTGCCTTAACGCCCTAAGTGCCAAAGCTGTTGCCAGCGGATCATTTTCCCAACTCCACTTGGCTTCAGAATACGTGCTCTTGATAAACTGAATTCCCCGGAAGATCATCTCATCAATGTCATGATCCGGCTTGAGTGCGGCACTCTGCAACCGGATTAGCGTCAGGGTTGTAGCAGCGGTGTTGGAAACATTAATCCAGCCACCATCGGATTTATTTTGCAGGGTAACAAGCTTAAGTGCAAACATCTGCGCCTCAGAGGAAAACCCGCAGGTCAACAGGCAACGAACATACCTATGAATCACAAACTCGTTCTGTGCCTCACTTTGGACCGAAACCACCTCATTCTTAAATTCCGCCAATTTGTGCGGCTCGACGGTCTCGCCCAGACGCACGATTGTCTCCAGAGCGCTCGCGCGTTCGTAAAGCGTTTTCCCACTCATGTGACTCAAAATCCAGTCTAGCGTTCTACTGTAACGCGCATCTTCCTTACCATATAACCAGAAGTATACTTCAAGGAGGCCACATGTGGGTCCTAGCACTTCGTCGTAACTACCGTCTATATCGTGTTTTTGCAGCTCTGCCTTGAGGATACGCTCGTACTGCTTGATCGGATACCCGAACTCTTGGAGAGTAGCCAGTACGTCGATAGTCGTCCAAAAACTTCCGCCCCAATATGCCTGATTGCTCTCCGACCTCAGTGAAGTCAGCCACGTCAGCGCATTGCGAGAAATGCGGTTAAACTCTTTAAAGCGGCTTATCGAATTAACTATCACATCACCCTGCGGAGTCGAGGAAAAGAAATATATCCTTGATATTCCGGTGTCTGCTGTTCCCAGTAGTCCTTTATAATAGTCCAGAACTTCCTTCTCTGGCCATGCTGGGTCAAATATCAGAGCGTCATGCGGGCCGACAGACACCTTCTTCAATTCATCAAGGCTCCGAAAACTATACTTCGCCGACGGCAACTTCTTTACGTCAATGGTCGAAGTCAGGTACCGGAAGTTGTTGCTAGAAGTCCCCAACTTTGAGACAACGGCTAGTGACGGGCGCCCCTCTACCACATACCTTACAAGATTTTCCCAAAGCGTATCATGTCCCTGCCACTCAACAACCAGCGTTGAGATAACGATCCTAGGTGTCAGGTCTGTCCGTGATACAACCAAAATGTCTCTCTGCGGTTCATACTTTGCATCGACCAAAAGTGGCTGATAAGCTCCTTCCGACCCTGGCTTGAGATAATCCCAGTATACTCCCTCGACCAGATTATTGTTAACGCACTGCGACATAATCGCGCGCACATCTACCTTCCGTGGAAATGTGACAATGGGGTGCTGAGCTTCGCTGCTCACGATCTTCAGATCGGCATCCGTGGTGCGCTCCTCTGCTCTTGGACGAACAATTGTAGTCAGATCAAATATCTCGGGTAAAAACCCAAAGGATGGATTCTCGTGTATCTTCGCCTGATGGCCGATATAGAGCCCTTTTCCCGCTTCAAGAAACTCCTTTATTGTGGAGTCCCGCTGCGATCGGAGTGCGGTAAGGCTACGGTTATTGCTGCACGCGTTGGCTGCAACGAAAAGGGCATCATAAACACCGTCTTTCATGCGGTCGAAGAGACTGTCTATATTCTCACTCGTATATCCGTCTGTCCGATAACCCAAGCGCTTCAGAGACGGGCGCACATCCGCCCACCCATACCGCATCATCTCACTCTCGTTTTGGAGAACCGCGATTCTGTACATAGTAAAATCACTTTCGGTGACCGAATACCTTACCCCTGCGACAGTTGAGAAAATACTACTACGCCCTCCACCATAGTCAGTTGGACGTCAAGATTCCCGTCGTTCGACAACACAACGATGTCAGCATCCTTGCCTACCTCCAACGAGCCCTTTTGTGCAGAGATGCCCAGCAACCTCGCTTGGTTCAAAGATGTCATCGGAAGCAAGTCTGCCAGCGGCAGCTTCGTCAACTCGCTCGTCACCTTTAAAGCCTGCCCCATGGTCAACGCACTTCCAGCGATCGTTCCGTCCTCCAAATACCCAGTATACCCTTTAATGATCACCGTCTCACCTTCGAGCTGCCAAGTCTTTTGATGCGTTCCCGATGGAGGAGTGGCATCGGTTACAATCAATACACCGGAAGTTCCCTTGGTCCGAATTGTAAGGTTAATTAGTGCTGGATGGACATGAACGCCGTCCGTTATCAACTCGACAAACATCTCCGGCGAGGTCAGCGCCGCCAAGGCCAAGCCGGGCTCTCTGGCCGAGATTGTCGGCATCGCATTGAAAAGATGGGCACACAAATGGACGCCTGCCCGTATTGAATCGACCGCCTGTCCGTAGCTGGCCATCGTATGTCCCGCCGATACTATGACGCCCTTCGCGGACGCGTACCGTATCAGTTCCTCAGAGTGCGGTAACTCCGGAGACAGCGTCATTATTTTTAGGGTGCCTTTTGCTGCTGAGTGGAACCGGTCAAAGGCAGGAATGGATGGTTCCAAAAGATACTTTGGATTGTGAGCCCCGGCCTTTTGAGGGTTCAAAAACGGTCCCTCCATATGAACCCCAAGAGGCTTTGCCCCTCCGGTGCCCTTTTGCATTGCCTCCAAAATCCCACCGATGGCTTTGTTCTGCGCATCCTCCCCCCACGCAACTGTCGTCGGCAGCATCGCTGTTGTTCCAAAGCTTGCGTGTGCCCTGGCTATCTTACAGATGGAATCAAGCGTGCCATCCATGACAAGAGCGCCGCCGCCACCGTTTAGATGAATGTCGATAAACCCAGGACAGATCAAACCGCCCCGTACGTCCACCACTTGCCACCCGTTTTCGGGAGCAAATCCTTTCGATGAGGAAATCTCCTCAATCTTCGCACCCCGAACAACCACAACCGCGTCATTAACGACACCTGACGTAGTAAACGCTTTTCCGTTAACTAAAACTAGCTTGGTGTTCATATATAGTTTTTTCAATTACTTTGGCAGCATCGGCGATCCCACTAAAATAACCTCTTTCCGACAGCCTCGCGAAACCGGTCAACAGTTGCTGCCACTCTTTCATCGCAGTTGACTGTTCCATTCTTGAGGGCAGCCAACAATCCCTTCGGATTCGCCAACAACGACTTAGACCGCTCCCGAATCGGAGCTATTCGTGCTTCTAACACCTCAACCAATCGCTGCTTTACCTCAACATCTTTGATGCCCCCAGACCTATAAAGCCCATCCATCTGTGCCACCTCAGCCTGCCTCGGATTGAAAAGCCGATGATAAATGAACACAGGGTTGTTGGTGGGATCGCCGGGAACATCCGCGTGGAGCCTTACTGGGTCCGTGTACATCTTCATCACCTTGTGCCGCAATACGTCAGGAGGATCTGAAATGAAAATGCAGTTCCCTCGGGCCTTGCTCATTTTGGAGCCATCAGTGCCAACGAGAAACGGAAGCGCGCCGGTTACGAGGGTCGGTTCAGGAAACAGGTTCCCGCACCGCTTATTCAGCTTATGTGCCAACTCCCGTGTCAGTTCCACGAAAGGTCTGTTGTCCTCGTTCGCACACACGCACTCCGCCCTGATTGCGAGGATATCAATGGCCTCAAGTATGGGGATATTGAAGAATGACAAATGATAAGAACGTTCGCCCCGCTCGGCAGCTACCTTTATAGCTGGCAGCCTCTGAATCCGAGAAAGTGACACGAGCTCACTCAGATAGCTCATAAATGGCAAAAGATTGGAGGCGAGATGGCTCTCGAGACAGATGCTCGTTTTCTCACCGTCTAATCCACATGCCAAAACGTCGGCCACCATTTGCAGGACGGCCTGCTCCACCTCGACACAGGACTCCGCCGCCTCGTGCAAATCGGCAAGCATAAAAAAAGTCGCCCATCCACCCGCTTCCCGCTCGCGGGTAGGCTCTATATTCCCTACGTAGTGGCCCAAGTGAATTCCCCCCACAGTCGGGCGTACCCCGGCCAGACTGACATGTGCCTCAAGATTCATAGCAATTTCTTTTCCAACCGTAGTACATTTATGCTCCGAAAATTGCAATTACAATACGGCCCCTCATTTATACGAAATTGATACGGATCTCATTCCGGAAAAGGGGACCGGCCTAGAATTGTGACAATTTCAGCATTTTCACTTCTGCCTTCTGGCCTCTGCCATAGCAGGCCAACAAACCGGCCTTTGCCTCTAGCAGGGTGTTGAAAAACGTCTTTTCGACCACATTTTCATGCAAAAAGCCCAATGATTTTGATGGGCGCTTTTTCAAAACATGGCTTTTTCAACTCCCTGCTAGGGTGCAGTTCCGCTGACGCTCCTCTGCGTCTGCCCTTTAGCCTCTCGCGCCGGCAGCGCATTTCACCCCAAATGGGGAGTCCATGATTGGCGCAACAGATCAAGGGTTTGCTGACGCCCGATGAGAAAAAGCGCGTCCACTATCGAAACCCCCTCGATATTCTTTCGTCCGACATCTTTCTTTCGTCCGACATCTCGGTAGCCTGGAAAACCGTTAGCGAAACGTTGCTGCACAATCTGAATGCCATACCGCCTTAGCAAATCGAGATTGTGACATTCACGTCCACCCCCCTCGCCGAAAATGAGTTCATTCGCTCCAATGCTTCTGCAAATTGCAGCAACCTTCAGAGTCCGCCGAAGCTCATTGGTCCGCTCACTAATAGAATAACCTTCGAGCAACTGCCCATATTCCCCTTCGTGCTCGCGCCCTAGCGATATTTCAATTTGCCCGTATCCTAAATGTTTCAAAACCGACTGGATCAGTCCAACGTTCACACTTACCAATTCATTTCCAAGTGGGGGAAGCCAGTTTACAAATGAAGCCCATGTCTCATCGAAATAGCGTCCTCTCCGATAAGCGTGTCGAAGGCTTTCAGTGATGTGGTTTTTCCAGTCTGACTCTGAAATCCTTACATCAAGAAGCAAATCGTGCATTGAGGCATGAGTGGGCAACGTTAACCATGTAAAATCAAAACTTGAATCTCTAACTCGTGTGCGATTTTGAAAATATCGTTCACGGAAGTTCACGTTATCTAAAACAACGAAATGCGAACAATTCACAAGTTTGTTGAAATACCCCAACCAAGGCAGAAAATGCGGTTGATGAATTACAATCCGCTTCTGTTTGCTGGATTTCTTCTTGTGAGTGGACAATGAGTGTGATTTGCCGCTATTCCGAATTTCGAGCCGGATCTTCGCTAACCGCTGACAATCCGCTTTATAGTAGTTATGATCTTCCCCAAACCGATCACGCAAAAGACTGTTGTATTCGCTGTATAGCGCCTCCGCTTTTTCATCACGATGGAGTTGAAGGAACACCTCAGCTAAATTTTGAATGCTGGCTTGCGTGTCAGGATGAGCGCTCCCAAGTACCATTCTTCTACCTGCCAGAACCTTGTCGAAATAATCGGCTGCCTCTTCCAGGTCACCCCCAAGCTGGGAAATACGTCCGAATTGATGCAACACAGAAAGAACTTCTGGGGATTTTGCATCAAGCAGCTCTATGATTTCTTTCGCGCGGGTTACCAATTTCGCGATCTCTCCTGATGCTGGGTTTGTTCGTGTAAGAAAGTGAGCATAGCAGGCTATCAGTGGCGCACTATGTGGAATCCATTTTAAACCCAATTCATATTCATTTTTAGCGGCCTCTGGACCACCAGCATTTCTTGCTGAAGCGTGCCACTCCCACCATTCACGCTCTTCAGGCGGTGGCAGCATTTTCTCTACTGCCTTGCGGGCAACGGATTGAAACGCCTCCGGTTGAATGCTCGTTCCAAGGGGAAGGAACTTCCGAAGGTTATCGGCGACATCCTCGAAATTTCTTCGCCATGCTGCCAATTGGTTTTCTTGCCGCTTTCTTATATCATGTTCAATGGGAGAAATCTCAAAAGCATCACCCAAGAGGAGCATCAATTCATCAAAGTCTGGAACAGCGACGAAAACACCCTCGAACGACTGCATCACTCTAAGGATACGTTCGGATGTCGGCGGCTTGCCGTCGGCAGAACGATAACACCAGAACAATCCGGGCTTCGAGGTATCCGACCTCCTCAAACCTGCCAGAAACTCCATGAAGCCTTTGTCATTGCCGCCATACCCCAGGACGATTGGAATTTGTCCATGAAATAAGGGGATTAGTATTTTCTTCCAGTCGTCTCCGATAATGGCGATTTCTTGCCCGAGGTTTTTTGTTTTTAGACCTGCTTCCCCGTGGATCTTCAGAATCTTCGGGCTTTCCTTTATGAATTCCAAGCCATGCGGCACGCCCTCTCCCTGCCAAAGCATTTTACCTATGGTATGCTGGTAAATTGCAAGGGCACTGGCGACAAGGTGATCGAAATTAGTGGTTGTTACCGTGTTATGCTGCGTCAGAGCCAAAATTCGAGCGAGAATGCTATAACCAAAGCTCGGTTCTCTCCCCTCCATCAAATCGTTCAGTGTCCGCTCTGCAACAAAAAAATCACCACCAAATCTGGCTTCAAATATGGCGGAGTAGTTTTCAGGTATGTTTTCGAGCGTAAGGTCGGGAATGGTCTCAACTGGTTTCGCCCTGAGCCACATGCCCAATTGATCAACCGACGGACCCTGCCCCATTCGCATCACATAAATTTCGCGCAGCCACCTTTCGGCAAGTTGAGCGCCGGTAGGGATACCTGATTGGACTGATGCCCCCGCGCCGATGATGAAACAAAACGCTGGAGATCTGGCACGATTTCGTTCGCCGATCCGAAACAGGAATTCCGTCAATGGAATTTCATTGGGCATTTCTTACGAAACCGATTATACGACAATCGGCAAAATTGAAAATAACCAACTTGTCCGTAATCGGATCCACTGACGACCCAGTCGAATTATGATGTCTTTTCATGCCGGGCGAATACAACATCGTACGGCATTCATACCCCCAGATTAACACACGCCCTGGACAATGCCTGTCCATCCGAAAATATTTTCCTTCGGATTTTCGTATTGTCCCGGCCGCGGACGTCTTACCCCTGCGCCGAACGGCTCATTTAGGCCCAAGGGACGGTGGCTGCGGCCCCTTCAAACCACGCAGAAAAAACTTATGATGGTTGAGGAAAATTCTTGGCCGACGGATATGGGCCGCCAAACGGAATGGTTGATGCATCAAATGCACCATGCTTTGCAGGTTCAGGATAACCCGCAGTGAACGGAGATATGCTGTTGGCGATTTCCCGGGCCCAAGCCAGCCATGCTGCTTGCTCAGAATTCGATTCACCCGTCGGACATTTCCACCTTCGATCACATTCTTCGATAAAGTCGGCGATCTTGCGACTTCTGCTCCACCATTCTGCCGCTTTGATCAAATCCTGTTTGCGTGCGCCGATCACGGATTTGATGGCATTCACATGGGCTTGTTCCTTTTCCTTTTGAATGCGGATTACCTCTTCAGCAAGCCATTCGCGATGCCGTTTTTCGTATTCCTCCTGCCATTTTTTCCGGTCTATGGCTTGCTGGATGCGTTCTCTCTGTCTGTTGAGGAAGTGCTGTCGTATGGCGACAACCACCTCGGAAAGCACCCGCTCTAACTTGTGCCTGTTTGTTTCTTCGAACGCTCTTTCTTCATTCTGGCCCCATCGACTGGGATTGTAAGTAAAAGCCAGATGCCCGGATGGAGTGCCGCCAGTAGCCCAATTCCAATAGGAACACTTCCGCTCAATCCTGGCATGATCCACCAGTGTTTCGTCGATGAAGAAAAAGAGCCGGTCATTGCCGCGTTTGAAAAAGCCAGGATCAAACGCCCCTTGATATTTTTTGAATTCTATGCCCAACGGTTCGAGCGATTGGAGGATGACATGGAATGCCTGGGCCGCCCGCTCAACCAAAGGTTTGGAGACGGTGACTTCAGGGAAGACCGG
>Ga0182011_10001444_pt1 | contig 20826 bp, 13 predicted proteins | sample 711E1DmetaG_FD_120481 | JGI IMG/M metagenome (GOLD analysis project Ga0182011, IMG submission 120481) | Permafrost microbial communities from Stordalen Mire, Sweden - 711E1D metaG | ecosystem: Environmental > Terrestrial > Soil > Wetlands > Permafrost | place: Sweden: Stordalen | collected... | reverse complement strand
TATGGTGAAAAAGGGAAAAATGGAGCCGTCGAGATAAAATCAAGAAATAATGAATCTCATATGAAACCAGCTGGATCTATCAATATCTCAGCAGATAGCATGATTATGTATAAAGATTCTATCATAATTGTCAATCCAAAACCTTATCAGAAAACAGATAATAATCCTTTCATTGTCGTTGAAGAAATGCCTGAATTCCCTGGTGGGACAGATGCCATGGTTGCCTGGATAACTTCAAATCTAAAGTATCCGGCGGAAGCTTTGAAAAGGAAAATCACCGGGAAAGTGTACGTCAATTTTGCAGTAAGCTCCAAGGGGAAGGTAAAAAATGTTGTTGTAAGTAAATCTGCAAATCCTTTGCTTAATGCTGAGGCCATAAGGGTTATAAGCAGCATGCCCGACTGGAAACCTGGAACACAGGGAGGTAAATCGGTTGAAGTTCAGATAAAGGTGCCGGTGGAATTTAAATTAAAATAAAATCAGTGGCCCCGGTATTTATTTAAATTATTAAACCCCCTCTGTCGCTTCGCGACATCTCCCCCGGAGGGGGAGAAAATACTCGTCCATATAGTGAATTTCCCCCCCCTTGGGGGGAATGCCCGAAGGGAGAGGGGGGTTTAACTGAAGAGCAGTATTTTAATATTGATCACTTGTCGTCTTTATCAGCTACCATAAAGAAAGCAGCGTGAACAGACGGAGGACATGGAGAATCTAATCCTTTAACTGCTTTCCAAATCACTTCGTTGAATTCAGCATCATTTACCATATCCTCTTTCGTAAAATCAAACTTCTCGCTTTTTTTCTGCCAGGTATTCTGAGCGAGGTTCTTTAGATTCAAATCAATATTGGATGGCCTGACTGAAAAGGCAGGATGATCGGGAGTATTATTCATGCATCTCCATAATGGAATGGAAGGTGCATCATACTGGCTCATCGGAGGAAGCCCAAGAATCAGTTCTATTGTCCGGAGAAGAGAAGTTGTCGTATAAACAGTATGATCGACAAAGCCCTGTTTCACGTAGCCACCAGCCAGATATGCTGTACTCCGGTGGGCATCAATATGATCGGGACCATTTTGTGCATCGTCTTCCACAATTATTACCAGACTGTTTTTCCACACCCGGCTGTGACTGAGATAATCCACAAACATACCAACCGCCAGATCATTATCAGCAACATGTGCAAATGGAGTTGGTCTGTTGAGGCTGAGTCCCTCGGTATGATCATTTCCAAAGCGAAGGGTATTTAATTGTGGAAGATCATCCACTGCCAGGAGGGAATCAAAATCATGTTTCCACTGCCGGAACCTTACGGTATCGCGGACTGACAGGTCCCATGGTGTGTACTGCGGGCAGAAATGATTTTTTAAAACAGGGATATTAGGCTCTTTATCACCCATAAATTCAGCATATGTACGGTAGGTCACACCATTACGTTTACAATAGTCCCAGAGGAATCCATTTTTATTATTAGCAATTTTTATTGAACCTTCACCCGGATATTCTCCTCCTCTTCCTCCATAAAAGGTCGGCCAGTTTTTTTCGAGGTAATCCGTAGCATAAGCTCCCATGGTCCAGTTATGACCATCGGCACTTACCTCTCCGTTCACAAAGAAATTATCAAGTAATACAAATTCGCGGGCAAGGGCATGCTGGTTTGGCGTTATTTTTTCACCGAAAAGCACAAGATTGCGATCGCCGTTTCCTTCCGGTATATCTCCCAATACCTGGTCATAAGAACGGTTTTCCTTTATAATGTAAAATATATGCTTTATGGGTGAACTATCACCCACTTTTATGGGAATTGGATTACCTGATACTCCTTCGGAAATCAGTTCAGTATTCTTGTTATAAGGGGTGTTATTATAAACAGCCTTTGAAAAAAGCGCCATCTGGCTTGCATCAGGAGACTTCAGAATTGTAAGTGTTCCCCTGAAAAGACCACCTATATATTGTTCTTTAATTTTTTGTTCCTTCCCTGCAGCCTGGTAAACCACGACATCACCTTTACGGGTCGGATCAGGGCCATAAGGATTTGCATGAGAAGACAAACCTTTCCCGTTACTTACCAGGATTTTATCTTTTGCAGTTCTTACACATGTCGGATACCATGCAGTGGGTATAAATCCTTTACTTAAACTTGCCCCGGGCTTTGTGACATCGAAAACGGCAAGGCAGTTATTATCGGCATTTGCAATATAAAGAGTCTTTTCATCGCTGCTCAGTGTCACGCTGTTTGTTGTTGAACCCGATGGGGAACCGGGAAAGAGAGCCGAATTAAGTGTCTCAATCACCTTCTTTTGCCCCGTTTCGATTACCGAAACGCTGTTATCATTTGCATTGGCTACATAAAGGTATTTCCCGTTTTGGGAAATGCATAAATCGTTGGGATTATCACCGACTCCGATTGAGCCGGTAATTTTCTGAAGATCTGTATCAAACAGTATAATTTTATCACAGCCCCAGCATGAAATATATAACTGTTTATGGTTGGGTGATAAAAGACAAGTATACGCTTCACCGCCAAGTGGATATTGAGATATAACCTTTTTAAGTTTAGTATCCAGTATGTAGAGTGAATTGTTTTCCTTCGTCACAACGTACAGCCTGTTTTTGCTGTCGTCGAGCGCTATTCCTGCAACAGAAATTCTTACAGGCCATGGCTTGCCAATAATAATGGAATCAGATACTGAAAGCCTGTTATTCCTGATTTCATACCTGACAATCATGTTATCATTTCCTCCTGAGGCATACAAATACCTGCCGTCATCAGAAAAAGTTAATCCAAGCCATGCTTTTCTTATGACAATTGAATCGAGAATTTCTTCCCTGTCAATGTCCACGAGTTGAATTGTCTGGTCACTCTCTCCGTTGTTGGTGATTGCTGCAAGCTTTTTTGAAGGCGCCACAGCAATATTGAGAGGCAGATCGCCAAGAGGTAATGATTTTCCCACAGGTGTCAACCTCCATCCATTAGGCAAAGAAGTACTGTGAGATTCAATTTCCTTCAGGGTCTGGGCCGGGAGATTAATTGTGAATCCAATATAAACTATCAGAAAAAGAATCAGTATTTTTTTAAAAAACCCATTCATTTTCATGTTTTCAGTAAGTTCGAATAAACAAAGTTTCATAATATACTAATAAATTAATCTTAATATAAGAAAGAGGGTATTTTCTATTGGTTTAACCCCCTTTCTTATTTCCCCCAAGGGGGAAATGATTTATGGTTTCTTATGGAGGTAAGTTATTTATATAGCTATTTATATTCTCTAAAACCCATCCAATCCGGGTTTCTATATCTTTATTATTGAAACGGATAACTTTTAATCCTGATGATTTCAGATATTTAGTTCGTTCAATATCATAAGCACGACGACTTAAATGGATCATCCCATCAATCACAATAACCAGATTTACTTCGAAACAATAAAAATCCAATACATAGATTCCATAGGGATGTTGTCTTCTGAAGTACAATCCATTTAGTTGTCTCTTTCTAAGATGACTCCACAAAATTTTCTCTGGTTCTGTCATCTTTTTTCTTAACTCCTGAGCCTTACTCTTTAAATTAAGACTAGCGCCAAAGTTATGCTTCGCTTCATTTATTATTTTAAAACTTGTCATTTCACTCGATACTTCCTTTATACACCTTGTATTTAAAGATAGCACCTACTCCTTCCCCCTTGGGGGAAGGTTGGGAAGGGGGTAAAAAGCTCCCTAAGTAAGTTCAGTTTTTTGTAGCTCTCTTTTTCAGTTGTTCAGGATTAAGTGTGATCAGATGACCCAATTGTTTTCCATCCCGGTAGGTTACTACCCTAACTGTAACCGGCCCATCAGGTATTTCAACAGACTTGGAATATTTGGGTGAATAAATGTTTGGCATAGCGCCGTCAACCGTATAGAAAATATCCAGGCCCGGGACTTCAGAATCCATATCCAGGGTTATCTTTTCATCTTTTTCACTGACCTTAATGATAGCATCATAAATTGCCGGTGAATAATTTACTCCTTCTATATCAGCACGATCGAACTGTTTTTCCACACGTTGAATAAAATTGGCCCAGTTTTTTGAAGCATTTGGCGACCAGAAATCTTCTGCCAGTGCCCAACCGCGTGGCCAGGTCATATATTCTGCATGGTGCAGGGTTACTACCTGTTCAGTCCACAGATTTCCCTGACCGCCAAGAATATACTTTGCATCCACTCCTTCAGGAACGGGGTCAAAACTGTAGCATTTGCTTAGTCTTAAACTGGAGTAAATAGGAGGTTCGATTGTTTGTTCACCTTGTTGATAATCGAGGTATGCAAATGTTGTTGGTGTCATAACAACATCATGACCCATTTTTGCTGCCTCTATTCCTCCTTTGATGCCCCTCCAGCTCATTACAGTTGCCTCCGGAGCGATTCCTCCTTCAAGAATTTCATCCCATCCAATCAACTTTTTGCCTTTCGATTTCAGAATTGTTTCCACACGTTTCATAAAGTAGGCCTGTAATTCCTCGGGTTTTGACATATTCATCTTCCTCATAAGAGCCACGCAGGCTGAGTCTTTTGTCCAGAAACCCTTATAGCACTCATCTCCGCCAACGTGAATATACGGACATGGAAAAAGGGTTGCCATTTCAGTAAAGACCTTATCGAGGAATTCATAAACTTTCTCATCCGAAGGATTCAGCGTATTATCAATAAGCATTTTAAATGTTCCATTGTCATACCATTCCGAAAATGAAGAACCAGGATTGACTTTTGTGCTCGTATCTTTTGTACAGCTTAATTCAGGATATGATGCAATCGCAGACATGCTGTGTCCCGGAACATCAACCTCAGGAAGGATTGTTATATTACGGTTCTCTGCGTACTGAATTATCTCCCTGATATCAGCCTGTGTATAGAAACCACCTACTGTGGCTGCTTCTCCTGGCTTTGGAGCGGTGCGGCCACCGAATTGTCCGAAACGTGGTACTCTCCATGCACCAACTTCAGTTAATTTTGGCAAAGATTTGATTTCAATCCGCCAGCCATTGTCATCTGTCAGATGCCAGTGAAGAGTATTGAATTTATACCGTGCAATCTGGTCAATATACTGTTTAACTTCCTCTTTTGTGAAAAAGTTACGGCTTACATCGAGCATAATGCCTCTCCAGCCAAACCGTGGATAATCTGTGATTTTAACCGACGGGATTGTCCAGGTCATATTAACAACAGTCTTACTTTCAATTTCTTTTGGCATAAGCTGAAGCAATGTTTGCATGCCATAGAAAAGTCCGGCTGGTGCATTGGCCGATATAACCACCCCATTAACAGAAGATACCAGTGTATAACCTTCTTTGCCAAGCTGTGTAACAGGCGCTTTATTCAGATTAAACTGTATCGAGCCGGCTTTATCTTGTGGTTTAATTGAAAACCCTGTTGAAAGATTCAGTTTTAGGGAAAACATTTCGGCAATTTTGCGGCTTTCCTGACTATTATAGCCAATAGTCGAGGTTTTTGTTAATACAAATGATCCGTCAGATTGCTGTATTTCAACGGGTTGAGGAATAATCTGTATTGCAGGTTTTTGTCCATAAACCGCTGCAAGAGAGAAGAAAAGAAGAAGTAAAACCAGTTTTTTCATAGTAAGAAAAGATTAAAATATTCGGATTAAAGAAATGTGTATTTTTAAGAACCAACAAATTTATAACCGGTTGTTTTAAGGACTTTCAAGACCTCTCTTTTAATCCTGATCACAACCTTGCCGGAGATATCCAATGGTTCACCGTCGATATGGAACCTGGTTTCAGATGTTTCTATTACTATCTCTTTATCAGTTTTAAAATGCCTGACATACTTGGACTTATTTATTCTTTTTGTAAAAAGTCTGATAATAAAAAGTGAGCCTAATATTTTCGGAAAAGGTTTGATCAAAACAATATCAATTATTCCGTCATTAGGACACGCTTCGGGGGCTATGAAAGCATTATTCCCGAATTGTCTGGTGTTTGCAATTGTCAGAACAAATAGTTTTTCAGAGACAATTACTTCTCCGTCAACTTTAATGGTAACGGGAAAAGGGCGAAGAGCCAGAAAGGTTTTAAAGGTTAACCAGACATAAGGCAGGAAACCCCGGAGCTTAAGGTTATTAAATGAATGTGCTACAAAGCTGTCGAGACCAATGCCGGCAACATTAAGGCATAATTTGTCGTTTATCTCAATCACGTCGATATCCAAACTGTCAGCCTTTTTTATATCGGATAGCAGAGATCGTACATTCATTTTAAATCCAAATTCCTTAGCAAACCCGTTACCGGAACCCAGTGGCAGAACTCCCAGGATTTTGTTGCTGCCCACCAATTGTTCTGCTACAGTGTGAACAGTACCGTCACCTCCGGCAGCTACAAAAACTTCATACTTATTAAAGTTTTGTTTTATGAGTGATCCGGTATCTTCCTTGGTCATTGATTTGCAAAAGGATAGTTGATTTTTACGGAGCTCAAGCTCTTTTGATACAATAAAGTTTACAGGGGGTACCCCTGAAGCTGGATTGAGAACAAACAGTGCTTTTTTATTATTTCCCCGGGCAGACCTTTTCATGCTCAAATTTACGGAAGATTTTTTCAATGTGATGTATTAAACATAGAAGATGTTCCGGGAAGGTCATTATTTCTTTTAATGCCATATGGCTCTTTCAGAGCCTTTGAAATAAAGAAAGTATGTTTTCTTACTCCATGAAAGGATACTTAAAGTCGGTAGCCGGGATAAGAGTTTCTTTAATAGTCCTGGGACTTACCCACCGGAGAAGATTAAGGTGACTGCCTGCTTTGTCATTTGTCCCGGAAGCCCTGGCTCCTCCAAAAGGCTGCTGCCCCACCATAGCTCCTGTAGGTTTATCATTAATATAGAAATTTCCGGCGGCATAACGCAATGCCCGGCACGCTTTAATCATTGCATATTTATCGGAGCTGAAAATAGCGCCAGTAAGTCCATAGGGTGATGTTTCATCGCACAGAGTAAGGGTTTCATCGAATTTATCATCGTTATAAACATAGATAGTCATTACCGGGCCGAATATTTCTTCTTCCATTGTAAAGAAATGCGGATTTTCAGTAACGATCACCGTTGGTTCAATGAAATATCCTATTGACTTATCTCCTTTACCGCCGGTGATTATCTCTGCATCACCCGATAATTTTGCTTTATTTATATACGACATTACTTTGTCGAAAGCATTCTCATCAATAACAGCATTTATATAATTGCGGAAGTCACATACGTCACCGACTTTAATCTCAGAGGCCATTTTCAGAATATGGCGCTTTGTATCTGTCCAGATTGACTCCGGGATATACGCCCTTGAGGCTGCTGAACATTTCTGACCCTGATACTCAAAGGAACCCCTTACAATTGCAGTTGCAAGTTCAAGGGCGTTTGCAGATTTATGTGCAAATATGAAATCTTTACCACCTGTTTCACCAACAAGTTTCGGGTAAGATTTGTAAACAGAAAGATTATCAGAAACCTGTTTCCAGAGTGAATTGAATGTTGAATTTGAGCCAGTGAAATGAATACCTGCAAGATCTTTATGTTTTAGTACAATGTTACTTATCAGGGAACCGTTACCTGGTATAAAATTAATTACACCGGAAGGGATTCCTGCCTCTTCAAGAATTTTCATCAGATAGTAGTTTGAAAGGAGAGAAGTGGTTGCAGGTTTCCAGACTGTTGTATTTCCCATAAGGGCAACACTTGTGCTCAGATTTGATGCTATTGCAGTGAAGTTAAAAGGAGTTACAGTATAAACGAATCCTTCGAGTGGACGGTATTCAAGGCGATTGATGTTTTCACTTTCCGATATAGGTTGTTCCTGGTAGATAAGCGATGCAAAATATGTATTGAAACGCAGATAATCTATCACCTCGCAAGCTGAATCAATCTCAGCCTGGAGAACATTTTTCCCCTGCCCAAGCATCGTGGCTGCATTGATCTGAAAGCGATATTTCTTGGAGATAAGTTCTGCCGCTTTAGCCATTATTGCGGCCCTCTCCATCCAGGCTAATGTCATCCATTCGCATTTGGCATCAAGAGCTGCATTTATTGCAAGAGAAACCTCCTTCTCAGTTGCCATATGATAGGTTGCAAGTACATGATGGTGATCGGAAGGCATTACAACCTTTCCTGTTTTCCCTGTCCGGATCTCTTTTCCCCCTATGATAAGAGGGATATCAATAATCTGATTCTTTTGTTTTTTTAGTTCTTCTTCAAGCAGTTTTCTTTCCTCGCTGCCCGGTTTATAGGATAAGACGGGTTCATTCTTCGGTTCCCTGAAATTATATATGGCATTATTCATCTAATTACTTTTTTGCAATATTTATCTTTTTACTAAAGTTATCCAATGACTTTTATCGTGTAGAAACATAATTTGATTCTTTTCCTGATTTTTTTGTTACACAGAGGTTCACAGAGGGTTCACAGAGGAACACAGAGGCAAACTCCGTGGTCTCTGTGCAACTCTGTGTCATGTTCTTCATTTTGTTAAGTATATAACTAAACACCTTCATTCCTGAAAAGTTCGTTATCTGAGTTCAAAGAGGTTTTTCTGAATGTTGTTTGGAAATATTTAAGCCCTGGCAGTTAACCTTTCAGGTTCTTTTTTGTTGGCGAGATCAAACATAGCAAAATGTTTTTCTCCGAATGCCCTGATAGCGTAAGAAAAGAAAAGTCCTGAAAGAATGTCAATGCTATAATGTCCCCGTGCCAGGAATAATGCAGCTATGACAATAAAAAGGCAAATAAAGATAAGCCATTTATACCCTTTGTCTTTAACAAGTAAGAACATTAAAAAAACATTTCCCGCATGTCCTGAAGGATATACTCCGAGTTCAAAGTTTGAAAACCCGTGAAACAGAGGATCTGACCCGCTGAACATTGGCGGATTTCCAAAGGGAGTTAAGACAATAAAGATACCTCTGACAATATAAAAAATGCCGGTCAGGAGCAAAAATAAGGGGATCCTGTTATAATCCTTTTTATGAACAATATATATTAGAACAAGGAAGATAGGTACCAGGCAAAATATATCATAAATAAGAGAAACATTGTAAAAAGGAAGATGGTCGAGAATAAAATCTGAAAGCATGGGCAGGGTTTTCCCTTCACTCATGTAATTATGGAGATAAGTTTCGGAGGCAAAGTTTAATCCTGCCCCTGCAAAAATCGCAAGAATACCAAAATAGAAATACTTGCTTTTTATCACCGGGATAATGGAATGAAGCATGTCTGAAGTAAAAGTAAGCAGTCTGTATTTCTCTTTTTTTATCTGATTCATTTAACTTAATATAAACAGTTACATATCAACCAACCAGTGAGATTGGTATATTAATGATGAGCAAAGATAAAAACTTAAGTTGATAAGAAGTAATATGAAAATGAGGATTAATCCGACATTTGGCTATATACACTTATGATCTCGTCTGAATATTCTGCCGGCGCTTCAATATGGCCCCAGCCAGACTGCGTTTGCCATAAACCATTGTAAGCTGAATCGTGATAGGAACGTATCAGATGAGGGATTTGTTTTTCAGTAAGTATTTCATCGAGAAGCATTGCCTCAATCTCATTCTTAAACATTAATATTTTTACAGGCTTACTCATAATTTTTATTTTCTTTTTACGACAATAGCACAATTTTTAAGAAGTACATCCATAAGAAAGCCGGAACATTCTCCACGAAGTGTAATTTCTTCACCGGATTTGTACTTAGAAGGATCGGTTATATTTTGGAAAGTACAGATTACAGTTGACATGTCACTTCTGGTTTTAAGAGCTATATTCAGATGAGTGCTATCGGCAGGGGTCACTGAGGCTATAGTGCCATTAACTTCAATAATCTTATTGATATACTTTGAAGATGCTGTTCCCTCATTATCTTCAAATTCTTTCTGCAGCACAGTAGCCGTAATAACAAAATCGGGTTTTGCTTTAGCTGTGTCGGTATGTTTAAGATTGAACATATGCAGACCAATCCAAATTGCTGTAATAACAATTATCAGAACAGCAAATAATGCAATTTTAACCCAAAGTTTCATTGGCAAAAGTTAGTAAAAATAATAGTATTGTGCCCGTAAATCCTTCTATTTATTTGCAATAGGTGTATATTTCATTGCAACGGTAACTTCAAGGTTCTTATCAAATTTATCTTTTACAACACCGGGAATATTTATCTTATAATCTTCAGGGACTACTTTGAATTTTGAGTTCGCATTTATTCCGCCACTGACAACTTCAATAGTGCCCTGTGCACTAATCTTATTTGTTACATCATGAATGGTAAGATCCCCCTCAACAGTAACATTGTAGATCCCGTTCTTTGAAAAATCAACATCTTTAAGATTTGAGATCTTTCCCTTGAAAACTGATTTGGGAAATTTATCCGATTCCATATAGTTTTCGTTGAAATGTTCTTCCATAAGAGCTCTGTCGAAATGGAAGGATTTGATTAATGCCTGAAAAACCATTTCTCCTGTCGAAATATCGAGAGCTCCGACAACCTGGTTATTATCTCCTTTTATATCCTCCATAGGAGTATGGGAGTAGAAACCGATATAACCGTTTTTGGTCATGTATTTCTGTGCATTTGCTGCAAGAACGATATTCAGAAAGAATAAGAATAAAAATAGACGTTTCATAAAGATTTAATTAAATGTTTGGATTACCAGACATTAACAATTTCTTTAACAGTAAAGTTCGGATTGGTTAGCAAAGAACGCAATGAAACTTCTGTAAAATTTATCATTTAAGTTCTAATCCTTTTATTAAGTACACTTTGCGTATTCTTATCTAGTAGTTTGAAGGTTTCTTATTTTTCTTCAGTGTAAACACTCTTGAAATATTAAATCCGAAATGGATATCTCCTTTTTTCCACTGTCCTGTTGTTGCCCCGATAAATTGCTTTTCTGTCATACCCAGAGAGTTAGTAAAAAAAAGTTGAAAAACATGTCCGCCTGTCTCGATATCAAAACCGAGCGACAGGGGATTATAGATCTGCTGGCTCATATAGGTTTTCGGATTTGCAATGTAGTAATATTCTCCATTCAGGCTTATTCTTTTTGAGAGCTTCAATCTTGCCCCGGCGCCTAAGGCATAAATATCATTCGGATCGAGCTCTGTGGCTACCAGATTACGATGAAGATACGACGGAGTAAGCTGAACTGACAATGCCTCGTTGATTTTCCGTGCTACCAGTATCTGGGTCACGTAGGCCAACCGTGATGTAAAATAATTTGTCCGGGTCTGATCAGTAAACTTTAATGTTTTAAGGGCAATTGCAGTGACAACAGAAACAGAGACCGGCATAACTTTGGCGCCTGATGACTGGCGTAAAATACTGAATTTTGCGAATCCGTCATAAGTCTTTTCAAACTCAGATCTCCCTACGCCAATCATAAGCCACTTAAATATACCATATTCCAGACCCAGATGAATATTTGACTGGTCAAGGCCGAAGAAGTTATAACCTCCGGAATTAAGCGTTCCGAACCGGTGTGATATTCTTACATCAAGTTGTCCGGGAACCATTCTCTCAATCGAATGTCCATTCATCACGCGGGTCGATTTGAAAGTAGCTGTTGTGTAGTTTATTTCCCGGGTAGAGTCCTGGTTAATAATGTTCATCAGGTCATCCTGGGCAAAGATCCCAAATGAAATAATAGATAAAATTAACGCGAGGAATAATCGTCTCATGTTATGCACTTTTTATATTCATTTAATTGTTAAGCATGCCTGCTTTTATCCAAATACGGACCTGGGTCACTTTGCACGCAGAAAGAGCACCGGAGATGGGCATAATTGGCACGCCGCTCCCGGTGAGTGCATTTATAAGCAAACCTGATGATGCAACAGTCTGAACACTTGAATAGCTTGTAAGTGAAATACCCCCTGAAGCTGCGGATCCGGAATGGCAGACTGTACAATTATTGCTCAGGATGGGAGCGATTGTTACGCTGTAAGTAACATTTGTTGTATCACACGTATTGGTAAGAGTAGGATATAATGCTTCTTCATTATCGTAATAACATGAGACAAAAAAAATCAAAAAAACGCCAAAACATGCCAAAGAAATAAGTAATCGCTTCATGCTGAATGAATATCTAATTGTTTAAAGATCCGCTATTAACCCATATCTCAAATTCTCTTATCTGGCAGGTAGACAATGCACCACCAACTGGCATTTTTGGGACGCCGCTTCCAGTGATAGAATTAACAAGATTCCCGTTTGCCGCTATAGTCTGGACATTGGCATAGTTTGCTAACACAATTCCTCCTCCGGCAGATGTTCCGGAATGGCATCCGGTGCATGAGGTTTGCATAATTGGCCATATAGTTCCGGAAAATGTAACCGGATTTATAGTATCGCAAACTTCCCCACAGGTCTCATTAAGAGCTCCATAGCTTATCCATTTCCCAATTGAATCGATTTGCGCAACGGATAACTGAGGGCTGTTTGAAGGAGGCATTTTTGATTCCCCGCCGGAAGATGAAATAACTGTGTATAATCTGCTTGCTCCCGGATTTCCGGGCGAGACAGAATTCATTATATTGGCATAAGTTGTATAATTATATCCCTCTTTATGTGAAGCCGCATCATGGCACCCTGTTGTAGCGCAATGTGATACAATCACCGGCAGGATGTCGCGGGAGAAACAAGCCCGTGCAACATAACTTCCGCCACCGCCATCTCCAGTCCCACCTGTCCCGGTGGTATCAGTACATACTGTTTCTGAGGCTCCCTGTTCAATCCATACTCTTATTTTTGTCCTGTTATCTATTGATAGAGGCTGCCTGGGTGGCATCCTGTTTCCCCATTTCGAAATAATTGCCTGGTAGGCTGTGCTGGCATCAGGATTGCCTGGTGTAATATCACGGATAATATTTGCATAGTTATTAAAGGCTGAACGTGATCCTCTTCCTGCTCCGTCATGGCAACCTGAAATGGCACAATTATTAATGAATATTGGCAGGATATCGCCTGTGAAACAGACCTCAGGTAAGTTTGCTATGTCTGCAACGTGCGAGCAGGAAGTAAACCATGAAAAAACAGTGATGAGTATTAAGAAGGACAGGGATAAATAGATTTTATCAGGCTTCATAAATCGTATCATGAATTCATGTTCAAAATTCGGAGTAAACAAATCTTTCCCTAAATTCTCCTTTATTTCCCCGATTGACCAGAATCTTCCTTCGTCAATTTCATCTTTATTTATTACGGGGACAAAATCAGAGATCGTTGAAAAGGAATTAACCAGTTCCCTTTCCCTGGAAGATTTCCAGACATATTTTCCTAAAAATTCCGGAACGAAATCATTCAATCCGAGCTCTTCTCCGGCTTCCCTCATGAGAGCCTCATACGGGGTTTCTCCGGAACTCATATGACCTCCCACAGATGTATCCCATTTACCCGGCTGGATATCTTTTGTTTTTGCCCTTTTCTGTAAAAACAATTCACCACCGCGATTAAAAAGGTGAAGATGAACGACAGGATGAAGAAGCATGCTCTTACCATCGTGGCAGACATTGCGCAGGGCTTTGCCAGTCTCATTACCCTCTTCATCGACTACCGGGAACCATTCTTCGGGGATAAAGTTTTTCATAACGTAACAAAATTAGGAAATTTATGTAACATTATAGTCACTTTCCTGGCTTAATGAACTCACCCCCATCCCCCTCTCTGCCTCGCAAAGAGGGGGCGTAAAATATTGAATATTAGAAAATTCCCCCTCTTTACAGGAACGACCGTTAAGAAATTGCCCGGTGGGCAATTTTAGGGAGGAGCCTGACTGCAGAGGTGGCAGAGTGGGGAAAAGGGGGTGAGTACATGTTAGCTCAGATCACCGTAAACCCACACCGTATCATATTCCCATCCTCATCCACAGCAGTGAGAATATGATTACCTGATCCTGTCAGCATTTCCAGCTGATGAATAAACTGCGTTGTACCTATATAAGTCTCATCAAGATGCCAGAAGACTTTTTTTGATGGGTTCCTGTGGACGACTTCAGTTATGACCCTTGTTAATTCTCCGGTCTGATCGCGGGGGATGAATATTTTTATTCCGGCAGTAGGATAGATGAACTCCATCACCGGAAGGTTCTTGCTCAGGGAACAACCCTGTCCAACAGGAGGAAGAGTCTTATATTCAGGGTGTTTCTTCCTGTAAAAATATTCCATGGCAGGAGGAAGAACAAACCATGGTTCATTGGTAATTTCACCGGGTGAAACACAATCTGAAGTCACCTGAAGGGTTTTTGATTTATTTAAATGTACAATCTGATGATATGGACAGGTCTCACTTCTTAATCCATTTATGCAGGCAGGGATTTCATCTGTTTTCTGGCAATCGGTTCCTGCCCGGAAGCCGCTCATACTGCAAACTAGTATCATTGTAAGATCTTCGTATGGTGTTTTAAACCAGGCTCCTGACCCCATCATGTTAACCAGATCGAACATTAAAGGAGCAGCCGCAGTTATCCCGGTCAGTCCCGGTCTTCCCTCGCCTGTTGCATTCCCTACCCAGACTCCAACCACATACCTCGGAGTGGTTCCCACGGCCCAGCCATCCCTGAAGCCGAAGCTGGTACCTGTTTTCCATGCAAGATCGGGTGAAGAGGAAAAGTATTGCCAGCCCGATTCACTCTCGGGCCTGTTTACCTTCTGAAGAGCTTCGTATGTAAGCCAGATGGATGAGGCAGAAAGCGGCGGATCAGGTTCTTCAGTCTTCAATGTATTTGTAACTGTTTCCCTGATAAGAACCGGGGAATGATAATCCTCTTTATAATATTTTTTCACATCGAGATACCTGTTCAGAACCCTCGAGAGGGAGGCATAGACACCTGTGAGATCCCATAATGACGTTTCTCCTCCACCCAGAATAAGAGAAAGTCCATAGTAATCAGCAGGTTTATTGAAAGTTGTAAAACCGGTTTTACGAAGGAGATCAAGGAACTTCCCGGGGTTATATTTCTGGAGCATTTTAACTGCCGGGATATTCAGAGATTGGGAAAGTGCAGAACCTGCACTTACTGCCCCGCTATAGCTCAGGTCAAAATTCTTTGGGGAGAATCCGGGAAACCTTGTGGGAACATCGGCAATTAGAGTATTCGGTAAAATATCTCCCGACTGCTGGATGCCCGCATAAAGAATAGGTTTGAGGATACTTCCAGTACTCCTGAGGGAGTGAATGATATCAACATCTCCGCCATGTGCCTGAGAATCTTCGAGTGTACTGTTACCGACATAAGCCAGGACATTGCCTGTTTCAACTTCGACTATAAGGCAGGCTGAGTTGAAAATATAATTTCCGGCAAGATCTTTCTGATGTGTATTTAATATTTCTGTTGCTTTCTCCTGAAGAGCAGGATCAATCGTTGTCTTTATTATTTCACCCCTGTTGGTCATGAAAAAATGATCAGTCAGATGAGGTGCTTTGGAGGGCAATGGTTTAGGTTCTCCGGGAAGAGGTTCATCGAGAGCCAGAACCAATGTGATTGAATCGATATATTTTCTTTCATAGAGACGTTTGAGAAGGGCATCACGCTTATGTTTGAATATCTCCTGGTTTCTTCCCGGGTAAACAAGGGAAGGGGAGTTTGGGAGAATTGCCAGGGCGGCTGCTTCAGCCCAGGTAATGTCTGCCGATGATTTTCCGGTGTAACGCCATGCCGCTGCTTCAAGGCCTACCGTGTTTCCTCCGAACGGAGCATTGGAAGTGTAGAGCTGAAGTATTTTCTTTTTTGAACGGAACATCTCCAGTTTTAACGCCGACAATATTTCAATTATTTTCTCACTATAACTCCTTGGTTTATTTCCCATCGAAATTCTTGCAACCTGCATTGTTATTGTGCTGCCTCCGCTGACTACCTCTCCGGCTTTAATGTTGTTCCTTAAAGCTCTTAAAATTGCAACAGGATTTATCCCCGGATGATAATAAAACCAGCTGTCCTCAAATGTGAGCAGCGATTTTTCAAATTTCCCCGGAACCTTTTCTGACCCGGGAAACCGCCATTGTCCGTCAGCGGCTATTCTTGCTCCCAGCAGGCTGCCATCGCCAGCCTCGACGACAGTCGAAAGCGGAGCCCTGAATCCCGGAAAAGGAGAAAGCAAAACCGGAGTAATTAGTACTCCGGCTGCAATCACAAATATTTTGAGATTTCTATTCAATTTTCTGTCCTGTTACTTTTACAGGATTTCCGGGATACCTTGAATAACAATTTGCAATATACATCGCTTCGCACCATACCGACGGCTGATAAAATTCACCTTTATAAGCAGCATTCAGAATCAAAACGAATGTTTTGGTTTGTCCCTGTGTCAAACTGAAATAGGTATTCACCCTGTCATCCCTGAAGTCGCGGTAATCATAAGCGCTCTCCTTGATGCCATAATCTGCTTCAAACAACCGGGTGTTTTGGATCTCCCATCCGGAAGGAACCATTTCCGTGAGGGCAATATTGTCGACTAATGTGAATGTATTATTTGTGACTTTCACGATCATCATGAAATCAGACCCCTGTTTAAGGTTTTTCTGATCCACCGGTTTCAGGCTCATATCCATATAATCGATCTTCATGCTTAATCCTTTATCTTCACGGGCTATATCGGATACCATCGGGACACCTTTCCTGGTGAGTGTAACATAGAGCGGTTTATCGGAATTGTTCTCGACCACAAGTGAATTATTTTCGTTGTTCTGCCTGAGATCCTTCGACCAGACCTCTTTTGAAAGGATGGTCTGTTCCGATTTGGTCCCGTTAAAAGTGATTTTTATTTTTGAAGGACTGTTTTTATCGCCCGGAAGCGATTCAGTCCATTTCATATAGGCATAGAGGCCCCATGCAACTGATTGTGTGCTGAACCAACTGTCATTATTAAAATTTTCACAGATCGTTTTCAACAGAGGAAGAGCTTGTTCATCATTTTTCAGCAGAGTCAATGTATATAATATAATCGCCTTATCCCGTAATTCGCTGCCATAATAAAAATTATTGTATTCCGGTTCTGTCTGGGTGTTCCTTACATCCAGCAAACCGGCTGCAACCTCCGGACGTCCGGAAGTAGCAAATGCTGCCGCAAGAAGCCATTTGGATAATTGCGGAATTCCTGTCGATTCCCTGAGTCGGTTCATTGCCCCTTTCTCGGGCTGACCGGCTAGAGCTAGAGTAAAGAGTCTGTATGCCTGATCGTTGGCTGACTGTTTGTACCTTGTATCAAAACGCCAATCCTGTGCACTCTTCTTCTGGAAACTAATCCACTTCTGTTTGAATCCCGACGGAATGCTGTATCCTTTTCTTTCCGCTTCCGTCATGAAATGTCCGGCATAGGATGTCACCCAGTTGTCTGGCTGCGAGGAACCCGGCCACAAAGCTATACCTCCGTTGATCATCTGCCTCGAAATTAGTTTATTGATGGCTTCTGAGATATTTGCAGCTGCTGAGCGGGTAATTGACGGATCATTTGATGTGAGTTCACTGAGCCAAAGTTGTGGGAAAGCCGCTGATGTGATTTGCTCTGAACAGCCATATGGATAATCGAGCAGATAATCCAACCTTTTCTCCATGTTTATTGAAGGAAGGGATGAGACTTCAAGGAGAGTTGAGTTGGATCCTTCAATACCAAATGGTTTGAAGTTTGTTTCAAATTTTTCACCCTGTCTGATCACTTTTACTTCGGCTCGTATCTCAGGAGGGTTCGGACTTCTTACTTCAATCGCCATATTATATGTTGCACTCTCTCCTCCTCCGGTCGCCGTGACACTTATTTTTGCCACGCCTGTTTTTCCACCGGCTGTAAATGAAAATTCGGAATCTTTTTCACCTGTACCCGGCACTGATATACTTTTCGTTTTCTCCTCAAAGCTTACAAGATCATTGCCTTCGGCTTTTATGGTGATATCTCTGATCCCGTCTTTCTGAATGAACAGGGAAACAGGAAGGGCCACTTTTTCACCCGGACTGACGACTCTTGGGGCAGTAACCAGTAACATCAGTGGATCTTTAACCAGGACAGATTTCTCTGCAATTCCAAACGCCCTGTCGCTTCCTGCGACAATCATTGTCCGTACGGAACCGGTATACTGAGGAAGGGTTATTGTGTGAGTATTGGTTTTCCCTGAACCAAGAGTGAACGGTCCCAGGAATTTTACTACAGGTAAAAATCTCCTCGCTTTGTTTGCCGATTTATCAATGACAGCTTCATCACCTCCGATTGCAAAGACTCTCTCAAGAGTTCCGCCAAAAGCTCCCAGGACAAAATCATAAAGATCCCAGGTCTGGACCCCGAGAGCTTCACGGGCATAAAAATATTTCCAGGGATCGGGAGTCTTGAAACCTGTAATATCGAGCAGTCCTTCATCCACGACTGCCACCGTATAGGTCATTGATTTCCTGTTAGCTTCGCTGACTTTAATTGTAAATGGTTTTTGTGACCGTATCTCATCAGCCATCTCAATTCTGGGTGTAAGCCGTGTCTGAGGATCCTCAACCATTACCGGTACAACTCCATACAGCCTCATAGGCATGTCGTTAACTGTCTGGGCGTGAGGCTGAATCACAGTAACGTACGCGTAGACATTAGGAGCCATTTCGGGCCTGGCTTTGAAGGAGACGATAGTGTTGCCTTTTTCAGTATTGATCCTTAGCTCGTCAAGAACGCCTGTGGCGTTTTCAAGAGTCACAATGGCTCTTGCGTTTTCGGGAGCCGGGAAAGTGAGTTTAATTTCGTCTCCCGGATTATACTTTTCTTTATCTGTATTAATAGCGAGCAGGGTAGCGCCTTCAGAATTTCCTTTTGACCCATATTCCCACGGCCAGTCCACCAGAAGTATTTTTCCGGTTGAATGACCGGTTGGTGTTGTTGCCCTGATCAGGTAACGACCCCAGTCTTTTTTATCAATATTGAATGAGAAAGAACCTTCACCGCCTGAGGTAGTTATTGTCTTTCTTATTACCGGTTTGTAATTTTTGTTGGAGATAAAAGAAGCGAGATTTTCCTCGTCTGATTCCCACCACCATCTGTAGGAAATTTTATATACGGTTATTTCAACTTCCGATCTCACCGGTTTGCCTTTTTCATCGAGAGTGACAAGCTTAACCTCATTCTCGGCATCTGTAAAAAGCATCCTGCTTTTCCCTTTTAACCCAGGAAGATTAATCCCGACGAACACCGGGTAAGGAGCATATTTATAGGTCGTTTGTGTAATACTTTCATCGCCACCGGGTTCCGAAGCTTTAGCAGTAAAAACGGCATTCAGCATGCCAGGGGCATTGATCTCTTTTCCGGGATCAAAAACAACCGAAGCATTTCCATTGTCATCAATGGCACTTTTGAAAATATTAACAGTCTCGGAATGAAATTCACTGACAGGATCATCGAAATCATATTGTCCGTACTTTTCAAATTCGGTTTTTGTATGTTTCAGGATATACTCAACAGACGACTGAAGATTCTTTGCAACAGCGCCATTAAGCCATTTCACATTGAGGCTTCCTCTTGAAACAGGATTGGACCCACCCAGTATTCCACCCGGGAAATTCAGGTTAATTTTTAATCTGTTCGGTTTGACAGTTTCAATCCTTATCCGTTTTGTAAATGTGGCTCCTCCGATCCTGAATTGAGCTCTGTAGTTACCGGTAATTGCATCAGGTGATGTTTTTGAGATGAAGACGAGCAGGTTGCTTCCTGACAGTTTCAATACCTGGTTATCAACTCTCTGTTCAAGAGGGTTAATAAGTTCGAACTGAATAGGATGGCCTGCCGGAAGATCGCTCTTCATATCTTTGATGAAGATTGAAAGATAAATGGAATCGCCGGGTCTCCATACATCCCTTTCGCCGTATATAAAAGCCTTTATACCATTTTCCGGTTTGTTCCCGGCAACATCGAACGAGCTTAATGAAAGAGAAGAGCCATCATTTACCTTAAGGTAATTACGGTCTTTGTCTTTTTTAGCTATTATCAGGAAGGGTTTCCTTTCGCAAAATATGGCTGCGGATCCATCCTGATTTGTAATTCCTGAAGATATAAGCTGCATCTGTAAATCGAAAACATCAACTGCAACTTCATTCAGCGGCAGGGCGGAAAGAAGATCGTTCACAATCACATGAAGAATATTGTCATCCCCCTTCTTGGCCATCAAACCCAGGTTTGATGCAAGGACATTTCTTGAAACCTTTTTGTCGGGACTGAAATAAGCATCACCGCAGGGATTATTGCGATCGTTCCAGTCGAATCCGGATCTGTAATACACTTCATCCTCTCCGTCGCCGTAAAAATTCTCAGGGTTATCCCAGAATTCCCGGCTCTGCTGTTCTGCTTCCTGAAGGGACTCTTCGTATTTACTTACTTCTCCCGAATTGCTGCAGGGGAAAAGAGAATATGATCTTCTCATCCCGAGTTCAACTTTATAAAGGATCCCCGGTTCAACATCGATATAGTCGGCAAGATCAATGGTATAAAGATTCCATGCTCCTGTATTCATTCCCGACCCGTTAACCAGATCAACTCTTCCTGAATAAACCGGCCGTCCGAACCGCTTAACGGAGTTATTGCCATTTATGTCATTCTCCTGGAGAAAATAAGGCAGGTTATTGTCAAATATCCTGATTATTTTTAGGTCAACTGCTTTCAGGTTTGCAGCTTTGAAAGGGAAAATAAGATTTTTTGAAGAGGGGAGAATAACCCCGTTGCCTTCAAGCTTAATACCGGGAGGAACCGCTGTGAAGTCGAGTTGTTTTAAAAAGGATGATGAAAGAGTCACCCCTTTATTATTCCTTATTGATGATTCAACACTCAGATCAACCTT
>Ga0182011_10001443_pt1 | contig 20844 bp, 10 predicted proteins | sample 711E1DmetaG_FD_120481 | JGI IMG/M metagenome (GOLD analysis project Ga0182011, IMG submission 120481) | Permafrost microbial communities from Stordalen Mire, Sweden - 711E1D metaG | ecosystem: Environmental > Terrestrial > Soil > Wetlands > Permafrost | place: Sweden: Stordalen | collected... | reverse complement strand
GCGACGACTTGCCGCTCCCGCTCAGGCCGGTGATGACCACCAGCTTGTCGCGCGGGATGTTCAGCGTGAGGTTTTTGAGATTATGCTCACGCGCGCCGCCGATTTTGATGAATTCTTTGCTCATAGCCGCGAATTTCCCGATCAAACCAACCGGGCAGCCTAGGGGAAACGGTGGGAAAAGAAAAGGGCGGAAAAATTTGGGGTGCGCCGACGCGTCGGCGCTTTGAAGGCGGTGACCCGGCTTCGCCAAGCTTCGCCGAGGCGAGCACGTCACCGCACTCCAAATCCGGCTCGTCGGGAACCTCGCCCTCCCAACGCTAGTTTTGGATATTTGGGACTCGCGAAGCTCGTCCCTCCGAAATAAACCACTTACAAGATGAGTTTCAGCAATGCAGCGCAGCCGTCTCGGCTGCCTTCCGATTTATTTTCCCGCCCGCCCGTGCAGGCGAGGACGCCTGCGCCACATTTTTTCTCATGCCCAATGCAGGCAGGAGGATGCCTGCGCTACGTTGTAAGGTGAGTTTCACGGCAGTTGGATGAGCCGGTAGAAGCGCGCGTGCGAATTGGTCGAGCCGGGGTCGGTGAACGTGAACATTCCGTCGGTGGAAGTGATGGTTTCCGCGTTGGTCATCCAGACTATCGGAGGCGAAATGTTTGTCGCCCATTCCACTTGGAACTGGGCATCAGGCGACGCGAACCATTGAAGCTTGGCGCCGATGCCGGTTGCCGCAGGGCTGGAAATGGCCAGTGGAGGGAGATAAAAAACCACATCGAACACGGTCGTCACGGCAAAGCCGTTCGTGTTCTGCACGCCAATATAATAAGTTCCGAGCACAAGCGGCGGTGTGGAGGCCCCCCATAACTCGCCGTCTCCGTGGAACGCATTGGTGATTAAAAGATAATCCGGCGGATGCGTGCCGCTGGGCAGATTGTTTTGATTGAACCACACGTTCACCCGCCCGGTGGTGGCAGGATCGAGATAGTTATCGGCAAAGGTTGCATTTATCGGCACCGAGACAGAGTAATAAACGAAGCCGCCGGGCGCGATGGTGTTCGTCTGTAGCTGGCTGTTGGCAAGGCTGGTTACCACAGGCCCATCAAAATCCACTTCAAACGCGTGCGTTACGGCGAAACCGTTCGCGTTCTGCACACCAATATAATACGTCTGGCCGGGCAGAAGCGGCGGCATGGTGAGCGCACTTAACACATTGGTTCCGGAAGGCGCATTGGTGATGAAAAGAGAATCCGGCGGATTCGTGCCGCTGGGCGGCGTGTTCTGGTTAAACCACACGTTCAACGGTGCATCGGCAGACAAGAGTCTGTTCGTGGCATAATTTACCCACTGCGGCACTGAAATCGAATAATAAGCGATGTCGCCGGGCGCGATGGTGTTCGTCTGCGGCAAACCACTGGTGATGGAGTTCACCACAGGCTGGTCAAAAATCACTTCGAACACGACCGTATCGGCATACCCGGATGACCCGTTCTCGACGTCAATATAATAGGTCTGGCCGGGCATCAGCGGCGGTATGGAGCCCGCGCTTAACACGTCGGCTCCCAAGTTCACTGCTCCGTAAGGGCGGAGTCTGGGAATTATAGGATACTCCACGCCCGGGCTTGGCAGTGCGTTCTGATTGAACCACACGTTCACCGGATGGATGGCAGACACGAGTATGTTCGTGGCATAACTCACATTCGTTGGCACCGTGACCGAATAATAGACGTGGTTACTATGGGTGAAGCCGCCGCGGTGGTTCCCGATGCTGTTCGTCACCGGCACACGGTTGGTAAGTGGTATGATCGGGAGGAGATGGAAATCCACCTCAAACGCAGCGGTCACATCGGAGCCGCTTGTATTTTGCACGCCGATATAATACGTCTGGCCGGGTATCAGCGACGGCCCGCCCCCCCAGACTAACACGTCGGTTCCAGCCGTTGCATTTTCGATTAAGGGAACATCATCCGGCAAGTCCGTGCTGCAGGGCAGGTTGGTTTGATTGAACCACACGTTCACCGACGCGGTGGCAGACCAGAGTATGTTCGTGGCAAAATCCGCATTTATTGGCACCGAGATTGAATAATACACGATGCCGCCGGATGGAATGGAATTTGTCACCGGCACGCCGTTGGTAAGTGACGGGATGAAATGGAAATCCACTTCAAACGCGTTCGTCACGGCAAAGCCGTTCGTGTTCTGCACGCCAATATAATAAGTCTGGCCGGGCATCAGCGGCGGTGTGGAGCCCGTGTTTAACACGTCGGTTCCAACCGTTGCATTTGTGATTAAGAGACAATCATCCAGCAAGTCCATGCTACAGGGCAGGTAGTTTTGATTGAACCACATGTTCACCCGCCCGGTGGCGGACAAGAGTCTGTTCGTGGCATAATCTGCACTCGTCGGCACCGAGACCGAATAATACACGATGCCGCCGGATGGGATGGAATTTGTCACCGGCACGCCGTTGGTAAGTGGCATGGGCGGCGGGATGAGATGAAAATCCACTTCAAACGCAGCGCTCACGGGGGAGCCGCCGGTATTTTGCACGCCAATATAATAAGTCTGGCCGGGCATCAGCGGCGGCATGGTGCTCATGCTCAACACGTTGGTTCCAACCGTTGCATTTGTGATTAAAAGAGAATCCGGCGGATTCGTGCCAGCGGGCAGGTAGTTTTGATTGAACCACACGTTCACCTGCGCGGTGGCAGACAAAAGTATGTTCGTGGCAAAATCCGCATTCGTCGGCACCGGGACCGAATAATACACGATGCCGCCGGAGGGGATGGTGTTCGTCACCGGCACGCCGTTGGTAAATGGCATGGGCGGCGGGACGACAATGATGGCGAAACTGTTCGTGACGCTGAACGAATTCGGGTTGTGCAGCGCCCACTGATTGGTGTCCGTCACACTAATCGTCACGCCATTGGCGCCTGCATCGGCGGGTTGCGGGTGCCAGCTAATCACACCATCCGCCGAGACCGTCAATCCCGTCGGTCCGCTCACGAGCGCAAAGGTCAGCGGATTAATCGGAATATCAGCATCTGTCGCGATGCAAGCGGTGGTAAATGGAGCCGATTGGGGGGCGATGAGTACAGTTGTATTCGTTGGAAATAGGAACACCGGCCGTTCGTTCACCTCGTTCACTGTCACCGTAAAATCGTTCATTGCACTAAGCGGCGGCGCGCTGTTGTCGGAAACGACAGTGGTGAAGAGGTAGGTGCCGGGACCTTGAGCTTCCGAGGGCGTCCAGGTAATGATGCCGTTGGTGTCAATGGCCGCCCCCGCCGGTGCGAGCAGGAAGTAAGTGAGCGTTCTGCTCATATCAGCGTCCATGGCGGTGTTCGTCACTATGAGCGTGTACGGGAGCAAACCGAACGTGTTTGTTTCATAAATGTTCGTATTTCCTAGCGTGCCCAACATCGGCGACGCCGTGGGCACGGCGTTCGCAAATATAAATCGCAATTGCCAGCTCCCCAGTGTTGCGAGATTGGTGGCGCCGGCGCGGTCGTCTTGAATTTCCAACGTCCACGTGCCATAGGCATTTTGTCCCGCGAGCGAATCCATCGGCTGCTCGGGCAAATAATAAAGGCCGCCCCCTTGTTGGGTTTGGGACAGGACAAAACTGTCCAGCAACAGCCCCGGCTCTTTTGCGTATATTTGAAGAGGCGTTCCATTTTGTGTGGCGGTGAAAGTGATCGTTTGGGTCTGCCAACTCGCGTTGGTGCCGTAAATGACGCTGTGCGCCGGCATTCCGCCAATTATTACGAGCGCCGCCTCCGCCAAATTTTGCGGGAAGGAAACCGCGGCATCAAATTTGCCGGCGACACTGTCATTGTAAATGGCGCCGACCTCGGAGGCTGAAAGTGCGCGGGAATAGAGCGAAATCTCGTCCACATCACCGTGGAACGGGTTACTAAAATTGCCGTCATTGATATCCCCAATACCAACACCGGGATGACCTGCGGTCAGAACGCCGAGCGGCCGAATCGCCGTGATGATCTGGCTGACTGGATTGCCATTGACATATAGCGTCATCGCTCCCGAATTGCCATCCAGTGTCGCCGCCACGTGCGACCACTGACTGGCAACCAGTGGAGCCGAAATATCGGGATGGTCGCCCGCGTCGTCCCAAATGGAAAAACCAAGCGCGCCAGAAGTCATGCCGAGGTTATAAGGATCGTAACCTGGACGATTGTCTCCACGAAAGAAGATATTTCCATTTCCACGAGGCCTGACCCACCCTTCAATGGACAACGAGTTGGTCAGCACGTAAGCGGGCCGGTCGGAAATAGCGACCAGACTCTCATCAAAAGCGAACGCCTGGCCAACCACGCCACTCGTAAAACCGACACCGTGGAGCGTGCCGTTATTCCCGGCGATGCTGTCATTTCCATTCCCTTCCCCGCGCCACATGCCGACAATGCCGGGCCCGCGATAGGCAAACGTCAGGGTGTAGGTCTGGCCTGCCACGGTGGGCAGCGTCCGCGAGATTGTGCCGTTGGCCAGCGCCAGGAAATTGGAACCCTGACAGGCATTCGCCGGATCCGTGACAAGGCTGACCTGGTTTTCCAAGACCGTCCAGCCATCCACAGTCTGGCCCGCGGAAAAATTCGCCGCGGTCAACCCTTCAAAACCGGCGGCCGACACCAACGTATTGGTGGCCGCGACGCCGGATACAAACGGCGGCGGCGCAAACTTGATGGGCGTCGTGGTCAGGTTTGTGTTCTCGGTAAACACAAGGTAGGAATAATTCGTCACAGGAGGGCTGCTGTTCGCAACCAGCGTTGCACCCGCGCCGTTGGTGTCCGTGCCACCGCGATTTTCCATCAGCAAAATGCGCGTGCCATCCGGGCTGATGAGATGAAACACCAGATCGGAAATGCGCGGATGCTCCACGGCCAATCCCACGTCCACCGACGAAATGATTGCATTAGCCACCGGCACAAAAATGGAATTCGTCGTCACCGCATCATCCAGAATGGGCACCGGGCCGCTTGAAGTGTAATCCACCTGCGACACGGCCCCATAGCCAATCTTCACGGTGATTGAATTCGATTGACTTGCGCCATCAGTACAAGGGACATACACGCCAAAGAAATAGCGCCCCGCAGTCGGCAGACCATTGGAAATCGTGCCCACTGTCGCCGGTGGAGTGATGTTTGTTATTTCGTCGTAACTGTTCGTCGTGGGTATATCGCCAAATTTGACATACAAAGACTCTGGTCCCTGGCCTGTCGTCGTCAGATTCGTGACGGTGATGATGAAATTTGTCGCGCCGGGCGGCACGTCAATGTAATCGTAATACCAACCGCAAGGCGCGGTGACTTCAAAAATCGTCGTGCCGTTGTTCGCCCGATGCGGTTCAATCATCAGGCTGAAATTTTCCACCGAGCCGGTTTGCGACAACGAGTTGTCTGATTCCGTCAACATCCACAAGCCGGCACCCTGTTGCCCAATGAAACCGCGCAAGTTGCCCGGCCCATCCGACGGCAGCGAACCGATAATGTCTCCCTGCCCGCTGTCATCATAAATGAATGGCAACAATCCAACCGTGTTGCCCAGTGAATCGTGATTGTTCAGCACATCGAGATGACCGCCATTGAGCGTAAGCGTGCCAAACAGGTCGCCAAAATTTTGATGCCAAACCTCGTTGGTGACGACAACGCGCCGCACTGTAATCGGGTAAAGCGCTATGCCACCGACGTATGCAAAACCCGGAATGGCCGGACTGCCGTCGGTAATACTGGCCGGCACCACGAAGCCGTTGACGGTTTGGATGCCGCCGTTCATCTGGCTGAATGGTGTCGCAGTGAACACCGACATAAAGGCGTATTCGGACGCCATTTGATCCTCCGATTTCACGCCGATGTAATAAACCTCATCTTTCTGGGAATTGGTATCCACAACATATTCCGTGCCGCCGCGACCCAATGATGCCATTTGAAAAACTCCCCCAGCCGTGGCCGAAACGCCCGGCGTTGAATTGGTACCGGCGTTGATTGATGCAAAATAATTGGTGGCAGCGCCGTTAATGGCCGTCGGGTTGAGATTTGTCAGGGTTGGATCGGTGGTGACATAAATGTCAATGTCCGCCTCCGGGCGCGTGGCATTGGTTTGGGAATCGGCAAACACACCCATGCGCGGTATGGAAAGTGTCGGCGGCGAAAACGTGATGAACGCGGCGTTGGTAAAAGCAGTATTGGTGTGGGCAAACGTATTGGTCACCACATAGAAATGCCACTGATTGGTCATGCCGATGGTGATCTGCTCGTTGGTCACGCCGTTCAATTCGTTCGTGGTGAATGTCGTGGTGAGTGAATTCGTCAGCGGAATTGGAATGGTATTGGTTCCCATCAGAGGCGTGTTCGCGCCGACAAATTGATTGAGCAAGGGGCCATTGTTGTTGGCGCCCGACACATAAGTGATTTGCTGATCGCCTGTGGGATTGGAAAAGATGCCATTATCCGTCACTGTGAAAGCGTTGGGCACCTCGCCTTCACCACAGGAAACCGCCAGCGCATAGTCCTGCACCACGTTGGGCGCGTAAGTTCCCGGCGGGCCATTGACGGCATAGGTGTTGGTTTGGGCGGTGACGGCATTCACGTTGACCTGGCGGCCAATAACAGTGATGGAATAGTTCGTGCCCAACAGGGAGGGAAACTGGGAGGGAATAAAGACATTCTGGACGTTGTTGATGACATCAAAATTCGGCGGCGTGTTTGTGGTTTCCTGCGTATTGTAAATATCACCCGCCGCCTCGATGTCGTTGCCGTAATAAATGATCGGGGTTGTCGGATCATCCAGGTTCGTCACCACCAGTTCGAGGCTGTTGACGAGTTTGATGGCGGCAACGGGGTCACCGGGCGGGTCGGTCCACGCCAGCGTGATGCGCAACGGCAGGAATTGCGCGTCGGTAGTGGTATCCAGCGTCACGAAATACGTGTGGCTGTCGCCGGTGGCCAGCGCGTTGGTGGGGCTTTGATCCACAAAGAAATAGTCACAGGCCTCATCCAATTGATTGGTGATTCCCACCGGGAGCGTGTTCGGCAAATTGATCAGGCCCCAGCCCTGGAAATTGATGGAATTGTTGACTTGGAAACCATAATTCCCATCCGACCGCGCGCCATTGATGAGCGCCGCCTTCATCAACGCCGGGCTAGGCGTAATGCCAAAGGTGTTTGTGAAAAATTCCTGCATTAATGCCAGCACGCCCGACACGTCCGCCGCCGACATGCTCGTGCCCGATTCGTAGCGGTAATACGGACCCGGCTCGGTGTTGATGTTGCCCGGGTTGAACTTACCGATGGACTGGTTCAAGTTGCTCAAGGCCGTGTAGTAATTTCCGAAGTCATTGGTTGTGATCACCTGCAGAATCACATCGTAACTCACCGTTTCGCTGGCATTGTTGCTAATGGCATACCTCCAGCTAACGCCGAGCGGGGCAAGGGTGGATTCGGGCGGAATGGTGATGGAACCGGTGATTGGCGTAGGCGGATTAGGCGGACCGGTCGGGGCGGTTCCCTGCCAGAGCCAGATGGACGGGGCGGGAAATGGTGAAGGTGACAGATTATTAGACAACACTTCAATGCTCATCTGCACCGTGTTTAACGGAATGAAAAGGGGGTTGTACAGTCTCCTGGCATTGGGATCGAGTTGATCCGAAAATGCGCTGACATGGTCGTTCGTCGGGTTGTAATACGCCGCCTCGTCCCATTGTTCGGATCGGGTCGAAACGACAAATGTCCCCGGCGCGACCACGTCCGGCTTGAAACGCCCAGAGCTGCCTTCAACTCCGATGCCCACATTGCCGCGGCTTGAATAGGAGGCCACCTGATCACCCGAGTCCGTCATGTTCCCCCATGACATGTCTATCGAACCGTCGAGATTGGTGAACACGTTTGTAATGTTGCGCGGTTGCTCGAGCGCGCCGACGGTGATGACGTTCTTGGCCGTGGCCGGCGACAGAATGGTGTCCGCCACGCCGCCGAAGCCGTCGTTGTCGCCGCCGCCGGAGTTGCCCGCTGAAAACACAAACAGCACCGGTTGCGAACCGGTCACTGTCGGCAATGCATCGCGCACCGCAGCATCGTAACTGGCCGCCGCAAGATCGTAGTTGTTGTCGCCGTAGTTCCAACTATTGTTGGAAATGAGCGCGTTCGTCAGCGCAGGCGCTTGCTGCATATATTGTTCGCTTACAGTCAAAAAGTCGAAGGTATCGTTGATCGCCGCCACCGAATACAGCCTCGCCCCCGGCGCCATGCCGCGAAATTGACCGTTGGTGGCCGGCATGATGGAGCCTTGCGCATTGGTGACAGTCAGGGATTCCGTGCCGTCACCGGCAATAATGCCCGCCACGTGCGTGCCGTGACCATTGGTGTCCACCAGACTTTGCACCGCGTCACCGATAACCCGAACGGGCAGGCCTCCCACGGTCCCAAAATCAGGATGCTTTGCATCAATGCCGGTGTCGTTCACTTCCACCGTTACATTTTTGCCGGTCAGCCCCAGATAATTTGTTGTCACCTGCGTATCCGCCGCCACGCCGACGGTGGCGCGGCTCAAGTCGTTGGCGGTCACACGCGGGTAAGACGATTCGACGATTTGCACCGGGGACATTTGCGCCAGCGCCACCACGTCGCCCTTGCCTTGCACCGTGAACACTTCGCCAAAGGGCGATGGCTGTTGCGACACGATGGTCCAACCCGCTTTTACCAGCGCCGTTTTGGTTTCAGCGGCGGTGTTTTGGAACGCCGCCACATTGAAGGCTGGCGGCAGCGGCTGGTCCTGCAGAACCTTTCCCAGCAGCGAGGATTGAATCTTGTAATACGGTTCGTAGGGAATGACTGCCTGCGTCAATGGATTCCCCGCCAATCCGTTCGCGCCGCCCTGTGAAATGCGCACGAGATAGGCGTTGTTCGGGATGTAGGAAACAATCATCGCGCCCGCCTGCGCCAGCATCGCGCGGAAGGCGTTGTCAATCGCCCCGCGCGCCTGAACGATGTAAGCGCCCGGATCGCCCGACGCGCGCAGATTGGCCGGGATGGAAAGGTTCTGCGGGTTGCGCGTGTCAATGAGCGCGTTCTCCAGCAAAATCGCCTTGTCGTCGCGAACCAACTGGCCGATCGTCTTGGTGGTGTTGGCAAGGCGATAAGCAAATTTGTTGGTATTGGCTGCCGCGATGGTTTTCGCAGCGTTGGTGGAGGCGACGAGAATTTGCGGCGCGGTGGACAGGGAATGAACCGATGTCACCACCGGGGCGACCGCTTTATTCGGACGCACGAGCCGTGCATCCCTACCCTGCCAAAGCAGGCACACGCCCGCCAGACAGAGCAGGCCGACCAGAATCAATATTAACCGGCGCGAACGCATAAAATGGTCAAATAACTATCTCACACTATTGGTTCCAGAGCGAGAATGGATTTGGGGAGCGCGCCCGCCCCCGGGCGCTGTTCGGTGCGCCCCCGCGCCGAACCCCGACACGCAGGCAAACCATCCGATGCCATCGGCGAGGGCGCCGATGGCTACAGCCGAGGCGGCTGTGCTCCCCATTGTCATTGGTTCAATCCACATCTTCATCTTCGTGTCTTTGTGTCTTCGTGGTTGTCTTTAATCCGGCGGCATTACATTAAAACTTTCAATCACCGCATTATTGTTTATCACCTGATTCGTCATCGTTGGTGGAGAGTTGGTAAAACAAATGTTGTTTGTCAGCGTGCTGCCAAAACGCACCACGGCGCGCGTGGCGGTCTCGGAAACGACTTGATAATTCGTGACCATCCCGAAAAATTGCCCGCCGCCGGTGTAAATCGAATTCGGCGCCGGCTTCAACGCCTGTCCGTAACTGTAAATCACGTAACGCATCGGCGACTGGGGGGCACCACTGACGCGCAGCAGCGACATCGCCTGCTGCGGCAGCCATTCATACATTTCATCGCTAATGCCATTCTGTCGCTGCACAGCGTCAGGCCAGTTCAGGAACGGTGAATGAGCGGTCAACGTCGGAGTCGCCAGAATATCGCCGGCATGCTCGAAAGCACCTTGCAATCCGTCCACATTGACAAAACTCGCGCGCATTTGATTGATGCCCGCCACAATTTGTCCCAATGCCGAGTTTGTTCCCGCCGGACCAGCGGGGTTAATTATCAAATTCGTATAGCTAGGCGGCGGGTTTTGATATTGCGGTGTGCCTTGAAATCTTAATGAAGTGGGCACATTGTTGGAAAACACCTCGACGCCACTGAACAATGCCGACCATGCGGCAAGTCCGGCTTGAGGATTATTTGGATCATTCGCCCCGACATTGACCGAAAGCTGGCCGCGCGTGGCGTTGTCATTGAACGCGGTGGTGAAAAGGTCGAACAACAACCGATCCCGCGTAGGCATGGAATTGGTGGCATCAAAACCTGAAGAAATGAAATCGCCTGTCCAATTTGTCCAAGTGGCAGAGTCCACTGGCGGCGATTTCAGATAAACCGTCTGCCACGGCGTGCCGCGATGGACGCGGCCCAGCCAGCCAACTGTCGGGAATTTGTTTGTCGGAAAATCCCAATTATCCGACGAGCGCACCAATGGATCTTTGTAAGCCAAGTTATAACATGCATTTGTATTCCCAAGATAACTCCAGCCCCACGGCGAGTAGCGGTCATTCAACCGGCGGAGGTTGGTACCTGGCGCGTTGGTTCTCCAAGCATTATCCCACGGATGCCAGCCGGTCTGGAGACCGACGGAACCGGAACCGGTGGATTCGACACCGGTGAAATTCAAATCGCTTGCCAGATAATGGACCAGCGGGTCGTTGGCCTGCCACGAAGTGTATCCATAGACGTAGCGCACGGGCGTGAAAGGCACCTGCACGCTCAGATTTGTGTTGAGTGTAGGAGGAGCAGTATCGCCAGTCAGGTCCTTGCCGCCTGAACCTGTATGGTCGAGGACGTCAAGGAAGGCATTGAGAGCCGCAATTGCATCGGCCACGGTGCCGCCACCGGGCGGATTCCTCCAAGTACCATTGTCTTTACTAACGAGGCGATCTCCGTTGTTGCGCGGGTCCGTGGAATAAAGAATTTGGTTGATAACGCCTTGAGGAGTTGGAGGAGTTCCATTGTCAAGATTGGTATTCCACAAGCCTGCATCGGAACTATCGTGAGGTGGGGCGGGCACGTCCGCAATAATCGCGTTCAAATTGGTGCTGCTGTCCGGGCCGACAAACTGGACGTAGTCAATGACGTGATTTCCATCGAGCATGAAGACCTGCAACCGGTTCGTAATCACCAAATCAAATTGCGGCAGCGCCGGCGTGCCGAGGTCCACGTAGTCATTGACGGCATCCGAGTCGGCGGGGGTGAAACTGTCGGCTGGAGGATAGACGTAAATCGAATTGGTCAGAAAAGTCGCGTTGGCCATCAAGGGAATGTCAAAGGAGCCAGAATTCGGATTTGGCCGGGCGCTCGTGATCGTCCACGGCACGGTTCCCGGCCAACCCGGTGGTCCGGCAGGGATGGTGACGGCATTATTAAGCGGGAAATTAGCGGGATTGGGAGCGGCGGACCAGAAGGCCGGAGTTGTGCCATTGTCCATATTGCTCAACGTCATCGAAAGGTTGTCCCGCGCCACAATGGTTAAGCCGCCGGGAGACGGAAAGTAATTGGTGGCATACGAATTCCAACATTCCACGCCCAGCGAATTGCTGATGCTCAAGATATACATCTGGTTGGTCGAATATAGACTCAACGACGCATCAAAGCTGGGACGAGTGATTTCCAATTTGCGATCAATGCCCACCAGCGTCAGCATTGAAAATTCATTGAAGTTCGGAAAACCCTTCTTCGCCCCAATAATCCACGGAACGCCATAGACGTTCACTCCATTGGGGTAATTGACAATACTTGCACCCAAGAGCAAATCGGTGATATCGACTGGCAAGGCAAGTTGAAGGTCATTGGTTCCTGTGACCGACACGACTTGTTCGTAGCCGTCAATATAGACATCGGTGTAGCCGTTTTCGTTGGTGACCCAAAAAGTCGGACGAAAAACCGACGGGAAATTAGTACCCAGCGCGGCAGTATTATTGTTTGTCGTCGCATCATAAATGTTGGCCGCCAATTGCAGCACGCGCTGAATGGCAGGTGTATAAACAAAGCGACCGTCCACCCAAACGGGAATGTTCGTAATGCCAAAATTGTTGGTTATGATTGTGCCGAAGGTATTGGTGAAGGCCTGTGGGTTTTCAGCCAGCCATTCCTGTGAATAATCGCGCAGCATCCTGTCGGCGGCGATGGTGAAAAATTCAATCGCCGTCCACGGATAAAAATTCGCCTCCAGGTTGGGAACAACGACGCCATTGGTCATGTTCCGGTAATTAAGATTCATTTTGTTCTGTTCCGGCGCGGAATCCGTGCCCAACTGCGAGAGCAGCCGGTAAAACGTGTAGCGGTCGTAGGTGGATATGCCGTTGCCCGCATTGAGCAAACGGTTGGTGAAGCCGACTTGGGCGGGAAGCGGCCCGCCTGAAGTTTTGTTTGGATCAAACAAATCCTGATGGGTGAAGAAATGATTCGTGTTGTCCGCGCCAGACCATGGTTTTGTCGGATCGTCCTGATTGGCAAGAATACCTTCGTTAATGTTTGCCAGAGTGGTCTGCAATGGCCTGTCACTGTAAGCGTCAATGTTGTCGTAAGGGAAAACATTGGCGGCATTTGGAAAAAGTTGGTCGGCCGTCGCCAACGAATTGTAATCGTTGTTGTAACGGTAGGCCAGCAGTGCACGAGCATCATCAAAGGCGCAACCAGAATTGGCGGACGGCCCCGGAGGAGGGGGATTAGCCTGGTTATAAGCGTAATAAAGATTGTCGGGTGGCGGATGAAGAAGCCACTGGTTGGTGTTCAAATCTCCAAGAAACGCAGCCAGATTGATTTCCCACGAGCCGACGCCTTGGTTGCGCAGAAAAGCGTCCTTACCCGGCCCAAAAACCGCAGATGGATTCACAGATATCGGATTGGGCGATGGAATCGAAGGTTCATCCAAGACTTGATTGTGAATGGCATTTAAATCGAGCGTGTTGCCGATGGGCAGGGCGATGAAGGTAAAACGCGCCACAAATGGATTGTTCGGTCCATAAGGCTGGTCAGGCCGTTGCAATACGCCAATCCATTCCGGGTCGCCGACTTGAAAATTGGTCACCACATTGGCCGGAATGTTGTCTTCCGTCCCATTTGGATGCAAATAACCTCCACCCGGACCAATCATCGGCAAATAACCGTTCGGGTCGTCCACACCATTACGATTGAGATCGAGATAAAAGCGGTTTTCCATCGCGCGTGTGACGGTGTTGCTCAAGTAAACCGGCGGACGCGGGCTGACATACAAATTGGTCAGATCGCTCAAAGGATTGCCGGTGGCCGGCGGCAGATAATTGGTCGAGACGATAAGGCCGAAGTTGTAAGGATTGGTCGTGGCGAGGGCATTGGCCAGAATCTGCGCCTCGGCGTTCGCCAGCGCGGCATCGGCGGCCAGACGCGCGGAGGCTGTGTCGGTGGTGGTGGTGACTGCGCCGCGTTCACGCCGGCTCATCGAGAGAAACGCGAGGGTCGTCAACGTCAACACAGAAAGCAAAATCACCGTGATGATCAAGGCGACGCCGCGTTGGGAAGTCGGAGGCCGGAGGCCGGAGGTCGGAGGCCGGAGGTCGGAGGTCGGAGGCCGGAGGTCGGAGGTCGGAGGCCGGAGGTCGGAGGTCGGAGGTCGGACATCTGTCATCCGGCTTCTGGTTTCTGGCTTCTGGCTTCTGGCTTCTGTGTTCATTTTCATTGATAGGCTGCAGGGTCAACATTGCGAATCCAGACGCGCTGGCGGAAAATATGCACCTGCCCGACGTGGTTCGACAAATAATTCAGTTGCGCCGCACCGCTCAAGGATTCAGCGCGCTGGAGCGTGCGGTCTTCAAGGATACCCAATTCCACTTCGACGGATGCGGGCAGCGCGTTGCTGTAAAACACATAACCGATTGGCTCTTGAACTCCCAGGCATGAAAAATTGGGCGGAATAGTCATGATGTTTGTTCCAACAAAATAAATCGGCGCACCATTTACATCGAAGGCATGCACCGTTAAATTCACCACACCGTCCATCAAATGGCTCATGTTGGTAAAGGCGCCGTTGAACACCCAGTTGGTAAAAACGTTGAAAAGCGGCCAAGGATCGCTGGCCATCACATTCGTGCTCATGGAAAAACGGTAGAGTGAATTGACGGGTTGCGACGCTGTATCCACCACATAGCCCACACCAGTCCATGTCCTGTTTTGACGGGTAAGAATGAAAAAGTTTTCCAGCACGTTGGCTCGTTGAGAACCGCTGCCGGGCAAGGATTGAAGGAGTGTATAACCGAAATTGGTATTAGCGTAAAAATTTACCACCCCGTTTGTAACAATGAAGTATCTGTTACCGCATTTGTTTGTAGGATAACTAAATGTTGAACCAAAAGACGGCGTCATGGCTTCCAAATCGCTTTTGATTAAATCCGTCACGGCGCGGCCGGATTCCAGCACGCCGGTCTGGGTGATTCCCGCGCGAAACGCGGTCTGCGTGCTGTTGAAGACCGCCATCAGCGCCAGCACAATGAGCGCCAGCAACGCCGACACGACCATGACCTCGACGAGGGTAAAAGCCTTGGAATTACGAATTCTGAATTGCGAATGGCGAATGAAACGATGCTCCAGCCCGCCAGCCGGAGAGATCGGCACTCGAAATTCGAAATTCGTCATTTGAAATTTCAGGTTCATGGCGCGTTGACGTCTGTAAAGGATTGCGGCTGGAAAAAATAAAGCGTCTGATTGGGTATCACATTGGTGTCGATGGTCTGCACAATTTGTCCGGCGACCGTCGTGCGGAACGTCTGGCGTCCATTGCCCGTTTTGCCGTTGGGCAGCAACGGCCAGAGAAATGTCAGGCGCAATTCGTGCAGATTGGCGGCAAGCTGCTGGGGGTAAAGAATCCGCGCCCACAAGGAGGATAGGCTGGGTTCATCCACCGCCAAAGTCGGAGCGTTTGCCTGCCAGAAAGTTGTCTGTCCGCTCAAGGTGTTTGTGTAAGAAACATAGTCGCCGGAGTTGTATGCCCGATGCTGCCAGAGAGGCGGGGTATAAACCGCCACCGGCACATTTTCACAAATGATTTTGTAACTGAAGGAATCCATGCGGACGGTGCCATTATTGTCCTGCGGCGGTTTTTCTGAAGCGGGACCGCTGACAGAGCGGACACAAGCAACAATGTGGTTGCTGTAACTTGGATTTGCGTAAGACAAGTTCGGGATTGGACGACCATTGCCATCCACGTATTCCGGCGTGCTTAAAAGCCCGATGATGCGCGCGTTGTTGGTAAGATAGATGTTGTTGTAGCCGTAGCCGAAAGAAAAAGGATTTCCCGTTACATTGTTCGTGATCGCATAAACGTAATTGGTCAAATCAGACCCATACGGGCTGCTCGCGCCGTTGCGGATATATTCCATGAAGACGGTGGCGTCCTGATTGATGATGGTTTCCTCGCGGTTGTCTTTCTGCACGTTGAGACCCATCGGCAGCACACCGATGATGGCCACCAGCGCAATGCCGATGATGGCCAGGCAGATGGCAATCTCGATCATCGTGAAAGCAGACTCACAGTTGCCAGTCCGCAGTCCACAGTCCCCAGTCCGCCGTCGCTGGACTCTGGACTCTGGACTCTGGACTCTGGACTGTTTTGGGATTTTCATTTTACCCTTGGTTGCTGCAAAGTCGTGCGGCCCGTCAGCGGCTCGATGTCAATGATGTTGTAGGTGCTCACGCTGTTGTCGGGCGGAACCTCCGAAATGTCAGGCTGACCCAACTGATACGCTTTGGTCGCCGGGTCGATCGCGGGTGACACGCTGCCGCGCGCCAGCGGGATATATTCATGAGAAGTGACCGCATCAACGCCGTTCGTGGTCAGTTGGCCGAGATAATTGAACGCGATATAGGGCAGGTTTATAGGAGGCGTGCTGTTTGTTTCCGTGGGAAACGGGATGATGTCCGTTTCGGCAAAGCCGTAAATCGTGTAATTTGCAATGTTAAAAGGCGGATCGGTCGGGGGAATGAATTTTTGCTGGGCGATAAACGTTCCATCCGGCAAATTTTGCCACGGCGCAATATAATGGGGCTTGCCCTGCCCCGGTTGATCGCCCACGGTGCGCAAACTGACAAACGTGTAGCCGGTCAATTGCTTGTCGCACAGGTTCGTCGTGGCAGGCAACATTTTTTCTGCCGCTGATAATCCGTTGTTCCAAAAATTCGCCGGAACGAAAACCATGTAGACTGTTGTGTGCTGGCTGATGGCCAGTTGACGCGTGCGCCCGACGTCATCCAGCATTTGACGCGTGGCAGCGGTCATGGCGTCCGCGTGGCCGAAGTTTTTGAGCGCCGGCACGAGCAGCGCCGCCAGAAGGCCGAGGATGGCCAACACCACCAGCATCTCGATGAGCGTGAAGGCGGACTCACAGTTGCCAGTCCGCAGTCCACAGTCCCCAGTCCGCCGTCGCTGGACTCTGGACTCCTTGGCGCGGCGACCTGTCTCGGCGAAGCAATGCGAAGACGGAAGCGCAGCGAAGACGGCTGGACTCTCTACTCTGGACTGGTTTGATATTTTCATTGCCAGCTCAAGATATTGTCTCTGTTGGCACGCGCATTTGAACCAGAAGCGGGATTGAGATCAATTTGCCTGTCCGGCCCGGCGGACCAGACCATCACTTTGCCGTGGTATAGGAAATGGTCGCCATTGCCATTTACATCGGTTGAATTGACCAATCCAAAGAATCCCGACTGATTGTCCAGTTGAGAAACATTCCGCAAAGAATAAAAGGCGTCCTGACATTGGTCGTCATAGTTCAAATCCATGCTGATGACGTAGGGATTGCCCCACAGGTCGCGATAAACCAAATCCGGACCGACAGTACCATTTGTATTGTAGGCACTGCCCATTTTTGCGTTCAGGAAAAGGGTTTTTTGCGGATTTTTCTGGTGACCGACATTCGCGGTTGGCAGCCCGGTACTGGGATAATTTGTGATGTCCATCAAAATTGCGATGACTTCGGAATTGTTAGTCACGTCCATATTGGGAATGGTCCCTCCTGCCGCTATTGTATAAGGCGCCAAAACCGTGCCCCCGCATGTGAAATCACCACCCCCGGACACACCCTGCACTTCGGTGGAAACCGGGAACCGGCTGTAGGCAGAATCGTAATTTTGAATGGCAGTAACCAGGTCGCTGATTTGAAGTTTTACCTGGGTTTTCTGTGCCGCTTTTTTGGCGGCCGCCAGGGCCGGCAGCAACATTCCCGCCAGGACGCCGATGATGGAGATGACGACGAGCATTTCCACGAGGGTGAAAGCCACGGAATTGCGAATTGCGAATTGCGAATTGCGAATTGCCGCCATTTTGTCAGTTTTCATAACGATCGTTTTCATATTTTTTAACGATGGATATGACTTAAAAAAATCATGGCCATGGACTGTTGAGTTGCACCCGTTTGTTCCAGTTGCAGATGAGATTTGTTTGCCCGCCAAACACTAGTTGAACCCACAAATCATACGAACCGGGATTGTTCGTGGGACTGGAGGAATTGTAACGCCAGGGATTCACGCCGAGCGCAAACAAGGGACGGTAATCCCGAGCCGGCCCACCGACGGAAGTGATGATTAATTTGATCGGGACTGTGTTTCCGGGGACGTTGTTGGTGAAGACGACAACCCGGTCGGGTTTCAAGTCCGGCAGAAAGTTTTTGGCCACGGCCGCGTCCTCGCTCGATCCGGGCTTGTTGCAATTTATAAAGCCGTTCACGCAACTGTTCCCATTCCCGTCCAAGCCGAAGACACCGCTTAAGCTGGATTGGGCAACTTGCATGGTGGGGTCGTCGAGCGATTGATAATTGGGTGCGGCTGGAGGAAGAGTGGTGTTGGTCGTTCCCAACAATTCAAAGTAAAGCTGGTTGACGAGCGGGTTGCATGGATTGTCGGGCGGATAAAAGCCGTAGGCGGATTTGTAGCGGTCAATCGCGGTCTCCAACTGCGCCATTTCGGCTTGTGCGTTGTGAATCGCCGCCAGTCTTTTTGCCGAACTCGCCGCGGGCAAAAGGAGCGCGGCAATCAGGGTGATGATGGAGATGACGACGAGCAGTTCGACGAGAGTGAAAGCCCTGAAATTTACGATTTGCGACCCAGGCTTCGCCGAGGCGAGTTTACGATTTGCGATTGAAGCAGAAGACATCGTCGCGCTTTGCCGTTCAATCCGCAATCCGCAACTCGCAATCCGCAATTGATTTATTCCGCTTTTCATAGCCGTCATTTCAATTCTTCTTCCATTCGCTCGCTTAACCACTGTTTGATCATGCTCTGATAATTCAAGTATCGTGACCGCGCCAGGCGTTTGATCCGCGCCAGCATCCGCGGGTCCATGCGCAGCGTGATGGTCACGGACTCGTTGGCTTCGGTGCCACCGGCCACTGCTGCTTCCATCAGGCGCAAATCCGGCCGGTTCTCCGTCCAAAAATCCGCCTCGGCTTCTTCGTTGTCGAAGAGCGGGACTTCTCCCCAATTGGCAAACGTTCGCACTTTTATAGTTTTTAATTTTGAGTCTTAAGTTTTGAGTTTCCGGGAATTGGACATTTTAACTAAAAACTCACCACTCAAAATTCAAAATTTTAGCGCAGCGTCTGGTCCACCTTCCGCTGGTAAAAGAACCGTTCTTCAGGCTCGAACGGGCGGGCCTGCAACACGCGAACCAACTGCCCGTTTGTCCGATACACGCTAAAAATTCCTATTCCGCCGACCGACATGCCCAAGTTAAAAAAGCGCGCCTGCACGCTGAACCGGGGCGAATCCGGCAACAGCCGAATGGCAAACGGATCCTCAAAGGATTCCTCAATTTCTCGTTGAGTCAAAGAACCAGCCACTTCAAATGGCGGATTATTCCAATCGAACTCCATAATGGGTTAACTGTAAATAAAACGCCCATGCAATGTATTTACAATGTATTTACGCACAGACATTATTGTTTGTCAACTGGTTTTTGCTTTCTGTTCATAAAAAACGAGTTGCAATGCCTGATTCGGCTGCCGGGGAAGCTCTCCACCTAAATCAATCTCCGCCAGCACCACCGCCTTCTCCACTAAGTTTGGAGATCATTGCAATCAGCGGCAGGAACATGGCAATGACAATGCTGCCCACCATAACCGCCAGAAATACAATCATGATTGGTTCCAACAGGGAAGTCATGGAGGCCACGGCATTGTCCACTTCTTCGTCGTAGTTGTCGGCAATTTTCAAAAGCATTTCGGGCAGGGCGCCGGTTTGTTCACCCACGTCCACCATGCTGACCACCATGGGCGGGAAAACGCCTGAACCTTCCAACGGCGCGGTGATGGTTTCGCCCTCCTTGACGCTTTCATGAACGCTGTTGACGGCGTTGCTAATGACGACGTTCCCGGCAGTTTCCCTGACAATGGTGAGAGCCTGCAAAATGGGCACGCCACTGCTGACCAGTGTGCCGAGTGTGCGAGTGAAACGGGAAATGGACACTTTCCTGACCACCGGACCGATGATCGGGACTTTCAATTTGAAACTGTCCCAAACCCACCGGCCGAACTTGGTTCTGATAAACAGCAAAAACAGGACTATAAAAACCACGACGCACCCTGCGGTCACGACAATGTGGTTTTTAACAGCATTACTGATTCCCATCACAATCAGGGTAAAAGTGGGCAACTGCTGCCCCGGCCCCAGCATGCCCTCAAAAACCTGCTGGAAGCGCGGGATCACGAACGTCAACAGAAGAACGAGTATTCCCATCGCGACAATGAGCACGGCCACCGGGTAAAACAGGGCGGCTTTGACTTTGCCCTTGATCTTCTGAGCCTTTTCAGAAAATTCGGCCAGACGTCTCAACGCCACTTCCAGTACGCCACCCAACTCGCCGGCCTTGACCATGTTCACAAACAAACGGTTGAATACTTTCGGATGCTGCGCCAGCGCCTCTGAAAACGTGCTGCCGCCTTCAATCGCCAAAGCAAGTTCACGAAGAATGGATTTAAGTGTTGAGCTGCGCTCCTGTTTTTCCAGCACGCGCAACCCGCGAAGCAATGGCAGACCCGCATCCACCAACGTTGCCAACTGGCGCGTGAACACCGTCAATACTTTTGGTTTCACCCGGCCGCTAAGACCGGGAATTTTGATGTTGAGACTGAGGTTAAGGCTCTTTTTGCCGGCGGTTTTGGCCTTGGCTTTCTTTTGGGGTGTCTTTTCTTGGGACTTCTCACTCTCGACGATTTTAGTCGGGAAAAGGTTCATCTCCCTGACACGACTAATGGCCTCGTTCTGGCTGGCGACCTCAATGGTGCCTCTGGTTTCCTTGCCATGAGCGTCCAGCGCGATGTAATTATATCTCGGCATAGCGGATTAATTCAGCCCCGAATGCGTTTGGGGTTACGTGTATTTGACAATTTCCTCGATAGTGGTAGCACCTTCAAAAATGCTGCGCAAGCCGTCATCACGCAGCGTCACCATGCCGAGTTCAACGGCTTTCTGGCGCAACACCACCGTTGGCGCGCGTTCATTGATCAGTGTGCGAATGGCCTCGCTGATGATCAGCAGCTCAAAAATACCCTTGCGCCCCTTGTAACCGGTGTCGTTGCAGGCCGAGCAACCGCGGCCGTAGTGAAAAACCTTGTCACCCAAATCAAGCGGGGAGAGATTCAACAGCACCAATTGATCCTGGGTTGGCTCGAACGGCGTCTGGCAATTTTTACAAATGGTTCGCACCAGCCGCTGCGCCAGCACCGCCATCAAAGT
>Ga0182011_10001442_pt1 | contig 20862 bp, 19 predicted proteins | sample 711E1DmetaG_FD_120481 | JGI IMG/M metagenome (GOLD analysis project Ga0182011, IMG submission 120481) | Permafrost microbial communities from Stordalen Mire, Sweden - 711E1D metaG | ecosystem: Environmental > Terrestrial > Soil > Wetlands > Permafrost | place: Sweden: Stordalen | collected... | reverse complement strand
GGTGCGCATGAAGATAGAGACGGCGAGAAATATTTCTTCTCATGAAAAGCGCCTTGTCAAGGTCTTTGTCGCCGTAGCGTACGTCGCCCACGACCGGACAGCCGATATGGGCCAGATGAACGCGTATCTGGTGCGTCCTGCCGGTGCCGATAGTCACCTGCAGGGTCGAAAACCGCCCGTTGGATTGTAAAACAACATAGTGGCTTTTAGACGGCTGACCATTTTCATCAACCGTTACTTTCGTTCCGGAATTCCGTTCGAGGGTCTTTGCAAGCTTGACCTCTATGACGCCGCTTTTCTTGGGCGGCCTTCCATGGCAAACGGCACTATATTTCTTGTCGATCTGATGGTCGCGGAAATGTGAATGCAGATACCGGAGCATCCTCTTGTTTTTGGCGATGAGCACGATCCCCGAAGTGTCCCGGTCTATGCGGTGCACCAGTGTGGGTTCATTGGCCTCGTGCGTATGTTTTTTTGTCAGGACATAGCTTTTGACAATATCAATGAGCGTATCATGAACGTTGTGCCCCGTGCCAGGATGCACCACTAAATTCGGGGGCTTGTTGCAGGCGATCAAATCCTCGTCTTCAAAAATGATATTCAGGTTCCGTTTGAAGAAATCCGTGCCGGCAAGATTTACAAGAGCTTCCGTTGCCGAAGTGTTTTTTTTCGGCAGTTCCGATTGGTCGATGTCCATTTCCAAAACATCGTTTTCACGGAGCCGGTAGTCCTGTTTTGTTTTTTTGCCGTTTATCCGGATGCGGCCCGTGCGAACAAGACGATATATGTCCGAAAGCTTTGTCAGCGGCAGGCTCTTGCGCAACAGCCGGTCCAGGCGAGCGCCCGAATCATCAATTCCGATTTTAAGGGTAATCAATGGAGCCTTCCTTTAAATAAATCCGTGTAGTACTCTTATCCTTTTACTACTCCCAAAGGTAATAATTTCGTTTGAATTTCAACCAAATCTTTCTGTGATTCCATTACCGTTTCAATGTTCTTGTAAGCCTGTGGGGCTTCGCTTAGATTGAGTTTATTTCTTTTTCCGCTTTTCCAACCGTCGAAAACAACGCCTTTCATGGCTACCCTAACATCTTCAAGGGTCAGGCGCCTGTTGGCGTCGTTTCTGCCCATTGCCCTGCCTGCGCCATGGGAGCACGACATAAAACTCTCCGGGTTGCCTTTTCCCCGCACAATGTAGGATGCCGTTCCCATGCTGCCGGGAATAATGCCCGGCTGTCCTTTCATGGCGCTTGTCGCCCCTTTTCGATGAACGATAACGCTCCGGCCAAAATGTTTTTCCTGCGCCGCGTAATTATGATGAATGTCAATTTCGCCGATACCTTGACAATGCGTGGCACTTTGCATAAGCTCCATACACCTTTGCTTTATAAACTCACGGTTAGCCCGCGCGAACAACAGGGCAAATTCCATTGCCGCTTTGTATTCCTGCGCCTCACGCGCGCCCATGGGCAGATACGCTAAATTCCGGTCGGGAAGACAGATATGGTGCTTTTCGCAAAAGGCCATGGCTTTCTCGTGGTAATGACCAGCAATTTTGTACCCAAAATTTCTGCTTCCGCTATGGACCATAAGCCAAATTTTACCCTCATTTCCTTTTTGAATTTCAATGAAATGGTTTCCTCCTCCCAGGGTCCCGAGTTGTCTCTTTGCCGAAGAAAGCTCCGTCTGGATAATAGACAAATCAGGAGATTGGGTGAAGCCGTCCCAGGATTGGTCCCTTTTATGGTGGTCAAAACCCATGGGAATGTGAAGGCGAAATCCATTAAGGATGGTCCGTACGGTTTCCGTATCGATAGCAGCCGCATCGAGGTTGGTTTGCACGGCGCGCATGCCGCAACCGATATCAACGCCGACGGCATTGGGAATTATGGCATCCATACAGGCTATTACCCCGCCGATGGGCATGCCGAACCCTTCATGGCAGTCCGGCATCAGGGCAACATGCTTGAAAACAAAGGGCAGCGCCGTAAGATTACGGGCCTGCGTCATGGCGCCGTTTTCAATATGCTTGCACCACGATTTAATGGGAATTTTATTTTCGGACTGTAGTAACTCCATAAATAGTATTTTTAATAACTTTGTTTCTATAATTGCCGGTCGTGGTATTTATTTTTAAAATACATCGTACCTGTTTTTGTCCGGCGCTAAATCCCCTTTGGGGAAGGACGGAAAGCCATGAAAAAGAAATTAATACTTTGCGGCGTGCTCTTAGCTGTATCTGGTGTGTATTATTCCTATGCTTTAGATTCCCTCAATGATATCGCCGTCGGCAAAACGTATCACATGGTCCTGACCACCGGCGACGAATTAGAAGGCGTGGTTGATTCAAAAACGGACACTTCTATTATTCTTGATAGTAAAGGCACTTTCTCAACCTTTGGCAAAAGCCTCATTGTTGAATATAAACTCATTACAAATACGCCTCAAAATGGCCAGGCCAATGGTGCATCCGGCCAGGATTTAATGACGTACGATGAAGTCCAGAAAAAACAGCCCGTTGGCCAAATGCTCGAAGTCCATATAAAAAACGGGACGGTTTTCAAGGGGAGCCTCATGGCCATCGATGATGATAATATCAAACTCAATAGCGGAAGCGCGATAATTCCCCTTGCGAAATCCATCATTGACAATATTGCTTTCGCGTCATCGCTGAAAATGGACTCTTCCTCCACGGACCCAAAGCAGGAAGCGCCTTTGGTTTTTGATACGCTTGTCCTGAAAAACTCCGAAACCGACGACTATGGAAACGCAAAGCCGAATATCGTGCTGGCGGGAAAAATCATTGGTGAAAATGACAAAAATGTTTCATTCCTGAGCAAAGACAATGTAAAAAATGATTATTCATTCAGTCAAATCGTGCAGATTTTCCGGCACTCACAGGAAAGCTCCGTGGCCGACAGTATTGAACTGTACGCGCGGCCGCTCATCTGTCCCCCCTCCATGATTCTCGTCGACGTACCGCCGGGCAAATCCGGTCGGCCGTTTTTTAAAATATGTATCGATAAATATGAATATCCAAACAAGGCAGGCGCAGTCCCACAGGTAAACGTATCGTATCAGGACGCACAAAACCTCTGTGAAAAACAGGGCAAGCGGCTCTGCGAGTCGAGGGAATGGCAGTGGGCCTGCAGCGGGATCGAAGGATATGCTTATTCCTACGGCTGGACGTACGATAAACTGGCCTGCAATTCCGACGGCCGCGTCGTCGAGCCTTCCGGCAATCGTAACCATTGCATTGGCAAATTCGGCGTCTATGACATGGTTGGAAATGTCTTCGAATGGGTCAGAGGAGCGGATAACGGTGCTGCAGCTATGGGCGGCCCGTTATCGAAATGTCAAGCCATCGCGGCCGGCGGCGAGGGTGAAGCAAAACCTCAAACCGGTTTTAGGTGTTGTAAGAGCAATTAGTTACTGTGTCTGACTTTTCCATACGGCACGCATGGATAAGTCCTGACTACAGTAACTTACCTGCCGGCAGGCAGGTTGGTCCTTAATTCTTTAAAAAGTTAATTTGGAGTCGCGCTTTACATGAATCTTTCCGATTATCCTCATCGCCGCTTTAATCCGCTGCTCGGTGAATGGCTTCTGGTTTCCCCGCACAGGACCAAACGGCCCTGGCAGGGAAAGGTGGAAAAATCCCCTAGCATGGTACTGCCGGATTTCGATCCTGGTTGTTACCTCTGCCCGGGAAACACCCGCGCCGACGGCAGCAAAAACCCGAAATATTCCAGCACGCATGTTTTTATAAATGATTTTTCCGCTTTGATTCCCACTATTCCTTCAGACAGCATGTCGGAAAAAAACCTGCTCGTAGCAAAAAGCGAACGCGGTTTATGCAAGGTCATCTGTTTTTCCCCACGGCACAATCTCACGCTCGCCCTTATGGAGCCCGAAGATCTTCGGCAGGTGGTCAGCGTATGGATCGAACAATATAAAGAGCTCGGAGCGCTCCCCTATATCAATCATGTGCAGATATTTGAAAACCGCGGAGATGTCATGGGCTGCTCGAACCAGCACCCACACGGTCAGATCTGGGCCAATGAGACCGTGCCTGTTCTGCCCGCCACCGAAGGCGCCAAACAGAAAGAATACCTTGAAAAAAACAAGACTTGCCTTCTCTGCGACTATGTAAGTCTGGAAAAGAGCATGCAATCCAGGATCGTGCTTGAAAACGACGCCTTTGTCGCGCTCGTGCCGTTCTGGGCAATATGGCCGTTCGAAACAATGATCATTCCCAAAACACACATGACCGATATCGGAACGCTCTCCGAAACGCACAAGCTCCTTTTGGCTGAAATCATGCACGGTATCGGGATACGGTATGATAATCTTTTCGAAACCAGTTTCCCGTATTCAATGGGCATCCATCAAAAACCCACCAATGACCAGCCGTACGATGAATGGCATTTTCACATCCACTACTATCCGCCGCTTTTACGTTCCGCATTGGTAAAAAAATTCATGGTGGGTTACGAAATGCTGGCCATGCCGCAACGGGACATTACGGCCGAAGAAAGCGCGCGCCGGCTCAGGGCATGCCCGGCGGTCCACTATACGAAACAATGATTGTAAGAAAAAGAAGATTATTCCGCCGCCACAGTCGCTTCGGAAGGGCTTTTAGGTTGTTCCTGTGTAAAGGAATCAATCGTTCTTGAGGTAACGGATGGCGAATACGAGGTGAGCATACTCAGGCATTTTTTCGGGCATACGTCCACGCATGCGGCGCAGGAAATGCAGCGCAGACGGTCAATTTCCCATATTTTTTCCGGTTTTTTTACCACGATCGCTTCGGTCGGGCACTTTTTCTGGCACAGCGTGCAAAACGTGCATTTTTGAATGTCTATTTCGATGCTTCCGCGGGTGTTGGCATAGGGTTCGCGTTTGACAAATGGGTATAAGCGCGTCGCGGGCTTTTGGAATGCCCATCCGGTGACCATTTTAAAAATCCCAAATGAACCCATTTTTTACCTCTCTGTGCAACTGATACAAGGATCGATGGTAAGGACGATGTTGGGCACGTCGGCCAATTGGCAGCCTTTAAGGGCCACGACCAGCGGCGCGATATTGGCGAACGTCGGCGTTCGGACCCGAAACCGTTGCAGGAACTTGGTGCCGCTTCCCTTGAGATAATAAACGACTTCGCCGCGGGGCTGTTCCAACCGCATGAAGGTTTCGCTTCCGGCAGGAGGATTGCCGACAACCTTAACGTCTATTTCGGTATCCGGGATTTTTCCGATTGCCTGATAAATCAGATCGAAAGACTGATAGATCTCCCGTACCCTGACCATGCAGCGGGCAAAACAATCGCCTGCTGTTTCAACCATCGGCTCAAAAGAAAGTTCGCCATAAACCGCATAACCGCGTTTTCTGGTGTCCGACGCGTTGCCGCTGCCCCGCAGAGTCGGGCCAACGGCACCTAATGCATAAGCCTCGTCTTTCGACAGTACCCCTATGCCGGAAAGTCTGCGTTTTACCGATCCGTCTTTTTCAAAGACATTGGTGATTTCACGGCTCATTTTCTCTATTTTTTTAAGCTCAATGGTTATGGTCTTGAGCTTTTCATTTTCGATGTTTCTCCGCACGCCGCCGACCTTGCATGACCCGAAAATCACCCGTCCGCCCGTTGTTTCTTCGATAATGTCAAGCAGCGCTTCCCGGACGCGCCACGAATGCATAAACAGGCTTTCGAAGCCGAAGGCGTCCGCCGCGAGGCCCAGCCACAGCAGATGGCTGTGGATACGCGACATTTCACCCCAGATGACCCGTAAAAACTTCGCCCTTTGCGGCACGGCAATGTTCATCAGGTCTTCAACTGCCTGACAATATCCCTGACCGTGAATAAAACTGCAGATGCCGCAAATGCGTTCCGCGACATAGGTCATTTCCTGAAAGTCTTTCGTTTCCGCAAGTTTTTCCAATCCACGATGGATAAACCCTATCGACGGAACGGCCTCTACAACGGTTTCGTCTTCCATGACAAGATCAAGGTGTATGGGTTCGGGAAGAACGGGGTGCTGCGGACCGAAAGGTATTATTGTTCGTTGTGCCATAATGGTTTACCGCGCTTCTTGTTTTTTGGCGCCGGTGTTAAACGGCGTTTTGATTGCGGTCATATAGAAATTTCCATTGAAATTCAATTTCATTCCGGGGACCGTCAGCCCGAAAAGGTCTTGCAACTCATTTTCATAACCAAAGGCGCACAAATAGATATCGGTAATGCTGGGTATGCTTGGTTCGGCTTTTGAAACCATCACTCGCAGGTTCGTCAGGGCCAGGTCTTTATCGAAACTATAGGTGATTTCAAATTCATCGGCGAGCGTACACGCGATCTGTACAAGCCGATTTCCCTTGGCCTGCAGTTCCTTTACTTTTGCCAGAAGTTCTGACTTGTCAATTTTTATCAGGGTTTCCGCCATGGTTATCTTTAAACGCTTTCCACTAATTGTTCGTGTTTGAGTGCCATGGCTTTTTGTTCAAGGACGCCGAGCGCCTTGACGACCCCGTCGATGATCGATTCGGGCCGTGCCGCGCAACCGGGAACATACACGTCGACGGGAATGAGTTTGTCGATGCCGCCCTGGACATTGTAACACGTGCGGAAAATGCCCCCGCTCGTGGCGCAAATCCCTATGGCCACGACGACTTTAGGGTCGGCCATCTGATCGTACAGGTTTTTTATCACGCTTCGGTTTTGCTCATTAACGGAGCCGGTGACCAGAAAAATGTCGGCATGCTTCGCGTTTCCGGTGTTGATGATACCGAATCGTTCGATGTCGTACAGCGGTGTAAGGCAAGCCAGCACTTCAATATCGCACCCGTTGCAACTGGATGCGTCGTAGTGAAATATCCAAGGTGATTTCTTAAAATATGCCATCGTTTGCCTCAAGCTATTTCAATAATAGTGTTATTGCCATCAAATTGGTCACTGCCAGTCCGGCAGTAACGGTCCAGGACGACACAATGGTGAATTGCCAGGTAAGCCGTGCATACATATTATCGATCAGGACTTCCAGTATATATACAAGAATCGTCGCCGCGATGCCGATGATCGGGCTGGACGCAAAAAACAAATACACGAAACCCATGAGCATGATGTTTTCATACCAATGGGCGACTTCGATCATCGCAAGCGAAGACCCGGAAAACTCCGTGGTCAGGCCCTTGACAAGCTCCTGGTGGGCATGATGGGACGTTGAAAGGTCAAACGGCGATTTGCGGAGCTTTATGGTAAGAATGAAAAGCACGCTGATAAAAATCCCCGGCAGCACCGCGATAAGCGGATGCGAATATGAAACAATCGCGCTCACGTGAAAACTCTTTGTCACCCAGTACATGCCCAGCGCCGCGATCAAAAGCGCCGGTTCATAGGCCATCATCTGGAGCAGTTCCCGCTCCGCGCCGATCGTGCTGTAGGGGGAATGTGAAGAATAAGCGCCGAGCACCAGAAAAATGCCCGCGACGGTCAGGGCAAAAATGGTAAGCAACAGGTCGCCGCCCACGAAAAAAAGCGATCCCGTCAATACGATAAAAATAAGAAAACACGCGACATAAAATGTCTGGTAATTATTTACCACGACCGTGCGCTTGTCCATGAGCTTAAGCACGTCGAAGAACGGCTGTAATAGCGGCGGGCCCTTCCGGCTTTGCATCCTGGCCGTAAGGATCCGGTCGAACCCCGAAAGCAGGCCGCCGAGCACGCCACCGCCGATAACATACGCCAAGACCAGAGCGATTTTTGTCATATGATCACCACCACGAACATGCCGAGTATAAGCGCGCCCCCAAGTATCACACTTGCCTTCGACAATTTTGCCTCTCCAAAAGCTGCGCTGAGATAATAGTTGCGTGTCGCAACGTCTTTGACGACCCCCATGGCCCCTAAAAACGAGGTGCTTCCCGAAACATTCGCCCCCGCCAGATAGGAGGAAACGTGTTTCTGTTTTCGCGGGTAAAAAACAAAACCCAGCGGCACTAAAATAATAAGCCCGAGCATTATCGTCATGATGAGCATGTTTCCCCGCGAAAGCGACATTGTCTGTCCGTAAAGGTTCGAAATATACGGTTCAATGGCAACGGAAGCGATCAGGGGAAAAAGCAAACAGGTAAGAACCGTTGGGATCGCAAGGGACGTCAAGGCCGTGGCTTCGTTCGTATCAACCGGGGATTCCATGGTAACCGCATTCGAAGACACGCTCAGGATCTTTCCCATCCATTTCGACCAGAAAAAAAGCGTCGGCGCACTTCCGTAGGCAAGAAGCACGGCAAGGATCGGACTCGCGTCCATGAGCGCCTTCAAACAGGCCCATTTACTTATAAGCATTCCAAACGGCGCAAGGAACATGCCCGCTATGCCGATGAGCATGACGACGCCGAGGAAGGGCTTTAACACGATAAGGCCTTCCATATCTTCGATGTCCCGGCTCCCGATTTTATGCTCCACGGTCCCGACGGTAAGGAAAAGGAGACCTTTCGCGAGCGCATGAAAAACAACCAACAGGAGCGCGGCCCAGATTGCCTCATACGTTCCTACTCCCGCGCAGGTGACGATAAGCCCTAAATTGGCGATCGTCGAATAGGCAAGGACGCGTTTCGCGTTGCTCTGTGAAACGGCCATCAAAGAAGCCATCAAAAAGGTCACGCCGCCGACACCGGCTAAAAACAGACCGGCGGTCGTATGTTGGAGAATGGGCGCCATTTTTATTATAATGAACACGCCGGCCTTTACCATGGTGCTTGAATGCAATAACGCGGACACCGGCGTCGGTGCGACCATTGCCCCAAGGAGCCAGGAAGAAAACGGCAGTTGGGCCGATTTTGCCAATCCGGCGAAACAAATAAGGCAGGCGGGAATAAGCGCCAGCGCCGAACCCGCGTGAATAAGCTTGTCGAGTTCAATAGTAGGGGCCTTGGTGAAAAACGTCAGATAGACAAGTGCGATTGAAAAGCCAAGCCCGCCGATGAGGTTCATACCGAGCGCCAAATAGGAATTGCGCTTCGCTTCTTCGGTCTTCGAATAACCGATCATCCAGAACGAGCACAGGGTCGTAACTTCCCAGAAGAAAAACAACCATACAAGATTATTGCACAAAACCACGCCGAACATTGCCGAAAGAAACAGAAAGAATATGAAGAAAAACCCGCGGCTGTTTTCTTTCATTTCTTTATGGTGTTCATGATATTCCTTCATGTATCCGAGGGAGTAAATGCAGATGATCGTCCCGATGATCCCGATAATAAGCGCCATGATAATCGAAAGATTATCAACGTAAAAAGCGTTTTCGACCTTGGGCAATTTGCCGCTTAATTCAAGGAATATGCCGATTCCTGCCTGTAAAATTATGAGCACGGGAATATACGATTCTTTTTTATTGATACCCCTGCAGCGCCAGAGCAAATACAGCGAGAGAATTATTTCCCCGGCAAAAAACAGTTTTTCAAGAACCGGCGAATCGACTGAAAAAAATTCCGGAGAGGTCCCTAAATGCGCGGTTGCCAAGGAAAGCGAAACAAAAATAAGCGCCAGCGAACTGACCCATACGATTAAATTCCGGACAATTTGGTTTGATATAAAAGCCAGGAGTAATGCGGGAGCAAGAGGAAACAGGAGTAGAAAAGAGATCTGGTTCATCAAAAAGCCTCTTTGATATGTATGGCCGATGATTATTGCGCAAAAGCGAAGTTGATTAAAATAATATTCCGCGCAAGTGCGAGCAAATTGAAGATCCTTAATCTGGCATTTTCGGATTATTTAAAATTTTTGCCGCGCCCGTTTAATTTTCAGGAATTGACAGAAATCCTCGATGCCTTGCCCTGTTTTCGCGGCAATTAAAAAAATATCACACTGATCGTTCAGGCTTTTGCACTCTTTTTTTACCTTTTCCACGTCAAAATCAAGATACCCGGCAATGTCCATCTTGTTAATAAGCACTATTGAGGCCCGTGAAAAAATCGAGGGATATTTTAAGACCTTGTCGTCTCCTTCGGGGGCGGAAAGAATGGCAACCTTGAATGCCTCTCCAAGATCGTATGCGGCCGGACACACCAGGTTTCCCACATTTTCTATGATGCAAATTTTTACATCGGTGAAATCGAGCTTTTCGAGAGCATGTCCCACGCCGTGGGCGTCCAGATGACACGCGCCGTTTGTTTCTATTTGATACGCCGGACTTCCACATGCCTCGATGCGCTGCGCGTCGCGCCTTGTTTGAATGTCTCCCACAACAACGGCCATGGATTTGCCGAGCAGCCTGGCCATTTGTTCGAGGAGGGTTGTTTTACCGCTTCCCGGCGAGCTTATTAAATTTACGGCCAAAACATTTCGTTCGTGGAAAAATTTACGATTGCGCATCGCATAATCGTCGTTTTTTTTCAGGGCCGAAAGACCTATGTCCAGGGTTTTTGTATGCGTGTCGGAATGAGAATGTTCATGATGAAGAGTATGGTCATGATGTGCGTGGTGATGATCATGGTCATCGTCGTGATGATGATCGTGATGGTGTCCGTGGCTTTCGACGGGCTTTTCGGATTTTTCCGGTTTATCATACAATTCGCCGCATCCGCATTCTTCACACATTATTCCGTCTCCATTTCTATTTCTATGGAATCAATAACGCATTCATATCCTGAAGAAACCGTACGTTCAAAATTTCCGCATTGCGGGCAACCCGAATAGAAACTTTTCACTTCATAGGTGTTTTTGCATTGTGCGCAAACAGCCGAGGCCTTGGGTTTTTTTATTTCGAGCACCGGAGTGCCGAAACCTTTTTCTTTGACAATTTCGGAAAACCAGAATTCGAGCGACTCCGCGGAAACCCCAGACAAAGGGCCTATCGAAAGATTGATTTTGGTCAGGATCTTTTTCCCGCCCAGGTGTTGTTCTATTGTATTCAGGATACTTTCCGCAACCGAAAGTTCGTGCATGGGCTTGAAAATACATCATGAGCGTAACCACAGATTCACACTGATTATATGATTACACAGATAAAAACGAAAAAATAATCAGTGAAATCCATATATCTTCGGCAATACACGGTTCAGACGAAATAAAAATGGCAGAAGCTTTACTCCTGCCATTTTTTTACTGATATAAAATCCGCTTTTACTTAATGAGCGGAACAATCAGCAGCGCCACGATGTTTACGACCTTGATCATCGGGTTAATGGCAGGTCCTGCCGTGTCTTTGTACGGGTCGCCCACGGTGTCGCCGGTTACCGCCGCTTTATGGGCGTCGGAGCCTTTGCCGCCGAATGCGCCGTTCTCAATGTATTTCTTTGCATTGTCCCATGCGCCGCCGCCGCTAGTCATTGCAATTGCCTGGAAAAGCCCGGTTACAATCGCGCCGATAAGCACGCCGCCGAGCGCTTCTTTACCAAGAATCAATCCAACAAGAATGGGCGTTGCAACAGGAATAAGCGCGGGGAGCATCATCTGCTTGATCGCGCCTTTTGTAACTATATCAACGCATTTGCCATATTCGGGTTTTGCCGTGCCTGCCATGATCCCCGGAATTGCTTTAAACTGCCTGCGGACTTCTTCAACAATGGTCCCTGCGGCTTTACCAACCGCTTCCATAAGAAGAGAGCCAAAATAAAACGGCAGGAGACCGCCGATGAATAACCCGATCAATACCATCGGGTTGGAGAGGTCGAAGGTTACCGCGCCGCCGAACGAACGTGAAAATTCGGCAAAAAGAACGAGCGCCGCAAGCGCGGCAGAGCCGATTGCATAGCCCTTGGTGACGGCTTTTGTGGTGTTTCCCACTGCGTCAAGCGGGTCGGTGATTGCCCTGACTTTCTCGTCGAGCCCGGCCATTTCGGCGATGCCGCCCGCATTGTCGGTGATCGGGCCATAGCTGTCGATGGCGACCACGATCCCGGTCATGGAAAGCATGGCCACGGCCGAAAGCGCGATGGCGAACAAACCTGCTAAAACCGGATTGGCAAAATGATTTGCCGTCGCGCTATGGATTCCAAGAAAGTAAGCCCCTCCGATCGCCGCGCAGATGGTAAGCACCGGCAACGCGGTCGACTTCATGCTGACCGCGAGGCCGGCAATGATATTCGTCGCGTGCCCGGTCTGCGAGGCTGAAGCGATATGCTTGACGGGGTTGAAACTCGTCGAGGTAAAATATTCGGTGATCATGACGATAAGTCCGGTAAGCGCGAGTCCGATGATCGCCATGCAAAATACGGCCTTGGCCGAAAATATCACTTCGGCACCGGGCAGTTTACCGAGGAAAACCTTCGATGCGAAATAAAACGCCAGAGCCGCAAGAACGCCCGAAACCGCGAGTCCTTTGTAAAGCGCTCCCATGATGTATTGTTTCTTCCCCATTTTCACGAAGTATGTCCCGATAATGGAAGCAACAATGGAAATTCCTCCGATAAGAAGGGGAAATTCAACCCAACGGCTCCAGTGGCCCGGAGCATAGTTAGCGTTAAAAACGGTTTTTGCCAAAAGCATTGCCGCGACAATGGTCACGGTATATGTTTCATAAAGGTCCGCCGCCATTCCGGCGCAGTCGCCGACGTTATCACCAACGTTGTCAGCGATAACCGCGGGGTTACGGGGATCGTCTTCGGGAATGCCTGCTTCCACTTTTCCGACAAGGTCGGCGCCTACGTCCGCCGCTTTCGTGTAAATTCCACCCGCGATACGCGCAAAAACACTCATCAGCGAGCAGCCGAACCCTAATCCGACGAGGGCGTGAAACGTTGATTCGGGTGCAACAGCCTTGGTTAATGTATAAAAACCGGCAACACCGATAAGTCCTAGTCCAACGACCATAAGCCCTGTTACCGAGCCGCCTTTAAATGCCAGAGTCAGCGCTTTTTGCAAACCGCCTTTGGCTGCTTCGGCAGTACGAACGTTAGAACGTACAGTTACCATCATGCCGATGTAGCCGGCAAGAGCGGAGCCGACGGTCCCGATAATAAAACCGATGGCTGTCCAAATCCCAAGAAAATAGAGAAGGACAAACATGACGACTGCCACGATTGCCACTGTTTTATATTCACGGTTTAAAAAAGCGGACGCTCCTTCTTTAACCGCGTCGGAAATTTCACGCATTTTGTCCGTTCCGCTGCTTTGTTTATTGATCCACAGCGCCGTGACAATTGCGTATAACACGCCAAGCCCTCCCGCAACCAACGCAAACATGACGATTTTACTCATACACCACTCCTCTTTTTGAAAAAGTTATTATATTATGGGTGATTATCCAATAATCAAAAGGTAGTAATTATAAAATGAATAAAGGTTAAACACAAGGTTTTTTAAATTTCTTCCATTATCCTCAGCGGCATGATAAGGAACGTATCTTCCGACTTTTTATCTTCTTCTTTGTCATAATGAGGAAATATCAGACATGCGCTGATTTGCGTGTTCATTTCCATCCTTATCTTCGGCTGTTTAATGATGTTCATTATTTCAATCAGATACATCGCATTAAAACCTATCGTATGATGTTCCCCGGAATATGAAGCGGGTATCGTTTCATGCGCTTCCCCGCCGATGTCTCGGTTGAATACCGAAATTTCAACTTCTTCATCCTTTATCAGGCATTTGACAAGGTGCGTTTTTTGGTTTGATAATACGGATACGCGCTTGACGGCCTCAAAAAGCTGTCCTTTTTCGATAATGGCTTTCTTCGGATTATTTTTCGGAATGGCCTTATCGTAATCCGGATATGGGCCCTCAATGAGTTTTGAACATATTTTTAAATTTTCATTACTGAATAAAACGTACTTTTCATCTTTTGATACGGCGATCGTACTTTTTGCGTCCGTAGACTCTAAGACGCGGATAAGATGAAGAAGAGTTTTGGGAGCAATGATCATTGATATTTTTTCTTTAACGTTGTAATTTCCTGAAATAAAAGAACTCCCTAATCGATGACCATCGGTCGCCACCATCCCCGTACTCTGGTTTTCAACATTCCAAAAAATACCGCATAGGCACGTTCTTGATTCGTCTTTTGACACGGCAAAACTGCTTTTTATAATCATTTCTTTTAAAGAAAACACATCTATTTCAAAAGATGTGTCGTTTCCAACCGCGGGAAATTCCGGAAAGTCATTGGTGTTTGTGCCGGCTATTTTACAAGCAAAGCCTTTTTTGCTTTCAATAATAAGAACATTTTCATCAATATCAAGAAAAATATCGCCTTCCGGAAGCTCTCTTACTATTTCAAATATCTTTTTCGCATTGACCGTTATTTCCTTGTGTTCATTTGTGGACGTCTTTTTCGACACCACGATCGAATGGTCCAGGTCCGTTGCGGATATTTCCAGCGCTTCTTCCAAAAAAGAAATTTTTAAATTGGATAAAATTTGTAATGAGCTTTTTAAAGGAACAATTGGATAGGCTTTTTGAATTAATTCATATAAATCCGATTTAAGTATTTTGCATTCCATAAAAGAACCCTTCTGGTTAAAAATATGATTACATTAGAAAAAAAATATTATTAACAGATACAGATCTTAAATAAAACTATAATACATAAAAGTAATATTGATATAAGATATGTTAATAAGTAATATTTGTTTTGTAATAAATTATTAAATAAAGAGATAAATACAATATAAAAATTTTAGATATAATATTTTTTAATTAAAAAATGTTGATAATCATACAAATACCATTTATCCACAAAATAGAAACATATAACGGTGTTAATAATAAATTCATAAAAATTGTATCTGTTATAGATGGCATATAATAAAATATATAAAGTGCATACTAAATATTTTTTAAAATAGACGTGATGTGTTCAATATCCGATGAAATAGAAGGATCGGATGACATGAGTTTTTCAATTGTTTGTAGAGCGTGTATTACCGTACTATGGTCCCGGCCTCCAAAATGAAGTCCAATGGATTTTAAAGAATAATTTGTAAATAATTTTACCATATACATCGCGCATTGACGGCAGAAAGCCACTTCTTTCCTCCTGTTTTTTTCCCGGATATTATTAACGGGGACTTTATAGTATTCAGCGACGGTATTGATTATTTCCTCAATGGATATTTTGGGGCTTTTCTTTTTATTTTTTTCTAAAATAATATTTTTTACCAAATTAATAGTTATGTCCTGTTTCGTGATTGATGCAAAAGCCAGTAGACGAATAATAATGCCCTCGAGTTCCCGAATATTCGATGAAAAATTTTCGGCAATAAAAGACAATATATTTTCCGCGATATTAAGATTACCCTCTTCCGCTTTTCTCTTTAAAATTGCAATTCGGGTTTCAAGATTAGGGGATTGAATATCGACGCACAGACCCCATTGAAAACGGGAAACCAAACGGTCCTGGAGCCCCATGAGCTGCGCGGGCGGCACATCGGTCGTCAGGACGATCTGCCGTTCATTTTGATACAGGGCGTTAAAAATATAAAAAAATTCTTCCTGGGTGCTTTCTTTCCCGGAAAAAAAATGGACGTCATCAATGAGAAGAAGCCGGGCGGTCTTAAAAGAATCAGAAAAAAGCTTGGTATTATTGTTCTTTATGGCGTCGATAAAATTCAGGTAAAATTCCTCCGACGAGGTGTACACGACCTTGCAATCGGGAGCATTTACGGAAAGATAATTTCCTATAGCGTGAAGCAGATGTGTTTTTCCCAGACCGGCGCCCGCGTATATCAGGAGTGGGTTGAATTTTGTTTTTCCGGGCGCTCTGGCCACCGCAAATGCCGCGCTCTTTGCAAACTCGTTTCCCGGACCAACCACAAAAGAGTCAAAAGTAAAATTGCGGTTAAAAACAAAAGGATGAACGGACCCGGGTTGAGAAGGCATATCCATCGCCCTTTTATTTTCAAACAAGAACGTGCGTTTGGGGTCTTCGTCTTCGGCCACGACAAACTCGACGGCGTTTATTTTAGGGACATGCTTTTTTGTCAACGAATAAATGAGTCTCTTATAATGCTGTTCCACAAAATCGCACACAACAATATTTGGAGCACAGACAACTAGACGCAAATGGTCGTTCTGGTCTTTAACGACAAGCGGTCTGAACCACGTGTCCAAAACGTTTTTTGAAACCTTGGAGGAAACGTCAGAAAGGATATATTGCCAGAGCGCTTTATGCATATGAAAAAACTACAATAAAGGGTCCGGGAAAATCAAATCATAAAAAAAAATAGTGAATGAACATGAAATGCGTTGACAGGTTATAGTGGATTAAACCATTTTTTAATCACAGAAAGGTAAAAACCACATGAAAAGAACATTTCAGCCGTCAAAAAGAAAAAGAATCAACACCCATGGTTTCCGCAAAAGATCCGCTTCCGAGGGAGGAAGAAAAGTCATTAAGGCCAGAAGGGCCAAAGGGCGGAAAAAATTAACGGCCTCTGATGAAAAATAATTATTTTTAATTAGAATTTTATCTTTGGCGAATACGCTCAATAAAAAGCATATATTATCGGGGAAAAAAGAGATTTCCTTGTTGTTTTCAACAGGGAAGAGATGGAGAAACTCGTTCATAAAGGTTATTTTTAGAAGGAATTCTCTTGAGCGTGATCGGTTTGCGGTGATCGTATCAAAACAAAACGGAAATGCCGTTGAAAGAAACAGGATAAAGAGAGTTTTCAGGGAATTGTTCAGAACGCATAAGCGAAATTGCCCCCCGTATTTCGACTTCCTCATACAGCCAGAGCGAAGCTGCTTGCCACATGCAGAACAGACAAAGAGCGCATTTTTATCATGGTTAACGGATTTGGAAAAAAAGTAGCGTTGCTGTTTGGAAGCTTCGCTATAAGTTTGACTAAAACACTTATGGTCATACCACGCGGCGCATGTCGATTCCATCCGTCGTGCAGCGAGTATGCGTACACGGCGCTGCAAACATTACCGACTCATAAAGCGGTTTACAAAATACTATACAGGTTGATCAGGTGTAACCCGTTTGCAAAAGGCGGATATGATCCTGTCCATTAAGAGAAAGGCGTAAAGTCAGTGAATAAAAACACGGTACTTGCATTCAGTCTTATCCTTCTAACGCTTGTTTTTTTTAACAGTTCTTTCTTTCGAGAAAAGATAATGGGGCAGCGCCCTGTTCCAGTGCAAACAACAAATAACAAGCAAATAAACACGCAAAGCGCTTCAGCGCCTTCGGAGAATACTTCGATAAAAGAAACTCCTTCGATAAAAAACAAGGAAAAAATTATTCAGCCATCAACGGGAAGTAATCAAGACACCTCAACAGTGAAAAACAGCACGGTAGGCGGGGACACTGTTTGGGTGGAAAATGACAAAATAGTATGCGGGATTTCGGAAATAGGTGCAAAAATAGTGTCTTTAAAATTAAAAGATTATTTCTTTGCGTCAGGTGGAAGGGAAAAAGACATAAAAAAAAGCTTTGACCTTGTTGAAAAAGGAAGCTTAGGAGGGGCAAATTTAATAGTAAACGGAGAAAATTATGACCAAATAAAGTTCTCGAGAAATTTAAAAGAAAAAAGAATAACAATAAGTAAAAACGAGAAAAAGGAACTGGAATTTTCAATAAAAGGAAAAGGAAACGGCGAAATCATCAAAAGATTTTCCTTTGAGGGAGACAGCTATAAAATAGGTGTGGATATACAATCAAATGATTTACCAGGTAAAGAAGTTGGACTTGGATGGAAATGCGGTGTTGAGGAAAGTGAAAACCAAACAACATCGAAGATGAGCAGCACAAATGAACCAAGGAAAGTCCACATTTATAATTTTTCAAGTAAAGAAATTGAACATATTCAAATGGGGAAAAAAGATAAAGAAGAAATTGAAAAAACCGGATCATATAAATGGGTTGCGATAACATCTAAATATTTTATGGTGGCGATAGTAGGCGCTGAGAATGATGGTAAAATAAATATAAAACCCTTTGACGACAGCACCATATCTTCAAAAGAAAAAGCAACCGTTATTACAACAAATTATGAAGTTTTAATGAGGCGGTCATGTGAAAAAAGTAAAGAGAGCTATTGGATTTTTGCCGGTCCAAGTAAGCTTTTGCTTATAAAAAAATACAATGAAAATTTTCAAAAAGTATTATTTGGCGTGGCCGGAGGTTTTTGGAGTTGGACAAATAGCTGGTTTCCACCGATATGTGAATGGACATTATGGTTGCTTATTTTCCTTTATGGGATAATAAAAGATTATGGAATTACGATTATAGTACTTACAATTATAACACGGGTTATTACCTATCCTTTGTCTCAAAGCAGCATGAAATCCATGAGCAGGATGAAAGAAATTCAGCCTAAAATAAACCACATTAGAGATCGATACAAAACAAACCCAAAGAAAATGAATGAAGCAGTCATGGCCCTCTATAAAGAGGAAGGTATAAATCCGTTTAATCCGGGATGTTTACCCATGTTCCTGCAAATGCCGATTCTGTTTGCTTTGTTTATCGTATTAAGAAAAGCAATTGAGTTACGCGGCGCCCATACCCTGCTTATTCCCTGGGTAAAAGACCTTTCTCAGCCAGAGTCGCTTTTTTCTTTGTCAGGAATTTTTCCAGGCGGAATTCCAATGTACGGAAACAACGTTGCGCTTATGCCGATAATAATGGCAATATTGACTTTTTTTCAAAACAAAATGACCATAAAAGACCCTAACCAGAAAATGATGATATATTTCATGCCGATATTCATGCTGGTGCTTTTTAATAATTTTCCCTCAGGATTGGTACTTTACTGGACCTTTTCAAACGCACTGGGCATTCTTCAGCAATATATGCTCGATAAAAATTTGAAAGGCAGATCCGCGGCAGTTCCTATACAAGTTCAAACATCAAAAGGAAAAACTGGAAAGAAAAACAGGAAATAATTAAGAACGCGCCCACAATTAATCCACAAGTTTTTAACCTTAAGAAAGTCTTTGTAATGGAAGAAAATGAAACCATTGCAGCATTATCCACAGGAAAAGGAAATGCTGCTTTGGCAATTATCAGGATTTCTGGGGGAAAAACATTTGAAATTTTGGCAAAATATTTAAAACCAGATAAAAGATTTTTAAGGTCTCAGGAAAAAGAAATACGTCTCTATCAATTTTATAATAAAAAAACCGGAAAGACAGTAGATGAAATAACGGCGATAAAATATATTTCACCAAAATCTTATACCGGAGAAGACATGGTGGAAATAATTTGTCATGGAGGTGAAATAGTAATAGACGAGATATTATCATGTCTTTTAGAAGATGGAATATCCATAGCTAAAAAGGGAGAATTTACCAAAAGAGCGTTTCTCAATGGAAAAATAGACCTGATAAAGGCCGAGGCAATAAGTCAGATGGTTCAATGCAAATCAAGAAAACAATATAGTGTAGCTATGGAGGTATATAATGGGAGTGGGCAAAGAAAATTATTTCAATGGAAAGAAAAAATAATAAGTGTTATTGTTGATTGTGAAGCACATATCGAATTTCCCGAAGAAGATGATATACTAGGAAAAAAGAAGGAATATTTGAATAAATTAAAGGACATTTATAACGATATTGAAAAAGAAATAAAAAGCAGGGAAAAAATAAAAACGATTGAAAGAGGAATTTCAATTCCTATTGTAGGCATTGCAAATGCTGGAAAATCTACGCTTTTTAATAAAATTATCGGATTTGATAGAGTCCTTGTTTACCACGAAGAAGGAACCACGCGGGATGCGGTATCTGAAGAAGTGATAATTGGAGGAGAAAGGATAAAAATAATTGATACTGCCGGTTTAAGCGAAACGAAAAAACAGGTCGAAAGAATGGGTATAAAAAAGACCTGGGAGAGCATAAATAACAGCATGGGCGTTATCTGGGTGACACCGGCAAATAAAGACTTACAAGAAAAAGAAAAAGAAATATTACAAACAGTAAAAAAAGAAAAAATTCTGGGGATTATAAGTAAAAAAGATTTAAATAATGGGGAGGAAAAAGGTAAAACCCTTGAAAAAATGAAAATTCCCTATATTGTTGTTTCGCTGATTAAAGATAATGAAAAAGAAAAAATAATGGTATTTATTAAAAAGTATGTTGAGAAACTAATAAATGACAATGAAATAGAAAATGGAATAATCTGCACAAAAAGGCAGGAAGAAATAATTTTAAGGATTATGAAAAAAACAAAAAACGTTTCTGAAAGGGTCGACATTTTAGGTGAAGAAATTATTTCACACGAAATGAGGTTGATTCTAAAAGACATTGGCGAATATGTTGGGGAGACAACAAACGAGGACATACTCAATGAAGTTTTTAATCAATTTTGTATAGGAAAATAATAAAAAAATTGTTTCACGTGAAACACGACCAGGATTTATATGGAAAAGAATAAAATTACCATGATTTTAACTTTGGAAAAAGAGTTTTCAAAAATTAATTCAAGATGAAAATTTATGAAATTTGATATTGTTGTCGTTGGTGGAGGCCATGCAGGAATTGAAGCCGCATATATTTCTGCAAAAAGAAATTTATCAGTTCTTTTAATTACATCACATCTGGATCTGATCGGGCACATGTCGTGTAATCCTTCCATTGGAGGCATTGCGAAAGGTAATATCGTAAGGGAAATTGACGCATTAGGCGGATTAATGGGGAAGATCATTGATAAAGCGGGGATCCATTTTAAAATGCTGAATCAGACAAAAGGAATGGCCGTATGGGGAAACAGGGCCCAAGCAGATAAAAATCTTTATAGAAAAATAGCAAGACAATACCTTGAACAGAGTAAAACACTTTATTTTCTTCAAGGAATGGTCGAAAGAATTGAGATACAGGAATGTAAAGTTAAAGCTGTTATATTAAATATCGGTGAAAAGATTGAATGCGATGCCGTTATTTTATCAATGGGGACTTTTTTAAATGGTATTGCACATATCGGG
>Ga0182011_10001441_pt1 | contig 20870 bp, 19 predicted proteins | sample 711E1DmetaG_FD_120481 | JGI IMG/M metagenome (GOLD analysis project Ga0182011, IMG submission 120481) | Permafrost microbial communities from Stordalen Mire, Sweden - 711E1D metaG | ecosystem: Environmental > Terrestrial > Soil > Wetlands > Permafrost | place: Sweden: Stordalen | collected... | reverse complement strand
TACAAACAAGCTGAAGGAAGAAGGGGCAAGCGTTCTGGAAGCGCTTGTCGAAGCAGGTAAAGAAAGATTACGCCCGATTCTTATGACAACAATCGCAATGATATTTGGAATGCTGCCGTTGGCGCTTTCAACAGGCGCTTCATCGGAAACTAAAAACGGCTTAGCGTGGGTAATCATCGGCGGTTTAACAAGTTCTCTCTTGTTAACACTCATTCTTGTGCCTTCGGTTTATATGAGTATGGAAAACATAAAGGTAAAATTGCAGCATATGTTTTTGAAAAAGGAAGTAAATGCAGAACCATTGCCGGACAATAAGTGATGGTTTATAAGTAATTCTTGCTCGTTAGAGCATAATTCTCAAAACATTTTTAATACTAGAAACCATCTCAAAAACCCTTTCGTAGAAGGATGATGATACAGGCGAGATGGACAAAGCCAAGAAAGTTATCAGCGTGATATTCATAGCGGACAACAATACAACGGAAGTTGTGCAACCAAGCGAACAATCGTAACCATAAAAGAATCGTTACGTCTTAACACCAAGTTCAAAATAGTGACAGTTGTTGATATGTAGCGGGGTCATGAAAAAAAAGAAGCCAAATCTTTTCAGAAATGGCCTCCCGAGTAGCGGGGGAGGGAACTCATCCGAACTCAGCCTAGTTGTAGAAGCTCCTTTCAGCGATTTTCAATAAAAAACAGGGAATCGCTGAATATGATCTTGCCATTAAATCTCTCTTTTAGCACATTGATAGTGTTGGGCTACTGGATTGTTCTCTACCCACAACAATTACTTATGAAAACATTCATTCAAACAATAGCTCTAATAGTTGCAACTGTTTTCACCTTTGGGTGTCCTCCCAAACACGAAGAACCTATATCGGGCAATCTGTCGGTTACATCCCGGAGTGAACACCTGGTCATGGGTAATCCGAGCGGTGCAGTTGACAGCATTTCATACTCAAATAACTATCTGATGGAAAAGCCTCAATATGTAGTCTCTTATAATAGCGACCGCGGAATTCCCAATTGGGTAGCTTGGCATCTGGACAATACATGGCTTGGCAATGTTCCGCGAAAGGATACATTTCGCGCCGATAGCACATTACCGGAAGATTGGTATCATGTGAAAAAATCAAGTTATAATAAAAGCGGTTATGCCCGGGGACATCATTGCCCTTCTGCAGATCGAACAAATACAACTGAGGATAACTCAGCAACGTTTTTGATGACCAACATGATGCCACAGGCGGCCAATAATAATTCTGGACCGTGGGAGAAGCTGGAAAAGTATTGTCGTACCCTCGTATCCCAAGGGAAAGAATTATATATCTATGCCGGTGGATACGGCTCACAGGGTACTATCGATAAAGGTCATGTCACCATTCCATTTCACACCTGGAAAGTGATTATGGTCGTAGATAATGGAGAGAATGATCTTAGCAGAGTTACATCGACTACACGACTCATTGCTGTTGATATGCCAAATAGTAACGATCAGATCAGTCGAACTGATAATTGGAAAATGTATAGAATCTGTGTAGATAGTATTGAGGCAAGAACCGGTTTCGATTTTTTCTCCAATGTTCCGGTCTCTATACAAGCGGCGATTGAAAGTGTTACTGATAGTTTGTAAATTCTAATTTATAGGGGGTAAGTTGATATCATTCCCCAAGATATCAAAGGCTATTTTTCAGTAGCACCACTGTGTTGGCGCGCGGTGGTTGTTTACCCCCTTCCTCTTTTAACCCCGATATCTCGTGAGGTATCGAGGTTCTATATTTTTCAACTAAAACAGTACTTGAAAATGAACCGGAATGGGAGTCTGAGTAATTATAAGTGAGGAGGATTGTGAAGGAAACTAGGATCGAAAGCCTGAATGATGTTTGTAATAAATTAATCTAGATTAAAAGAGACTACCAAGAAATGGTTTGATTAGCTGCTACATTTGCTCGAGCAACAATTGTCTCGACTACTATTCGAGTATAATATTTTGTCAACTCTTCTTCGTTCGGTATGTTCTGTCTCACCTGTGAAAATTGATAACAAACGATGAGCTCTTGGCGAATATTCGATTTAAGCGCTTTTATTCCGAATTTAGCAGGAAGGTCAAAAAAAGACTGGGAGGGATAATAAGTCTGAAATCCACAATCGAATATCTCTCGCTTTAGTTGCCACCAGGCTTGTTTATTCTCAACAATTAATTTCTTTATTAAGGGTCCTAAAAGATTTTTTTCTTTTCGTGTCATTTGAATCAATAATATTAATTGAAATAAAAATGCTTAAAATTGTCATTCCAAAACGGCATTTGCATTAAGAGGAGTTGTTTTGCTGGGCTGAGAGGCTTCAGAAATTTTGTTCGTATCTCCATAATGGTGTATGGAACTTCAAGAAAACCTGCGTATCCAAGTTCTTGAAAATTTATCGGTAATTTCCTATTCCAGTTTAGAGAAAGAAATATCGGTGTATTTTTATGTAGGTCAGTCAACATTTCACGAATTGGATAGTCGTTTTCGCCCCACTGCCATTCAATAGCAAAATCTATTGGATTAGATATTGCGGATATTTCGAGTTCAGTATAAGACTCGGACCATAACACCTTAAAACCCATAGCTTCAAATAGATCTGGAAAAGACCTTCCAAAAAAATGATGAGAAAGGAGAACTGTGAGTTGTTCGTTAACCATTAAAAATTAGTTTCCTTCTAGGCTTTATTATTATTTTTGCAATCTTCAATTTGGATGAATCAACAACTTCCTATGCAATTCCATCTCCAATAATTCTAACTTAAAACGTCCATATTGTCAAGATAGGTGAACTGTTGATATAGTATAATCGTTTTTCAAGCAAAATATTGGTTGATAATGAGTACTTGATTTCATACAATACTCTCGCGCCGTCTCCCCGACGGCGCATAGTTAGCCTCCCTTAGCCCTGGCGTCTGGTAGTGCGTCAGGGCTATTATTTTGACAATTAGTTCTCAAATAATTGATTTTAGGGCCTCATTCGGTTACATTATCGACACAAATCGTTACCATGCAATGCACATTTCGATGAAAATTCAATAAAGAGTGGTAATTATTGGATAAAGTGTGCAGGCCTGGGCTTGTTGGGTATGAAAGTCCAAGTTGCGGTAGCTTAGCCGCCATCTTAGGAACACATGCAGAAGTTATTGCATAGGGACGATCTTGTTTGAAATTATTCTGAAACCAATTATTCAATAGTATCATGCAAATGAAATCCCTTGTCACTGCATATAACAATGCCATCATAAGCATCTATAGGCAACAATGCTTGACGTGCTTACGAGGATTGGATGGCGAATATACGCTCAATGGCAAAAACTTGTTGTCGTGGTATTTAGAAACAACAAGAAGGTGTTCTGTAAAGTACGGTAATCAATTTAACTACTTTAAAAACAAAGACGATATTCTGTTTTGTTCAGACGAACTTTTATATTTTACTGCTCAGCTTTTTCTTTATCGGCCGTACATCAATAGTCCACTTAAAGATGCTTTCCTCGTTGGTGAAAATATGGTTTATCCAAATTATCAAAATTTTGAAGGAAAAAGATACAACATGTACGCGGATATAGCAGGACAAGTTGCGTACAATTATTGGGACAAAATTGGCGATCTCATAGCTTCATTCTTTCCTGATTTAATAGAGCAACGGAATGTTTATTTTTCAACTGCAATTGAAATTATACCAGCTGATTTTCATTGTAGCGATAATTATAAGTGGCTTAATAATTTTAAAATATCAGATTATTCCGAGCTTAATAAAAAAAGAAAACAAATTGTCCATTATTCGACATCAGATACCGAGTACAGGTATAATCATCTTCAAAGAACAAATGACTTTGTAGCAATGGAAGGTTTGCAAAAAGAAAGGGAATATCTTGCAGAGTATTATAAAAATCACATTGCTTTGACTTTAACAGGACTTGAAAAGACCTTACAGTTTCTTGCTGAAATTACACCGGCACTTTTTAAGGATATTCCATAATATATACTCGTTACAAAATATTCTTATGCGTGTTTTCTAACCAGCGGCTCAAACTTGTTAGAAAAAATATCGCACTCTGACCCTCCCTTAAAGATGCGATACACGATAGTTAAAAAATGTGGGGGGACTAGCTTAAATGCCTAATGGATGAATAGTATAGAGAGAAGAAGAATGGATGGAAATGTCGATATCAATGAAAAAGAATTGATTCCGAGTGCATCGGTACTCGTGGAATCATTAAGAGCGTTCGGCTATGAATTGGAAACAGCCATAGCAGACTTGATAGATAATTCAATAACGGCTGGAGCAAAAAATATATGTGTGGATTTTGATTGGGATGGTGATAAATCCTCTATACGTCTTCAAGACGATGGAATTGGGATGGATGAAGAAATCCTGTTCAATGCAATGAGGCTTGGATCGATTAGTCCGTTGGCAACAAGATCATCATCGGACCTGGGAAGATTCGGATTAGGTCTTAAGACGGCATCGTTCTCTCAATGCCGATGTCTAACTGTTAAAACAAAAAAGAAAAATACACAATTTGTCATCTGGACATGGGATCTGGATTATGTCGAAAAAACCAATAAGTGGGTAATTATTAAGGGTTGTCCAGATTACATTAAAAAGGGAGTAGAAAATATAAGCCTTAAGGAGCAGGGAACGGTTGTCGTCTGGACGAATTTAGACAAACTTACAAGCGGAACTCAAACGGATAATATTGAAGACCATAAACATTTCCTCGCAAGGATTGACAAAACATCTAAATATATCGGAATGGTATTTCACGAATTTATTGAAAACGGCATATGCATTATGGTGAATGGAAACCCGATCAAGCCCTGGGATCCTTTCCTGAGCAAACATGAGGCAACTCAAAAACTCGCTGAAGAAACAATCTCTGAAGGAGTAAATGTAATTCCCTACGTTCTCCCACATATTTCAAAAATGAGTCAACCCGAACACAAGGCTGCGGCTGGAATCCGAGGCTGGAGTGAACATCAGGGATTTTACATTTATCGAAACAATAGGTTGCTTGTCGCGGGTGATTGGCTCGGTTTTTTTATCAAAGAACATCATTGTGAGCTGGCTCGAATACGTATCGATATCAAAAATGATCTTGATAAAGAATGGGGAATTGATGTTAAGAAATCTAAAGCAAGCCCTCCCGATGATTTAAAGTCTATTCTTAAAAACATAGCTGATAGGACAAGAAAACGGGCTTTGGAGGTGTATCGTTTCAGGGGGGCAAAGTTGACGCCAGCCGGTAGCCAGGGTATTATTTTTCTTTGGGAACAGGAAAAAAGGCATGGTAAGATTCGATATACAATCAACCGTGATCATCCAGTTATTAAACAGGCTTTGAATAGCGTTACCGATCGTGGAAAATTCACAAGAATGCTAAGGCTTATTGAAGAGTCCATTCCAGTTCCTCTCATAAAGATTGCAAATGCTGAAGCTCCCGAGAGCGAAGCGGCGCCTTTTGATAATGCTCAGATGAGAGAAAAGCTGGCAATTGCAGAAGATATCTATGAATGTCTTAAAACCTCCGGTCTGGATCATGATGAAATTATAATTAAGATGTCAATGATTGATTATTTTAATAAATTCCCGGAATTAATTCAGATGATTAAGGATCGCTATTCATAATCAAAGGCTCCAGAAAGGTCGTCCATGAGTGATTACTACAAATCTGCGAGACAACTTGCAATAATAACGCTTGGAGATAACTTATCACCGACAATTGAAGAGATAGAAACAAGCGTTTCTAACGCAGTTGCATTTTTCAAAATTCCTAATCCAGCTCCTCTCGAACAAACCTTAATAAGGGATTTAGAAGCATCTTATACTATATGGCAGGAGAAATCTACAGGCCTATATGATTATAGAGAACACTGGCCCTGGCTACGTGATAAAAAAAGCGCAATAAGCTGGAAATTCTGGGACCGCTATCTTCAGTACCTGGATGGCCCGAAAATGTCCAAAAAGATTCTAAAAGAACTAGACGAAGTAACAGAAAATATTCTTGAAAATCTTGAAGATCCCAAAAGAGAAAACAATTGGGATACCAGAGGAATGGTAGTTGGGAGTGTACAGTCCGGCAAAACTGCCAACTATATAGGCTTGATATGCAAGGCTATCGATGCTGGCTATAAAATGATAGTTGTTCTTGCCGGACTTCATAATAATCTTCGTAGCCAGACGCAACAACGGATTGATGAAGGAGTAATCGGATTTGATACACAGAGAAGCATAAATAATCAGGATGAAAGTTCACGAATCGGTGTCGGACGAATTCCGAGTCCGGACAGGCTCATTGTTCACTCGCTGACAAGCAGTGCAGATAACGGTGATTTTAATAGAAGAGTTGCTGAACAGATAAACATTCGGGGTGGAGGCGATCCAGTCATTCTTGTTATAAAAAAGAATGTTTCAGTGTTGCGCAATCTTATTGCCTATCTCAAGCATATTGAAGGGATGACTATTGGAAGTTCTACTGAAAGGAGAATTCATGGACTTCCTTTGCTTGTGATTGATGATGAAGCTGATAATGCTTCGATAAACACAAAGGCTCCACAACCGGATTTGCCGGCCTCAGAATACGATGCTACGGCAATTAACCGCCGGATCAGAGAATTATTAAACTGTTTTGAACAAAGTGCATATGTCGGATATACTGCAACACCGTTTGCTAATATTTTCATCAATCCTGAAACGGATCATGAGATATTAGGAGAGGATCTTTTCCCGAGAAATTTTATCATTAACCTGAAAGCGCCTTCAAACCATCTCGGTCCTGAAAAACTTTTCGGATTTAAAGGTGACAGGGTCATGTGCATAGATGAACAGCCTTCGTTGCCTGTCATACGCATAGTTGATGATTTTGGAGAAAATATTCCACCAAAACACTCGAAAGATCAAATTGTTTCGGATCTTCCTTCGTCTCTGCGTGCTGCAATTCGGACATTCATTGTAAGTTGCGCGGCCAAAGCTACGCGAGGGTATTTTTTAGAACATAACTCAATGCTTATCCACGTTACGAGATACGTCGATGTGCAGAATCAGATCTCAAAACTTGTTAAAGATGAATTAGATTATCTCGTTAGCAGGATAAGGAATGGAGACGGAAGATCCCGTAATAATATCCGAGCAGAGCTTAAGGAATTATGGGAAAAAGATTTTATTCCGCTCTCGGAAAAAATGGCTGACGGTGAGGAAAAGCCTCATGACTGGAGTTCGGTTGAAGAATGGCTTCAGAGGACAGCAGAAAAAATAATAGTCCGTACAATTAACGGTACAGCCGGTGATGCCCTGGAATATAAAGGACATCCAGAAGGTGTGAGTGTAATAGCTATTGGAGGCGATAAACTATCAAGAGGATTGACGCTTGAAGGACTTTCCGTCAGCTATTATCTCAGAACTTCCAATATGTATGATACGCTTCTTCAAATGGGCAGATGGTTCGGCTACCGTGATCATTATCTTGATCTCTGCAGACTGTATACAACTCAGGAACTTATCGATTATTACCGCCATATTACCCTCTGCGAAATGGAATTGCGTCAGGAGTTTGATTATATGGCTTCAGCTAAACTGACGCCTGCTCAATACGGTCTCAAGGTTAGAACCCACCCTGCAGGACTTCTCATCACATCGCTGAACAAAATGAGAGCCGGAACACCGATGGAGGTCTCTTTTGATGATAAGGTTATTGAAACATATGCTTTTGACGTTGATGACGTAGCGATGGCATCCAATTTCTCAGTGCTCGAAGGATTTCTTGCCCGTTTGGGTGAACCTGTTCCTTCTTCAGATGCCGAAAAGCCGAAGGACATTGTCTGGTGCGGGAGATATTCTGCCGATATTATCGAACATTTTCTCGGTAAAATAAAGGTCCATCGGGATTGCTATCGTGTAAACAGTAGTATGCTTAGCAAATACATTAAAGCACAAAATGAGGTTGGCGAACTTACAAATTGGACTGTAGTGTTGATAAATGTCAAATCGCAGGATAACGACACACGCCCAATTGGCGGGAGAAAGATCGGATTGGCACAACGAAAAGCTCTTGACTTGCCAGACAAAACAAAATATGTTTTACCAAACAGAAGAATTGTGAGCCAAGCAGATGAAGCCATAGGTCTTGATGAAACAAAGTTTGAGCGCGCAAAAGAATGGACTAAACAAGACAACTCTGAATTCGACAGCAGAAAAAATAGCCCGAGTGGGCGTAATTTACGGAAAGCGCGTGGGCCTAATGAAGGGCTTCTTCTGATTTATCCAGTGGATAGTTCAATTGTTAATTCTGATGTCGGGAAAAAATCAATTCCTTTTGTCGGATTCGCTCTTAGCTTCCCCCCAAGTGATAAAGCCAGTAAGATTGAGTACAGGGTCAACAAACTATATACAGAGCCCGATGATGAATACTGATGCTGATACAATTATTGACTGGAACCGTGTTGAGCATGATGCCGCGGCTGAACAAAAAGAAGGTTTTTTTGTCACGCGAATTCTACCTGACAGCAATTTAAATATTTTTGCTGGATTGGAACGTCCTTCAAACCGAAGGTATTTTTATATCCTTTTGTCGGATAAAAAACTTGTTCCAAAAATTAAAAGCACGAGAGGGTTGGAAATATTTTCGCGAAGTGAAAAAGGGGAAGACAACGGGCGGATAGAATACGGCATCATTCTGCGGGACAGTAGCTTTGATGATATATTTAAGGTATTTGTTGGTGATGTTGTGCGAAGACTTCAGAAAATAACGTCGGATCAGAGTGCGGTAAAACTTATAAATGATATGATCTCAAAATGGCAGTATTTCCTGTCTCGGAGATCGGATATACTGAGCCCAGAAGAATATGAAGGTCTGTGGGGTGAATTAAAGTATTTAAGTTCTGTGCTTATTCCTGTGTTAGGTAATCAGTCTGTTTTCGCATGGAAAGGTCCTTCGCGATATCCTCAGGATTTCTGTTTCACAGGATTAAGAGTAGAAGTGAAAACTGCTCTTTCGGGAAAACATGATACGGTCAGGATATCAAATGAACATCAGCTGGAATTATCATCAGATTCGGTTTTATTCCTGGCGTTACTAACTGCAGAAGAGAAGAGCTCAGGGGAGTCTCTTAAAAGTCTTATCGAAAAAATGAGATCTGTTTTTATCCCAGATCCAGAATGTCTGGAATATTTTGATAATCAACTTATCGAAGCTGGGTGCTGGGAAAGTCATATGGATTACTATAACAGTCCTTCATTTATCTTGGGCGGTATTCGACATTATTTTGTTAATAAGGACTTCCCTAGAATTGAAAGCGTAAGTCTGAAAAAGGGAATAGAAAAAGTCAGCTACAGTTTAAGAATAAATGATCTGAAGAATTATATAACGGCTCCAGGCCAGATTGAAAAGTATTTGAGTAGAAACAAAGAGGCTGTCAAATGAATTTTGAATCGTTTTGTGAATCGCTAAGGCAGGAAGTCCTCTTCAGTTCTGAGCAGGAGGACGGGGATCTTTTCAGGGAGGAACGGTTCCTTGAAATTGCATCCGATTATCTTTCGCAGGCGGGCGAGGCCAATGGAATTGAACCGGCTTCATATGATTCAGGCGACATGCGCATTAGCGGTTATTCTGTCTACGGTGACGGTGAATTCCTGGATTTATATACAGTGTGCTATACCGGAAAAACACCGCCGAAACATTTACCTGAACAGGAACCGGAAAGAAACATAAAAAAAATAGCGAAGTTTTTTGAAGAGTCAGCAAAAGGACTTTATAAGCGGATTGAAGAATCTTCGCCTGTCTTTGATCTGGCGCAGCAGATATCCCAAAATAAAAATGATATTTCAAAACTGAGGTTTATTCTCCTCTCCGACGCTGAAATCGGATCTCTGCCTGAAAAACAGATAGAAATCAATGGTTGTGAAGCTGAAATTAGAAAATATGACATCCGCGATCTATATCAAATTGCAGAGAGTAAATCGAGGAGAGAAGCAGTAGAAATTTCTATAAGGAAAGAGTTTGATCGCGAAATCCCGTTTATAAAAATTGACTCAGCGAAAAGCGAGTATGCTTGTTACCTTTGCACTTTTCCGGGAAAACTGCTGGCTGATATTTATGGTAAGTATGGTCCAGCGCTTCTGGAAAAAAATGTAAGGTCGTTTCTTCAGGTGAGGGGGAAAATTAATAAAAGCATCAGAGAAACGATACTCGATGAACCTCAACGGTTTCTGGCATATAATAATGGTATTGCAGCCGTCGCTGACGAAATTACCGTTGCGAATGGAAGAGAATACGCGAAAATAATTTCTAAAATAACGAATCTGCAGATTGTAAATGGAGGGCAGACGACTGCATCGATATTTCATGCAATCCGCAATGACGAAGCCGATGTAAGCTCTCTTGATGTTCAGGTAAAGATAACGGTTATAAAGAAGAAGGAATTATTTGAACACTTCGTACCGAAAATTTCTCAATATGCAAACAGTCAGAATAAAATAAACATCGCAGATTTTTCTGCGAATGATGCTTTCAATAAAAAAATTGAGGAGCTCTCGAGATCTGTCTGGACTCCGGAAATCAGAATATCCGGGAAAAAGACGCAATGGTTTTATGAAAGAGTAAGGGGACAGTATGCGGAATTCAAGTCCGGCCTCAGCCCTGCGAAGCAGAAGGCATTTGATGCGGTTAATCCTCTCGGTCAAAAATTCACAAAGACAGATATGGCAAAGTATATCAATGCGTGGGCTCAGCTTCCATATCATGTCTGCAGGGGTGCAGAAATAAATTATCAGGAGTTTGTTCTGAGAATGAGAGACGAATGGAAGCCTGTTCTCGATGAAGCTTACTATAAGAATTTAATTGCAAAAGCTATTTTATTCAGAAAAACTGACGACATTATTGCTGAACAGGATTTCGGAGGATATAAATCGCAAATTACGGCATATACCATGGCTCTTCTGTCACATCTAAGTGCGCAGATGCTTGATCTGAACGTGATTTGGGAAAAGCAGGAACTGCCGTCTGGACTGGAAATAAAAATTACGGACACCTGTGGCAAAGTAAAAAAACATATTTGGACTCCTGAAAAAGAGATGAATATTTCAGAATGGTGTAAAAGGGAAAAATGCTGGACAAGTCTTATTGAAGGGGAAAAGAATTTCAATATAGACCTGGAATCCTGGAAAACAGCAAAGGAAAATATCATTGCTGTTGTTGCTGAAGCCGGTGGTGTGGGCGGTGCAAGGACAGCAGAAGAAATTGCAGAAATTGAAGAGGTTTCACAGGTAGCGGCCGATATCTGGTTTTCGTTGGCTAAATGGGGAAAAGAAACGAACAGTCTTCCTCCATGGCACAGACGAATATCGTTCAGCTTAGGCCTACTGGCTCAGAGGGGTGCAAAACCGAGTCCTAAGCAGGCGCGTCAGGGAATAATCATAATTCGAAAAGCAAAGGATCTAGGATTTTTGTAAGTATATTAGAGTTATCTTTAAAAATGCTCGATGATTAGGGAATCTATCGTATTTATTAGGCATTAAGTGCATATGAATAAAACGATAATTAATCCGATGCATAGTATAAATTAAATCTTTTCGAAAATATCAGACTTAATGAATGGAATACAAATGACTAGTTTACTTGATATTTGGATTAACCAAAAAGAATTTTTTGAAGCCAAATCAATCGAACAAGTCATTTCAATCTCAGGTAACGGAAGCCTCCTTGATGGCAATGAAACCAGCAAACAATTACGAGAATTGCTTGCCAACCTGCCTGCGACCAGCATCGCCACGTATGTTGATGAATGCTTGGATCATTCTTTCCAACAAAGTGGATTGGCACTTCAAGACCTTGTGAATGAGATCGGACGTAGATTGGGTTTTTCAATTGAACCAGGATACTATCGAGGTGGTGGTTCAAAAATTGGATTTGACGGGATATGGAAAGCAAAAAATGAGTATTCCTTCGTAATTGAGGTAAAGACCACAGACGCCTATCAACTCAATCTTGATACTCAAGCCCAATACCGCCAGAGATTGATTGATGATCATAGGATTGTAGAAAAAGAATCTTCCATTCTACTTATTGTTGGAAGGAAGGATACAGGTGGTCTTGAAGCCCAAACTCGCGGCTCACGTCATGCGTGGGACGTTCGAATAATAAGTGTTGAAGCTCTATTGAAGCTAATGCGTATAAAGGAGAACCTGAGCGATTCGGCGACAGTCTTGAAAATACAAGAGGTATTGAAGCCTCTTGAATATACGCGAGTAGATCGCCTCATTGATATTATTTTTACAACCTCTGAAGATCTGAAAAATGATGAAGCAGATAGTGAATTAGATACAGAAATTAGTAGTGATACTAAAAGGACACAATCGACGCCAGTGAAGTATCACGAAGAGTGTGTGAGTCACATCTCTTCAAAGCTCAAGGTTCCATTAATTAGGCAAGGGAGATGCACTTATACAAACGCAGATCAATCTATTCGCGTTCTATGCATTGTGTCCAAAGAATATCAGAGAAGCGGAGTAGATCGCTATTGGTATGCATTACATCCCAGTCAAAAAGAATTTCTAAATGAAGGTGATTCCTCGTTTATTGCTCTGGGTTGTGGTTCGGCGGAACATATCATAATGATCCCCTTCAACGAATTTCAAAAACATCTTCCGGCAATGAGGAAGACGGAATCAGCAGACCGATACTATTGGCACGTCGAGATATTTAGAAGGGGAGAACAGTTTCTTCTCAATAAGCCGACTAAAGATGGGATCGATGTTACAAAATACAAGATAAAATAGTCGGGAGTACTTCATTACCTCGCATTACTTGAATATCTTCAAAGTAATACTAATATTTGTAAAATGAAAAAGAATAAAAAAGCAAAAACCATACAAAATAAAGTATTTCGCTTAGGAGAACTTTTCTGCGGACCTGGCGGCCTGGCGGTTGGCGCTCTCAACGCAAAGGTGAAAACAAAAAACGGTATTTATCGAATAGAGCATGCTTGGGCTAACGACTACGACCATGATTCCTGTGAGACATATATTCAAAATATATGTAAGCATCAACCAGAAACTGTATTTACGACCGATGTCAAGTATCTCAACATTGAAAATCTTCCTTCAATTGAAGGATTCGCTTATGGATTCCCTTGTAATGATTTCAGTGTAGTAGGCGAACAAAAAGGACTTGACGGGAAGTTTGGTCCTCTTTATTCGTATGGTGTAAAAGTATTGAACTATCACAAGCCGAAATTCTTTGTTGCAGAAAATGTCAGCGGATTAAGTGGAGCCAATGGGAACAAAGCGTTTGCAAAGATATTGTCAGACTTGGAAAGTGCCGGTAACGGGTATACACTAACAGCCCATTTGTATAAAGCTGAACTTTATGGTATACCGCAACGCAGGCATAGAATTGTCATAGTCGGGATCGACAGAAAATTTAAGCTTGCTTTTAAAGTTCCAGCACCCACAACTTCTGATTCTCCTCGAACTGCAAAGCAGGCGTTGGAGGATCCACCAATACCAAAAGACGCAGAAAACAATGAATTGACAAATCAATCTGCGACAGTAATTCAGAGGCTTGAAAAAACTCGACCTGGAGAAAATGCTTGGACTTCGAATTTGCCGGACAACTTAAAGCTCAATGTCAAGGGTGCGAGATTAAGTCAAATATACAAGCGGCTGGATCCAGACAAGCCTTCATATACAATTACTGGAAGTGGTGGCGGAGGAACACATGGGTATCATTGGGATGAACCAAGAGCACTAACAAATAGAGAGAGAGCTAGAATTCAATCATTTAGTGACACGTTTATCTTTTTAGGATCAAAAGAAAGCGTAAGACGCCAAATTGGAATGGCAGTGCCGCCAGTGTTGTCACGAGTGATATTTTCCGCAATACTAAAGACTCTCGCAGGTAAAGAATATAAATCGGTACCATCCAACATTTCACATCAACTTGTAATTAATTCTAATTATTAATAGAGTGAAGCGCATAAAAATTACGAGCGAGTTTTTTCAATGCCTATAATTAACCATTGGTGGTCGACGCGGCCAAAGAGAAAATTAATACTTTTACCTGATACTTTGCGTGTGTTTGCGGCTGTAGCGGAAGGTCGTGTGTGGAGGGGCAATCGTGACCTTCATCTACAGTTTGAGGATCAACTCGAACAACGCGGCATTAAGAGAGTTGGTGAGCGTAGAGACCGCACTGGAGGGGGGGGACGGACATATGCTTCATGGTTGTTTTCGTTTGGGATGTGGTTTGAGGACCAGTACGGTGTGGTTAGATTGACTTGTGCAGGTGAAGATATTGTAATTAGGAGTGAAAGGCCGATACCAATACTCACAAAACAATTACTTGATTTTCAGTATCCCTCTCCATATTCCATCGATACGAAAGTAAACTCTAGGTTTCATCTTTTTCCTTTCAGATTTCTCCTAAAATTGTTGATAGATCCTCGACTTGGTGGGACAATTAGCAAGCAAGAAATTGCAAGATTTGTTCTTCCATTGGCAGAGACGGATAATGATCAGCAGAGAGTTATTTCAGAAATTCTTAGACATAGAACCATTGGAGACAAAAATAGGATTCCTTCGACAACCTTTGAATCTGATTATGGAATGATTACTAAACTAGAGGATTCAGCTAATACTTTTATTAATCAACTAGAGTATACTCAGTTAATTGTTAGAACTAATATTCCAGATAATGATTCAATGTCTATAGATTCCGGCAGAGAAGGTGAAATCAGGAGACTTCTTGCGGATCAGCCGCCGCTGCAAACAAGGGCGTTGGAAAGAGAAGTGTTCCAGAGGCATTATGGGCTTGGCCCCCGTCGATCTAGAGACAATAGAACGTTTCAAGGGGGGACGACTATTACAGCTCAGATAGCAACGCGCAGTCAAGTTCTCGTTGCTTATTACAACGCAGTTGCGCATTCGCCGATTAATTCCCTATCAGAAAACATACTCAATCAAATATCTAATAGTTCTGGAATTCCCCGTGATCGTGTTGAATTAATTATTGATCAGTTGGGTGTAAGACCTAGTTTGGATGAGTTTGAAGAACGATATCTTACTTATGCATTCGGAGGTCTGGAGCTGTGTGACGAGTTTGAACAAGCAACTGAGGGTATACTTGGAATAGACGGTTTTGGATTCAAAACAAAATGGGTTGGGTCAAAACCTAACAATCCTGATGTTCTCGCAATTTCGAATGAAGACGATAACATTTATCTTGGAATATTTGATGCTAAAGCTTATTCTGACTATACTATCAGCGGAAATCATGCACGGACAATGGAACATGTATACATTAACAACTTTCGCTCTTATGAAGATGATCAGATGATTTTTGACCTAGCCTTCTTTTCTTATGTTGCTGGTGGTTTTGGTAATTCAATTGATCAAGGGATTCGAAGAATCAGCGAGAGGTCAACGTTGCAAGGAAGTGCAATAACAGCAAGATGCTTACTGGATCTTCTCGCGGAACACCGAAGAAGAGGGTGCTCAAAACATGAATTAAAGGAATTATTTCAACGGAATCGTCTAATTCGTTCAAATGATTTCATTCAATTATAATGCTTTATGGATGATTTGTTTTGTGGTCTACACTTTCCTGAATAATTCTTTTTATTTTCGGAAGCGTATCTATCAAGTCTATTTCACACTCCCACAGAATAGTTGTTTTCCAACCAGCTTTTTTCAACTGTCTTAAGTTCTCTTCATCTCTCGCCATATTACGCTTAATTTTTGTTTTCCAATAAATGGAATTGCTTTTCGGCCATGTTGCGCGTTTGCATCCTTTGTGATGATGCCAAAAACAGCCATTGACAAAAACAATTCTTCTAAGAGATGGAATTACTATATCTGGTTTTCCTGCTAAGTGCTTATCGTGGCTATGTACCTTGATCGATGCTTTACGAAGAAAAGTTCTAATAATTCGTTCCGGCTTTGTATTATTAGATTTTATGCGGCGCATTATTTCGCTTCTCTGCGCCCGAGAAAACATGTCTGCCACTAAGTTTTAATTCCTCATTGAGCTTTCTCAATCATTTTGTCAACTCTTGATTCGATCTCTTCAAAAGTTAATCCTGTTAATTCGGCAAGATTAGTAATAACGCTATCTCTTACAGCGTCAGCCATAATATTACCATTATCTTCCCAAACCGTAGTTAGTGAATCAAAGATAGTCTGAATGGCAAGTTCAAGTTTTTTGTCCATATAAAATTCCTTTTCGATATCGATTAAATATGTTGAATACTTAGAAGAGGCACAAAGATTCAGCTTTCTTTCACTTCCACTAAATCTTTTGTTAAGACAGTTATAATTGGTGGATATGGCAAACCAGTGCCCAACGGTCTGATCATACACCTGTTGCCGTTATCTTCTACAATTTCATAGATCATTGAATTGTCTCCATCTTCTGGCAGCGGATGTCTAAACTTAACTTTCTTATTGCCCATATTCATTCTCCAAGGGTTAATGTCTAAAATTAGTGATTTTGTAGTTGGTATTCCAACAGAACTGTAGTTTAAATTATCCACACCTTCTTATACCAATTTTTTATTTAAACATCGAAAATGTTTTTGTTTTACATCGAAAACCAATCAATAAATGAAAAGACAATACAAGTTGTAATTAGATCGATGAAATAGATTTGTGCCTGTTCGCCACTTCGTGGCTTCGTTCGTTTGCGGTTCAGTGCGTATGCATTTGGTATTAGAATCGAACCGCATCCTTCACCGCAACACTCACTCACAAGCACTCATTTGGATAGAGGCACAACTCCCGTTTGTACGGTCGTATGTGCCGGTTGCTCAACACGCGGCACATCCGCGCCCTTAATTGTTTTATTGATAGTGTTTTTTGTAAATAAGGGACGTGGAAGTGCCTTTCCAACTGAATCTTAGTGAGCGACAGAGAAGCTAAGTTCACCGTTGGAAAGCGCATCCCGCAAATCTTCTTTGCGGGATATTTATACACCAAAGCAAAATCACCACATCGAAAATCCTTTCAATCTTTTGAATCATGACCGCTTTATTTGAAATATATTCTCATTTAAATCTTTGACCTCGTCAAGGGCAAGTCGTCCCGCTTGAAAGACGTAGCGGGACTCTAAATCGTGAACGCTCGCAATCATCTCGCTCCATTCATTCGTAAACTCATTCCGTTCCGCTCTATCATTGCTCGCTAAAATATTTCGCCTGCACGCCGGAGGCGTAAGCCGCAGGCTGTGGTTCCCCCTCCGTGAATGAAGATTGTTGCACAAACTTCATTCTTCTGGGCACCATTCGCCTCAAAAAAGATGTGCCACCAAAACAACCGTTGTCACACTTTTTACTGCCACGGCGCTTGTTCTGAGCTTTTCGAAGAGCTTGCCGTGACCGAAGTCGAACGGTTCCCCCAAAATATTTTCCGCCTATGGCGGAACCACTTCGTGGTTTCACGACCCTTGCCTTCGGTCATAAACTTAAAAAACGATCTCTATCAGCGGTCATGATATTTTTTTCATGAACCAATGGAGGTCGTTATGTTACAAAATTCACTCAATTCACAATTCCAATCCTATTCCAATACCCTATATGCAGCAGCTTCGAGAATGCTGGATAAACGCAATTCCCAACACGAAGACAAAGTTCAAGACCTTGTCATACTTGCATATGAAGAATTCAAACGGAAAGCAGAACAAGGAACAATCATGAGTCTCCCGCTTCTCATTCACTTCATGAAGTTGCGAAAACCGGAAGTTCAGCTTGAAATGAGAGGGTATTCCCGCACACACAAAAAAGACGTTTTCAACAAACGGAATTACTACGAGGGAAAATTGGAATTGTATTCCATCGATAACCCATTGAACAAAGATTCCGGCGAAACATTTGCAGAATCAATAAAGGATGATAACAACCTTGAGGAAGAAATATCATTTCGCCTCGAATATCAAGAAAAGCTTGCATCATTACATACAAACGAACAAACAATACTGCAAATGAAAATGAATGGATATAACAATCAAGAGATTGCACAAATGATGTCAATCGAATCAGACACCGTCAAGCATGCACTTCATTGCATTGCATCAAAAATGATGGATTGTAAAAAAACTCAATGCGAGCTTTGTTTCTAACTTAGCTCCATAGCCCATCCCCAAAAGTCCCGCACTAAAAAGGCGTGACTTTTCTTTTGGTATAACACGAACGTAAACCACACCCGCTCAACTGAGCGGAAGAAGTAACACAACATAAAGGAGTTTCATCATGAGTTATCAAAAAGAGTTTTTGCAATTACCGGAAGGTCAGATTGCAGACGTTTCTTTCAAATTCACAACCGGATTGCAGAAGGACGGTCAATATGGACCGTATTTCCTGTACACAATCGTTCACGCGGGAAAGGAAAAGTTTCTTAAAGTGACCGAGCGACTTGAAAAAGAGTTGCGAAAGTTGAACATCAACACGAAACAAGCGTACAGCTTGTTCAAAGAAACCATTCGCCCCAAGAATGGCGAACCGTTAACGGTTATCAGAATTGTGGAAAATAATAATCCGCAACACGCACCTGAGCCAGTGGCTCATGCGCCTTTGGCGCAGAGTTCAGCACCACAACTAACACCGGTAAACCAACCAGCACCCGCAAAGGTGCAGGATGTTGTTTTCGCCGGAGACAAGCATATCATGCACCAATCCATTCTCGATGCCGTTGACATCACAAAAGCCATCGGTGGAGTTGAGTGGAGAAATACGGACATTGAAAAAATAGGTGTCTCATTGTTTCTCTCTCGTACCGGACAACTTACGACCGACCAATTTCTTTCAAACAGCAAAAAGCCCCGAAAGGTGAAGGAAGCACAAAAAACAGAAGCAGGTCATTCACTTGTTCCCGCTGAGGCAGTGCCGTCCAACTGAAACGGCAAAGCCGACGACTTGCGGTAGTAGTATTCCATCTATACCATCGGCTCACCTTGTAACGAGGTGAGCCATTTCTGTACACTTGAATCCAAAGGAATAAGAACTATGAACGACACACTTTATGAAATCACTCGTGAACTTGTTCTTCTCAATAACTATGAAGAACCGGAACTTCCCGAACCTCAAAACGGAGAAGAAAGACTTGAACTTTTCCGCCAAGCCCTCGACAATCTCAATATGAAGTTTCTCGACAAGGTCACGAACATCGTCAAGTTCATCAAAAACCTTGAATACTATCGTGATGCGGTAGCAGCTGAGGCAAAACGGTTGAGCGATCGGAAACGTTCATTTGACAATCGTATTGACTGGCTCAAGAACTATGTCAAAACAACTATGGAGGTTACACAAAGTGAGAAAATCAAATATTCCTTATTCACGATTTCCGTGGGAAAAAGTCAACCGTCCGTTGAAGTCATTGACATTGAAAAGGTCGATGCTCAATTTATCAAAATTAAAAAGGAAGTGGACAAGACAAAAATTCTTGAGCAGATGAAATCTACCGGAGTCATTCCCGATGGAATAAACATCGTTCACGGAACACATCTTATCATTCGATAAACCAATTGCAAAAACGGCGATACCGCAAATCGGTATCGCCGCCTTAATACAATGGAACAGACAAAAAATATTAGCAAGCGGGGAGACCAAGTTCTTGTCCGGATTGCGGACGAGCTCCATTTCGGCATCGTTGTCTATGTGTCCCGATACTGTCCTTTTTCTAACCGGATTCTTCGTGATGGTGCAATCGTTGGAGCAGAAGTTCCTGGATTGCCAAGTCATCAGAGGATCTATTTCTTCGAACCGTTTGAACCTTAGCTTTCCTTGATTTTTCCTCTGTGATAGCGTTCGTCCATGGGTCTATACAATTTACAGCCCCGTTCTCGCACCGCAAGCCTTTCACCGCCTATCGGCGGTTCAACCACTCGCTTGTGCAGCTCTGCTCCTCACTCACACCGGACAAAATGCTGTGCCTTGACAGTCACACGTTTTGCCATTTCGGTGACTCGTTCCGGTGCTCGCTTCCGCGCTCGGGCTCTGTTCGCTTCACTCACGACGGGCGTTGCGTTGCTGTGCCTGCGGGGCTGTGTCAGCACTATCGTTTTTTCTGTCTCTCGGGTCAGTTCGGCCCGGGGGCGCCGGCAGGCTGCTTCGGCTTGGGCTTGTCAGCGTGGGCGGTTCGCTCGGCAGTTCTCGCCTCCATAGGTGTTACTATGTTTTCGTCTTTCTCTTCTGTCGGCTTTTGCGGGTCGCGTTCGCTTCCTGCGTCCGCAAAGCCGCTTGTTGTTTCCGTTGTCTCGTCTGTTCTCTCTGGGTCTTCTGCCCGCCTTGTTGTTGGCTGTTCTGTGGGGGCTGATGCTCTCGTTCTTTCTTCCGTTCCGCAGTCTTCCTTGTCTCGTGTCTCTGTCTTTGCAGCTTTCGGTTTCAGCGGCCGCGGTGCTTGTTCTCTCTCGGCAGTTCCGGTCGTTGCAGCTGCAGGGCAGGGTGGTGCATTTGTCAACTGGTGGTCAGGTGGTCGTCTCAGCGTTCCGCTTCGCCTTCGTCTTGCCAAGCGCTCGCTTGCTCTTGTTCAGTTTCTTGCTCGTCGTCGCTCTGCTCTTGTCTGCTTTCTTTCTTCTCCGTCGTCTCGTGGCTCGTTGCTTGCTTGTCGTGTTGCAGTTCGTCTTGGCATTCCTGTGTTCGTCTTCTGTGTCGGCTTTTCTCCCTCTCGTTTGCCGCGTCTCGGTCGTGGTTCTTGGTCGCTCGTTCAGGTTGCAGGCAGTTCAGCTTGTCAGTGGTCTCCCAAACCATTTAAGAAGCAGTTGAAAGAATTCTATGAATCAATCACATACAGCAAATACGACTTTCGCCGTCGTAAGCACGTGAGAATAATACAAGAAGAATTCAAAAACGTCTTCGTAGTCGG
>Ga0182011_10001440_pt1 | contig 20872 bp, 23 predicted proteins | sample 711E1DmetaG_FD_120481 | JGI IMG/M metagenome (GOLD analysis project Ga0182011, IMG submission 120481) | Permafrost microbial communities from Stordalen Mire, Sweden - 711E1D metaG | ecosystem: Environmental > Terrestrial > Soil > Wetlands > Permafrost | place: Sweden: Stordalen | collected... | reverse complement strand
TTCTGTCATAGACCAGAAATTCTGCCTTATTCCCGGTGTATATCCCAAAGATCCAACATGTTGCATTACCTGACAGATCCAGATCCCGGGAACGCATATAATTCACCGTTGTTGCATTGCCTGACAAATCCAGATCCCGACGTATATATTTCACCGGTATTACATTACCTGATTCATTCAATGCATTTATTCTATAGTCGGCGAGTCTCGCTTTAGCCTCTTCAAAACTTATGCGTAAGCTATCTACCGGTACAGTAGTGGTCTGGGTAAGCCCGGCATCCTGTCGGGTTGTCTGGTTTGCCGGTGGTTGCGAAACGCAGGCACTGCACAGGATCAGGCTAAGCAGCCCTAATATGGCGAAACTGAGGGGAATATTTCTGCGCATATTCTTTCTTAAGGCTTATTGAGATAACAACAGATATAGATATTTGGTATTTTTTTTAGCCACAGGTCATTAAAGATGATGGATTCGGTTGCTGTCTGACCCTGCACCAGGGTTTTTTTTTGCAAAAATGGCCGGGTCCTTAAAGGCCCGGATGAAAAAAAAGGAACTCCCCCGATTACGGCACAATCTTCGAAATGGGGATCTCGAGGATATCTTCCGCACCGCACGCTTTGAGCTGCGGGATCAGCTGGTTCACCGCATTTTTCGGCACTACCGTCTGGATACTGTAATACTCGATCCCGTGGAGACGGCTGACGGTTGGCTTTTTCATGGCCGGCAGCGCGGCAACGATGCGCTCCATCGATGCCGTCGGGACATTCATGGTCAGGAGCACCTTGTGGCGGGCTTCGATAACCCCGAACAGCAGGGTTTTGATCTCCTCGATCTCGCGCCGTTTCTCCGGGTCAGCCCAGCTCGTTTTGTTGGCGATGATGGCGGTATGGGACTCCATGATCTGGCCGATGATCTTGAGCCCGTTCTTACGCAGGGTAGTCCCTGTTTCCGTGAGGTCCACGACCACGTCCATCAGGTCAGGCACTTTTGCCTCGGATGCGCCATACGAGTGAAAGAGCTGGACCGGGATCTTCAGGTCCTCGAAAAACTTCCGGGTGAGCTCGGGATATTCCGTAGTGACCCTGCTGTTCGGCCGGATCTGGCTCGCGTTCTCGATTGGCTCGTCGCGGTGGACGGCAATAACGATTTTCACGTTTCCCTCGCCGGTCTTGCTGTAGGAGAGGTTTGCCACTTCCACGACATCGGAACCGGTCTCGCGGATCCAATCGAGGCCCGAGATACCGAGATCGAAATAGCCCTTCTCCACATACGTCGGGATCTCCTGCGGGCGGAGGATCTTGATTTTGCCGATGCGGTTGTCGGCGATCGTGGGATTATAGTCGCGATCCGTGCGCCTGACCTCGAGGTCAGCCTCTTTGAAGAGCTGGAGTGTCTGGGCCTCAAGACTGCCCTTCGGGAGTGCGATGGTGATCATACCGTACACCATCACCTTAAAAACCGATAAAGGCAAAGGGTAGCAAAAAGTGCCGGTCAGTCAAAAGTGTGGACAACGAGCCCGCTTAACAGCTTGGGCTCAAACCACGTGGATTTCGGGGGCATGACACCGCCCGCATCCGCAATGGAGATGACCGTTCCGACCTTCACCGGCTGCATGGCAAAAGCGAGCTGGTATTTACCGAGGTCGACCAGTTTCTCCAGGTCGGCAACCGGGCGGGCGCCTCCGAGGTACTGGAGCCGGGCGTCCCCGCGGGGATCGATGATCCCGAGCAGTCCTTCGAGCACGTAGGTCTGGAGAACGGCCACATCCAGCGCATCGAGCGGTGCGGCATTCTTATCGAGCAGGCGGGTGCACTCGTACCACCGGCCGGCGAGATACATATGCACGACATGGTAACGCTCAGGTTTTTTGATCTTCGGCGGGATATTGTATTCAGATCCCCTGACATTCCCGTACGGTGTTACCTCGAAATATTTTGCAAGTGCGTCAAGAAACGTGAGCGGGGTATAGGTCCCAAGATCAGATAACAGCCGGCTGTACCCGTGGATCCTGACCCGGTCCTGTGCAAACATCACACCCATGAAGCGCGATACTTCCCCGTCTGCAGGCAGCCCCGCTGCGATCCGGCGGTCTGCCACGTTTACGGAAGCCTTTGCCCGGTGGTGCCCGTCAGCAATGTAGAGCGAGGAAACCGTTAGAAACTGCTGTTCGATGCGGGAGAGAACCGCGGGATCCGCGATCCGGAATATCTGGTGAATACCCCCCTGTTCACCCCGCACTTCGGCATCAGGGACCGTTGCCGGTGTGATCAGACCATTCAGGAACGAAAAAATGCTGCCCGTATCCTGGTAGAGAAGGACGACAGGACCGTTGTGGGTCCTGGTTGCTTCGATGTGAAGGGTGCGGTCCTCTTCCTTGTCATAGCGTGTCTGCTCGTGCCGGCGGATCGTGGCGTTCCGGTAGTCCTCCACGTCAAGGCAGCAGCAGAGTCCGAGGAACGAATCCCCGTTCTGCCGTACCCGGTAGAGATACATCCCGGGGGTTGCATCTTTCTGCATCAGCCCCTGCGAAATGAGGGCGGCAAAGTTCTCGCCTGCCCGCCGGTATACCCGGGGATCGTGAGGAGGAACGTCAGGCATTTCTGCATCCGGCCGGCTGACCCGAAGGAAACTCTTTGGGTTTTTTGCGATAAGTGCCCGTGCTTCATCGGCGGTCACGACATCGTAGGGGACTGCCGCGATCTCCCGGGCGATCGTGCGATCAGGCCGCACTCCTGCAAAACGATAGATCTTCACCAGAACCAGACACCACCTGTTATGAACGTCCCCGAACCTGTTCTGGAGTGTTGGGCGTGATCCCATATATTTCCCGTCACTCCCCTCACCGGGACCATGCCAAAACCTATGTTTTTGCAGCGCTCAGGAATACTACTGCTGAACGATGCAGGTGTCTTTATGATCCGTCCCCACGATCTGGTAACTTATTCCATGCCGCAGATCCGGCGCGCTTCTCCCGTGGATATCCCGGCGATTGTCGCGATCGAGAATGAGTCGTTTGCCGATCCGTGGGACCAGGCCGTCTTTTTAGAAGCCCTGACCTATTATCCCACTACCTATTTTGTTGCGGTCTGCGACGGGGCCGTGGCAGGGTTTATTGTGGGCGGCCTTGAGGATACCGGGGAAAATATCTACGGGCACCTCTGCAATATCGGCGTCAGCCCGCGGTACCGGCGCCGGGGTATCGGGAAGCTCCTTGTCCGCAGGACCGAGCACCAGTTCGCTATGGAGCTCGCCACCGGTGTCCAGCTGGAAGTCCGGGTCTCCAACACCGGGGCGCAGCGGTTCTACCAGGGCATTGGATACCGCCCGGTGTTTGGCATCGACCAGTATTACGCCAATGGCGAGGACGCCTTCGTCATGATGAAGTGGTTCCGGTTTTAGATCTCTTTTCTTGTATTGATCCCGCAAATCACATGACGGAACCCCTCTTTTCCCGAAAGAGAAAAAAGCAGAAGGAATAGATGCCGCTGTGTAATCCTTCCTGAAAAAAGAGTTACAGATCTGCCGGGTATCCGGCGGTCACAGCATAGACCACGTGATTGTTGCCGTTCAGGCTCAGCTGCACATCGACCGCAGTTGCATTGAAGTCCGTGAACGGTACGCCTGCCATCCCCCTCGAGGTCTCCATTAAAAGGATGTTCTGGACAACATGGCCCGCTTCAAGAGAGATATACCGGGGTACGTCATCAGTGGATGACATCCGCTCTTTGAATGCGTTGAAGTTCCCGCTCACGATGATGGTGACCGGAGCTGACATGACCTGCCGCCGGCCGAGCGCCGAGAGGATCTGGTCCCTCCCTGTAGTATTGAGATACTGGCTGAGGGCATGCGTCTTGGGTATATAGATATACACCCCGGGGTTCAGTTCTGAAACATTGCTGACAGCCACATACAGGGTGAGGGGGTAGGAATGCATTGTTGTCGGGGCGGTCCGCTTCCCGGATACAGGGTCCGTTATTCCTTGGGCGCTCCAGAGAATCAGGGAAAGGTTCGAAAGGGAGATTGAATCGTTCATATATGCCCGCGTGGACCCCCGGTGCTCCAGCGCATAATCAAGGGAGCTGTTCGTCTGGTGGTCTGGTGCAGGAAGGGTTACCACGGGCCCGTTTGTCAGTACCGTCACAGGCGGATGTACCGGTTGTCGTACCGGCAGTCCCTGCATTACCCGCTCAGAGGGGGGTGTTACTCTCTCTGTGCTTTTGCCGCCGGTAAAAAGCGGTGCGGCGAAGAGGATTGCTGCAATGAGTACAATAAGAATAATCCCGGCTATCGCGGTCTCTCTGCAAAATATATCCCTGAATCCATTGTCCATGCTCATCAGATCCTTTTATCCCTGGTCCGGCAGAGGACCGGTTTTGTGTTTCCTGTTGGACAGAAAAGGGTTTAGGTATTACGTTTTTATCCGGGCTGGGGGAAGGATTCCAACGGTGCAGGATTTTTTTAATGATTATCCCCGGCCCAGCTGCTGGTGGGCACGGGCAAGGTGCTGGGCGGCGAGGGCGCCAAGGAGGGAGAGTTCCCCTGCAAGGACTGCAGCGCCGATGATCTCCGCAAATTTCTTTGCATTTGCTCCGGGAGGAGTCCCGCTCCCTGCCACGCCGAGGAGTTTCAGACATTCCTGCTGGGTTTCGACGCTGGTTCCCCCACCAACGGTCCCGATCGGAAGCGATGGGAGAGTGACGGCGACATAGACGCCGGTTTCGGTGAGGTCTATCGTGGTGATGCAGGTGCTTCCGTCAATGGAATGGGCTGCGTCCTGCCCGCAGGCAATGAACATCGCGGCAACCACATTGGCGGCATGGGCATTGAACCCCATTGCACCGGCGCGTGCCGACCCCACGAGATTTTTGCGATAATTTACTTCATGGAGGGACTTTGCATCGGTCTTCAAGACCTTTGCGATAATATCGTGGGAGAGGGCGACTCCCGCGACAACGCTCCGGCCCCGACCCATGATCCCGTTGATGGCGGCGGGTTTCTTGTCGGTGTCCATGTTGCCGGAGAGAGCGATGAGCCGGGCGCCGGTCCCCTGTGCAATCAGGTCGGCAACTTTTGCGCTTGCGATGGTGACCATGTTCATACCCATCGCGTCCTTGGTGTCGAACTCCAGCCGGACAAAGACGCTGGTTCCCGCAACGAAGGTCACGATATCGGAAAGTTTCCCGTGCGAGGTAGTGCTCTCTGCCGCGGCTTTCAGTACGTCGCGGTGTACCGTCACCCAATCGCAGACCTGCACCGCGTGCACCACGCTGTCCGTTGCAAAGACCGGTGCCCGGGTCATCCCGTCATGCAGGATCCGGGCATCCGCCCCGCCGGCCTTCGTGATCGCGCTGCAGCCCCGGTTCACCGATGCCACCAGCGCTCCCTCCGTGGTCGCCAGCGGGAGCCAGTAGCTTCCCTGTGCATGGCCGCCGTTGATCCGGATCGGTCCTGCCACACCCACTGGCACCTGAACGGTACCGATCATATTCTCGCAGTTGCGCTTAACCACGCGGTCGATATCGATGGAGAAGGTACCGACATTATCCAGGGTCGTTCCGGTCTCCTGTTCGATGTATTCGCGCCGGACCCGGATCGCATCGATGGGTGTGAGTTCCTTTTCGAGTTCGTAGAGTTTGAGCGACCCGTCCCTGAGCCTGTCGTGAATGATGGGGTCCCTCTGGTTATTGTGACCTGCCTCTGCCCCGCTGCCCCTGTTCCCGCGGTGCCCGCTCTCATCAGCCATGATTATTGGTTAGTACGCAGAGTATTATGATACACGTGGTCGGATGACGATTGAACAGTGGGGTGTCAGGGTGCCGGCACGGCAGGGGGAGGAAACAAGGCAGGCGCTGATACGCGAGGGCGCGCTCGATGCCTCGCTGAAAGTGCTGCGAGACGGTGACATGCTCATCCTCCCGATACTCTCTGAACAAAAAGGAGCTGACCGCTTTACCTTCGAGGCACACCCGGGACGCGACCCGCTCCTCCGCCACGAGCTGGTCGGCGGGATCGCGATCCTGCAGGAAGACGATATGGCCGGCGCTGAGAAGATCCTTGCATCCCGCCCTTCGCTCCATACCGTTGTATATGCAAAAGGCGAAGTCAGCGGGGAGTACCGCACGCGGGAATTCACGATCCTTGCCGGTAAACCCACGACCCGGACGCAGGTAACCGAGCATGGGCACCGCTTCATAATCGACCTTGCCGGTGCCTATTTCTCTGCCCGGCTTTCAACCGAACGACAGCGTATCCTTGAAATGGTGCAGGACGGGGAGGTCGTCCTCGATATGTTCGCTGGTGTCGGGCCGTTTGCGATAACGCTCGCAGCCAGGGCAGCGCTCGTGGTTGCTGCCGATCTCAACCCGCAGGCGGTTGGGCTGATGCTGGAAAACCTTGCACAGAACCGGGCCCGAAATGTGCTTCCCCTGCTCGCGGATGCGCGCCATCTCGCCGGCATTCTGCCATGGCAGTTCGACCGGATCGTGATGAACCTGCCCCTTTCCGGTACAGAATTCCTGCCGGATGCATTCCGGTTGTGCAGGCAGGGGGGCACAATCCATTTCTATGCGCTGGTATCTGCTGAAGGCGAACATACCGCCCGGATACAGGAATTGGGCGGGACAGTGCTTGCGGAACGGGAGGTACGGTCGTACTCGCCCGGTCAGTGGCATGCGGTATATGATGTGTGGACTGGCTGAGCATAGGCGATAAGCCCCGGGGGGCAGGTTCCCCTCCGGATTTTTTGGGAGGGAAAATTTTGGGACCCACCAGTCCGGGTCGGAATACTCGAGGAAAAACAAATGAACCGGCAGTTCTATGATCTAACAGGAGTCCCCCTGACCCCCGGTACCGGGTTGAAAAAAGTCGCGGCCTCCCTCATTGCTGCCGGTGTTTTTTTATCCTCCGTCTGGTATCTTATTTCACTCTTGACGGCATGAGCGGCGGGTTCGCCTTGGTCTTCATCTCCTTCTTCTTTGCCATCAGCAGTTTTGTTGTTGCCCTGCTCTTTATCCACTCCGCCCGGGTGATGAACGCGATCCCTGCCGATCCTTTCCCGCTTGCGCACTGGACTTACCCGGAGGAGACCATCTGTGTAAATGTAGTGCGGGAATACCGAAATTATCAGGAGCGGAACCATGCGATGTTCATCGTGATCGGCGGTATGCTGGGGGCAGTCGCCCTGTTTTTCCTCATCTTTGTAGGGGTGGGCGGGCCAGAGACCGGGCTCTTCCTTCTCGCCCGCCCTTGCCGCATTCCTCTTTGGGGTCTCGCGGGTAACACCATGGCTTGAACGGAGGCTGTCGATCGCGGCATCCCATGACTCAATTATCCCCCGGAACGGGATCGTGTATGAAGGATCGGTCTAACCGGGCCGCTCGTTTCTGGTGTTCTGGGACGGGATCTCGCTCCGGAAAGCAGATAAAAAGGCTCCTGCCGCGCTTGTTTTCTCGTTCATCCAGCTGGTCGGCAGGTTCATCGTCCAGCCGTTTGATGTCGTGGTCCCCGTTCCTCCCGGCGAGGAGGAGCGGGCCGGGCAGATCGTGCAGCAGCTGGGCGGGAATGCATCAGCATAATGAGTAACCAAATCCAAAAAAAAGATCACTCCACCGGCACAAACTTCGTGCCGTAGTGGATGATGCCGCTCTCGCCATCGGTAGCGATCTTGCGGAAGGTACTTTTCACCCGCATGCCGATCTTCGCCTCTTTCGGGTCGCAGATGATCTGGGTGGTCATCTGGGGACCTTCATCGAGCCTGATGATGGCGAGTACATACGGCCCGGGGGAGATGAACTGGTCCGGTGCGGTCTGGATGACCGTGTAGGTCACCACGGTACCCTTACCTGAGAACTTATGGTCCACGATCTTCCCGGTCCTGCGACAGTCCGGGCAGAATGTCCGCGGGGGGAAGAAGTGCCGTCCGCATGTCTCGCACTTCGTGCCGATCAGGTTGTAGCGCTGAGGGATCTTACGCCAGAATCGTGCAACGGTCATATTACACCCTCCCGAGGATGTGCACTGCGACCGTAGCGCCGGTGCCCCCCACGTTGTGGGTCATACCGATCTTTGCCCCGTCAACCTGGCGCCTGCCCGCGTCGCCGCGGAGCTGCTGGACGATCTCGAAGACCTGCTTGATGCCGGTCGCGCCGACCGGGTGACCGCAGGCCTTGAGACCGCCACTCGTGTTGACCGGGATCTTCCCGCCAAGTGCGGTCTCGCCGTCAGCGGTGAACTTGCCGGCTGTACCCTTCTTGCAGAACCCGAGATCTTCGATCGCACAGATCTCCGCGATCGAGAAGCAGTCGTGTACTTCCACCATATCGATATCCTTATGCGTGAGTTTTGCCATCTTGAACGCCCATTGTCCTGCAGCTACGGTGGCATCAAGGGTAGAGATGTCGCGCCGGTCGTGGAGAGCGATGGTGTCGCTTGCCTGCGCCGTTGCCAGCACCTTGATCGGCGTGTCCGTGAACTCCCGGGCACGGTCGAGCGGTGCAACAATCACGGCGGCTGCGCCATCGGTTATGGGGGAGCAGTCGAAGAGCCGGAGGGGCTCGGCCACCATCGTGGATTTCATGACGGTGTCAAGCGTGATCTCCTGCTGGTACTGTGCAATCGGATTTCGTGCACCGTTGAAATGGTTCTTGACTGCTACCTGCGCCAGCTGCTCGCGGGTCATGTGATACTTGTGCATGTAGTCGGTTGCGATCATCGCGTAGAGGCCCGGGAACGTTGCCCCGACAAAACCTTCCCACTCCCGGTCCGCTGCGCCGGTAAGGGCGTCAGTGGTCTCGCCGGGCTCGACATCGGTCATCTTCTCGACGCCCGCTGCAACCACGATATCTTCCATACCGCTTGCAACCGCAATCACTGCCTGCCGGAAGGCAAGCCCCCCGGATGCACAGGCCGCCTCGACACGGGTCGAGGGGATGTGACGGGTTGCCATTCCCGCGTAGTCCGCGATCAGGGCCCCGATGTGCTCCTGCTCGATGAACCGGCCGGCACTCATGTTGCCGACATACATCGCATCGATCTTCTCACCCGAGAGTTGCGCGTCCTCAAGGGCGAGTGCCCCTGCCTCAACAAAGAGGTCGCGGAACGACCTTTCCCAGTGCTCACCGAATTTGGTGCACCCGACACCAATGACTGCAACGTCTCTCATACCTGCATCACCAGTTTCCCCTTGTGTTTCGCGTATAGTGCATAGTCCAGGTAGATGGGATTTTGCAGGAGTTTCTCAACCGATGGCGCGGCTTCGCGGTTGATCTTGGTTTTGATTGCATCAGTGACGGTAATATCGAACGCGTCACTGCCGGCACCGGACCCGAACGAGCAGACAAAGATCGTATCGCCGGGTTTTGCAATATCGAGCGTTGCAGCAAGGCCGATGGGAGATGCACCGGAATAAGTGTTCCCAAGGTGCGGAACCACGAGGCCCGGCGTGATCTGCTCTGGCATGAACCCGAGATCCTTTGCCACCTTCTGCGGGAATTTCGCGTTGGGCTGGTGGAAGACCGCGTAGGTATAGTCTTTTGGGGTCTTTCCGGTCCGCTCAAAGAGCAGGGTGCTTGCCCCTTTCACATGCTTGAAGTAACCGGGATCACCGGTGAACCGGCCGCCATGGCGGGGATACTGCTGCCCCTCACGGCGCCAGAAGTCCGGTGTATCGGTCGTGAACGAGCAGGTGTGGTTGATGGTTGCGATCGGGTCATCGTTCCCAATCACGTACGCTGCCCCGCCCGCTGCTGCCGTGTACTCGAGTGCATCGCTCGGTGCACCCTGCGAGACATCGGAGCCGATGGCAACCCCATACTTGATCATACCGCTTTTAACCAGACCCATGCAGGTCTGAATCGCAGCGGTACCTGCCTTGCAGGCAAACTCATAATCCGCTGCAGTCATGTTCGGTGTGGCACCGATTGCCTCGCCCACGGTACATGCGGTTGGTTTAACGGCATAGGGATGAGACTCGCTGCCCACGTACACGGCCCCGATCTCTTCTGGGTCTATGTGCCTGCGGAGCAGGGCATTACGGGCCGCTTCAACGGCGATCGTTGCCGCGTCCTCGTCCATGTCGGGGACGGATTTCTCAAAAACGCCAAGGCCACCGGAAATCTCTGATCCGATTGCGCCCCAGACCCGTGCGATCTCATCGACTTTGATGCGGTATCTCGGTATATATACACCGTAGGTAATGATGCCTACCATTCTTGTTCCCTCAGGGTACTCACGATTTTGTCAATCTCCATGCTCGTACACAGAACGGTGATGCGATCTCTTTCTGCCATCTTCCCGACCATCGGGTGGACGTCCGCGGCATCAATTCCCTGCAAAACCACACAGCGTGGTTTGAAGGGGGTGACGCGGATAGCGACCATCGGCGATTTTCCGGTAGAGACATTCGTGAAGACCAGCGCCCGCTCCGTGCTCCAGCCATAGATTCGGTTGAACTCGTCAGAGGAGAGCTGCATGATCGCGTTGAGGCTGTTCACTACCGTGTAGCCGAAGATGACTTGGTCCATGGCCCCCCAGAGCAGGGTACAGCCAATCGCGTCCGCGAACTTCTGGAGCGGGACGGCCGTCCCATACTCGTGGAGATCATAGATCACGTCATCTTCAACACTGGTAAAGAGCATGGTTGAAAATTTCTGGATATGCTTTGCGCCGTCCTCCTCGTCAATAGCAAGGAGGGTATCGACAATCTTGCCGACAACAGCGGTGCCGGGACTTTTTCTTCTGCCACCCTCGTAATCGCTGATAACAGAAGGTGAGACGCCGAGGCGTTCCGAAAGGACGCCCGGAGCGATCTCGAAGTTCATGCGCCACTTTTTCAGCGCATGTCCCGGTGAGTCCGACAGCGTAATTTCGCCCGCCATCTTCTCGGCAAGCTGGTTCCGCAAACCGGATTTCATGCTCATGATCAATGACCCGGACTGTTAAATACCTAACGAACGTCCGTTCGACACAAAGCGAAACACGACGGAGAAGCCACCCAGAAGGCAACTCATAAATAATAAGCAACTCAATTTTGATAAGCATGATTCCCGCAGAAGATCTCCAGTGCCTCAAGGCCATAGCACTCCGGGGCGGGTGCAAGGGCCCGGTCTTTGTCTCGACCCAGAGTATCGGAACAATGCTTGCGATCAGCCAGCAGACAGCATCGCGCCGGCTCAAAGGACTCGAGACGCAGGGTTTCATCACCCGGGCCATGACGGCGGACGGCCAGCACGTCACCGTGACAAAACAGGGTGAAGATGAGCTCAGGCGGGAATACCAGGAATACACGCGGATATTTTCCGAAGGCGGGAAGACCTATACGCTCAATGGAGCCGTTGTCTCCGGTATAGGTGAAGGCAAGTACTACATGAGCCTGCCTGCATACAAGGAGCAGTTCAAAATCCATCTCGGGTTCGAACCCTACCCCGGCACGTTCAATATCCGCCTCAACCACGCGAGCATCCCGATCCGTAAAAAAATCGATGCGCTCGAATGGACCCGGATCAAGGGATTTTCCACGGACGGCCGCACATTCGGCGATGCGAAATGCATTCCCTGCCGGATCGGTACCATCTCCTGCGGCATTGTTATGCCTGGCAGGACGCATTACCCGGAGGACATCATCGAAGTGATTGCGCCCATGGCGCTGCGACGGAAACTCGGTGTCGAGGACTCGGACAGTGTCAGCGTTGAGGTGGGGCCGTGATTGACAATGCGCTTGCGGCGCTGCGGGACGGGAAGTTCATCCTCCTCTACGATTTCGATGACCGCGAGGGCGAAACGGATTTTGCTATCCGCTCCGATGCGGTTACCCCCAAACACATCCTCCGGATGCGCAAGGACGGCGGCGGGCTGATCTGTACGGCTGTCCATCCGGTTGCCGCCCAGCGCCTCGGCCTCCCGTTTGCCAGTGATGCCCTGCGGGCAATTGCTGTTGCGGAACGCCAGGGGGATATCCCGTACGACCGGAAGAACCATTCCTCTTTCTCGCTCTGGGTGAACCACCGCAACACGTTTACCGGTATCACCGACCACGACCGGTCCCTGACCGTGAACGCGATCGCCGAGCAGGTGAAGCATGCGCTGAACGGAGGCGACATCAGCTTCCACGAGACCTTCCGCACTCCCGGTCATATGGCGCTCCTCCGGGCAGCGGACGGGCTTCTGGATGTGAGGAAAGGCCAGACCGAGCTCTCGATTGCCATGGCGGAGATGGCAAAGATAACGCCCGCCGTCACCATCTGCGAGATGCTGGACGACGAGTCCGGGTATGCGCTTACCAAGGCGGACGCAAAGCTCTATGCAAAGCAGCACGGGTTCGTATTTATCGAGGGGTCCGAAGTGATGAAGCGGTGGGAAGCGGAGAAGAAATCCCATTGATCTCTCTCATACGGAACCCCCGTATTTAATCTCTTTTTTCCGGAACATTTCCTCATCATTAATATCTCTTTCAGTCCTAGTTTTTACCAGCATGAAAGTCCCGCTTACCGAACTTGACGACCGCCTGAAACGCTTCCGGGCCCGAATGGACACGGTGCAGCCCGGCTGGGAGATGGTGGCCATTACCGGCAAGATCCCCCTCTATTACTTCACGGGCACCATGCCGGATGGCCTCCTCCTCATTCCGCAGGATGGCGATGCTGTCTTCTGGGTACGGCAGAGTTTCGAGCAGGCGGCTCGCGAGTCGCTCTTCCCAAATATCCGGAGGATGCGGAGCTATCGCGATATTGCTGAGGAAATGAGGATTTTTCCTTCAACGGTCTATATTGAAACCGAGCAGGTGCCGGTTGCCCAGCTCCAGCGGATACAGAAGCACCTGCCCTTCAGGAACGTTAAAGCAGTTGATGAGCATATCGGTGCGGTCCGGGCGAAGAAGAGCCCGTATGAACTCGCGCTCATGGAACGGGCCGGGGAGATTCACCGCCACGTGCTCGAGGACCTTGTGCCCGGGATGCTTACGGAAGGGATTGATGAGGTAACCTTTACCTGCGACCTTTACTCGGTCATGGTGAAGGAGGGTCACCAGGGCATCATCCGCTTCGGCATGTTCAACGAGATGCTGCTTGGCCAGATAGGGTTCGGTACCAGCTCCATCAGCCCGACCTGCGTGGATACTCCCGGTGGCATCTCCGGCACGCACCCTTCGGTCCCGCTGATGGGCTGCCGCAACCGTCTCCTGAAAAAAGGCGACCTTGTCGTGATCGACATCGGGTGCGGGTACAACGGGTACCAGACCGACAAGACCGTGTCGTATATGTTCGGGAAGCCTCTACCGGATGCTGCAATACAGGAACACTTCCGCTGCGTGGAGATCCAGGATACGATGGCTTCTATGCTGAAACCAGGAGCAATCCCGTCTGAGATCTACCGGACCATCATGGCTGGTCTTGAACCGGCGTTCCTCGCCAACTTCATGGGCTTTGGCGATCACCGGGTAAACTTCCTCGGGCATGGGATCGGGCTCTGGATTGATGAGACCCCGGTAATTGCGGTAGGTTTTGACGAGCCGCTTGAGGAAGGGATGGTCTTTGCCCTTGAACCTAAGAAAGGGATTCCGGATATCGGGCTTGTCGGTATCGAGAACACCTTTGTCGTAACCCCGCAGGGAGGCCGGTCACTCACCGGTAAAAGCAAGGGACTTGTTGAAGTATTCTGACGGATCGTATCGTCACCAGCGCGGCTGACCCTGCAGAGAGCCGGGGATCCTGTTGATTTACGGGTTTTTTTAGTTGCTGCCGGGAACATTTTTTCAATGCTCGTTTTTTAGTGTGCAACGAAGGAGCATGAGATGATCTCCGGAACGGAAATCTCCGAAGGTCAGCGCCCTGGCTTCAGGCCCAGATTCTTTGAGCGTTTTGGTATCAGGGTCTTTGATCAACGCACTTAGTGTTCCTTTGGCTCCATTGCGATCGATGTGTGATAGTAACGGGGGAAGATAAGGTTTTGCCGGGAATTATCCGGGTTCGTTGTGTCGGAGGAATATAACCGGTCATTCCAGAGCTTCCGTATTCTTTTGGCCAACCGTGCGATTTAAAGTGAATTTAAAAACACATATTAATCAGCAAATATAACTCTGGGATGCATGAGCAAGAGAACCTGCCAGCACTGCGGTGCACGCATTGATTCCAGCCTTACCATCTGCCCGAACTGTCGTATAGCCATCAAGGAGAAGAGCTTGTTAATCCCGTATCTTATCGTTGGCGGTATTTTCGTTGTCGTGATAATCGTTGCTGCGGTGCTCCTGCTTCTTCCCGCCCCGCACCCGGTGACTGTTCCGGAGCCCGTGATCACTGTCCCGCCAGCCGCTGCGGAGGAGCCTGCCCTGCAGGCCCCGTCCTGTACCATTGCCATCACCGGCAGTAAAACACCCCCGGCCACCATCCAGCTCCAGGTCATGACCACTACCTGTTATGCCGGGGATATCACTGAACTCCGCGTCTCGATCAACGGCGAACAGAAAGGGACGCTCAGCTCAAGCCCCGGTTCGAGCGGGACGTTTATCGGCACGTCCGGCTCCAATAATGTGATCGTAGTGGCGCAATATGCCAACGGTGCCGAGAGTGTGGTGTACCAGAACGCGGCGCTCTGATTTTTCTTACCCGGTTTCTGAATATTCATCGATTTTAGTCAGGATGGTCTCCCCATTGAGCTTGATCAGAGTTACGTTTCCGATGCTGCCGGAATCGATTGCCGCACCGTTCGGGACCCCCATCATACGTGCCTCGTTCGAATTATAAACAGCGAGGAACTGGACACCAGTCTTATCGAAGACCCGGCATACGGCATCCGGTCCACAGTCAATGATGGAACCGTACGGTACATCGTTGTTTTTCACCTGGGTTCCGGAAGGGACTAGCGTCCATTCCCCCTCTAACATCACCGGTACCATGGTTTTGTTCAGCACAAGGGTGGGTAATGCGAGCGCGGACCAGTCAATGTAATTTCCGGTCCCTGTCGGTGTGCTTGCCGGTGCGATGATATCTGCAGATTCATTTGCACGTGCCTGCAGATTCTCATCATTGGTATCGATGATGACTGTATACCTGCCGGTGTTGAGATGGGAAGTATCGACCGTGCCCGAAAAACGGTTGATACCGAACGGTCCGTGGAGGACGACAGCGGTACTGGTGGCAATCTCATGGGAAAAGTCATAATCTTTCGGTGTCGGGTGCGGAGAGGCCGTTACCACTGAGAGGGACAATGTCGTTCCCACCGGCAGACTGATATTCCCTGTCAGCATCATGGTTCCCGGCGGACCGGAGGGGACCGGGTCAGGTTCTCCGGCTGCTTTGGCGACACGCATCCTGAAACAACCAGAAGAAGTATGAGGACCAGACAGGAGCAGTATACAAACAGGGAACATCCTTGGTAATCAGCTGGCATCAAAACCCGGTTGCAGGGGTTCTGGGATAAATATTATCTTATATATTGCGTTTTTCTCTTAAAAGAATGGAAAAGGGGATTACATCTTGATCTGGGCCAGCGCATCATATGCCGCTCTCCGGAACACAGCCGGATCACTATTCGGGTACTGCTCCTTTGTCTTGATGACATCCGGTGCCGTTCCTATATTGAAGATATCGATCCGGTCCAGTGTCTACTTTGCCGCATCCAGCACCCAGAGGTCACGGGTATCCTTGTCCACGACGGTGATCGATTCGACCCGCACGGAGTTCATGAACGACCCGTCCGGCTTCTGATAGAGATTGGGCTTGCCTATGACCGCAACGAACGCCGGGGTCTCGATCTTGGCGAGCTGCTGCATTGCCTCGGGCTGGTAACTCCCGGCCATCACAAAGAAGGTACCGGTCGGGTCGACGACGCGGCCCCGGTAGAAGATGTTCTGCTCACCCTGCCGGGTCTTCTCGGTCAGGGTGCCGACAATGAAGATCCGGTTGGAACGTTCTCCCGTGGGGAGGAGGACAAAGGTCGGGCTCTTCTCGTCTTCCCCATCCTTGAACTGGTAGCGGCACTCCCGCAGTTCGGTTGCGAACACGCGGCGTGCCGGTTCGCGTTCGAAGGCACCCTCTTTCCTCGTCATATCCTGAGGGTTCGTGATCATGATGAACCTCCGGCCCGGTTCAGAAGGGCAGCGTGTTCGCTCGTCTCGAACTTCACCCGTTCGCATGTATTGACCAGTATGCGACCATCGATCTCGCGGCCATGGCAGATAACATACCGCCCGAGCACCTTGTCCCGCACCTGGAGAAAGACCTCATCCATACCCAGCGGGTTGTTCTCTGCGATCTCCTTTGCCGCATTGAGGGTGATGCCGGTGAGAGACTCGACAACGTCCCGCTGGAGCAGGATATTGTGTGTCTTCTCCCCGTCGTCAAGCCATCCTTTGATCCGCAGGTCGTACACGAACTTCGGCTGGATCTCGTGGATAGGGCAGTAGTTCTGGCGCGAGAGGGCACGGTTGCAGCCCTCAACCGGGCAGCGCTTGATAATGCCGGAGCCGGGCGCGATATGGACGATGGAGCCCTGGACTGCAGTCTCTCCACCGCTGACCGGGATATCCCCTTCCTCCTGCATGATCGTTGCGGTGTTCAGGTTCAGCGAGAGCCGGCCGTTGAACTCGTCGACCTGTGCATAGAAGATTGTGTAGACTGCACCGACAACGAGCTTTTCCTTGCCCGGCTCTTTCCAGATCACGAACTTGATCGTACCGGTCTCGTCGCCCAGCAGGCCGGACTGGAGCATCCGCTCGTGGCTGGCGTCCCATTCCTGGATCACCTTAGCGCGGACACCAGCAATACCGGGATGCAGGTCTTTGATGGGTACCGGTGTGGGGATGAGCGAGCGGTCCTCGCTGATCTCCTTCACTGTTGTCCCCGAGTGGATCTTCAGGTTGGGGACACCCTTGAACTCGTCCACCACCGCGGACTCGATATGGTACCACGACCCTTCGGCCATCGCAGGCGCATTGGATTTTGCCCATGCCACGAACCGGATCGCGCCCGACTCGTCGGCAATGATCCCGCTCTGGGCTATAGACGGCGATGCCGGTGCCGAGAGCGCGACCACCTTTCCAACGATGGTGACCCAGTCCCCGGGAACGCCCTCGGCGATCTTCTTCTCTTCGTTCCCGCTGCCGGCTTTACTGCCGCCACCGGAACCGGCAGTGGGAATGTTGAACTCCTTGTTGAGTTCATTGGTTACGCTGCGTTCCGCTTCCTGTGGCTGGACGCCGAATTCATCAACAAGCCTGCGGAGTTTGCCCTCGATCTTTTTTACGTCGACTGCCTTTCCGCTCTTTGAAAACTTTCGGGAGATTCTTTCTGCTGCTTCGGAATAATCCATGTTCATACATCTCCATTAACGACTTGCGGTTTTGTATGGTCTATATAGTGTAAGCATGTGTAGTGAAAGTGTCGGATTGATCTTTTCTTCGCCGCGATGGTGAGGTTTATGTCACGTGGCGTTAACCTTAGGATACTATGACTGAGATAACCGCAGATAGCACTATCTATGATCTCCTCAAGGCCAAGCCCGAGGCAACTGAAGCCCTCTTCAAGTTCGGTATGGGCTGTGTCGGCTGCGCCATTGCCCGCGGCGAGACGATCCGCCAGGCTGCCGAGGCACACGGCATCCCGCTGCCCGAGCTTGTCAAGGCGCTCGGCATAAAAGAATAATTTACATTCTTTTTGCAGTGCTCCCGGAATCGCACCGGGTCAGAGAGTGATTTCATCACTGGTATTATTGTGCAGGGAAAACCGCACGGAACCGGGAAAAATTGCACTTCTTATTTTTTTATCTGTTCAGCGAGGCGAACCAGCTCGTCAAGGGACGAGTCGGGATATTTCTTCAGATAGCTTGCAACCACCGGCTCGTGCATGAGCGTGCAGCGGGCGCAGTTCCAGACCCGGCCGCCGTTTGAACCCGATGCCCACTGGCCGAGGTTCTCGTCTTTACAGGGATAGAACGGGCAGTAGCAGAAATCGCAGGACTGCCCCTTGAAATGGCAGGGGTAATACGGACAGTTGTCGGGCGACCACTCGATCCAGTGCTCGCCCCTGATCCGGCTGAAGATGAAGAACGCCGGGCGTTCGGCCACAACTGCGGTATCGTGGCGTGTAAGTGCTTCGGGGATCCCGTGGAGCACCGCCTCGCGGACACGCATTCCCACATCTGTCATGCGACCGGCGGAGCGGTGTTTTTCCACTCCCTCGCACGCAACAATGACCGCATCGGCGGGGGTACCGGTCAGCGGGAGGTCAAGCGCCAGCAGTGCCTCGGTCTTGGCCTCGGTTGCGACCATGATGGTCGCGAGCAACGCAGCATCGCTCATCCCTTCGCTGCTGGTAACAAGGATATTGATCGTCCCTGCTCCCCCATGCTCTTCGCGGCGGATCCCGGCCGTAATGAAGACGGTAATAAAATCATGCTGGAGCACGCAGGTCTGGCTCGCGGGAACGGAGGTCAGGAGGCCGAAATAGTCCGAACCGATACCGGAACCGGCCGCCGCCATATCAAGTTCTTTATCTGCGTCCGCAGGATCCCGGTCCGGCCCGGCCGTATGGTTCAGGAGCGTCGAAACCGAGCGGATGCCGCCATTGATACCGGTGCTTGCAGCGCGGAACGACCCGCGGATAAAAAGAGTATCGGATTCGGTATAATATCTCATGCAACGGAATAGCGCATGCGATCTTTCAGTTCCTGCCGCTTACCGGCGTTCCAGCCGGAAACGTCCTGCAGGTACCCGGTGACGCGGCTGACCTGCACGACATCGTGCGAACCGCATTCGGGACAGACCGCCTGGCCGCAGAGCGGGCAGTACTCGATGCCCGAGATGATCTCGTGGTTGCAGTGGCAGTGGTCGAGCGGGCACATCAGTTCAAGGTGTGTTTCGCCGCAGTTGGGACAGGGATTCTCGTCGACAATCAGGTGGCAGGTATGGCACTTGTATTTACGCTCTTTTTCCGGAATATCATCCAGAGTTTTGTATTTATCTGCTATTTTCCTTTGTTCTGCGGTCCAATCCATACTATAACATTGCACAGGTCATTAATAAATATTTAGAACCAGCAGGTTCGATGAACTGCGATTTCATGGATTAAAAAGCGCGCATATGCGGATCTGGTCGCAAAGAGCCCTCATTTAAATACAACAATACAATCTGGGGAATTATCGGGGCCGGTTGGGGGATCAGGGCCTGATTTCTCCCCTTCACCGGATCGCACCATAGCGATTCCCGCTGCCTGAATACTGCCGGTATTCAACCCGGATTTTCCGGACCCCTGCTCCCGCAATTACCCGGTGCGGACCTTCGCAAACGATTCCGCAGCTGCTGCCGGATCCTCTGCCTCATAGATCGCGCGGCCAACGATGATCCCGTCCACGATCTTTGCTACCGCTGCCACATCGCCACCCTGCGCCCCGACACCCGGTGAGAGGATCTTCCGGTTCCCGATAATCCTGCGCAGCACCTTCACCCGCTCCGGCCGCGTGGCGGGGGCGATGATCCCGTCTGCCCCGCACTCCATTGCGATGCCTGCAATCTTCTCCGCGGCGCCGCCATGGAAGAACGCGGTCGCCCCCGGATGGCTCATCTCGGCAACCACAAAACACGCCCCGCCGTAGTCCGCAGCGGCATCAACGCAGGCCTGCACCGCGTCTTTCCCGGTAAAGCCGTGGCATATGAGTGAAGAGAAGCCCGCATCAAAGACCTGCTCGGCGATCAGCCTGTTCGTGTTGGGGATGTCAGCGATCTTGAAGTCAGCGATAAGCGGGAGGTCAAGGGTTTCGAGCTCCCCGGCAAAAGCAAGCCCACAGGAAAGGATGAGCGGATACCCTATCTTGATCGCGTCGATATGCTGGGCACAGGTATGGGCGATTTTAAGCGCCTGCTTTTTTTCGGTCACGTCCAGTGCGAGGATCAACTCAGCCATGGTGGAGCCGCTCCGTCACTGCCGCAGCCAGGACGGGCAGGGTGATCGTTGCATCGCCATACACGGTGACCGCCTGCGCATCCTCCGTGATCTTGCCCCATGACCGGGCCTCGTCCAGCGTTGCGCCCGAGAGCCCGCCGAGGTCCGGGCGGTCCCCGGTCAACTGGATGGCATAGCTGAACCCGTTCGGGGTCATGAGCATACTCTGAAGGATGAAGTTCTTGGGCACCCCGCCGCCTACGAGCATGGCACCGGCTTTCTTTGCCGTGAAGCACCGGTCCATCAGCGCCGGCATGTCGGCAAAGGCGTCCACCGTCACCTTGTTTGTCTGGGAGAAGAGCCAGAACTGGAGACCGATCATTGAGTCCTGCACCGCGGGGTTATATACGGGGATCTTCTTCTGGGCTGCCGTATGGAGGATGCCCGACTTTGCGTGCTTCCCGATATGCTCGAGGAGTGCAGATATGGAGATGGTGGAGCCCGGTTCGAGTTCGCCAAACACACCCTGCATGAACTCCTCGAAATGCTCGAAGGCCTCGTTCGGGAGATAGACATCGTAGATACGGTTGATCTCATCGCGCCGGAGCTCGATATCATCGCAGAAGGCCGTGCCGTGGAAGTGCCGGCACCCGATCGCTTCGATGATGTCGTGCGTGAGGTTGGCGCCGGTCGAGACGAGAATATCGATGTGACCGTCTTTGATCAGGTCGGAAACGATCCCTCCCATGCCCGCAGGCACCATCGCACCTGCAAGCCCGAAGAACTTCGTGGTCTCCTTATCCCGGAGCATCTGCTCCCAGATATCCGCGGCGCGGGCGAGCGATCCGCCGTTGTAGGCGCCGGCCTTTCCCATCGCCTCCACCAGTTCGTTCACCGTCATCTCAGGCTTCACATGGAGCTGGGTGACCGGCATCTCGCAATGTTGTGTCATGAATCCCCCGGAATTGTTGCATGGATATTGGTTTTCTTTAAAGATAACTGTGCTTTC
>Ga0182011_10001439_pt1 | contig 20872 bp, 24 predicted proteins | sample 711E1DmetaG_FD_120481 | JGI IMG/M metagenome (GOLD analysis project Ga0182011, IMG submission 120481) | Permafrost microbial communities from Stordalen Mire, Sweden - 711E1D metaG | ecosystem: Environmental > Terrestrial > Soil > Wetlands > Permafrost | place: Sweden: Stordalen | collected... | reverse complement strand
TGGAATCGATCGAGCACGAGGTCGCCGCGGCGTTCGCCCGTTGGGAGGAGCTCGAAGCCCTTCGCGCGCTGGCTCCGTAGGAGTCTGTCGGACTGCCATTCGCCAGAGATTTTATGGAGACGCGACGCCCTCGTCGCGTACGTCTCCCAAAAACGCGACGAGGGCGTCGCGTCTCCATGAAATATGCGGGCTAACTCTGCCTCAAACGGCGTCCGCCGTTTGTTGAGGAGCATGGAGGACGAAGTCCGACAGGCTCCTGAGCCTTTCAGGACTGTTTTGCTGGCGTCGGAGCGGCCGGTGCCGTGACGGAGGTGGCGACGGGAGCCGCGATCAGGCCATTCTGTACCAATTTCTTTTGGACGACCTGGCCCCAAAAGCCGTTCTTGTCACCGAGGCGGTAGATGAAGTGTTCGCGGGCCTCGTTCCAGAGCTTCGAGCCGGTCGCCTCCGAGGTGTCTTTGATGTCCTGGATCTGTTTGTCTTTCTCTTGGAGCAGCTGGTCGGTGGCGCCGAGTTGTGGTGCGACAACTGTCCTGGGATTCGGCTGGCATTCCGTGGCGCCGACGAGGAAGAAGCCCAGCAGCAGCAGGGCAACGGCACGAAGGACGGATATTGTTTTCATGACAGAGACAAACGGGTGCTTGTTCATCCTCCCGATCCATTTTGACCACGGATCATGCGGATTTCACGGATACCAATCGCCGGACCGCTCTCGGTTGCCTCCGTTGCCTCCCGTAGAACGATTGGATCATGCTATCTGAAGAAGGCGTGCGAGCGATCGGGGAGTTTCCGTCCGGAAACGGAACGGCGAAACCATAGGCCACTGAACGTTGATTGATGAAGACACCATGAAAATACCCGGTGCTGCGATGGCCTAACCGTTGAAGGATAAGTAGTGGCGAATGTTTCGAGAGCCGGACCGCGATCTTCTGAATCTATCACCGGGTTCGAATCCCGGTTGAATGACTGTTCCAGATGGGCGGCTTATTGACCGCTGAGGAACGTGGCAATGCCCGGAGGGATCCCGTCGAAACCAATCATGCCGTCGGCGCTGCCGGCCTGCCCATCTCTGGCCGAAACGAAGGACGATGTAAGGAGTTCAGTCCTCCTCGATCTTCAGCCCGTCGTCTCCCGCATTAGTGCAATCCATTCCGCCGTGTCATGCCGAACTTTAGCATCCGAGGCACACAGGACGTAGAGATCCTGGAACGCTAGCGCGAAGTCTTTCGGCAATCCCTTCGTTGGCACTTCCCATCTCCCGGGCTGGTGAGCACCGGCGAAGCGAATATCGACGATAGCTGCGGATCTCCCGCGCCGCGAAGCGGACCTCAACTCCGTGTGTTCTGCGATTGCATGGATTGAAAAGGATTGTCTTAGCCCGCTGCGAACGCGGACGATACGACGGACTCGGGAACCCGCACCTTTCAACCCAACCGACATAACGCTGTGGACCCGCTCGAACTTTATCGTTGGGCAACACAAGATCCGGAGACTCACGCTGCCGTGCTGGCACTCATCTTCCGACGGCTTCGACCCGGACGCCGGCCAGCTATCCTGCGCGAAGACTTCGCCGGTACTTCCGCCGAAGCCGTGGCCTGGGTCGCGTCGGGCGCGACGCGGCGAGCCATCGCTGTGGAGTGCGACGCCCCAACGGTCACTTGGGCGCAACGGCGCGCCGTCCGAATCCTCGGACAGCGTGCGAAACGGGTTCAGTTCGTCACCGCCGACGTACTCACCGTGGCGCCGCCGGCGGTTGCGGCCGCCGACCTGATCTCCGTCCTGAACTTTAGCGTCTGCTACTTCCAACAGCGGGCCAGCTTGGGCGAGTACTTCCGGCACGCCCGGCGTTGCCTCAAGACGGACGGCGCGCTGGTTCTTAATCTGTTTGGCGGACCCGGAGCGCGACGCGTACAGACCGTCAAACACCTGATTACGCCGCGACCCCGACTTGCCACCGAGTCTGCCATCCCGCCCTTCGAGTACCATTGGGAGCAACGTTCATGGAATGCCGCGGCGCGACGCCTCGACTGCCGGATTCACTTTGTTGTGCCCAATGGTGCTAACCCTGCGAAACCACGGATCATCCGTAATGCGTTCCGTTACGACTGGCGGCTGTGGACCGTGAACGAGCTAACCTCGTTGCTGCGCAATGCCGGTTTCGCCGAAGTGCAGCTCTGGCGGCACGCTGTCACTCTAGATCGGGGCGGGACCGGTTTTTTTCTTGGGCCGGTAAAATCGATCCCAAAGCTCGACACTTGGGTCGCCTACGTCGTCGGCATCTGCTGACGGAAGCCAACTATGGGCAATCGCCGGGGTCGCAATCGCAGCTAAGGTTGATTGGAGCACGACTGCCGATTCTCTGCCTCGCGGACTTTTTGTACACCTGGGGCCTCGTTAGCGGGCGAGACGCTGCCGGTGAATCCTCCCTTGGGATTCTTCCTCGTCTTGAGGTCTTTCAGGGTGACACTCTGTTTCTTGGTGCTGACCGCTGATTTTGTTTTCATCATGTGCCGTTGTTGATGATAGTGGCGCCGGTGTAAGTGTTGCTGCTTCCCGTAGGGGAGTGGGTTCCGCTCACGAGTTGGAGCGTGCCGAGACCAGTTTTGGTGAGGCCGCCATTGGGATTCTTCCTCGTCTTGAGATCTTTTAGGCTGACGGACTGCTTTTTGATACCCACTGATTCTCTGTTCTTCATGAGGCTCCTGTTTTTGGTTTCTTGGGCTATGACTTGCTGAAGGGTTTGGCGCGCACCCCGAAAAAGACGCGACGGCCGCCCATGACTTTTTCGGTAGGGATCAGGTCATCCAAACGGTTCGCCGGCTTTGGCGGAACCGGCTTGGGGACACCCACTGGTTTGTTTGGCGCATTGGGTTCGTCCTTCATGCATTACCCATTTGCATGGCTTGTGCCAGAGTTCCTAATATGGACGGAACGATCACAAACCAGGCTGGCTGGCAGATCCCCTGGGCTCCGAGTGCATTGGCCCGCGACCGGGTTGCGGGGTTCAGTCGGATTTCCCGCGGGTGCTAAAGATATTCTCCGGGGTCATGCGGCGAACGATCGGGCCAGCGTACGTGGCCTCGTTTTGAGGCCGCTCTGATCGCAGAATGAGGCCACGGGTCTCGTTTTGGTTGGCGCAGGAGCCCGTCGGACTTCGTCTCTGCGTCCCTATCTCCTTTCGTTCCGCGGGGAATATTGCCTGTTTATTGCCCAGACGGGTACATTTCGCTGCTTTTCCGCAGGTCTGGTTTATGGGGCTTGGAATCTCGTAAGTGAATAGCCGGCGGGAATTACCGGCGCATTTAGATCAGCATTTCAAAAACAACGTTCGGGGTTCGAATACCCGTCTTGTGAGAACCAATGGGTCCATTTCTGCGGGATCCTCCGGTCGAGTTTGCGATTAATTAGAATCGCTGGACATTGCGATGATCGATTCACCTCGAGCCCGCTCTCCCCTAGCGCCCCGCAGGCGAATCCGACCCTATTCCCGCTGCGGGCAACCCGCCAAGCCTCACGGACAACCGCCACGTCCCGTCCGCTTTGACAGGGGCGGTGACGATCACCTGGCGCATTCCAGGATTGGGGGCGTCGTAGGACTGGGACGGTGTGGACACATCGACGGCAGAAATCGCGACGCCCGCCCCCGCCGCCTGGAATTGGAGGCGTTTGCCGTCCCTTTCCAGCACAGCACCCGCGCCGGCTGGGGTGATTGTCGCGCCGGTGGTCATCGCCCAGCGCACCATGGACCCTGGCCGTGCGCCCTCCACCGTGTCGATGATCTCCACGTCACGGTCCCCGAGTTTCACCTGGCGCACGGCGGCGCGGACTTCGCCCGGCAGAAAGACGGGGGAAAGGTCAATGATCGCGCCGTGGGCATCGGCCTCGACCAGCCGGGCCAGACCCTTGGCATTGTGCGGATGGCCGTCGATCGTGAGGACATTGTGCGATTCGGCGCCCAGCCGGAAGATCGTCCACCGCTGCGAACGCTGCGACGTGTTCCACAGGTCAACACCCTTGGATTCGAGGGACTCGTAGTCCTGCATGCCGAGATCTGAAGCCCAGCGGACTCCGTCCAGATCCATCACGAAACTCCCGCCGTCCATATGCCCATGGTTGACCCCGGCGCCGCCTCCTTTGATAGCGAAATAAAGAGTGTCGCGCTCGTTCCATGAGCCGCGCCAGGCAACGACAGGATTCTTGCCTCGCCCGCGGTACCAGAGCGGCTGCGCACGCGCGGGCGCGCCGTCGTCGAAGGGCCACCAAAAAGCGATCAGCGGAGCAAAGCGCTCCCTCTGGAGCCGGCCGCGGTCGACAAATCGTCGCTTCTGATGCTCGGCAAGCGAGGGCTGACGGAGCTGTTGCGCAATATAGAAGAGCGGTGGAGCGAGCTCTTCCTTTCCGTCACTGTCGGCGTAGTCAAACTGCTCCCCTGAAGGTCCCTGCATCGAAGTGTAAAAACGGGCACCATCGAGGAAGCCCGGCCAGCCCAGGATGCCCCAATCGCCGCCGAGCGAGCTGCGCAGGCAGGCTGCGAGAAGCGTCGAATACTGGGTTCCGTAGGTCCAGTAGGACGGGCCCTCCGGATACGCCCCGTCGGGTGCGTACGGATCGAGCCCCCAATGGAGCGTGTCATGCACGGACGTGAGCACTTCGGCGGCAAGCGCGGGTTCCTCGTCGGCAACCGCGAGTGCCCCGACCGCGATACCGCCCCCGCAAACCTGGGACCAATTGTGGGCCAGACTGAAAGTGGAATGCCCGCCGCGGCAGGGGGCGAGCGACTTGGACACCAGGGCCTGGCGAATGACGGCGCGGTCCGCCGCGCCAAGCTGCGGATACAGCCAGTCGTAGCCCAGGGCGAGTCCCGCTGACATTTCGCCGACGTCGAGGAAATGCGACGGATTCCAGTCATCGAATCCGGAGACGGTCAGCATGTCGGCGCGCGCCTGCTCGAGGAACACCTGTTCGCCGGTGACCCGGTAGGCCAACGAGCAAAGGAGAACGCGCCGGATGAACTCGCGTGAGACGCCCAACAGCCGCCGGCCGGTCTTCCTGTGCTCGATCGCAGGTTCGGTCAGCGTCGTGCGCGCCTCGGCGACCAGCCGGAGCACGAACGCGTCGAGGTCCTTGTCGGCCGCCCGCCGCGCCGCCAGCTGATCCCAGTCGGCCTGGGTTGCGATGAGGCGCGGGTGCGGGGGCCAGACCTCCGGCAGCGAAATTGGCGCTGTCCGCGGGGTTTCGCCTTTCGATACCGCTGCGAAAAACGCCCATGCGAGTCCGAGAAAAGCAAGAAGGATGCGTTGTGGCATGGTGATAATGGGCGGACGGCCCGGGGAAACAGAAGCACTTTCATGAGGCATCTTCGATCATTTTGGCAGGTGGCAGCCACCTGCCAGGTTGTAATTGCCGTGTGGCGGCCGTAGCAACGCGGACGACACAAACTCGGTCGGTGGCGGTGAGGATTTCGTAAACGTAATGGCACAGACCGGTGGCTGGAATCAGTGCCTCGGCCAACGCCAACGCATTGACAGTTTTCTGCGAATCGGAAATCATGCCGGCGACGATCAGCACCTCCGATGATCACCCCATCCCCAATGTGTGCGCTCTCTCTTGAGGAGCCCGGTGCGGGAATACCGCACGCCGGGATCAGCGAGGGGGCCGTCGGGAAATCGGCGGTCCGATCTTAATGGCAAAAAACACAATGATCCGCTTCCGCTACCAACCCGCGTTCGATGACTGGTTTGCCCTAAATCGCCGTGTTGCGTGGCGGCAATTCCGTTTCCTTGTAATCATCGCTGCTGGGCTGATCGGGCAGAACGACTACCCATCCGCAACGAAATATTGGAGGAGAGCGCCAGAGAGGCCTTTCAGTGCTGACCCTATCGAAACCTTGATCAAACCCACGGTGATACTCTCTTTGCCGTCAATCCGTTCGCTGCTTTCTGTGGATCGGTTCTGCGGTTTACCGTGTTTTCAGATCGTAAACTAGAGGCTCGGCGGCAGCCTTGATACCCAACTTCGTGTGTTGATGAGATCGTGGCTCTTGTATCTCGCACTGTTTTTGATCGTTGTCGCGGCGTGCATCTTGGCGATGCCATGGTGGGCCCCACACGTGCTCGCTTGGTCACATCCCGACGTGATTTTTCGCGGAGATTCGGATCGAAAGGTTCTCTATGTCACGATCGATGACGCGCCATCGGATGCGACGCCTTCGATCATGGCTGTGCTGAAGGAGAACCATGTGCCGGCCACGTTCTTTGTTATCGGGGGCCGCGTTCACAGCGATGCTCAATTGCGGAGGATAGTCGAAGCTGGGTTTTCCCTCGGGAACCACATGAGGACAACTGCTCGATGCAGCAGTTTATCCTTACCTGAATTCCGCAGCGACTTCGATCTTACGGATCGGCTATTGCGACGTTTCTCGGCGCCAGTCTATTTCAGACCGCCATCAGACCTGGGCACTCCCGAACAAATGGCCTACGTGGCTTCAAAAGGCTACCAGCCAATTATGGGCACGGTTTTCCCACTGGATCATTGGATACAGAAACCTTCGCTGCTCGCTCCCCTTACCAGGTGGCTGGCGGTGCCGGGCGGCATCGTCATCATGCATGATGGCGACGTGCGTGGCCGAACTACTGCGAAGGTGCTGGCTGATGTGCTGCCGGCGTTAAAACGGGCCGGCTACACGTTTGAGTCACTTGACCGCATGACGCCGGCGAAAGGCATATCAGACGCGAAATGAAAGTGCTGTGAGAGCGAAAGAGTTCAGTTTTAAGGCAGAGTTGCTTTGGAGCGCGATCCCTCCAGGCGCCCAGAAAGGAATATTGGAGGCGGTGTGGTGCGGAAAGTGCCGAACCGCGGTCGCCATCACGGACTACTTTGGAACGGAAAAGAACGGTGATCTGGTCCTTGAAGGCCGCTGCTCCCGATGCGGGGGACGAGTGCGCCGTTTCATTGAGACATCCGAGGCTCCGCCTCCGCAGAATTGACCGGGACCGGGACGAAGAACCCGCCGAGCAAGGCGCACATTCACCCAAGCCGCATGCAGATTGCCGGTGCAGCGAAGAGGGCGGCTGAAACGAGGATTGCCCCAATATTGCCCAAACGGGTACATTCCGCTGCTTTTGCTCAGGTCTGGTGTCTATGGCACGAATCTCCGTAAGTAAATCGCTGTTGGGGACTACCGACGTTTTTTGAGCCTCTATGCAGAAATAGCATGCACGATTCGAATCCCCGTGCGGAAAGGGAACAGACGTGAGCTTCAAGGCCGAATTGTCGAAAGGAAATCCGGGGCGCCATGCGCGGCCCGGCGCGGCGGGCGATGGTCCTCGCCCTTTGCTCTTGCCGCAAACTTACCTGGTTGTCTTGCTCGCTATGGTTTCCGCTAATCATGAAAATCATGCGTGTGTGTCTGGTCGTCTTAGGAATTGCGTGGCTGACCTCGACGGCAGCCCAGACGGAGGAAACGCGGGGAGTATTTCGAGCGGCGACATTGGAGTCCGCCCTCAAGCAAGCGGGCATCGACGGCAGATTGGTCTTGATCGATTTTTATACGACATGGTGCGGACCCTGCAAGATGCTCGACCATACGACGTGGCAGGATCCCCGAGTGATCGACCTGCTCCGCACGAAGACAGTGGCCATAAAACTCGATGCCGAAAAGGAGGCCGACCTCGCCAAGCGCTACAAGATCGACGCCTATCCGACGGTCCTTTTCGTCAAGCCTGACGGTACCGAATTTGACCGTCTGGTTGGCTATCGGGATCCGGCGAAGTTTATCGAAGAGTTCACGTCGCTCTTGGCCGGCAAATTGTCGTTAGCGCGGGCAAGGGAGGCGGTATTGGCGGGCAAGAACCCCATTCAAAGCCGCTATGAACTCGGCGAGGCACTTTCCCGGACCGGAAAGAGCGAGGAGGCGTTGCGGGAGTTTCTGTGGTGCTTCGACGATGGAATGAAACAGTCCCCGGAATACACGGGTGTTCGCGTGAGCGACCTGCTAAATGAGATCAGGCGGCTCAGCCGCAGCTATCCGCCAGCTTTGGATGCGTTGCGTGAGCGCCGCGACAAGGCCAGGGCGACTTTTTTGGCAGCGGAGAATGACAGCGGCGCCTTCTCCGACTTTGCATATCTGAACAGAGCATTGGGTGAGGAAGAGTTGACTCTGGAGATCTACGATAAGTTGGCGCCCCAGGATGCGCGACGGAAGCAGGTTGGGAACTTGGTCTTCGATCAGCTTTTGGAGGCCCGCCGATATGCCGATGCGTTGAAGGCGCAACCCTTCCGCCAATTCGTCGAGTACATTGATAAAATGCGCGCCATGTTTGAGAGCGCCAAGAGTAATATGCCTGCCGATATCGTAAATGCGGAGAATCTCTATTTGATTCAATCGGGTGCTGGTGAGATCGAAGCCCTCGCCGGCGCCAGCCAACTGGATGGCGCTCGCGCATTGATCGCCAAGTTGTTGGCAATCGACGCCTCTGCGGAGACAAGAGATCTATTACGTAAGCATCTTCACCGCGCCGGGCATGCCGAGCTGACGCCAGCGCCACAGACGCCTACCAGTCACCCGCCGGCTGCTGACGCCCCCGTCGCGCCGCCGTCCGGCGCTGCAGGTCGGTGAAGGGGGAGGCATCAGCAATATGCGATTCTTGAATTGGTTTCGTCCTCAATCGAAGGATTTGGTGTTTCAGCCGCGCTGCTGTCTCTGCAGCCGGCCCAGCGCCACCATCCGGGTTGTGTCGCGAAATGACGGTCCTCACCTGGTCTATGACGGGCCGGGTGGCTCCAGCGGTTCTGGTGGAGTGCCCATCACGCGGGCGAGAGTTGACGCTATTGCTGCTGCATTTGTGACACCGTATGAGCGAGCGAAGATAAAGGCCGCCGAGTTCTTTGATGATGCTGGATTCTGCGAGTCGTGTGAGTGTTTCTATTGTCCGACGCACTGGAATATATCGACCACAGGTGGTGGCACCTGCCCCAAAGGCCATTTCAAAAGTCTCGATCCACACTGGTCCCCAGAATGAACCATTTGAAGCCAAACCAGATCGTTGGACCGGACGCCGGCGGGTTGACGTCAGTTGCCAATTCGGAGAACTAACTAGGAACCGACTCAATGTGCTCAAATGGATCGGCAACTCAAGTCCGCCTGTCCGATATCAATCAAGCCCGCGTTTCCATCTCGATCTTCGGGGAGAAATTGCAACGCGAAAAGGCGCGGCAGCCTTTCATCAGACTGTATGGGGCGTGAACAGTACGGCAAACAAGGGTTCATGGGGCATGACCATGCAGTGGGACTACACCCCATTGGTCCGCTCCGGAACTCGCCGTATCGTACCCGCGAGCGAGTCCGCCAGCTGCAAGACCTGCTCTCCGGGAGATCCGCCGCCAGATGGAGAAGCAAAATGAGCCCTATTACTCGCCCATGATGGAAAATATGATCCGGCAAAATCGTACTCAGGCCTTAGAGCAAATGCGCCGAAAGCATCCAATTCCCGCTGCCATCCCCATCGAAAAAGACGAAACCCCGGCCTGCCAATGAGCCAACCCGTACGACGGCACCATCCTGAAGACGTTAGATGAGCCCACCGACCGGCATCTTGAAGTGGCACTTTGAAAGCGACGGACATTTCCATATGAAAACATTACCTGAAGATTGTAACATCCCTATTTCTCGGAGGGGTTTTGTCAGAACGGCATCGTTGGCAGCGGCAGCGATTACTTCCTGCGTCGGCTTGGGAGCGGCAAAAGGGCGGACACCTGCACTTGACGATACACCCGAGTGTTCGGCGATTCCCGCTGTTGGGTCCACCGTCTCGGAACCGGTTGCTCAGCTCCTCCAGCGCGAAGCACCGTTGTCGGCTATCGACGAGCATGTCTGCGGCCTCCATTTCTACAGCGGCGACATACACCGTCAGGTGATAGCCCAACACTACTGCTCTCACGTGAACAGGGATATTCGTCAGTGCGTCATCTATGACTCCGACAAGAAGCATGCGCGACTCGTCGGTATTGAATACATAATCAGTTCCAATCTTTTCGAGGCGCTTGCCACCGAGGAAAAGAAACTTTGGCACAGCCACGTTTATGAGGTTAAGTCAGGGCAGTTGATCGCACCTCGAATTGCCGAGGCTGCCGAAATGGAAGTCATGAAGGGTTTGGTCGGCACCTACGGCAAGACCTGGTACACATGGCAGGTGGATCGCGGCGACAAAGTGCCGCTCGGCATCCCGCAGCTCATGATGGCCTTCACTGCGGACGGCCAGGCCGACCCGCAACTCATCGCAGACTACGACAAGGAGTGTGGCATTCCCTCGGATGAGAAGAAAAAGAGTCGCGCAGACATCGGCGCGCCGGCGATTCAGCCGGGCGCGGATGCATGGCAAAAAGGCGAGGCGATTCAGCTTCAAACCAAAACCGTCACGATGAAGGAAGCTCCGTGACTCCCGAGCATGTGGGATACAATTGATGGCACCGTGGTTGTTCACCCGATTCCCACGCATACCCAGTATTCAAAGTAGCCGCAGGCAAATGATGCCCGGCGCTGCAGTTTCGTGGCGTTCGGCAGAATCTGAGTAGCCGCATTGTGAGGCTGCGCGAACATGCCCATGCATTGACAGTTTTTCGCGGATCGGAAATCGTGGCTGCGACGGAGGCACCCCGATGATCACCCCATCTCTTCTGCGTGCGCTCTCTTTTGAGCAGCCGGTGAGGGAAAAGCGCACGCCGGGATCAGCAAGGGGGTCGTGGGGAAACCGGCCGTCCTACCTTAATGCCATAAAACCATGAGCCGTTACGCCCTGCTCTTTCTTCTCGCGTCGCTCATCGCTCGGGCGGACCTGCATTTCTCACGCCCTGCTGTACCACCGACGGCCGATGACGTCATCGCCTTTGCAAACGGACCATCCTTCGATTTTCGCGTGCCGCGAGAGGATTTCATCGCGTTCTTGAGGAATGCGCAGAGTTACACGGTGTTGCCGCCCGACCTACAAAAACGTGGAGAATCAGGAGAGCTGGGATTCCTTGCCGAAAAGGAAATGCCAGACGGAAAAAGCGGAAAAGAAAGGGTGCAGGTCTTCTATGATTTGCATGGCGTATTCACAGACAAGAGCGGGTCAGTCTATTTTTGGCAGGCCATCGGTCCCCGAATCATTGTGGCGGCGACTGAAGACGGCCGCGGGTGCTACTACTATCTCTATGAAAAGAAAGGGACGGATCTGGAAATCCGTCCGAAGCGATGACTGAAGCTATGAATACTTTGGCGAACCCGGCCGCCGGAGGCAATTCGCTTGGCTGGCATGCCAGCTGCGGGGCAGCCGTCACGCCAGCCGGCGCTCCTGCCTCGTCGGTAGCGTTAGCTGCATCCATGGACTTGATTCCGACAGCTCGAAAGGAAAAGTTGCCAAAGGGGTTCTCCTATCCGCTCGGGGCGAAGGCGATCTGCGAAGCCCTCAACGCCATCCCACAGGCTGAGAATGCAAGACTTTGGTTCGAATGGCGAGACGAGTATTGGGCTTCAAAGTGGCAGAAGCGACTGGCAGCCCGCGGGTCCATCACCCTGTTTCACATCGCCTATGCCGAATATTTCGGCTACTGGGACATCCGAGTATACTCCGTGCCTTCCGAATACTCAGTGTCTGCGCGGCAATACTTGCTCACAGCATTGGAGCGAGTTCGGGGCGAGCTCTTGGCCGCGGGCATCGAGTCGAGACACTACCACGCTACAGTGAAACTGAGTTTGTCAGAGGCCGAAAGGCCAGCTAACCCATTCGCAGGAGGCAACGACCTTGGCTCGCACGCCCGCTGCTGACGCACCGGTCGCGCCAGCCGTCGGTCGTGCTTCGTCTTAGCGTTGAACTAAGAAGAAGGCATCACCCAATCCCAACCATGAACGAAGCATTCGCATTCCTTTCGCTCGGTCTACTTTCGTTCGCCGTTGTCGGCAGCCTGCTGTGGGTCGCACGCGACGCCGCAAAAAGAGGAAGAAGCGCCGTCTGGATCACCTTCCTCTGCTTCGCGACCTGGCCGCTCGGGTTTCTTATCTGGCGCGGAGTCAGACCTCCTCCGCCTATCCGAAAAAATGCCTAGCCAGCCATCGCTGTCAATTAGGGTGTCGTTCACGCCTCGTGCCTGCGCACGAGTCGCGCCCGTTCGCCTCCTGGCAGGCTGGTAGCGTTCGGCCCATCCGATTCAAACACCATGAAACGCGCTTGGTACGCCCAATGGATTGTCGTTCTGCTTCTGTGCATGGCGTGCCGAGCAGCAGATGTTTTCCCCGCGCCAGCCGTGAATCCAGAGCTGGAGAAAATGTACTCCGAAGATCAGTCCGATCGCCAGCGGATCCCGATAGACTGGAGCGTCGTGGGACCAAGAGATAGCCAGCGGCAGAAGCGAGTGATGGAGATGTACCGCGCTGGAGAATTGAAGGCAGGGGAAGACTATTTTCGTGCAGCGATGATTTTGCAGCACGGGAGACAGCCGGAAGATTTTCTGCTGTGCCACGAGCTCTGTATCACGGCCATCTTCGTCCATGGTGACGAAAAAGGCGGGTGGATCAGAAGAGCAAAGTGGCTTGCCGCAGCGAGCGAAGATAGGTTCCTGGGGTCAATTGGTCGGAACCAGCGATTCGGTACCCAGTACAAGACGCATGATCCCGATCCTCAATGGCACTTGGATCCCGTTGACGACGCGATCACTGACTGGACTAGAGAAGCGTGGAGTGTGCCTTCACTTGCTGAGGCAAAGAGACGCGAAATCGAAATGAATAAGGGCAGCGCAGAAGTTAGGCCGAAGCCGCCGCTACAGACGCCGACCAGCGGCACGCCGGCTGCTGGCGTAGCGAATCACTCCAGCGACGAAGCCCCCAATGGCACAGCGCCTTGATCTTGCCCCAGCAAACGTCCTCCAGAAGATTAAGCGGTCTCACTTCGCCTTGGCTATTCCGCTGAAAGCCTGCGGGGACCAGTTCCACCCTCAGTACGCTGATTGGGCGCGAGCGCGGAAGCGGCAGATTGCCAAACGCCAGCCATCGCTCCCGATTCGGCCGTCGGTCACGCCTCGTACATGCGCACGAGTTGCCCACGCAACGGTTCAGGCGCAGAATCACGCGGGGCGTGATGGGTGATTTCCACGTGCGTTAGCTGTGCCCGAGTTGTACTCGATTGAGGCGCGCAAATACTCGCTCTTCTTTTCGTGGCATTCGTCACGAGCTTCGCACGGGCGGACGAAAACCCGGTCTGCCTTTTTCGTGGCGTCGTGGTGCCACTCCCTGCGAGCGAAGAAGCCGTTAGTTTCGCGCGGCGTCAAGACGATGCTTTTGGCGTGAGATTGCGCGTGTCAGAGATTATCGACGGCAAGTGTTCGATGGTACCTGGGAAGGATTATATTTTCGGGCTTCACAGTCTGGCGCTCACGTTCGGCGGTGATTCCCTGGAGGATGTTGAAGGCAAGGAGTTCATTTGGCTGCTCTACACCCGCACACTGAAGGATGGAACAGAAGTGGCGTGGTTGGAGCGAGGTGAGGCGGTCTATGGATCCCACAAAGAAAGTCAGATTAACAGAAAACAGCACCGGGGTATTTCCAATGCCAAACAGCTGGTGCTTGGATGCATGATGTACAGCAATGACCACAACAATGACTTTCCAGGGCAGTTGAGCGACATCGCCCCGGCATATATCACCGCGGAAGAATTCAAAAAACTTTCCATCGATCCGCTATCCCAAGGCGATGTCACATTTCTCTATCTTGGCGGAGGGACCAAGGTTTTTGCCGACGTTACGCTGATTGTGAGCCGGGGCAGGACTGCGGACGGAAGGAACATTGAGTAGTGTCTTGATTTGCCTTGTCCTGAAGAGGGGGCCGGTGTCTTCCGGAATGGGATCTGAGCAACGGGTTTGTGCTTTGCTGCGCCCTGGGTATTCTATCGCATGATGAATCCGCCGCGAGGAGCAGCGCCGAGAGCATGACGGCGCGCCCCGGTGAGAGGGGACGCCTGCGATCCAATTTCACTCAGGCCTGCGTTGAGCCTGCCATTCTTGCCGTGAGAATCGCCGTCCTGCTCTGCCTTTCTGTGTTGTCGGTTTGCGCAGCGACTAAAGATCCAATCTTGATCGTGTCGCCAGCGCTCCAATGGCCGGCCAATCTAAACGAATACTTTGCCGGCGAACCTTCGGCCTGGAATGTTGCCGATGAACACCGATGGCGAAAACTCTGGGTGGATGACCTGAACCGGAAGCCGCCGCCGGCGCCGGATTTCATGCGCGGCACCGTCGTGGTTGTCAGCGGCGGCCCGCGTCCGACCGGCGGATACCGGCTGGAGGCAGTGCGGGCGGTAAAAGAAGGTGACGCCTGGATCGTCGAATTCGTGGTGCACAAGCCTGCGCCCGACCGGTTCGTCACGCAAGCGCTGACTTGCCCCGTGACCGTTGTGTTTTTTCCCCGGAAGGACATTTTTCGTCCGCTGGTGCGGGAAGTGACGGCGCTGGATGCCCCGGTGCCCTAGAGCCCGGGGGAGAACAGCAGCGCATCGAGGAGTTATCGCCACGGTCTGACGCCGAATCGTCGAAATCCATGAGAGTATCCAAGCATCGCTTCCCGGGTGTTCTCGCGGTGGCGATTGTTTTTTCAAACCTGCACGCGCAGGTTGATTCGCCTCCGGACGACCACCAGGTGGTCACGGCCGTTGCCACCGCTCTGGGCCCCGATCTTTTCCCTGACCCCGGAGCCCGCGCGGAAATCGACACGTTGCTTCCGCAGACGCACACCAATGAGGGACTCGCGCGGATCATCGAGAATCCCGCCTTCGAAACCAACGCGGAGATCTCAGGCGGATACTCCCGCTCGAGCTGGCTCCTGCATCCGAGCGTGCAGATCGGCGAAGAAAATGGACAACCGGTCAGCGGGTTCTCGCTTGAGAAGTCGAAGAATGGGGTCGGCGCAATGTCGCTGAAGGTGAGCATCAATCCCGAAGAAAAGACCATCGCCGCTGCCTTCAACATCGGCCCCCAAGTGAAGGTCGGAATCGAAAACCGGATGGTCCAGCGGGTCATCGCCATCAAACTTGAATATCGGGACAAAGAGGCTCTCCTGCATGCGATGGGCGTTGATCCGCGCACGTTGCCGGGAGCCTCGGCGACGCTGAAGTTGATGGACCTGTTTCGCCAAAAGACCGCGGAGAGCGGGTTGGTGAGGGCGGAGCCTTCGGCGGTTGCAGCCTCCGCCGAGGCAATCCAGGGGCAGCTGGTTCCGCAGATCTTTCAGTCGGCCCTGGACTTCAAGAAGGTGACGTGCGGATCCGGCTACACCGTGACGTTGGAAAGCGGGACGGAGGCGGGCCACGGCGAGGTGGCGTCCAAGCGGACGATGAGCATTCTCGAGCAGGAGCGACTGGAACCCGGGCAAAGACCAGGCGAAGGCGTGAAGTTTTCTGAAGTGTCCGTGTCGGTGGGTTTGGCCGCAACCGGCGAGTATGCCAAAAACAAGGTCTCCGGGGATTTCTCGCTGGGAGTGACCTACTCGACCGATCCGGAGAAGAAGGAGGTCGAGGTGGGACCAGAACGGCGGCGGTTGGCCGAGGACTTCCGGACGGGCCGATTGGCCGATGCCAGCGCGGTGGTACTTCAAGTGCTGGCTCCAGTGACGCAAGCCGACCGGATCAGCAACGCGGTGGAACAAGTCGTCCACGGACTCCAGGAGGAGCTGCCAAAGGGGGTGAAGATACGTTTCAACGACAATCTGCTCGGGGAAATGCTGGAGAATGGCGGCTTCGCCGAGGACAGGGACGGGTTGATCCGCCTGGCAGACTTGCTGGAGCACGCGACGGAACCAGCGGAGCGCGCGAAGTTGGTCGGGGGATACATTCGTGAATTGAAGGCGGGCTACCAGACTGCGATCCCCAAGCGAACCCTTGGCGAACTGACGCTGATCTCGCTGCGCGCCCTGGTGGCGGCAGCCGAACGCTACGCCGAAAACTGGGATCAACTGCCGGCGGAACTGCGCACGCCGGGAAAGATATCCCGGATTGCCGGCTACCAGCTTGATCGGGCCCACGACGATGTACTGCTGATCGGCGAACTGATTCCGGGGGCGCCCGTTTTGACGATCGATGACTTGGTGGTCGGAGTGCGGACCGTGTGGAAGGAGAATGCGACTCCATTCTGCAGCCTCGATCCGGATCCGTCTGACGTTGCCGGCGAGCAGCATGTGCGTGTGGGGGGCGTGCCGACTGATTCCGGCTTTGCGCAAGTGATGCTCGACGCCGACTACCTGATGAAACGGATGGGAGCCAACCTCGAAAAGGTGGAATCACCTGGCTACGAGAGTTACATCGATCTATTGAGACAGGCGGCCCAACAGGAGCAGATTGATGGTTGCGACCGGTTTTGGTTTTACCCGTCCCCGCTGCAAACCGGGGACATCGAGCTTTCTCCAGATGGCACGCTCGTCCTTTTTAACACGGGCATGCAAGTGCTTTCCGAGCAGATGCTGCTGTCGCACGAGGGCCTGCTCGGCACTGGAGAGGTGGAGGCGACGGCCGATCGATGGGCTGCCGGCCTGACAAAGGCGTTGCCTGACTTGGAGCTCAATCATGCGGAGTTCCAACATTTGCATGGATTGTTCGACCTGGTGCTCCTGGCCAAGACCTGGCAGAGGCTGCAGGTTGACTCGCCCTGGATCGCGCGCCTGGCCGCGTTGCCCTACCAGAAGGTGCAGCTACCCACCTCGTACAAGGGCCTGAAGGTGGAAGTGATGGAGGATCAAGCACGAGGACGTACCTATTACCTCATGGGTGGAGTTAGCGTGCGCACTGCCGCCAGTCCGCGTGCCTGGCTCGTCACTGACCAGCCGGAGTTGGAAACTGTGCGCGCTGCGAGTCGGGACGGGGCAGGATCAATGGTGCGCTCCGTGATAGGTCGGGGGTTGGTCGTGCCGGCAGGGACCCGGCGGCAGGCGAGCACGATGGATGTGGCAGCGGTCTTGGCGCTCCTGCGCCGCGGTGACGTTGCGCGGGCAAGCACCGAGCTACAGAAGCTGGTCACGGCCGATCCCTTCGATCCGGAACCATGGAACCTGATGGCGATGATTGCCCTCCAACAGCGCGCGTACGAGACGGTGCTGACCGATGCGGGACACGCGCTTGAGCTGGACCCGGATGATTCGGACACGGTGCTGATGGCATCAAGCCTGCGATTCCAAGCCCACTTTCTTACCGGCCGTACCAGGGAGGGACTTTCCGATGCGGAGATGGCGATTCAACGGGAGCCGGAGAACCCGTATCCGCACATCCTGAAGGGGAACGCGCTGGTCGCCCTTGAACGAACTCCAGAGGCCCGGGCGGCCTACAGAGAAGCGCTGCGACTCGACCCGCAGTCGGTGCTGGCGAATGTGCAGTTTGGGATGATGGAGATAGCCGAAGGCTACGTGGTAAGGGGGAAGAAGCTGATTGAAAAGGCGCGATCGCAATCGAAACTCGAAGCAGACCTTCCCTATATTGAAGCGGCGATGGCATTCGCCGAGATTGGGGTCGCCGGCCTCGGAGATACGGAGGCGCACCTCGCTGCGGCCCGCCAAGATGCGGTTGACGTATTGAACTCACCGGCCTCCGACCCGCAATCGCGCGTCAGCGTGTTGACCGTTCAAGCAATGCTGGCTCTGGGCCAGGATGATTTGCCGGCGGCGGATGGTTTTGTGCAGCAGGCGTTGGAGCTCGCACCCTCTAATCCGGGACCGTTGCTCTTGCTCGTGGGGTGGGCGCACGACCAAAAGAAGGATGACGCCGCCCGCCGGTACCTCTCCAGGGCCGAGCGAATCGCCCCCGATTTTCCGGCAGTCGAAACATTCCGCAACATACTTGGAGTCACGCCATGAAGACACTGGTGCTTTTAACCCTAATCCTCTGCACTGCCTTCGCCAATGAACCGGACGCCAAGGTCCCCGAGCCGCAATCTGTGACCCTTCGTTTCGCCCCTGCGCCTGGCGACTACCTGCGAATCACGTTGTCGGAAACGATGATTGATAACCAGCCGCCGACAGAACTCAGCCCCGACGCAGACATGGACGCGAAGCTTAGTGCAGGTTTCGCCCCAACGAAACAGACGGTCACCGATAGGGAAACCGGTTATGACTGGAGAATCCAGGACTGGGATTCTGACGGGAACACAGTGATTACGGTAAGCTATGCTTTCATTCGGGTCGCAACGACCGTGGGCAGGGAGGTCCAACCCAGCTTGCAGCAATTCGGGTCTCAGGAAGTGGTGAATCCGGGGGAGACATTTGTGTGGGATACCCGCTTTGAGATCATGGCAAGCAATCCAAGGCTGAGGGCATTGGGAGAGCAGCCGGCGGACCAACAGCCTCCGGGAATTGCCCAGAAAATTGCCAGTCTCGAACGGCTTCGGGCGCTGGGCGGATCGTTGATCGAGCGCCCCTTCACGATCGTGGTTTCCCCTCAGGGAGAGTTGCTGGCCGTGCGGGGCATCGACGTCATCATGGATCAGTTTCGGAATGAACTGAGCAAGGATGAGATGGAGCGATCCCAACGGGCGAAGCAGGACGCATGGATTGAGGCGTTTTTCGGTGACGACACCGTGAACAAGACGCTGACCCTGAATCTGCTGCTGCCTTATTCTGCAGAAGCGGTTAGTCCAGAGGATACCTGGTCCGACAGTCACGAGTTCGAGGTGTCGGGGATGAAAGTGACGGTGACACGCAAAATGAGGCTCGACGGTGCGCCGAATCCAGACGGCGGCTTGCGGCTCGCCGGGGTGATTGGAATGGGGTTCCAGGCGGCCGCAAGCGCCCTCTATAAAGATCGTCTCGTGATCGAATCACGGGGCGAATCGCTGCGGTTGACGGCCGATGTCGATTCTACGACCGGGATGTATCGCAAGCTGAGCTCGGACGGCACGTTCAAGTTTACAGCGCGGGTCCGCGAAGCGGCGGCCGGCGCGGCACCGGCAATTCACGTCGACCAGCACGTATTCAGCTCGGCAGTTGCCGCGCGGTTCGCAAGACGGGATCCGAGCGACAAGAAGTTCTTACTGTTTGGCGGAGGCAACGGGGCCTATCAACTGCGCCTGGGACTTGATTGGTCGCAGAACTCCATTGGCGAGAAGATTGGGACCCTGTTGGGCACGGTCTACCGCCAAGCCGTGAGCGGAGCGCAGTTGAACGTCTCGGTGGCCCCCCCGCTGTCGTCGGAGGACGAGCTGAAACAGCCCCTGAACGAGGATGCGACGAGGGTGAAGACGCTGTTAGAGAGGGCGTGGCATGGAAAACAAATCAAGCTGAGTTGGAGCAAGCTGTTTGAGACCGGACCGGTACGTTGGTCGCGATGCCGTCTGGAGATCATGACGCCAAATGGGGAGCAGATGGCCTACTGGAACCAGGTCGGGTACGGGCCTCAGGGACATTACACGTTTGAGCTTACCCGGCCCGGGGCCCCTTCGGATGAATCGGACAAGGAGGTCATGGGAATCCTGGACAGCATTGTCACGCCGGACCCAAATGGGCCATGACCGATATTGCCCAGGCGCGACGATTTCGCTGCATTTGCTCGGCTTAGGATTGATCGGGTGGCGCTTCCGCAGATGAATGGCCCCGTGGATCCGGTGGCGGTTTCAAAGCGAAAGACTGGAGCCGCCACTCACGTCCCCTGCAGGGCGAGAGGCGCGCCAGCCGTGGGCCGCTTGCCGCTCAGGCACCGTCTCAACGATCTACCGCCACTAAACCGTCTGCCTTTGGCCGTTAGGCGCGTTTCTTTGCGGCCGTTTAGTCGAACCATCCCCCGGCGCTGGATCGTCCGGGCTAGCGCACCCGACGCGCCACTGTCCGGCGCAGCAGGTCGATAATGCTCTCGAAGCGAGGGCTGGAAGGCCCGAGTTTATATTGCCCAGATATTGCCCAAGCGGGTACATTTCGCTGCTTTTGCTCGGTTCTGGATTCTTCGGCCGATGCATCTGTAAGTGAATGTCCCCGTGCTATTACCCGCTTTTTCCTAGCAAGGGTTCAGAAACACGATACGGGATTCGAATCCCGGTTGCGACCTCTGACTAGTCGCCTAAAGCAAGCCGACGTTTCTTGCCGAATCATGTCGGCGCACAGAATCTCGGGGCGAGGGCCTCAATCGCAGGCTGCGCCGGCCCTGATGGATTTCGAGTAGAAGCACTGTGCGCCAGTTGTGTCGAGGACTGGGCTGAAAATGCCGATGTTGCTCCAGCAATCTTCGTAGCCAAGAAGCTTCTTCGGCAAACTTTGCGCTGCCCGTCGTAATGGGAACTCAGGTTGAAGTCGCACCGCATTCAGTTTGCTGCCTTTGCGGCAAAGGTTCCTTGCACGACGCCGCCACAAAGAGTGCCGTCAATCCTCCTCCTATCTGCGAGAACATCACGGCGTCCCAATCCTGCATCCCAGTCGGCATCCCATGGCGTGAGGACGCACCGCTCGGAACCGAGCTTGTTATTACGTCCGCCATCGACCCCCAAACCCCAAAGCCCGACCCTGTCCGCTTCTGCCCCCAGGGGCGCGCCGAGTTGACTAATTCAGGCCTGCTTCGAACGCTGCGAGACCTTCATAGTCTCCGTACGGATCATTCAGAACTTCAGGAAGCGCAGCGTTGGAGTGATGGTGTCGCCGCCGGCGGTGTTGACGCCGAAGGCGGTGGCCAGGACGATTGTGTACTCTCCCTTGACCATTATCAGCAGCAGGTGGCCGTCGCGGTCGAAGGCGATGGCGCCCGGGCCGGGCAGGCAACTGGTGGCCACCGCGACGTTCGACTGCGCGCTGGTCTCGGTGTTGTGGAAAGTTTTGCGGCCGGCGTTGTTGGTGACGTTCACCGGGACGCTCCACTTCCCGTCTCCGGTGCTGATCGAGACGAAGTTG
>Ga0182011_10001438_pt1 | contig 20926 bp, 21 predicted proteins | sample 711E1DmetaG_FD_120481 | JGI IMG/M metagenome (GOLD analysis project Ga0182011, IMG submission 120481) | Permafrost microbial communities from Stordalen Mire, Sweden - 711E1D metaG | ecosystem: Environmental > Terrestrial > Soil > Wetlands > Permafrost | place: Sweden: Stordalen | collected... | reverse complement strand
CGAAGTAAATGTAAAACCTAACCAAAGATGGTTATGTATTCCACCTTGGTATAAAGAAAAATTAGAACTTGCCGGAGTAAAATTCCAGATTAAAAATGGTGCAGACAGTGCCAGCAGTGGTATAGAATGGGTTAACTTCCTAAATACAGATATTTATGTAACAAATAACCTAGTAACAACTGGTGCAGAAGGTTCTTATGTTACTCAATGTTTGGCTGGTTCATATAATTCTATTGTATATGCAGAACAGATTCTTAAATCACGTTTCCAGCCTATGGTGGCAGCTAGTTTTAGTGGACAATGTGATGGACTTCATGTATTTGGTGCAAAAGTAATTAAGCCTATGGAACTTGTTAGAATTGCAGCAACACAAGCAGCAGCTTCAACAACAATATAATAAAAATTAAAGGGAGTGAAATAAAATGGCAGTAGCAGCAGTAAATTCAACAATTGTAACTTTAAATACAGTAGCTTTGACTACTAAAAATTTAGCAACTGCAGATACGGATGCTTTAGCAGAGGTATTCACTATAACACCAGCAGTACCAAGCACGAAATTAGTAATAATTATCGGTGGTACTGGTTCTGGTGCTGATGGTAATATAACTTATAGTTTTGCAGCCGGTGCATTTTGGGCTGGACTTGCAAAAACTGGAACAGTTACTAAAAATACAGAAGTAATTATTGAAGTTGAAACAGGAAATAATCTTGCATATGCTGGAACAATTGCGTTAACTTTAACACCAGCAGCAACCGACAAATTGGTAACAGACCATGCAGCATATGTAAAAGTAATACAGATTCTTTAATTTATTGGGAAGGTTAATTCCTTCCCATTATTTTTTTATGGAGGTTAACAAATGTATAGATTTTATGGTATTCCTTTACAACCTATTAAAAGTAGCCAGACAGGAAAAGTTCTTTTCGTTTTCGATTCAAAAGGCGAATACTACACAGATGATGAACACATAGTATCTAGGGCACTAGGCTTTTTCGATAGTATGAAACTTGAAGCAAAAGAAATTAGTAAATTAGAATTGAAAACCCATATAGTACCAGCAATGTCAATTAGCGAAAATGTTCAAGATGATACAAAAGTTCATAATCAAAGACATTGTAAAAAATGCAATTTCAAATGCAATAATCAAGGAGATTTATTGAACCATTATAGGGAAAAACATCCAAAGGAGGAATAGAAATGTTACAAAATGATGTAGCTATAGAAATATTAAATAGACTTAAAGTCGGACTACATTTAAAAAGAATTAATATAATAATTCCAATTTTTGAAGTTACTATAATTCCAACTACTAACCAACCAGCGAATGACAGTATTGAAATTCTTTCCAATTCTGCTTCTGATACGCAACTTATAACAATCTGGGGAACAGATATGGCAGATGCAGTTAAAACTAAAACTTATACATTAACTGGTGCAACTCCAGTAGTTTCAACTCTTGCAACAAACAACTGGAAAACTTTAAACGGTGCATTTTTAGGTGACGAATTTGGAAATATTTCAAAGAGGGCAGTAGGAACAATTACTATAAGGGAACAATCTGGTGGCTTAGCAATAACTACAATTGCGACAACAAAATTAGCATCTGGTATGCAAAGATTCAATATGCCTTTAACAGATGTAATACTTGAAAATATATCTGGAACTACTTTCTATAATGATGGCGATTATAATGCTTCTACAACTGGTAAAAGTATTCAGATGACAGGAAGAATGTCTAATGATTTTGCTTGTACAACTTTTTTATGTTTAATTTCTGATTCAGCTTCAACCGTACAATTAATAACTTATTTATAAAGGAGTGATTGAAATGCCTTTTAATTATAGCGCAGATGTAGGCACAAGATACGATTCACCATTGGCTGATACATTATATGGAAGAACAATTGCTGTTTATAATAATCTACATTCAACTCAACATGTTTATCCAACGCTTGCTAATGGAGTAACATTGACAACTGGTACTTTAGCTTGGGCACTTGGTGCTAAAACTGAAATTGTGCCAACCGGTGCAATAGCAACACCATTTGATATACATTTTATGAATGTAGGATTTGTAAACAATCAAACTACATTTGAAGTTCAATTGTTTAGTGGCGAAATTGGACATGAAGTATTGATAAGTATGGGAAGAACTACAAGAACAGACCCATTTGGAAGCGCGCCACAAATACCAATTTGCGCGCCTATAATGCTTGCTAATACAAGAATTAGTGCTGCTATTGCCGAAGCGCAAATTGGTTCTGGAACAATGGTAGCTTCTATATACTATAATCCATATTAAGGAGGATAATAATGAGAAATTCAGTACCTAATAATAATCTGGTTAATTTAGAATGTAGCGCTGCAAATGTATACACATTGCCAGTAACACTTCATAACATGAAATTTAAAATTGCGAATACTGATGCAAATGCTAAAACTATTTCTTTAACAAATGCTGGTTCTTTAGATACAGAAATTTCGTTAAGATTTAACATGAAGATAGTAGCTACATTAACTTTTGATAGTAAAATAACTTGGAAAGATGGAGTAACACCATCTATGAGTTTAGGAAAAGTATACTATATTTATTTGGTGTCTTGTGATGCTGGAATAAGTTATCAAGGCACTTGGACAGGGAGTTGGTAAAATGTTTAACGCAAAATTACTTTCTCCAGAAGTTGTAAAAGATGGTCTAGTTTTATGGCTTGATGGACACGATTTTGATAATTCTTTAGCGCCAACAACTATAAGAGATAGAAGTGGACTTGCTAATAATGGAACATGTTCAAACTTTGCGAATACTGCTGCAAGTGGTGGAACGACAGCAAACGGTATACAATTTGATGGAGTGAACGACATAATTAATTGTGGTCATGCTACAAGCTTCAATTCAAGTTATATATCAACTGAATGTGTAATATCTATTGCTGGTACACCTTCTACATCTGGAAGAATAATAGATAAAGAAACTACAACTGGAACTACTCCTTATTCTTTCTTTATCTTAGCAACTAAATATTTAACATTTTATGTTGCTGGTGTAGCTGTAGTTCAATCTGCAAATACTTTAACTCTGAATACACCAACGCATTATGTCGTAACCACAGATGGAACAAATGCGAATATATATGTTAATGGAGTTTTGGACAATCACGCAGCTTATACAGGAACTTTAGTAACTAATGCTTATGATGTTACGCTTGGGAATAACACTGCACTAAATAGACAATTTGGTGGAATTATATATTTAACTAGGATATATAATAGGGCATTAACAGCAACAGAAGTTTTACAAAATTATAGTGCAAGTAGAAATAATTCATAGAACTCATTTAGGTGAGTTCTTTTTTATGGAGGTGTAAATTTTGGTAACAGCGCAAGATATATTTAATTCTGCTATGGATTTAATGGATAAAAGGAATAATGTCGGATTAATTGATGCTACTAAAACAGCAAGATATTTAGCAAGAACACCAGCAATTTTGACAATAGGTCAGAATATTCTAACGCGTGATGGAAATGTTTATTCTTTTTATGAATTTAACCACAGGAAATATGTAAATTTATTAGGCGATAGACTAAGTATTATAGATGAACATTTATCAACTGATAAAACTTACACAACTGATAAAGTAGCACATTCTTATTATTTTGATATTGATTGTGATTCTACAATTGTAATTGAAGAATTAGATGGAACATGGAATGTACTTCTAACTATACCAATTATAGGAATAATTAAAACAACTGCTTATTATGGAACTTTAGTATCTAGTCCTACAGCAACACAAACACGAATTACATTTGGTGGTAATACTTATTACCAGATTTTAAAAGTTGCTTTATTCGCAGAACCTTTTTTGCCTTCACAAGTACCAATTTATAGGGAATGGATTGAATATGTAATGCCGGATGATTTTGAGAGTATCAACCAGATTGTTACTTCTTCACCAGTTCAACCTTACCAAAAGGATAGTATGTTTAAATTTCAAGGCACAAACAGATTGTTTGTTTCTTGGGAATTTGAAGGAACAGAAAAGATTGTCTATACACCAGTATCAATTCCAATAACTTTAATGACACAGAAAATGCAGATGGATGATACAACTTGTATGACAACATTAACTTATTATCTTGCATCTCAATTAGTTTTACTTGAAGATGCTGCAAGTGCTTCATTTTTCAATCAGATGTTTATGGAAGGAAAGCAGCAAGCGAATAAAAGGCAACCTTCGCCAATTGAATCTATTGAAGATGTATGTGAGGGGTGGGATTAATGGCAGTTATTCAAGTTCCAAAAGAATTAAATCCTGTTAAGATAAGTGTATTTCTAGGACTTAATGAAGATGTTGATGGTGCTTTAAATTTGAAGTTAGGTGAAGCAAGCGAAATGTTTAATTTAAGAACAACTCAAACTTTCAAATTAAAACAAAGAGAAGGATATGCAAAAATATTAAATTTTCCTTCTGGAACCATAAACGGAATGATTATGTATAAAGGGAAAATGATGGTTGCACATGGTGGAAATTTATATGAATTTGAAGGAAGTGAAATTTAATGGCTGGTTTTAGTACCTATTTGAAAAACGCTTTGGTTAATGCTTCTATGAGAAATGTAGCTTATACAAGTGTTACACCAATTTATATAGCCTTATTTACTGGTAACCCTAATACCGGTGGAAGTGAAGTTTCTGGTGGAAGCTATGTAAGAAAAGCAATTACTTTTATAGCGCCAACACTTGGGGTAACAAGCAATGCTTTAGTTATAAATTTCCCCGTATCTACGGGCATTTGGGGAAATATTTCATATTTTGGTGTAATGGATGCACTTACTGTTGGCAATTTATTATATTTTGGTGAACTTTCAACACACAGAAACTTGATTCTTGGAGATTCCGTTTCTGTTCCTGTTGGAAATATCATTATTACTCTTGTTTAGGAGGTAATTTTTATGGCACAAACTGCTGGTTATTTCCAATACTATGATGCAACTGGAAGAATACCACTTGTAAAAGGTTGTGATATTTCACATTATCAATACAATGAACCTTCTGATACACCACCTATCAATTGGACAACAATGAAAACTAAAGGTGATTATGTGCATATGAAGGCTGGTGGTCAATATTCTGTAAGCATTAGCGCTAAATATATCAAGATTACTGCAAATGGTAGCACGACAAATGTTTCTTCTGTGTTTAACGAACTTGAAGCTTATTACTATGATTCTGGTTCTGGTAGTTATGTTGATGCAGCTTTAACAAGTACAGTAACAGCAAGCAAGGCGCCAGACTATAATCCATTAAGCAATTTTATTGATGGAGTTTTATCTACTTATGTCGTTGTTGGAAGTGGAACTCAATGGATAAAATGCCAATTTACAGCAACAAGAACTATTCCATATTTAATTTTACAAATGTATTATGCAGATGGAAGAACTTTCCATAATGTAAAGATAGAATATTCCACAGATGATGTTACTTACACCACTTTATACAACACAGCGCAAGCTGGTGAAAAGCCAGAAAAAGTCGGTGGAATGATGCTGATGAAATATGCTGGAATGGCAGCAGACACAACGAATACAATCGGACACGTTACAGCAGCAAGGGCAGCTGGTTTAAAAATTGGTTTTACATGGTTTAATTGTCCTAATTATTATGATTCAACGAATGGATGGTTAAGTTCGGTTGCTAATGCAGAAACACAAGCAACAACTTTTTATAATTATATAGTGGCTGTAACCGGAAGTGCTAACGATATTGGTGATATTATGCCTATGTTTGATTTTGAAAATGCAAATGGCAGTATTTATCCAGCAATGACGAATGACCAAGCTTTTGATTTTATTGAAGCTTTTCTTGGAAAATTTAAACAATTATCTAAAAGACAATGTATTTTGTATACAGCATTTTATTGTGTTGATAATTTAACTGTTGAACCACAAGAATTATACCATTCGACAAAAGGTGGCATAGGCGCAAAATGTCCTCTAATGCTTGCTTGTTATTCCACAAGTTATCCTTCATCTGGTTTTATGGCATTTGGAATTTTCGCAAACAATAAATGGACAAATTGGCAATACCAATCATCTGGAAGTCATGGCGCAGAATGGGGGGTTAATTCCACCAATATAGATTTAGATGTTCTTGAAGGTGATTTATATACAATATTAAAACCTTCACAAGTAACCGGATTAACTGCTACTGTTGGAGATACTCAAATTATACTTCATTGGACAGCTTCACCAGATACAGATAAGCAATCATATTTTATATATAAAGATGGTGTTTACCTAAGTTATATAGCAGCTACAACAACAACATTTACTGCAACTGGTTTAACAAATGGTACTTCATATTCATTCCAAGTAGCTGTTGTCGATTTTTGGGAAACAGGCAATTTGTCAACTGCTGCAACTGCGACACCAGCAATTGTTGCTGGAAGTATTTCTTCATCTATAACTTGTTATGCTAATGTTACCGGAAATTTTGGTGAAATAATAACTGTAAAAAGAACTGGTATGCACAACGGTGCAACTAAAATGTTTCAATTTGGAAGTAATTTATATATATTAACTGGTACTGAATACCTTGTATATGATGGAAGCACAGTTAAAACCGTAGCTGGTTATGTTCCCTTGCTTGCTGTTGGTGTTCCTCCGGCTGGTGGAACTGGAACTGTTACTGGTGATGGTCTTGGCAGAATATTTGAAGAATTAAATATTTTAACAGGAAGTAAACACGAAACATTTTCGCCTAATGGAACAAGTGCTGATTTCTACATTTTAGAACAAGCAGTAACTTCAATAGACTATGTTAAAAAGAATGGAATTACGCTAACTTTGACTACCGATTATACGGTGGATTTAACTTTAGGGAAAATTCATTTTGTCGTTATTCCAGTAACCGGTACGCCTTCAAATGTTGATATTGGATGGACAAAAGGAACAGGACAAAGAACATTAATAGAAAATTGTTTGTACGAAATGGATTATTCTGGACAAACTGATTCAAGAGTTTTCCTTTGGGGAAATACAAACTTTAAAAACAGAAGGTTTTGGAGTGGCTTAGCAAATGGAGTTCCTTCGGCTGAATATTTTGAGAGTAATAGCTATGATGATTTAGGAACAGGAGAATATGCAATTACAGATATTATCAAGCAATTAGATAGACAGAAGATTTTCTTTGAACTTGGTGGTGGTGCTATGTATTCTTATTATTCAAGCACAACTGATGTAATTGGAAATGTTATTGTTTCTTTCCCAGTTTTTGAATTAAATGAAAATATTGGGAATATGGCATTTGGGCAAGTCCAAGTTGTTGCTGATGTTCCTTATACCATAAATAATGGTGTTTATGCTTGGCAAAATTCAACTGTGCGTGACCAGACTAATTCTAAATTAATAAGTCAAAGAGTACAGCAAAGCTTAAATACTGTAGATTTAACAAAAGCGATAACATACAATTGGCAAGAACAGAAAGAATATTGGCTGTGTATTGGTTCAATCGTATGGGTTCACAATTATTTCAATGATACTTGGTATAAATTCGACAATATAACAGCAAGTTACTTTTTAGTTGTTGATGGTCAAATGTATTACGGTGCAGAAGGTTCAATTTATAGATTTAATGAGAATTTGAGAAGCGATAATAACACTGCTATGAACATTAACTGGACAATGGCATTTTATGATTTTGGCGCTGATTGGAGATTGAAGTTTATGAATAAAGCTTGGATTTCCATAAATCCTAATTATAGGTCTTATCTGACAATAAAATATATCACTAATAATGATGGTGTAAGTGATAGTCAAATAGTGGAATTTAATGTTATTACTTTCACACATTTAGATTTTGCACATTTTAGTTTTAGAACTTCATATAACCCACAACCTTATGCACTTGAACTTACAGCACAGCAATTTGTATATTTTAAATTTGTTGTTGAAAAATTAGATACTGATACAACTGTAACTATATTAAGTATAAATATGTTAGCAAGATTAGGGGGTAAAGTTCAATGAGTGTAACTAAATTAACCACAGACTTAGATATAATCCAGACTTTGGCTGATGAACCTAATGATGTAACTGGTTTAACTCCAACTGAGGTAAAGACAAAATTTGATGAATCTGGTAATGCAATTAAAACTTATATAAATGATACTTTAACTGTTGAAATTGATGCACTTGCTGCAAGCGTTATTAGTGTTGTTGGCATCCCCACTTTAAGTGGTACTAATGTCCAAGATGTATTAGAAAGTGTTAAATTGAGAATTGATGCAATCGCTATTGCAAATGTAAATGCAGAAGTTGCGAATACGCACACTGGTGCAGATGCTAGAACTTATACAAGTTTATCAGATAGACTTGATACTATTGATGTAACTGATACAGCAAAAGCGCTTCAAACAGATTTAGTTTTGTCTAATGCTGCAATTGCTTTAAATCAATCAGAAATTACAACTATTGATGCAACAACTTTTAAGAAAACTGATTGGACAGCTGGAACCGGATGGAAACAATTGGCAAATGGGTTAATATTACAATGGGGTTCTGGAACTACTAATGCTGAAACGCAAGTTCTGACTTATTGGTATAGCTATGGTAGTGTGATTTTCCCAAAAGCATTTCCTAATGCTTGTTTAATCGCTAATGTAAACCAAAATAACAATGTTTTAATGTGGCATAGTACAACCACATCAACTAAAACAACATGTATATTTGGTTTTACTGGTGGTGCAACGGATACTAATAATAAAGCATTTACGTATTTCTCAATCGGATATTAAGGAGGTATGAAAAATGGCAACTGCTGTTTATAATCCTACAGCACAAATAAACCAATTAAACACAGCGAATAAAGCTGCTGCAAATTTAGGCTTATTAACTGCTAGAAATAAAAGCTTAGACACATTATCCACAGCGCAAAAAGCAATTGAACCAGCTTATTTAAAATCAAGGTCGCAAGTTGATACTTCTAACCAGCAAGCAGCAAGGAATTTTGCTGAATTTATGGCACAAAGAGGTCAAAACAATGCTGTTGGTAATTCTGGAAGTTTAGCACAAGCAAATATAACAAATAATGCAATGAAGCAAGGAAGTTTAGGCAATCTTGCTACAAGTGAGGCAACTGCTAATGCAGAAAATGCAAAACAAGTTTCTGATGTTAATACTGGTTATAATTCTGGTGTTGCTTCATCTAATGCAAATATTAATGCTGCGACTATGCAATCACTAATTACAGCACAGCAAAACTATAATGCTGCTATGATAGCACAGGAAAATGCTAATCGTGCTTATGATGCACAGCAGAAAGCAGCAGCACAGGCACAAGCTAATTTCAATACGCAAAGGGCAGATGCAGCAGCTAGTGCAGCAAGGGCAGCTTCGGCAAGTAGAAGTTCTGGAGGTTCCTCCGGTGGTTCTTCTGGTTCTAAATCAAGTAATATTAATGATACTGCAAATGCAATAATAAAAGCTGTTTATGGTTTTAATACTAATGCAAAAGCTGCTGCATATTTAAGTAGCAATAAACAATCAATTATGAGTTCTTTATTAAATGCTGGAATGACACCTACAGCAGCAAACTCTTGGGTATATGGTATTCAAAACGATTTAGCGCCAGCGAAAGAAAAAACAACTGCTGCTGATTCATTATCTGGTGTTAACTTTTAAAGGAGGTTGATTTAATTGAATTATTTTAATCCTAAAAAGAAGATAGAACCAGCGTCAACTCCTACGCTAGTATCACCTAATAGTTTTGTAAGCAATCCTTTAAGAAGTCCTTTAACTCCAACTGTACCTGTAAATAAAACTTCAATATTATTTTCAAAGCCTAATTATAATTTACCAAGTTTTGCCACACAAGCAAAATTTGTTTCTCCTTTTGTTCAAGCTACTAAAAAAGTTTATACTCCACCTTCGTATATAAATGCGCCAAGTGCAACATCTGCGCCACAAAGTGATGTGCCTATTGTAAATTGGTTTAATAAATATCTTAAACCTAATATAGAGAAAACAAAAGTTATACCATTTTTAAGTAGATTACAAATTGCTGCCGGTCAATATTCTGGTGGTATGGCTGTGGATGAAAAAGGAAAACCACTTGTTAAACCAGATTTAGGAACAATTGGAAATGTAAGTGCTGATACTGTAGCTATGATTTTATCTGCGCTTGAAACTGGACAAATGGGCGCTGGAAATCCTCTTGCACAAACTGAAACAACTGGTAAAGAATTATCGAATTTCATATTAAGCAAAATTCCAGCAGAAAACAATTTATTGTCAACAACTGGAAAAGAATATATTTTAAATAGATTAACAAATTCTGCAAGAACTTTTGCGCCAGCAATCGGACAAGGCGCTGTTGTCGGTGGCGCAAGCAATGCAATACTTGCTGGTCAAGCCGGTGGAACTCCAAAAGAAATTGCTAGTGCTGGTATTCAAGGCGCTGGATTTGGCGCTGGATTAGGGGTTCTTGGAAAAGCTGTTCTTCCTTATGCTGGGGATATTCTAAATAAGCTTAAAAGAAATGTTCCAGTTAACGAACCAATTGCTGAACCAACTATTCCAGAAAATAATTTTAATCCTCAAACTAATACAATATTGAATCCTAAAGGTATTTTAAAGCCTATTGAATCGAAAAATCCTATTGAACCTAATATAACTGCAGCACCAGAAAATGCAACACAAGCAACTTTATTAAATCCTAAAGGCATTTTAAAACCTATTGAAAAAGCTGCAACTAATGATATTATCGCAAATAGGAATATTATCATACCAGAAGAAAATCAAAAATTAGCTGATTTTACCAAGAAATTTTCAAATGCTGATTCTTTTGATACTAAAGTTTCAAAAGTTGGTTATGGTACAACTCCAATTAGTGAAGTTTATGGGTATATTGATAATATGAGTGAAGGTTCTCTTAATCCAAAAGCTGTTAAAGAAGAATTGCTAAAAGGTGGAAACAGTTATGTAAAGGTCAAAATAAATCCTAAAATACTGGATATACAAGATAGCGAAAGCTTAACTGTGGATAATAAAACTGATATAAATAAAGCAATTGTAGTTGGCAAAGATGGATTTGTTATTGATGGTAGACATAGGGCACTTGCTGCAATTGACCAGAATAAAATGATTGATGCTTTTATACCATCTAAAGATTTTTATAATTATGTAAATGAAAATAATATGAATTTAGCAAATGAAAGGGCAAGTTTAGGTAGCGAACAACTTCCTGTCAATGTTCCACCAGAAGTGGCAAATGTTCCACCAGAAATTGCACCTACTACACCAGAAACATTAAACAATCCACTTGCACCACCTACAGCAGAAGTACCACCACCACCAATAGAAACACCATTAAAAGCAACTGAAAATCAACCACCAGAACCACCAGCAGAAGTAGTACTACCAGCGAAAAAGTTTCAATTTGGCAATGGCAAAAGTAGATTTGCAAATGTTACTGTTCCAAACTCTACTAATACAGAAGCCGAATTAAAAAAACAATTGGAGGATTTAAAACTTGGCTATACGAAAGAAACAAATGCTAATTCTTTGAAAGCTGCAAATGCTAGAATCGAAAAAAGTGTTGAGGATGCAGTAAGTTTTGTAAATGATAAAACTAAAACATCTGCTGAAAAAACTGTAACTGCAATTCAATTAATTAATAAATTCCAGAAGGAAGGTAACTTTGCAAGGGCTGTGGATATTGCAAGCAGTATTTCAAGTCAATTAACTAAGAATGGTCAAGCAATCCAAGCTGCAAGTATTTACGATAGATTAAGTCCAGAAGGAATTTTAGTATATGCACAAAAGTTAATTGATAAAGTTAATAATCAAAGATGGTTCAAGGGTTTAACTAAAATACAGAAATTGAATCCAGATTTGGCAAAACAACTTGCAGACTTAGCAAAGAATGTCCAAGATTTAACTGGTGATGCTAAAATAGAAGCTAGTCAAATTTTACAAGCAACTTTGCAAAGTTTAGGTAAATCAAATATTTTTAGAAAACTAGAAACGACACAAACTATTGCACAGTTATTGAATCCTAAAACATTAATCAGAAATATAATCGGTAATGAATTATTCTATAGAGTTGAAAGAGTTAACAAATATATAGCAACTCCAATAGATATTGCACGTTCATTTTTTACTAAAAGCGATAGAACTGTTACATTTAAAACCGGAAATCAAGGAGAATATTGGAAATCATTTTTAACAGGCGCTAAAGCTGGATGGAGAAACGTAAATCCAGCCGGTCTACAAACACAATATGATTTAGCACCACAAGCATTTACCAATAAATGGAATCCTATGACATACCTTGAAAAGGCATTAGGCTGGAATCTAAGAGGTTTTGACTACGCTGCTTATAAACGTGCTGCTAATCAAACACTTGGTGAAATGGGTGAACTAAGTGCTATAAATAGTGGTTTAAAAGGTGAAGCAAGAAAAGTTGCTGTACAGACTTTCATAAAGAGTGCTGACAAAAATATTTTAGAAATAGCAGACCAATATGGTAAATATGTAACTTTCCAAGATAATAATATTTTAGGTCAAAGTTTATCAGCCATCAAAAGGGCATTAAATCTTTATAAAGAATTTGGTTTTGGTTCTCTAGTTTTAAAATATCCTAAAACACCAGCAGCTTTAATATTAAGAGGTATTGACTATTCACCAGCCGGTTTTCTTAGTTCTGCATATAAACTTACAGCACCATTGTTTGAGGAAGGTGGAAAAATAAACATTAGAGATTTTGAACTTTCCCTATCAAGGGCAATAACTGGAACGCTTGGATTCACTGGATTAGGTTATTTGCTTGCTGACAAAGGTGTAATTACTGGACAAACTTCAACTGATGCAGATTTAAGAGAAGCACAAACGGAAGCTGGTGGAGGAAGTTATAAGGTAAATGTTACTGCTTTGCAAAGGTGGGCGAAAAGTGGATTTAATCAAAATGCTTTAAAAGCACAAGATAATGACACACTTGTTTCTTATGATTGGGCGCAACCTATAGCTATGAGTTTAGCATTTGGCGCTAATATGAACCAAAGTATTAAAGAGAAAAAATCTATATCGGAAGATTTAACTTCAAGTCTTGGCACTGCTGCTGAAAGTGGGTTAAGTTCAATTGCTGACCAGCCAGTTCTTCAAGGTCTTACAAAATTGATACAAAGTAAAAGTCCAGCAGCAGCATTTGGAAATGTTGCGCAAAGTTTACCATCAAGTTTTACTCCAACACTTTTAAATCAATTTAGACAACTTAATAGCAATGTTGCAAGGTCAACTTATAACCCTAATCCTTTAAAAACTGGTTTAAATATTGCACAAAATAAAATACCATTTTTGGCGAATAAACTTCCTCAAAATTATGGTGTTCTTGGACAAAAGAAAGAAGTTTACCAGAATGGAACTAATAATTTATTCAATGTATTTTTGAATCCATCATTTGTTACTAAGAATAATCCGACACCAGTTCAAAAGGAATTGTTAAGATTAAATGCAACTACTGGAAGCACAACTCAATTTCCTAGAGTTATTCCTAGCAAACTTACTTGGACACAAAAGGGCAAAACTTATACCCATGTTTTAACAGAAACAGAAAAACCATTGTATCAAAAAGAAGTCGGAAGATTGACAAATAACGGAATAACTTCAATACTAAAAAGAAACATTTCTGATGATGATAAAGTCAATTTAATTGTTAAAATATTGAATCAAGCATCTGTAATTTCTAAAGGTGAATTTCTAAATTACCTAAAGAAAAAATCTTAATATGTGGTAAATAATGTCATTAATAAATATTTTTCTATCGACAACTTTTACTACTATTACTAGCTTTTAAGTTTTGCATTATCAGAATATGTCTTTTAAAAAGTCAATTGTAATTAATATGTATATTTAGTTGTAAAATGGTAGTGATGTAATAAACTGCTAGGCTTGATTAAAATAAATGGTATGTCTATAATAAGAATATGATAATGTCGCAATTTACTTAGGAGGATTAAATTGGATAACAATTGTAGCAAAGAATTTATTGATTTAGTTGAAACACTGGAACAACTCTTAGAGGAAATAGAAAATATAAAATAAAAGAAAGCTTATAATTGTATGCTAACAACTATAAGCTTAATTCTTTATAAATGTTAATCGCCCCGAAGTTAAAAGCCTGCCCTCTTATCGTCGGGGCGATAACTAATTGATTATTAGTGAAACTGTGTCTGTCACTGGGTTATAAGTAATTGATTTGAAAATTATTCGTAACCAATTTCTTTTATCTAAAGCATTATGTGATTTTTTAAAACCGTTTAAAGATTCAAATAATTTATCTAAATTAGGTGTACATTCTAATTCTTTTGCTTTTAATTCATCTATTTTTATATTATTTGTAAGTTTTTCATAGCTTAATTCATTTATTTTAGCTTTAAATAATACTGCTGATTCGTTAGACATATCCATTATTTGGCTTATTAAATTATTAATTCTAGTATCTATTTTCTTATTTTCCTTTTCTAAGACTAAATAATTATTATCTTTAAAAGATGGTTTTGTAAACTCATTTATAAAATCATCTTTTGATTCTATATTATTCAATGCTTCATTAACTTTACTTTCAATTTCCTCTGCTTTCAAATATTTACTATTTGTGCAATTTCCGACACCTTTTATTCCCCTATTAACTCTTTTGCTACATACATAATATCTGTGATTATTTGAGTTTATTATGTTGACGTTACTTCCACATATTGGACATTTTAATATCCCACATAGCCAATAAGTTTTAGATGGTCTTCTGAAATGTTCTTCCTTTTTATTCATTAATCTTATTTGTGTTTGAATCCATAAATCCTCATCTATAATGCCGGAATGTTTACTTACTACAGCAATCTTTTCTTTTCCCTTTGGGGTATATTTTAAATATCCGTTACCGTTAGGTTCACCTAATACTTGCCAATTGTTCAACCCTAAAAAGTTGTTAACTTTGTATGAAGATTTTACATACATTACACTTCTTAGTCTTGTTTTAAGATTTTCTATATTTACAGATTCTAATTTTGGATATTTATTTTTTAATATATAATGTGCTGCGTATAGAGAAACTGACTTAGCATATATTCCATACATATCTATTACAAAATCATTTTCATCTGGATTATTTTGTAAATATGTTTTTCCATCTATTTTGATTATATTGAATCCTACTGGTGTTTTACCACCAGTCCAACAACCTTTTGTATTTAATGTTAACATTGCATCATTAACTCTTATCTTAACATCACTTCTTTCTTTTTCTCCTAAAGATAATAATATTGTTATTACCATATAACCAGTCGTAGTTGTCGTATCATAATCCTCTTTTGTGCTTATATATTCTACATTTATTTCTCTCAAATGCTTAATGACAGTTAAACCATCAATTGTGTTTCTGCTGAACCTATCTGTTTTATATACAATCAACATATCAAACTTTTTCATATCTATTAACTTCATCATTGTAATAAACGCTGGTCTGTTCATATCGCCACCACTTTTTCCATCATCCTCAAAAACTTCAAAATCATAATCCTTATATTTTAAGTTTAAAAATTCTTTACAACTTTCTATTTGCGTTTCTAAGGAAACAGAATCATCTTTATGCACAGACTTTCTAACATAAATTGCTACTCTCATTTTTTCATTTCCTTTTTAATTCTTATTTTTAAATTAGTTTCTTTTTTTAACATATTCAATAATAAAACAGCAACATTATCATCAACATCTTTGTTTTCTTCTATTAATCCAGCATCAATCAGATTGTCAACTAGAACATCAAGTGCTTCATATGGTTTATATTCATCCTCAAATGTACCATCAATCCAATACGCTAATGGGCGCATAGAAATTTTAGATAAATTTGTTATAAATTTTAAGTTTCCTTGAACTCTGCCACTTTCTGTGTCGGTTATTCGTGTTCTTGTGACATCTAATTTCTTTGCTAATTCTTCTTGCGTTAAATTGCTTTTCAATCTAAATTGCTTAAGCTTATCTTTAAAATCCATAAACGCTATCACTCCTTGCTTTCTTATAATAATATATTACAATAATTTAAGTCGTAAATCAAGACATTGGACAATTAATTATAAATATACTGTAAAAAATAATTTACTGTGCATAACTAGAATAAATAGTTGCAATGAGAAAGTAGGATATAATCCAAGAACCGTACAAATAGTTTCATTAGATTGGTTTATTTGGATAAAATTGGTTATTTACAATAGTCGCAAATAAAGTCATAATAAAATCATAATTTAATAATAAATGGAGGTAATAGAAAATAATGGCAATTCCAACTAAAACACATCTTACATTAAGAGAAATGAGGATAGGCAAAGGATTGATGACTAACTATGTTGCTAAAGCGCTTGGTCTAGGTTGTAGACAATATAGCAGAATTGAAAAATCTGGGTTGTATCTTACAGACGAAAGAATAGACATTTTAAGTCATTTGCTAGACGTTACTAAAGCCGATTTGGAGAGGTGCGTTAAAAATGGTTAAGTGCATAATAGTTAATCCAGAAAGACTTCCGTATCTAAAAAAAGAATTGATGAAATTCTTGATTGAGGGAACAGAGAACAATAAAAGAGAAGAATTAATAAAAGAAAGGATGATTAAAAATGAAACTTTATGATATTACAGAAAGATATATGAATTTACAAAGTATGCTAGATGAAGAAACTACACCAAAAGAAGATTTAATTGCTGCTATGGAAGAAATATCTGAAACTGATTTAACAGATAAAATCGAATCTATGTGTAAAATGTTGAGAAATATTGATGCTGATTCAGAAGGTTTAAAAGCAGAAATAACAAGACTACAAGATAGGAAGAAAGCTAAAGAAAATAGTAAATTACAAATTAAAGAATATATGTACCAGCAATTATTAACAATGAATATAAAAAAATTAAAGACACCTCTTTTTTCTCTTGGTATACAGTTCAATCCACCATCTGTAAATGTAATTGATGAATCTATTATACCTAAAAAATACTTTATCAAACAATTGCCAGTTTTAGACAAGAAAGAATTGTTAGCAGATTTAAAAGCAAATATAAAAGTTAAAGGTTGTGAAATAAAACAATCGGAAGGATTGAGAATAAGATGAATGATTCTATTATAGATAAATTACAAGAACCATTTAAAGAGAGTGAAATTGAGTGGAGAGTTGGAAGTACAACTAAGGATAAAACAAAAGGCTTAGCACTTGCTTATGTGACAAATAGGGCAATTCAAAACAGGCTTGATGATGTGTTTGGTATTTTTGGATGGAAGAATGAATTTCTAATCTGGAAAAATACAAGTCAAATTTGTGGTATCAGTGTATGGGATTCTCAAAAGAATCAGTGGGTAACTAAATATGATGGTTCTGATGATAGCCAGACAGAAGCTACAAAAGGTGGTTTATCAGATGCCATGAAAAGATGTGCATACCAGTGGGGAATAGGAAGGTATCTGTATAAACTTCCTCAAACATGGGTTCCACTTAAAAACGAAAAGTATCTTTCTGAAATTCCAAAACTTCCATCATGGGCGCTGCCAAAAAATGAACCGAATAAAAATAATTTGCCAACTTCGCAAGAAAAAGTTGAAGATTTAATAAAATTTGCACTTGAACACAAATTATCCACCAGAAGATTAAAAGCAACTGTTTTAAAAGATTATAAAAAAGTTGAAATTGCAGAGTTAACAATAGAAGAATATGAAGCTTTGAGATTGAAAATTAGCAAAATATAAGAAGGTGGTGATATGGAAGAAGGAAAAGGATATATAAGTTTACACAGGGAACTTCAAGACCATTGGTTATGGAAAATTACTCCATTTTCTAAAGGTCAAGCATGGATAGATTTATTATTAAGAACGAGTTATTTATCGCACGAATATAAAGGAGAAATTCAAGAAAGAGGTAATTTTACAACTTCAATTTTGAACCTTTCTGAATCTTGGGGATGGAGTAGACACAAGGTAAAAGACTTTTTAATCCTGTTACAAAATGATTCAATGATTGAATTAAAATCGGACAACAGAAAAAGTACCATAAACATAGTCAATTACTCACTTTGGCAAAACGTAGAAGAAAAAAAGGACACTAAAAGGACAACAAAAGGACAACAAAAGGACACTACCAATAAAGGTAATAAAGAAAATAATATATATATAGTTGTTTCTGATGTAATAAATTATCTAAATTTAAAGACTTCTAAGAATTATAAATCTACTACTACTAAAAATATTTCTTTAATAACAGCAAGACAAAACGAGAAATTTATCTTAGAAGATTTTAAAAAAGTTATAGATATAAAATGTGCCGAATGGATAGGTACTGATTGGGAAAAGTTTTTAAGACCAGAAACACTTTTCGGTAATAAATTTGAAGGTTACTTAAACCAAGAAAAGAAAATCGCTTATAAAAATAAAATTGTATAGGTGGGTTGAAGTTGGATGAAAGAGAATTTGCAAAGATTTATTTTACAGAAATAAAAGTTAAAGGTGACGAAATTGAATCTAAGTATTGTTTATTCTGCAATGGTGGTCAACATCAAGACCAGTTTACATTCTCTATTAACACTAAAAAACATACTTACAATTGTTTAAGGGGGAAGTGTGGAAGTCATGGAACATTTAAAGAATTATGTGATAGATACAATTTAAAAGCCGATTACATGGAAGAATTTCTGAAAAATAATAACAGATATGTAAAACCTACACAGGAATATATAAAACCTAAATATACTATCACAGAATTAAATCTTAATGTTATTAACTATTTCAATGGTAGAGGAATTAGCGAAAAGACATTGGTTAAAGCCGGAGTAAAAAGTTATGGAAGTAATGCAGTTTTTCAGTTTTTCGAGAATGGTAATCTGGTAATGAATAAAATTCGTTTAGCTAGAAAACCAGAGATGAAAAACGGAAAAATGGAAATGAAAGAATGGAAAGAGGTAGGAGGTAAACACATATTATGGAATATGAAGCAAATTGATACTTCTAAGCCAGTTATCCTATGTGAGGGTATGATTGACAGCCTAAGTTGCTTAGAAGCCGGAGAAACGAATGTAGTGAGTATACCGAGTGGCACTAATGACCTTACATGGTTAGAAAATTCCTATGATTTTGTTAATGATGTACAAGAATGGATTTTGTATGTTGACAATGATTTAGCTGGTGATAAATTAGCTGCTGAATTAATGATTAGATTTAAACCATATAAAACACGTGTTGTAAAACATGAACTTAAAGATGTAAACGAAGAACTGGTAACATTTGGAAGTAGATATATTCGTGATGTGGTTGCCAAAGCTGCTTACCCAAAAGTTGAAGGAATTGAAAATTTAGCTAATGTTGCAATTGTTGACACAGCAAAAATGGAACGAATACCTACAGGAATAACGATTATTGACAAATTTGCTGGTGGATATATATTCCCTTCTTTGAACATTTGGACAGGAGAAAGAGGTTCTGGAAAATCAACAGTTTTATCTCAGACTTTATTAACTTGTATTGAAAAGGGATATAAGATTTTTATATATAGTGGTGAATTAATGAGTGGATTCTTTAAACTTTGGCTTTATAGTCAAGCTGCCGGAGATTCTAATATGATTGAAAGCATTGATAAAGAAACACATGTTACTTCATACGTTCCAGATAAAAAGACAATTGAAAAAATTGACGAATGGATTAACGGTAAAGTTTATATTTACACAGATACAAATACGAATGAAGAAGATAAAATATTTGAACTAATGGAAGAAGCTTATAAACGATTTAATTGTCGAATATTTATAATTGATAACTTAATGACTGTTAGATTCAATTTTAACAAAGACATCTATAGGGCACAATCAATATTTGTTGATAGATTACGATTGTTCATTAAGAATAATAATTTAATTTTGAATTTAGTTGTTCATCCTAATAAATCCGGTGAGGTAATTTCTGGTGCTGGTGATATTAGAAATTCTGCATTTAATGAATTTTGGATTAAGAAAGTAAAAAAGGATGATTCAATATTTTCCAACTATGATTCGACAATCACTATTTCTAAAAATAGATATTATGGATTTGTTGATGTAGAAAGAGGTTATCAATTTTCCAAGAAATCTAAAAGACTATATGAAAAATTTGAAAATGAAAGAAGCTTTGGCTGGAACAAAAAAGACTTAATTGAAACTTATGAACAAATGCCTTTTTAAGGGTGGACAAATATTTTAAGGTAGGTGGACAAATTGTTTATGGAGGTAAGACAAATGACTAAAAATGTATTTACTGACTATCAGAAAAGCCTAGTTGAAGATAATATCCGTTTAGCCTATTTTATGGCTGCAAAATGGTATAAACGAATAAATTTTGAAATTGAATTAGAAGAAATAAACAGTTTGTGTTTACTTGGCTTGACAAAAGCAGCATTGAGATTTGACATAGGCAGACAAATTAAATTTAGCACTTACAGCATTAGATGTATGGATAATGAAATTTTAATGACAATAAGACAACCAATTTATAAACTATCAACTATTGCTGTTTCTAAATTAGAATCTTTTTGTGATGAGGGCGAATATAATCTATGGGATTTTCTGCAATCTAAATTGATAAAAAATGATAACGTAGAGGATTGGCTAAATGAATTTGCTTTGAACGAAATTTTGGATAAACTTCCTTTACAGACAAAGAATATTTTAGATTTATATGTAAGTGGTCAAAAACAAGTACAAATTGGCAAAACATTAGGTATATCACAATCTTATGTATGCCGGTTAGTAACTAGAGGAAGAAAAATGATATTAAAAGAGTACGATTATTCAGAAAATGGGATTAAATTTAGGAGGGTAAAAATGAGAGAAAACATTTGTAATAAATGCAAATATAAAGAAATGTCTGGTGG
>Ga0182011_10001437_pt1 | contig 20932 bp, 15 predicted proteins | sample 711E1DmetaG_FD_120481 | JGI IMG/M metagenome (GOLD analysis project Ga0182011, IMG submission 120481) | Permafrost microbial communities from Stordalen Mire, Sweden - 711E1D metaG | ecosystem: Environmental > Terrestrial > Soil > Wetlands > Permafrost | place: Sweden: Stordalen | collected... | reverse complement strand
GCGGGCGCGGCACGTAACCGCGATGCCTTCGCCGCGCGAGTCGATTTTTCCGACGATGTCGAGGATGCGGGGCGGGTGGTCGTCTTCGATCCTCAGACTTCGGGCGGACTGCTGGTCGCCATCTCGCCCGGCCAAGCGGCGGTCTTCGAAGCTGCCGCGCAAAGGCTCGACGTCGCAGCCCAACCGATCGGCGAATTCGATCGCAGCGGTCGCATCTCGATCCGAGGATGAAGGGGGTCAGGTAGGCAGAAAGAGGTTGATGCCTGACTTGCAGTAGCCTTTCTCGCACACGAGTAGGTCAATGGCGAAGGTTGCAAGATCATCGGCGACAGGCTCTGCCGCCGGACGCTGCTCCAGGTAGAACAGTTTCAGATACCTTCTGCAGGCCTCGCACACCTCTGCCTTCACTCCGTCCGAGTTGCCTTCCAGCGAAAAGTAGGAGATGCCCGCGGTCGATGCGCAGTGCGCGCACTTCAAGCGCGTGAAGTACCATTGGGAGCCACACAGCGCGCATACGAGGTAACGCAGCTTTTCGTCACCAAGCACAAGGCCAGCCACCGGCGGCGAGCCGCAGAGTGGACAGCCCGGCTCGGTGAGAGGCTCTACCGTCGACGGCGATATCCTGACCGCACAGGCGGCGAAGTAAACTTGTAGGGCAGCAGCGGCAAACGGTACCGCCGCCAGATCCAGCCCGGCAAAATCGCCGCGAAGAATTCTTCGCGAGAATTCCATCACATCCTCTTGGGGCAGGCTGGCAAGGCGGCCCAATCCTTCACGGGCCGGGACAGGCATGGAGGTCGATGCAAGCTCGCCGATGATCGTGCGCAGGCCTTGCATCCACTCGTGGCTCTGTGGTGCGGAGGCATCAAGGGGCCGCACGCAGGGTTTCTCGCAACCGTCCTCGCCCATCGTCACCTGCCCGGCCGCTACCGCTTGCGCAGCACTCAGCCGGCCACAAAAGCCAAGAAAGTCACCCAGACTATGTCCCTGGGCAAGGGTTCGCAGGCGCTCGGCCCTCCGGGAGAACAGCACCGAGCCCGGATGCGGCCTCAGGTGCGGGATGGGGCTCGGCCCTCCCGCGCCCGATGGCTGCGCCAATTCGTTCACGACTGGTCCTTGCCGGTGACCTCTCGGTACCAGGCCGGGTAGTGAAAGCGCGCCCAGGCGCGGGTCACGGTGCCGCGAACCATGGCGCGTATCGAGCCCTTGGTCCAGTAGGCCGCATACCAGTGGATCCCGATGCCCACGAACATGATGAATGCGGCCGTGGCGTGGATGAGCCCCGCAATTCGGCGCAGCGAGGCCGTGAACGTGGGGGCGAACCACGGCTGCCAGGTCACCACGCCGGTTAGGAAAAGCACGGCAATGATCGGCACCATCGACCAGAACATCAGCTTCTGGCCGCCGTTGTATCTGTGGGTGTCGAGCCCCAACTCTTCCTTGCGCATGTACGCGAACATCTTTCGCACCCACTCGCTGTCCACAGGCAGCCAGCGGTTGTTGCGCCATTCGCGAGCGGCGTAGGGGTAAAAGAAAATCACCAACACGACGCCGGCAATCGGATGGATGAAGCGCATGAACTGTCCGCCGCCGAATAGACTGGAAAGCCAGAAGAAGAAAGGATGGAACATCGCCAGGCCGGAGGTGAAAAGGAAGATGAAGGTGATGGCGATGGTCCAATGGGCCAGCCGTTCCGCTACTGGGTAGCGCAGAATGAGGTCACCATCGGGGTTGGGCATGGCTAGGGCTCTTTCTTTTCTTCTGGTTTCTTGTCCTCTGGCACTTCGAGTGGGCCGTGGCGCATGTAGTGCAGAATGCCGGCGACAAGCACCGAGAACATGGTGACGACGCCGAAGCCGCGGGCGACTGGACTGCGCCACACCTGGACCACCGGACTGACCCGTGGGTCCTTCGGCAGTCCGTACGCCTCCGGCCTGTCGCCGTGGGGCAGAACGAAGAAAACATGAGTGCCGTCAACTCCCGGGGGGTCGTAGATCGCCGCCTGAGCGAAGCCGCGTTCGCGCAGATCGCCCAGGCGATGGTGAGCCAGTTCGAGCATGTCCTCCTTGGAGCCGAAGCAAAGCGCTTGGGTTGGGCAAGTCTTGATGCACGCAGGTTCGAGGCCAACCGCCACCCGGTCCGAGCAAAGCGTGCACTTGTAGACGCGCGAATCGGCCCGGCGCAGCCGCGGAATATTGAAGGGGCACCCCGTAATGCAGTAGCCGCAACCGATACAGTTCTCCTCGTGAAAGTCCACGATCCCGTTCGAATACTGGACGATGGCGCCGGGAGCCGGACAGGCGTCCAGGCACCCAGGGTTGCTGCAGTGAAGACACCCGTCTTTGAGGATGAGCCACTGCAGACGACCGCCGATCTCCACTTCATTGAAGCGCATGAGGCACCAGCTCTGGTCGTCGAGATCGGGCGGGTTGGTATAGGCGCCGCGATTGCTGCCAACCTGATCGCGCAGGTCGTTCCATTCCATGCAGGCGGCCTGGCATGCCTTGCACCCGATGCAACGGGAGACGTCGATCAGCTTGCCCACCACCATTGTCTTGCGCGCCGAAGGCGGGGTCGCCATTCCTGCCGACTGTCTGACCACGTCGAGAGATTGGTTAGCCATACAACCTCCTCACGCCTTCACGATGTTGACAAGAAAGGCCTTGAATTCCGGGGTCTGAATGTTCGCGTCGCCCACGAATGGAGTGAGAGTGTTGATGAGATAGGACGGCTTGGTCACTCCAACGAATCCCCAGTGCAGGGGAATGCCGACCGTCTCGATTTCCTGCCCGGCCACCTTGAGGGTGGCAATGCGTTTGGTCACCATGGCCTTCACGACGATTTGCCCGCGCTTCGAGCTCACCACGACCTTGTCGCCGTTTCGAATGCCCTTCTTGGCCGCCAGGCTCTCCGAGATCTCGACAAACGCTTCCGGCTGCAGGACCGCCCCGATGCGCGTGTGTTTGGTCCAAAAGTGGAAATGCTCGGTGAGCCGGTAGGTGGTGGCGACGTACGGGAATTCCCTGGCGGTACCGAAGCGCTCGCGGTCGCCGGGATAGACCCGGGCGGCAGGGTTGGAAATGACTTTGGGATGGAGCGGGTTACTGTCAAGCGGTGTCTCGAACGGCTCGTAGTGTTCGGGGAAGGGGCCGTCAACCATCGCCGGGGCCCACAGCCTTGCCACGCCCTCGGCATTCATGATGAACGGGCTCATGCCTTCATCGGGGGCCGCATCGACCTTGTAGTCGGGAATGTCGCTGCCAACCCATTTCTTGCCATTCCATGTCAGGTAGCGCCGGTCGGGATCCCACGGCTTGCCCGAGGGATCTGCCGAAGCCCGATTGTAGAGGATGCGGCGATTGGCCGGCCACGACCAGGCCCAGTTGAGCGTGGCCCCCAGGCCACTCGGGTCGGAGGGATCGCGGCGGGCCATTTGGTTCCCGGCCTGAGTCCAGCTCCCGGCGAAAATCCAGCAGCCACAGGCAGTCGAGCCATCGGCTTGCAAGGGAGCGAACCCGGGTAGCTGCTCGCCCTCGCGGGCGAGAAAGGCCCCAGGCTGCTTGGGGTCGGGCACGTCGGCCAGCGCCCAGCCGTTGTATTCCTTGGCCAGCTCATCGGGCGCAGGCGCGCGGGCAACCCGGTAGGGCCATGCGAGATTGAGGATTGGATCGGGAAACGCGCCACCTTCCTTTCGGTAAAGAGCGCGCAAGCGCACGAAGAGCTCGCCGATGATCTCGGCGTCGCCCTTGGCCTCGCCCGGCGGCTCGGCGCCTTTCCAGTGCCACTGCAGCCAGCGGCCGCTGTTGACCAGCGAGCCGTCCTCCTCGGCAAAGCAGGTGGACGGCAGGCGGAAAACCTCGGTGGCGATGCTGGCGCTGTCAACGTCGTTGAATTCGCCGTGGTTCTGCCAAAAGACGGAGGTTTCCGTCTTGAGTGGGTCGATGCTGACCAGGTACTTGAGCTTGGCGAGCCCCTTGCTGATCTTGTTCTTGTCGGGAAACGATCCGAGCGGGTTGAAACCCTGGCAAATGTAGCCTTCCAACTTGCCTTGGGACATCAGCTCGAATACGGCCAGTACGTCGTAAACCTTGTCGAGCTTGGGCAAATAGTCGTAGGCCCAATCGTTTTCCTTGCTGGCGGCCGCCCCGTACCATGCCTTCTGCAGCGACACGAAGAACTTGGGGTAGTTCTGCCAGTAGTTGAGCTGACCCGGCCGCAGCGGCTTGGGCGTACGCGTGCCGAGATAGCTCGCCAGATCCGGGTCTCCCTCGAGGGGCATGGTCAGATAGCCCGGCAGCTGGTGCGAAAGCAGGCCCAGATCGGTAAGCCCCTGGATGTTCGAGTGGCCACGGAGCGCGTTCACCCCACCCCCGGGCATGCCGATGTTGCCGAGAAGGAGTTGGATCATCGCCATGGCCCGGATGTTTTGCGAGCCCACCGAGTGCTGGGTCCAGCCGAGCGCGTAAAGACTGGTCATAGTGCGCGCCGCGGGTGCGGTCGAGGCGATGGCTGCGCAGATCTGGAGAAAGAGATCCCGCGGCGTGCCCGTGAGATCGGAAACCGTCTCGGGGGTATAGCGCTCGTAGTGCTTCTTCATCAGCTGGAAGACACAGCGCGGATGCGAGAGGGTCACGTCTATCTTGGCATAGCCGTCCGTGTCGAGCTCGTAGGCCCACCTCGTCTTGTCATAGGCGTGGATCTGCTCCTTGTAGCCGGAGAATAATCCCTCGGCGAAGGCGAAGTCCTCGCGAACGATGAACGGCGCGTTGGTGTAGGCGACGACGTACTCGCGCTGGATGGCATCGTGCTGGAGAAGGTAATTGATCACGCCGCCCAGGAAGGCGATGTCGGTACCGGCGCGGATGGGGGCATAGAGATCAGCCACCGCGGCGGTTCGGGTGAAACGCGGATCAACGACGACGAGCTTGGCCTTGTTCTTGACCTTCGCCTCGATGACCCATTTGAACCCGCAGGGATGCGCCTCGGCCGGGTTGCCACCCATCACCATCACCAGGTTGGCATTCTTGATGTCGACCCAGTTGTTGGTCATCGCACCACGGCCAAATGTCGGGGCCAGACCGGCCACCGTTGGACCGTGTCAAACCCGGGCTTGGTTGTCGAAGCACACACCTCCGAGTGCGCGGAAAACCTTGTGCGTGACGTAGCCGGTCTCGTTGGAGGATGCCGATGCAGCGAGCATCCCAAACGTCGTCCACCGATTGACGGTCAGGCCCTTGCCGTTCTTGGCGATGAAGTTCCGGTCGCGGTCGTCCTTCATCAAACGGGCAATCCTGTCGAGAGCGAAGTCCCAGCTCACCCGCTCGAAGCTGTCGCTGCCCGGCTTACGCCACTCGGGGTAGATTGAACGGTCGGGCGAGTGAATGAAGTCGACCAGCGAGGCGCCCTTCGGGCAAAGGGTACCGCGGTTGACCGGGTGATCGGGATCCCCCTCGATGTGGATGATCTGGGTGTGGGCATTCTTCGCCCGATCGCCCATCCCGTACATGATGATTCCGCAACCCACCGAGCAATACGGGCAGGTATTGCGAGTTTCGCTGGTGCGCTCAAGCTTGAAGGTTCTGACCTCGGCCAGCGCCCTCTTCGCCGAGAACCCGAGACCCGTCAAAGTGCCCGCGCCGAGCGCGGCAGAAAACTTCACGAAACTCCGTCGCGTGACGTCCATGGGACCTCCGCAAGTTGGTCAAGAGTTAGCTAGCATTTCGATTCTGTGTGTCAAGGAAGAAAACGCTTGGGTATCGTTGGCGCATCTTCTGCGGGATCTGCGGTCTGCATAGACAGCCGACGTCGATAGGCGGCGACGTCCGAAGGGGTGTTGAGATTCTCGGGCATGTGGCGCGGGTCGAGGGCAAGCCAACGAACCTTGCAGGAGTTGAAGATGGCGGAGATCCGGCCATCACCAGTCTCGAGTGCCGCTTCGATGGCCGGCAACGTGCTCTTGCGATAGACGGCGAAGAGCGGCTCCGCCCTGTCCGGGTCCGATCGCGGAACCACCAGATCGGCGAAGCGGGCTTCGCGGAGCATTCTGGCCACGAGATCCGGCTGCATATCCGGAATGTCGCAGGCACGGACGAAATTCCTGTCGTGGCTCGACCTGACCAGGGTGGATGCCAACCCCATGAGGGGGCCTCGATTGGGCAGGCGGTCGGGAATGCTGCGCGTCCCCGGCAGGCTGTCTCCGTTCGGTAGATTCCCGCTGATCAGCACTTCACGGAAGTACGGCCGGATTTCGCCACAGATTCGCTCTATCAAGGTTTGGTCCGCAACGCGAATGAGCGCTTTGTTGCGTCCCATGCGGGTGCTGCGACCGCCCGCCATGATGATCGCCGTCGCGTCCTGCTTGAGGCGCCATCGTTGCTTGTCACAGTCAAAGCTGAGGTCGGCGACGTCGAAGTCGCCGCTCCGTCCATCGAAGATGACGGTACGGTCGGCGTGCTCCGCTAGGGCCGCCGCGGAAGGCTTGGGAGGGCATTGGACCCGGGTCGCGAGCAGGAATACTCCGGGGACCCAATACGCGCGCAAACTCGTGGATTCGCACACGATAGCCGGGCGTGGACCAATCCGGTCGAGCAGGGACTCGAATGCAGGGACAAGCTGGTTGCGACTGGCCCGCAGCCAGAAGGACCGGGTTGCACCCGCCGCTTTCATCTTGGCGGTATCCTTTGGCACTTGCCCGCCGTTTTCGGCGTGGTCTTCAGCGTAGATCGAAAAGCCGTCTCCCAGCGTCGCGCAGACCCCGCACCCTGGTCCACCACGCGCACAGGCTCCAACCTGTGCATCCGCGACGGTTACCTTGACTGCAACCACTTCGACCTGGGCAGCCATGCGCCCGATGATCTTGCAAGCCAGTTGCGTCTTGCCCGCATCGCGAGCAGTAGCCCCGATTAGGAGCAGTCTCGGCAAGTACGGGATGGCACTCTCCATGACCTCGACTCCACCATGGTCATTCATCGGGAAGATGCAGCCCTTTGCAGCAAAGGATTCCGCGGTTTTTCAGCTCTTGCAGGCGAGGGCGATCCGACGCGGAACACTCGATGGACATGCCACAATCCGAGCTCAGCATCCTGGGGGTAGGCACCAGGTCGCAGGCCAGCCCCAGCCCCAGGAGCAGCTTCTCTGCCTTGATGACGTCGTGGATGCCATCGAAGGTGAGCAGCAGAAAGGCCGGCATGGCTTTCACGATCGAGCGATCTCCGCGAGGGCCTCCGCCGCCCGATCGAGATCCCCGTCGCTCGTCGATGCACCGGCGGCGATGCGAATCGTGCCAGAGGGAAAGGTTCCGATCCTCTTGTGAGCCCACGGGGCGCAGTGAAGTCCGACCCGGACCATGATCCCGTATCGCTCGTCCAGCATGCGGCCGACATCGCTGGGGCTCCTTCCTCGGAGATTGAAAGACGCAAGGGCCAATCGCGCGTCGGTCCCTTCCCTGCCGTAGAGAACCAAATCCGGAATGCGGCGAATCTTCTGCAGAAATCGGCCAAAACGCTCCATCGCTTCCCGGTGTTGCGCCTCAATACCCCGGGCGAGAAGGTAGGAACATGCCGCGCCCAAACCCGCAATACCCGGCGTATTGCTGGTGCCGCTTTCAAAGCGGTCGGGGAGGAAATCAGGTTGGAGGTCGGATTCCGAACGCGAGCCCGTACCACCATAGACTAGTGGAGACAACTCAATCTTGGATGACAACACCAGCCCGCCTGTTCCCTGCGGCCCGAGCAATGCCTTGTGGCCGGTGAATGCCAACAGATCAGCCCCCAGCGCGTCGACGTCGATGGGCGTCGCGCCCGCTGTCTGCGCGGCATCGACGAGCAAGGGCACTGTGCCTAACACGTCCTTGATTTCGGCCAGAGGCTGGACGGTACCGAGAACGTTCGAGGCATGGGCCACCACCACAAGCCGGGTCCGATCTGTCAGACCGGCGCGGATGCTCGAAGGGTCGACCAGCCCCTCACCGTCGGTCTGCACGGCTGTTACGGTCACAGCGCGTTCTGCCGACAAGCGCGCGAGTGGCCGGGCCACCGCATTGTGCTCGACCGACGTGGTCACCACATGGTCCCCTTGTTTCAGCAGTCCAAACAGTGCCAGGTTCACGGCGACCGTGGCATTGGGGGTGAAAATGACTCGGCGGGAATCCGCAACCCCTAACAGGCGGGCCACGCTTTCCCTAGCTTCGAAGACGATACGGGCGGCCGCCGCAGACATCCGATGCCCCGAACGCCCAGGATTGGCTCCGATGTTGCGCAAAAATCCCATCATGGCGTCCATCACCACGTCGGGCTTGGGATGGGAGCTGGCAGCATGATCGAGGTAGATCATTGGGCCATCGCCAGTCCGATCTAGAGGTGGACGACCTTGGCCGCCGAGGTGAGCCGAGAAGCGATCTCGAACATATTGGTAACCTTGCCGGCGCGCACCTGGTCCTTCTTGTGGAAGTAGTCGAGGCAGGTGCCACAGGTCAGAAGCTCGACACCTGCCGCTTCGATCCTTTGCAGATCAACGAGAAGGTCGGAACCCTCGGTGGTCAAATGGATGCCGCTATTGAGGAAAAGCAGTGTATTCGGAAGTGGGGATACTTCTTGGATGGTCTTGATGAAGGATCTCATCAGTATCCTGCCCAATTCTGGATTGCCTTCGCCGATGCAGGAGGAGGTCAGGAGAATCACCAGCCCAGTCGCCTGGGGAGCCGGCGAGCTTTGCTCGCCGCGAACCATCGCGGGAGGGTTGGCGAGGCCGAGCGAAGCGAGCGGGGAAGGGGTGGCGGGTGGGGGGCCGAAGGGCGGAGCGAACCCTCCCACCCTCGACAGTATTGCCGGCCCATCCGGTTCCGCCGCGCGCTGCGAGCTTTCGTCGGGCTTTTCCACGAGAACTTCACAACTGCTGGACCCATTGTGCTCGACGAAGGCTTTCCAACCCAAAGTGGCGGCCATGCGCGCGACGTTCTCGGCCGAGTCGGGGTTGTCCAGCAATACGCGCAGCCGGGTGGTGCCCGGGACCAGCATCACTTTGCGGGCTTCTACTACCGGTAGCGGGCACGGTTTACCCCTTGCGTCCAGTGTCTTGTCACCCATTGGCACCTTCGCTGCAACTGGCGTAGCAGCCGCAACACTGGAAGTCAACCTGGAGAGACACCTTCCGCCTGCTGGTGCTAGGCTAGGGCGGGCATGAAGCGGCTCATCATGTGCACCGCGGGGCACGTCGATCACGGCAAGACGACGTTGGTGCGGACGCTGACCGGAATCGATTGCGACACCCACCCGGAGGAAAAGCGACGCGGCATCACCATTAATCCCGGCTTCGCCTACCTCGACCTTCCCGCCGAGAATGGGCCTGCCGTTCGGCTGGGTATTGTCGACGTTCCAGGCCACCATCGCTTTATCCGCAATATGCTCGCGGGTGCCTGCGGTGTCGACTTCGCACTTCTCGTCGTGGCGGCGGATGACGGGGTCATGCCACAAACCCACGAGCACCTTGCTTTGCTCGGGCTTCTCGGCGTCAAGGACGGCCTCGTCTGTTTGAGCAAGACCGACTTGGCGACGCCCGAGTTGCTCGACCTGGCGTACCAGGATGTGCGGGACGCGCTTGGCGGTTCCTGCCTCGAACACGCGGAGATTGTTCCGGTGAGTGCACAGGAAGGGACCGGCCTGGCGGAAACATGCAGCGCGATTCGCGGCGTTGTCGCTCGCGTTGCGGACCGGTCTTGCGACGGGCCCTTCCGAATGTACATCGACCGCGTCTTCTCTGTCGCGGGATTCGGCACCGTCGTCACGGGTTCCATCCTGAGCGGACGAGTTCGGCAGAACGATTCCTTGTTTATCTTGCCGAGGGGGATCGCAATCAGAGTCCGCCGCATCGAGTGCCATGGCAAACAGGTCGCCGAGGCCAGTGCTGGCGAACGTGCATCGCTCAACGTTCTGGGCTTTGATCCCAGCACTTTCGAACATGGCATGATGCTCGCCGATCGACTCCTTCCGGTTACCCATCGTTTCGATGGGGAGTTGACTGTGGTCGGCCAGCGAACTCGGCTTCGCCTCCACAACCAGGCGCTTCTTTACACCGGTACGCAACAAACCTCCTGTCGGATACACTTGCTCGATTGCAACGAAGCGCAAGTAGGTGGAAAAAGCCTGGCGCAAATCGAACTCGAACGGCCTTGCGTCCTCCTCCCAGGAGACCGCTTCATCTTGCGCAACGCGAGCAAGGATGCAACGGTCGGAGGCGGCGTCTGCGTCGATCCACACCCTCTGCATCACAAGCGAAGAACGGGCAACGTCGTCGAGCAGTTGCGTAGGCGGGTCGCTGGCGGTCTGGCAGCTGCAGTCGTCTCAGAGGCTGAGAAATGGGTTACCCCTGGCAAAGCAAGCGAGATCGCCAACGCCATCGGATGCACCGAAACCAGAATCAGGGAAGTGGTGTTCGGCCTCTCGGGTGGGCAGGAAGTGACGAGCACTCAAGTCGACGGCGAGCTCTATCTTCATGGTTGTACGGCCAACGGCCGACTGCTGGAAGCCGCCCGCCGGTGCGTGGCCCAATACCATCGCGACGATCCCCTGGGAACCCGTGGGATCATGCCGCTGCAAATCGCCGGCAAGCTTGGACTGCCCTCGGCCGCAGCCTGTCCTTTGGCGGAGTCGCTTTTGGTGGGCTTGGTCCGGCGAGGCATCTTGAGGCAGACCGACCGCGGCGGCTACGTGCTCGCCACCTTTGTTGCGAAAGACTCGGGAAGGCTGCGCGAGGCAGTGGGTTTCACGCGACAGCTCTTCGCCGGCGCTGGCATGAGCGTACTTTCGCTTGCGAAGATCGAATACAACGTCAACGCCAGATTCAGACTTGGGGCCAAGGAGGTGAGAGCCGTCCTCAGCCACCTGGTCGAGGAGGGCGAGATCCTTCCCGTGGACGATGGCTACGTGAACAACGAACTCGTCGCGCGTTGCCGGCTGCGGCTCTTGCGGCATCTTGTAGAACATGATGGCGGTATCTCGGTGGCGGAATTTCGCGACCTCGTCGATGGCAACCGACGCATCTGCCTGGACCTGCTTGCCGTCTACGATCGCGAGGGTATGACTCGCCGACAAGGAGACCTGCGCTTCGCTACCGACAGCGGGAGGGCTTTCATTTCCCAGAACAGCCGTTGACGGCAATCTTCACCGCATCGGCCACTCGGTCCACGGCATCTCGATCCAGGCAGCGCACGTCGAGAACGACTCGGCCCTCGCGCAGCACCCCCAAGACCGCCGGTTGGCCATGGAGGAGGGCGAGAAACAGCCTGGTCGACGCCTTCTTTGAAATGCTGGGAAAGCCCGCCGGGCCAACAATCCTTACCGCCCAACCGGGCAAGAGCGAACCGGGCAAAGCTCCGCCACCCACTTGCCCTTGACTGGCCACCACTTCCACAACAACTCCGCGCTGATCCAGGCTGGCTGCAAGCTGCTCCGCCTCGACCCTCAGCTCTGCCGAGCTGCGCCCGAGCATGCGAAATACCGGATTCTCGGCGGGCAGCCTTCTTTCGTCGAGGTATTGGAGGGCCACCGCCTCGAGAGCCGCCAAAGGGAGCCGTCCGGGACGAAGGGCGCGCATGATTGGCGATCTGGCCAGCCTTCCGATGAGATCTTTGCGACCTGCTACGACACCAGCCTGAGCTCCGCCGAAAAGCTTGTCGCCGCTGAATGTGACAAGGTCGGCTCCCGCATGAAGCGCTTCCTCTACGGATGGTTCCTCCCCCATGGCCAGGCCCTGCGGCCGGCGCAGCATGCCTGAGCCGAGATCGTAAACGCACGGGTGCCCCCGTTTGCGCGCGCATGCCGCCAACTCCTTGATCGAGACCTGCTCGGTGAATCCGATGGTCTTGAAGTTGCTTGTGTGAGCCTTGAACAGCATTGCCGTTCTGTCCCCAATCGCATCTTCGTAGTCTGCGATCCGAGTTCGGTTGGTCGATCCGACCTCAACCAAACGTGCTCCGCCTGCCTTCATGATATCGGGCAGCCGAAACGATTCACCGATTTCCACCAGCTCTCCGCGGCTTACGATGACCTCCGAATGGAATGCCAGGGCGCGGGCGACCAGCAGAATTGCGGCCGCGTTGTTGTTTACGACAAGGATATCTTCGGCCTCCGTCAGGGTTCGCAGCAATCGGCCAAGGTGCGACTGACGGCTTCTGCGCTGCCCGGTCGCGAGATCGAGCTCCAGATTGGTGTAGCCCTGGGCCATAGCGGCGACATGCTCGGCGGCCACGCGCGACAAGGGCGCCCGGCCCAGATTGGTATGGACAACGACACCGGTGGCGTTCACCACCGAGCGAAGCGACGGCGTGGAAAGGTCGGCGACCTCGTGCACGACCGAGTCGCAGAATCTCTCGAAATCAATGGGGGTCTCGCCATCCCTTGCCGACTGTTGGCGCCGGCTTTCCAGCATGTCGCGAACCAGGCGGTGAAGAACAGCATGGCCAACTCCAGCCGCAGCCCTCTGAACCCGCGGATGGTCCATGACCTTGCCCACCGCAGGAACCGAGCGAAGGGTTCCACTGACGTCGTCATCACTCGGTGGTCGAACGTCCGTCATCACTCTTGTCCCCTTGGCAGAAAGGGCAGGAATCGAACCTGCCACGGACGGTGTTGTCCGCCCGCTACTGGCTTTGAAGGCCAGATGGGCCACCAGACCCTTCCTTTCTTCATCATTGAGCCCCATCGGCCTGCGGACTGAGCACGAGCAGCCCAACGCTGTAAGTGTTCTGCGGAAATCTCACGGACCAGGCCCCATCCTTGGGAGAAACCGTAGTCTCGTAATAGCAAAGCTCGCCTGCGCGGCGGAGTTCTGCCCACTGCGATTGCGTGGGCTGCGGCGGCCTGCCCATTTGAGCAAAGGTAGTGTAGGCATTCGAATGCGTGTGATCGACGAGATAGTGTCGTACGCGGATTTTGCCAGCAGCAAATGGGATATTTTTGAATTGGACGGACACTAGGCTTGAAGCTAGCGGATCGGCCTGTCCGCCGTCCACGTGGTTGTAGACCAACAGTTGCAGAGCCTTTCCATCAGCGGCAAGCGTAGCGACCGCGTTGACCCCGTCGCCAGTGCGACCCCCGCTCGTGGCTACGCGAGTCTCGCCCATCATGTGCAACAAGCGAAACGCATTGAATGCAGGCTTTGCAACGTCGTAGGAATCCGGATATCGTGGGTCGCCCTTGAGCGTCAGGCCGTAGTTTCCCTCGCGAAAGGCGAGGTTGGTTCCACTGTCGAACTCCTCGTACAGGTCGGATATCGTCCAGTAGGCAAACCCGCTCGGTGGCGCAATGCCGTTGTCGGTGCCGATCAAGTGTATGGTTTTTGCGACGAAGCTTGCGCTGATCTCCGTGTCGCGCGCTAGGGCGCCCGAATAGGAGGCGCCCCATTCTGTTACAAAAACATCGCCGGTGAAGCCGACCTTCTTGACCGTGCCTACCATCTCCTCGTGGAAGATCTGGGTCGAAACCGAAAGCGCGACCGTTGTATCGCTGGTCTGTCCGTAGGTGTGGTACGTGACGAAGTCGAGCTTGCGGTTGTGCTTCCGGCAATAGTCGACCAAATTGGTAATGCCGACCGCCGAGCCTCCGCCGGACTCCGCGGGCCCGCCCACTTCGATGTCTGGGTCGCCGCGAACCAAACCCTGCACCGTGTAGTCGTACAGTTCGTTGTACCCGCCCATGCCGCGGGAATACATCCAGGAGGATTCGTTCCAGATCTCGAAGTACCAATGCTTTCGCACCTCGTCCACGCCGTAGCGTTGTTCCAAGTGCTCCACCAAGGCGGCCATGAAATCCATCCAGCGATTCCAGTCCTTCGGTGGGCTGATGTTCGCAGGCACATGATTGTACCAATGCAAAGTCTTTGCAGGGTTGGAGGCGAGTGGCGGAGGCGTGAAGCCAATTTCCACGAAGGGTCGCATGCCGGCGGCGATGATCGCATCATACACTTTGTCGAGACGCGCCCAGTTGTACACGGGCTTGTCGTTGACCTCGGTGTAGACGCCGATGTCGCCGTCCAGAATTCCGTGAAACCGCACGTATTGGAAACCGGCAAGCTCGTGACCCTTGCGCAGCGCGCCCTGGATATTGCGGCCCCAGGCGGTCTCAAGAACCGTGTTCGCGTGGTCGGCTGCCACCATCTTTTCGTAGAATCGACTCCAGGCAGGGCCCGATTGTTTCGCGTCTACGCTGATTCGATACGCGGGTTCCCCGGCAGCTTTCCAGGGCGGGCTGTCCGAACAACGCACTCCCTCGCGGTTCGATGAACCGTCCGCCGCGACGACTTGCCATGGGTCGGCAGCAGGAGCCGTTGATTGTCCCGACAAAGACGGAGTTCTTGCACTATTGCAAGTGACGTATGCGGCTCCCTTGGGTCCAACACACGTACACAAGATGCCCGATGAATTCATGCATTCCAGGCCCGACACTGTGCAACTCGCGCCAGCGTTACACGGAACGATGCTCGCCGAGTGAGTGTCGGAGTCGCGCATCTGAGCGAGCGTCTCGGTACCGGAACCGTTGGGCGGGCGCAAACAACCGCCCGCCAAGACGGACCAAAACATTGCATGTACCACGCCATTGGTCATGGCGGACGCAGGGTGACCGAGTCCAGCTAGGCCAAGCTCGCTCGAATCAATCGTCAAATGCTGGGATCAGTAGAATCCAAGATTTGAGATGGTGACGTCCACCGTGTGGCTGGCGCCACTATCATTGAACCAGTCAAAGTTTATGTTGAGATTCATGATGCCCGGTCCAGGAGTGGACCCGCATAGCTTCTCGTTCTTGAAGCAGGCCCAAGGTATCCTCAGGGTTTGCGCTCCGGCTTTGAGAGTGGGGTAGTAGCTGGCAGTATTACCATTGGCCAAATACATGCCTATGTACAAATGATTGCCGGTGGGGAGTGTCGTTACATTGATGTCAATCGTTAGGCCAGTTAGCCCTGCTCCGCCGATCATTTGGCATCCGGGACCAGCATCGGGGTACGTTGTCTGCAGATTCAGCCCCCATCCGGCGTTGCCAGACACGGATTCTGGTCCACCACTGCCCAAATACGAGCCCGTGACGTGCATTGAGTTAGTGGCACAGGTCATCGTCAGAGTGCAGTCGTTGAGGCCGGTGTTACTGTTGCACCACGGTTTATAAAAGTATCCGGATGAGGTGCCATCGTTTGCCCATTGACCAATCGTGCAATTGGCATCGAGGGCAAATATCAGCGGATTCGGCGTGCAAGCGTTTCCCGCAACTACGCCCCCGTCCAACAAGGCGCAGTCAGGATATGAGGTCGCAGCAGGGCATGTGACGGTGACGACGCTCGACCCACCTGCGCTGGTCGACCCACCTGCGCTGGTCGATCCACCTCCGCTGGTCGATCCACCCGTTCCCGTGCCCGTACTTCCCCCGGCATTGGTGTTGCCTGTGCCGCCCGTGGTACCGCCAGTCGCGTTGTTGTTACTTGAGCTTACGCAGGCCCCGGTGAAAGTTGCCGCTAGTGCGCCTAGGAGTCCGAGATTGGTAGCTGTACGCAAGAGACTGCTGTGGTGCTGATTCGCTCTAGACATGCGTTCTCTCCGAATATGGTTGGGAATCGGGCACGGCCTCCCTGGAAGTGCATCCACCCCGCCCGCGGCAAGACACCACGAGCCATCGCCGTGTCCCAATGCGGCAAAAATGGTATTACGGCTACCTCGACGTTGTCAATGACTCATCTGGGCCTTTGGGCCTAGATTGGCCACACTGGCAAGGCACCGTCGCTGCGCAGCGCACCCCACGGTCAACACTGAGCAGCCCTCATCTCCCTGTTGGGGGGTCTACTTCTTCACGCGCGGCGGAATGCCGTGTCGCGTGGAAGTTGGGCTAGCCATCCGCACCTCGGTCGTGAAAGAATTCCGCACCCTCAAGGAGGTTCCATGGGTCGAATCGCGAAGTCTCTCATGCTGCTCGCCGCCGGCGCCGGATGCGCCGCCCCGCACTGCCCGAGCCAGCCGGCTTCCGTTCCGGCTCCAGTGAGCGTTGCGCGCATGCCGGAAGGCCTTCTCGTCCGCGCTGGCGACGGCTTCCTCAAGCTCGAGGTCTGTGCCGACGACGTCGTCCGGGTTGCGTACGCCAAGGACCAGGCCTTCTTTGCCCGCAAGAGTCTGGCGGCGCAGCCAAAGCACTGCGAGGGCGCGCAGTTCGATGTGACCGAGGGTGCAGGCACGGCAACCCTCGCCACCTCGAAGCTCCGTGTCCGCATCGACCTCGCCACGGGCCGGGTGGCGTTCCTCGATCCCTCCGGTGCTCCTGTGCTCGAGGAGAAGGAGGGCGGCCGGACGATGACGGCCGCGACCGTGCAGGGCGAAGACACGCAGCACGTGCGGCAAGACTGGCTGCCCCATGCCGACGAGGCGCTCTACGGTCTCGGCGAGAACCACCTCGGCCTCCTTAACCTGAAGGGATACGACCTCGATCTCTGGCAGCACAACGGCACCATCGTGATTCCCTTCCTGGTTTCGAGCCGCGGCTGGGGCATCCTGTGGGACAACACTTCCTTCACGCGATTCGGAGATCTGCGCGAGTTCGTGCCCATCCCGGCCGAGCGCCTCTTCGACGCCAGTGGCAAGCGCGGCGGCCTGACTGGGTCCTACTACCGCGGCGCGGATTTCAAGCACCTGGTTGCCGAGCGTGTTGACCGCAGCATCGACATCGCGCTGTCGAGCAAAGAGAAGAAACCCAACCAGCTCATTCATCCCAGCTTGCCCGAAGGCCCCGCCAGCGTGCGCTGGGCGGGCGAGGTCGAGCCGGATGTGACCGGCGACTACACCTTCCAGACCTTCTCGAACAACGGCATCAAGCTCTGGGTGGACGATCGGCTCGTCATCAGCCATTGGCGGCAAGGCTGGCTGCCCTGGAAAGATGTGGCCAAGGTGAGGCTCGAGGCCAAGCGCCGCTACAAGATCCGGCTCGAGTGGAGCAAGGATCAAGGGATGGAGACGGTGCAGTTGCTGTGGAAAACCCCGCTTGACATGGGATCCTCAGAGGATCCCATCACCCCCCGCGATGGTACGCGGCCAGCAAAGCTGGCCGCTCCCCACGCGACTAGCCCCCAGACGACCTCGCTCTGGTCCGAGGTCGGCGACGGCATCGACTACTATTTTGTCTTCGGTCCCGAACTGGACAAGGTCGTGGCGGGCTATCGACGCATCACCGGGCCGGCGCCGATGATACCGCGTTGGGCGTTGGGGCTCTGGCAAAGCCGGCAGCGCTACGAGACGGCGAAAGCCAGCCTGGATGTCGTGGACGGTTTCCGCTCGCGCGGCATCCCGTTCGACAACATCGTGCAGGACTGGTTCTACTGGAAAGAAGACACCTGGGGCTCGCACGAATTCGACAAGCTCCGCTTTCCCGATCCAGATGGGTGGGTTCGCAAGATCCACGAAAAGCACGCCCGTCTCATGATCTCGGTCTGGGGCAAGTTCTATCCGGGCACGAAGAACTTCGAGGCCATGCGCTCGCAGGGATTCCTGTACGGACTCAACTTGACCGAAGGGCTGCGCGATTGGGTCGGCGACGGCGGCTATCCGTACACATTCTACGACGCGTTCAATCCCGCGGCGGGCAAGCTCTTCTGGTCTCAAATGGAACGGTCTCTGTTTCGCAAGCAGGTGGACGCCTGGTGGCTGGACGCGCCGGAGCCGGACCTGTTGCCGACGCCCACGCTCGATGGGCAGCGAACCCACATGCACCCGACGGCGCTCGGCTCCGGTTCGCGCATGCTCAATGCGTACTCGCTCATGAACAGCAAGACCGTGTACGAGGGGCAGCGGTCGGTGGCGCCGGACCAACGCGTCTTCATCTTGACCCGCTCGGCGTTTGCGGGAAACCAGCACTATGCTGCGGCAGTCTGGTCAGGCGACATCACTTCGACCTGGACGGCGCTACGGCTGCAGATTCCGGCCGGACTTGGGATGTCGGTCTCGGGAATTCCGTATTGGACCATGGACATCGGAGGATTCTCCGTGCCAGCGCGCTTCGCGGCGGAGCACCCCACCGTGCAGGACGCGGAGGAATGGCGTGAGCTGAACGTCCGCTGGTTCGAGTTCGGCACATTCGTCCCGCTCTTGCGCGTGCACGGCGAGGCGCCGAAGCGAGAAATGTGGGAACTCGGCGGCGAATTGCACCCCGCCTACCAGGCCGAGCTGAAATTCGACCGGATACGCTATCGCCTCCTTCCCTATATTTATTCTCTTGCGGGCGCCGTCACGCACGAGGACGGAACCATCATGCGCCCGCTTGTCATGGACTTTCGCGCCGACGCAAAGGCACGGGACCTGACCGATCAGTACCTCTTCGGGCCTGCGTTCCTCGTGAGCCCGGTGACCACGTACAAGGCGCGCAGTCGAGCCGTCTACCTGCCGAGCGCAAGCAGTTGGTACGACTTCTGGACGGGCATAAACGTCGCAGGTGGACAGACCATCGAGGCGCCCGCGCCGTACGACTCCATGCCCATCCACGTGAAGGCCGGCTCGATCATTCCGACTGGTCCCGAGATCATGTACACGGACGAGAAGCCGGCTGACCCGATCGTGCTCTGGATCTACGCAGGAGCCGATGGTCAGTTCACACTGTACGAAGACGACGGCGTCACCTATGCCTACGAGAAAGGTGCCTTTGCGCGCATCCCCATCCGCTGGAACGACGCCGCCCGCACGCTCACTATCGCGAAGCGGGAGGGCTCCTACACGGGCATGCAGAAAGAGCGGACATTTGAGGTGGTGCTGGTATCGAAGGCGAAACCAGTCGGCTTCTCGTTTGCCCCCAAAGTGGACAAGACGATTCGTTACGATGGTGCCCCCGTACAATTGAAGCTGTAGCCGCGTGGGGAGCCGGCCGGCTTTGCCGGCCGCGCACCATCGCGCGAGGCCGAGCGAAGCGAGCGGGGGGGTGCGGGGCATAGGCGTTAAGCGGATCAACGGCGGAATGAAACGGCCATTCGTGATTCGAGGACACAAGCATTCGATGGGTCACCCCTCTCCCTTTCGGGAGAGGGGTTTGGGGGTGAGGGCGAAACTTCCTGTGAGCCGGACGCTGAAGTCACCAAGTTGTTGTGATTGCGCCCGCGGCACGATTCGACGTGCAAATGCAGTACCCTCACCCTAGCCCAGAGGGAGAGGGTGGTCTACCCCAGCTCTTCCGGCGCAATTCCGCCGCTTAACGCTTATGGGGGCGCGGGGTGTGGGGGGCCGCAGGGTGTGGGAACCCTTCCAGGGTTCCCACTTCAGAGACAAGCGGCGGCGAATTTGCTACACCAAGCGGTGCGGAGCAGGTAGGATTTCCCCCTCAAAATGAGGAAGAAGAACCCGATGTCATATGGTACTGCTCATCCAGAAAAGTCGGTGGTAGGCGGGGTGTTCATCCTTGGCGGATTGGTCTTGCTCGGGTGCGCAGTTACCCAGCTGGGCGCCACCGCTGCGGACCTTGTGCGGGCAAACGACCAGGCCGCAGCGGGCGCGACCACGTACGCGGCTGAATGTGCCAAGTGCCACGGCCAGCGTGGCGAAGGACTCGCAAGCGCGCCGGCGCTCATGGGGCCCGGCGCCCTGCCCGTGTACCCGCGCAATAGCGGAGGCTCGGGCGACCCGGGGTTCATCGACGGCCAGCAGCTACAGATCGAGGCGCAAGCGCGACCGGCGGGCGCGGCGTGGCGCGACCCCATCCGGAACGCCCAGGATTTGTACAGCTACACGAGCACGCATATGCCCCAGAGCCATGCGGGTGAGCTCAAGCCTGGCGACTACTGGGCCGTGGTGAACTTCCTACTCGCGGCACAGGGGGCGACCCTGCCAGCGGGCGGCATAGGCCCTGCGAATGCGAGCTCGATCCAGATTCCTAGGCGTTGACGGCGAGTGGCAGCGCAGGCCGGCACGCGCCATCGTGTTCGCGCGATGACGTTGATCGTCGAATGAGATCAGCGGCCGATTTTCTTTCCTACCATCGCGGGTCAGACAGTTGTCCAAAATTCAGCGCGACAGCGAGAATTCATGATCTGTCCGCCGAAGTCTCGTGCTACTTTCTCCGATGCCAAGCCGTGACGCAGAGCGCATTAACATTGCTGCCCTTGAGCCATGACCCCTTTTGTCGTGGTATTCGATCCACGCGCCTGGCCCGAGAAGCCCACCTTCTGATCGAGGCTTGATGGTGCGTCTGCAATACCGTTGCGCGTCCCTAGTGCAGATCGCGCTGCTTCTCGCGGCTGGTACGGCGCGAGCCGAAGAGGCTGCGCCCGCCGCGCCTGTCATGCCCGCCGCGCCGACTGATTCCTTGCCGGGGTCCTCAATCCCGCCCGGTCTGGGATTGGCGCCCGAGGCGCCGCCCGTGCCCCCAACGCCAGGCGGGAGGGCTCCCTCATTCGGCGCCCCCGCTCCGGCCAGTGCCTCGTCGTTTCGTCTTGGGGGCCGATTGTTCGGGTGGCAGGCCGTCGGTATTGGAAGGACACCAGGCACTGCGCCGGAGGGCTACTCAGGAACGGCGCTGCACATGCCGGCGCTTTCGGCGGGCAAGAACCCATTTTGGCCTGGCGCAGGCGTTGCCCTGAATTTGACATACGGCAACTCCCTGGTGACCGCCTTCGCAAGCTACTATGTGAACCTCAAGAGCAAGGAGTACCAGGGCTACGAGAACGCGTTTAGAGGGCCTGGCTTCGGCACGGCCTGGATTCTGATCACGCCCCAGCCCATCGGAAAACTGCGTCTGCAGTTTCGCATGGGCGCGTTCAGCGAGGTCGCCGCCGGACCCGGCCAGTGGGGGTGGGGCATCTACGGGCCCCTGCTCGCGGTGCGCGGCTACGGCGAGGCGACGTACGGGGATTGGGACATGACGCCCGACTTGCATCTTACCTTTATTCACGGGCTGTTCGTTGTTCCCGGCGTGCCCGAGAGCTTCCCCCG
>Ga0182011_10001436_pt1 | contig 20934 bp, 20 predicted proteins | sample 711E1DmetaG_FD_120481 | JGI IMG/M metagenome (GOLD analysis project Ga0182011, IMG submission 120481) | Permafrost microbial communities from Stordalen Mire, Sweden - 711E1D metaG | ecosystem: Environmental > Terrestrial > Soil > Wetlands > Permafrost | place: Sweden: Stordalen | collected... | reverse complement strand
TCATCTGCGAAAGGCTCCCAAATCATACAGTGATATGCTGGACCTGGTCAAGAAAGAGACCCTAAAGCTGCTGAATTTCCTCCTGGCGGATTTCGGGTTCTCGGAGAAGAACATAAGCGTAGTGTTCTCCGGAGGCCGCGGGTATCACATTCATGTCAGAGACCCAAAAGTCCTGGCTCTTGGCAGCGACGAGCGAAGGGAGATCGTCGACTACCTCACAGGCAGAGGGCTGGACGTAGAACGGTTCATCAACGAGTCTTACATCGGTGGAGACAGCAGAGGAGGGGAACGCGCATTCAAGCTCAGAGCTCCTGTGGAGGGAGCGCCCGGCTGGGGAAGCAGAATAAACCGATCTCTAATCTCTTTCGTGGTCCGAACTCGCGATCTCGATGAGAATGATGCTGTAAAAGTACTGTCACTGACCAAGGGCATCGGACCAAAAAAGGCTGCGGCCTTTTACAAAGGCCTTGTGGAGCGCGACGCCCTGGACAAAGTTCGCCAGGGAAACCTGGATCTATTTCGAGGCAGCTCTCAGATATGGAAGAAGCTTCTTGCGGAGTTCCTGGAAGGAGAGAGCGTAAAGGTGGGATGGAGCCTCGATGATGAGAGAGGCGAAACCGACGAGCCGGTCACTGCAGACATCCGCAGGCTGATTCGGTGCCCCACAAGCCTTCACGGCGGCTCAGGGTTTAGAGTAACGCCTTTGACCATCCAAAGCCTGGAGGAGTTCGAGCCTCTGTGGGATGCGGTGGTCTTTGGAGATGAGCCAGTTGCAATCGATGTTGTGAAGCCCTTCAAGACTGAGATTCAGGGCGAAAGCTACGATTTGGAGGAAGGGCACTCTGAGCTTCCCGCATGCGCGGCAATCTTCCTAATGGCCAGAGGAGCGGCTGAGCTGGGCAAAGCTTTAGAGGGATGAGAATCATTGATATGCGTCTAATTTGGGTCTCTAATCGCCAGCCTATGCTTAAGGGCAGGCGCAACGGACACCGGGATGGAAAAAGTGGATCTGTCCAACACCCTACGTGATGAGAGGAAGACCGCCGAATTCCAGAAGCTCGACAAGAACTTTTATGAACAGGTGGGTCTGTATCTGGCTGGCCTTGAGCAGGAGCTGTTCAAGATCACGGACCCTTACTCAGTTGAGGCCCAGATCATCCAGGATACCCTGAAGGGAGAACGGAACAGCGTTAACAAGCTGATCGACCAGCGGATGAGGAAGATGGTCCGCCGGGTGGTGAAGAACGCTCGCTCCGCTTCTCGGGAAGACGTGCTCCTTGATTTGACCAGCGAGGAGGAGCAGATCTATACCCAGATGCTCTCAGCGGTCGTGACAGGCAGGGAGACAATTCAGGCTCATATAGCTCATACCGAAAGGCCTTTAACAGGTAAGAAAGATATACCCCAGGGTTACGAGATTGTGCGGTTACTGGACAGTGTTCCAATGTTTGTAGGCGTGGATGGGAAGAACTACCTTCTCACCAAGGACGATGTAGTCATGCTTCCAGGCGTTCACGCCAAGAACCTGCGCACCAAGAATCTAGCCGTCGAAGTGAAGATTGAGCAATAAAGTATAGTAAAGAACAGTGAAGTGATAAAAGTGAAGATGCCAAAACAGTCTAAAGCTCATTGCCCTTTCTGCAATAAGCATACCTTGCAGACCGTGGAAAGGGTTAGGAAAGGCCGGGCCTCCTCTCTGACCCACATAGCTAGGCAGAAGTTGAGAGCCAACGGAATAGGAAACCAGGGCAAGTTCTCCAAGGTTCCCGGCGGAGACAAGCCCACCAAGAGATTGAACCTACGCTACCGCTGCACAGTATGCAAGAAGGCCCACAACCGCGCCGGATTCCGAGCGGGCAAGTTCGATCTGGTGGAGGGATAAACCTGCCGGCCAAGTTCATCAAAGTGAAGTGCAACGACTGCGAGAACGTGCAAATTATCTTCGGCAACGCCTCTACAGTGGTCAAGTGCCTGGTCTGCGGAAGAACTCTGGCCGAGCCCAGAGGCGGACGGGCGGAAATCAAGACCACGATAGTAGAAGCGCTAGAGTGATCCCTGATGGAACGCGAGGGTTGGCCTGAGCCTGGGGACTTGCTGGTCTGCACGGTCACCCAGGTAGTGGACTTTGGGGCGTTCGTCACCCTGGACGAGTATCCAGGCAAACAGGGCCTGATCCACATATCCGAGGTGGCGAGTGGATGGATAAAGTACATTCGAGACCACGTCCGCGAGGGCCAGAAGATCGTCTGCAAGGTCCTGAACGTGGATCGGTCGCGGCACCACATTGACCTCTCCCTGAAGGACGTGAACGAGCACCAAAGAAGAGAGAAGATCCAGGAGTGGAAGGCGGACCAGAAGTCCTGGAAGTGGCTTCAGATGTCGTATGACGGTCGTCCCGATGACCTGAAGAGGGTTACCGACTCTCTGATCAAGGCTTTCAACGGCCTTTACCTTGCCTTTGAGGAGACCTCTCTCTCCGGGGTGGAGGCCCTCGCCGATGCCGACCTTACTGAGGATGACGTTAAGATAATCGAAAAGCTGGCCAAGGATAACGTCAAGATACCCTCGGTGGAGATCAGCGGGTTTGTAGATCTTACATCCCCAGCACCGGACGGAGTAGAGATCATAAAAAAGGCGCTGAAGCAGGCCAAACGAGTGAAGGACAAGAACGTTGCCCTGGATATCACCTATGTTGGCGCGCCCAGGTATCGTATACACGTAAAAGCTCCTGATTACAAGCTGGCTGAGTCTGTTCTCAAGAAGGCAGCTCAGTCCGCGGTTAAGCACATCGAGCAGCACGGCGGAGAGGGCACCTTCCACAGAGAAGCATGAGATCGAAGATACTGAAATGCTCCGTCTGTGGCCGGTATACTCTTGAGGCCATATGCCCTGTGTGTGGGGAGCCAACCTTAATCACTAAACCTGCCAGGTTCTCCCCGGAAGACCCGTATGGCAAATACAGGAGAGCCTTAAACCGGGAGGCTATATGAAAGAGACTTTGGTTCGAAGAGTAAAGGAAGCAACCCTGAAGGACCCTATTCTGATTGAAGGCCTTCCCGGCGTAGGCCATGTAGGAAAGCTCGTGGCAGAACACCTGGTAGAGGAGCTGAAAGCTGAGAAGATCATCGAGATCTATTCTCCCCATTTCCCACCTCAGGTCATGGTGCAGGAGGACGGAACCATCAAGCAGGTCAGGAATGAGGTATATGCCTTCAGCGGGCATGATGGTCAACCGGATCTACTGCTGGTAGTGGGAGATTATCAGAGCGCCACCAACGAGGGCCACTACGAGTTAACCGGAATATTCTTGGACATAGCCCAGGAGTTCGGAGTCAAGAGGATATACGCCCTAGGCGGTTATGGCACGGGCCAATTTGTTGACAAGCCCACGGTCCTCGGGGCTGCAAACAATGCTGCTTTAGTAGAGGAGATGAAGCAGTACGACGTAGTCTTTCACGAGAACGAGCCGGGCGGCGGCATAATAGGTGTCTCTGGTCTTCTGTTGGGCCTGGGAGAGTTGCGCGGAATAGACGCAGTCTGTCTAATGGGAGTAACCAGCGGATACCTTGTGGACCCCAAGTCCGCTCAGGAAGTGCTGAGAGTTCTGTGCAAGGCCCTCAACATAGAGGTGGATATGCAAGCCCTACAGGAACGAGCGAAGGAGATGGAGAAGATCGTGGGCAAGCTACAGGAGATGGAGAAGGCTCAGATGCCTTACGAGTGCGGAGGCGACGAGGATCTCAGATATATCGGATAGCCTGATTGAACACGCCCACAGGCTATTGGCCTTGGCGGAGAGGGCGGGGGCAAAAGAAGCGGAGGTCTTCGGGACGGCCGGAAGGGCCGTGGACGTGGACTTGCGCAAGGACCAGATTGAGCTGGTCAGTGAAAGCTTCCATCAGGGTCTGGGACTAAGGGCCGTTGTCCGTGGAGCTGTTGGATTCTCCAGCACCAGCGACATGACCAAGCTGGAGTCTGTGGCCGAGGCTGCAGTCAGGTCAGCCAGGGCCCGAGGCAGCGATGAATCCTGGCGATCCCTTCCCCTGCCTGAGACGGTTCAGACTCCACGCAACATCTTCGATGTAACTATCGATCGTATCGTCCCAGAGGATTGCTTAGACCTTGCCCGCCAGATGCTGAGTGGCTGCCAAGAGGTCAAGAGCGCCGAACCTGCATCCGGAGGAGTGGCTTGCGTCTCTGGCATGGAATTCGTGGTTAACTCGTGGGGAATCGAGCTCTCCGAGAAAGGCACATCCATGCATGCCTCAATGGAAGCCATCGCAAAAGGCAACGATGTCGCGACGGGCACTGAGTTTCACAACTCCCGACTCTTGGATGCAGATCTCTATGGTGTGGGCAAGGCCGCTGCAAAGATGGCGATTAGCTCTATCAACGGATCGAAAGCCGAAGGCGGCATTTACGATGTCATCCTTAAGCCTGTTGCCTTCGTGGAGCTTCTGGAGTATGCCTTTGTGCCTTCGATTTTTGCCGACAACGTTCAGAAAGGACGTTCACACCTGGCCAGTCGTTTGGGAGATGAGATCGGGTCAGATCACCTCTGCATAATCGATGATGGGCTGCTTTCCGGGGGGATGGGCACAACGGCTTTCGATGGGGAGGGCGTAGCGTCCAAGAGTAACGCCGTAATCGAAAATGGCGTGCTAAAGAGATTCCTTTACGACAGCTACACCGCGGGAAAGGATGGGCTAAAGTCCACGGGCAATGCGGTTCGCTCGGGCTACTCGGACGTGCCCCGATTGGGATTGAGAAACCTAATCGTTGGCTCTGAACATGCCTTCGACCTTCAGGATGAGACCAAGGGCATGCTGGTAAACGGTTTCATCGGTGCTCACACAGCCAACCCCATCTCAGGCGACTTCTCTGTGGAGGCCAGAAATTCGTTCTTTGTCGCTCCGAACGAGGCACCGAGGCCTATAAGCTCCATGATGCTGGCTGGGAACATCTTCGAGCTTCTGAATGATATGGATGTGGGCACCGATGTGCGCGCAGTGGATGCCGTGGTGACTCCCAGCGTCAGGGCGAGGATGAAAGTTGTAGGCAGCTAAGGTGGTTTTTATGATCATCGGAGGACCGTCATCCCAGCTTCTGGCCGGGAAGATAGCAACGATTCTCGGCCAAGAGCTCGCCCTGTGCGAGTACAAGACCTTTCCGGACGGAGAAGCATACTCACAAGTAGCGAGCGAGCTAGAGGATGAGGTTACCATAATCCAGTCCACGCCAAAGGACAGCGATATAATCTACCTCATGCAGCTCCTGGACGCCTGCCGGGAAAAGAAGATAACTCTTGTCATTCCCTATTTCGGTTACGCCCGCCAGGACAAAATCTTCAAGCCAGGCGAGCCCATGACTGCCAGGGCCATTGCCTCTGCCCTCAATCCTCTCTTAGGCGAAGAGGGCAACGTCTACACCGTTAACATACACGCTCGATCGGTCCTATCCCATTTCCGCTGCCCAGCAGAGAACCTCGATGCAACACCCCTTTTGGCTGAGAAGGTACGAACCCTCGCGCTCCACGATCCGGTCGTGATATCACCCGATAAAGGAGCGATGGAAATGGCAAAGAATGCAGCTATGCACCTGGGGGCCAAGTGCGATTACCTGGAGAAGACCAGGTTGAGCGGAACAGAGGTCTCCATGACTCCCAAGGAGATCGATGTCGTTGGAAGGGACGTAGTCATCTTCGACGACATGATTGCCACAGGCGGAACTATGGCTACGGCAATAACACTTCTCCGAAAGCAGGGCGCAAAGAGGGTATTCCTCGCCGCGGTCCATCCCGTGTTAACGGGAAATGCGATTCTGAAGCTCTACCGTTCAGGAGTCGAAGCGGTCATCGCTGCAGACACGCTGGATAGATCGGTGAGCACTGTGTCTGTGGCTCCGCTGATCGCTGAGGCGATAAGAGGTATTAGATAAACGTCTCGCCTATAGAATTAGTTTATCAAATTCGCGTTGTCGTTCCGGTATAATTCCATTATTTTTCCAACGCCGCCCTCAGCTCCCGGAGGCCAAAGGTGTTCAGCACATCCTTCTTCTCCAGCCATGCCCTTCTGGCGACCCTGATGCCGTACCTCATAACCTTCAGCTGGCCCGCTTGATGTGCATCGGTGTTAATGGCCAGTCTGACTCCCATATCCTTGGCAGTCCTTGACCAGACATCGTTCAAATCCAGCCTTGTGGGATAAGCATTGATTTCCATGGCGGTCCCTGCCCTGGCGGCAGCCGCCAAAACTGAATGCATGTCCACCTCGTAGGGGTCACGCTGGCCGATTATCCTGCCCGTGGGGTGGGCGATTATGTCCACGTTCTTGTTCTCGATGGCCGTGATTAGCCTGCCGGTGATGGTTCTCTCTTTCTGCTGTTGGGCCATGTGAACCGATGCGACGACAACATCGCACTTGGCCAAGAGATCATCTGAATAATCCAGCTCACCGTCAGCCCTTATGTCCACCTCGGCGCCTACCAGAACTGTGAATCCTTTGAGCTCATCGTTCAGCGCCGAGATGGCCTCGATCTTTTTATCAAGCTGCTCGGGAGTTAGGCCCCCGGCAATGCCGATAGCAGGAGAATGATCGCTCAGAGCGATATACTCGTATCCCAGCTTTCGGGCAGCTCTGGCCATCTCCTCTATGGAGTCCCTGCCGTCAGACCAGGAGCTGTGGACGTGCAGATCGCCTTTGATATCGGACAGTTCGATCAGATTGGGGAGCCTTCCTTCCATGGCCGCCTCTATCTCCCCTGTGTCCTCCCGCATCTCTGGCGGTATGTACTGCATTCGAAGGGTTTTGTAGATGTCCTCTTCCCGGTCGAAGAAAAGGTCAACTCCGTCTCTAATCCTCTTGAGGGAGTACTCGCTGAGGGAATAACCTTGACCTAGGGCAATCTGCCTGAGCTTGACGTTGTGATCCTTTGAGCCTGTGAAGTACTGGAGAACTGTCCCGTAGGACCTGTGCTCCACTATCCTCAGGTCGACCTGAATGGTCTCCTTCACTATTATACTGGCTTTAGTTGGACCTTTGCCCAGCACTTCCTCGACCATGGGCATGCGAACGAATGCTGAAATGACATCACCAGGTCGAGTGGAGGTGGCCAGGATGTCGATATCTCCGACCGTCTCTTTGCCCCGTCGGTAGCTTCCAGCGGGAGTGATGTGCTCCAGTCCCTCAATACCCTGGAGATAGCCGACGATCTCCTCCACGACCGGCTCGGCAACGTCCAGAGAAATCCTGGTGCTACGCTTTTTGTACCTCTCGATGGACTTGACGATGTTCTTTTCGCTCGTTGGGCCCATTCTGGGAAGTCGCCTGATGCGATGCTCTCGGGCAGCCTTCTCCAGATCTTCCATGTTGTTTACGTTCAGCTTCTCGTGAAGCAGGGAGATCGTCTTGGGGCCCAATCCGGAGACATTGAGTAGCTCAGCCAGGCCTTGGGGGGTCTGGGCAACCAGATCTTCGTAGACCTGGAGCTTTCCCGTTCTAAGGTATTCCTCGACCTTCTGAGCAATGGCCTTCCCTACGCCAGGAACTGATTCGAGGCGCTTCTCTTTGCAGACTTGCTCAATGTCCTCCTTCAGGGACTCTATGGCTCTGGCAGCCTTTCCATAGGCTATAATCTTGAAGCGGTTCTCGCCCTTGAGCTCCAGAAGCTCTCCCATATCGTAAAGGACCTTGGCAATCTCCTTGTTCTTCACGAGAAAGTGGTGGATTCGATAGAGTATAATGATTTCGTGAGTCGAGCATTCAATTGCATTGGGAAGATGTCAATCTCTTGATCAAATCAGAAGTTTTATTGATCCAATTGTAGTGTTAAATGATCCTGATGAGAAATGTAGAACCTATAGGGCTGTACGTTAGGTTCACCTATTTCGAAGAACTAGATGTCCGTAACATTCAAAAAACAGCGAAGATTCCTAGCTTGCTATTTTTTGAGCCTGTTTCGTTGATGACCGAAGGTAACATCGACCGGCGCAGTTATTTTGGCCTAAGTCGAATAACGGATCAAAAAAAAATATCAGGACTAATCAACCATTTATGTTGCATTAGAGCATTATTAAGTTTCGAAATACCCCTTATTAGTGCCTATAACTTCCTTTTTGGTGCTTGTTTTTGCATTCGTAAATAAGCAAAAGGAATAAATGGTATAACCTCATCCTCGGGAGAAAAGAGGCACATTAAATGCCTTTATTGAATGGAGGTTCATGATGAAAACAATTCTCACAATCACCGTGGTTTTAGTGCTCTTTGCCGGAGTAATAACAGCGGCAGCTGCTGATGGCGTATTGGACCTCAGCACCCTGACCAAAAAGCCTGTTTCAACGATTGTCCTTCCACAGTCAACATCGACCATAAACTATGCAGCCGCCAACTATCTGGGATCGAAGACCACCAAGGAAGTTCTAGACCTAAGCACCATGGGAAAGAAGTTAACCTCAACAGTAGCAGCCACGCTCATAAAGGGCCCAACCCCAGTAATCATTACCCCTAGCTTCACCATAAGGAGCAATAACGTAACTTCTGTGGCGAACGATATCATCACCCAGCCTCAGGCTGTTACAAAAAACACGACCATATACACTCCGCCAATAGCGATTGGCTTGCCATAAAAGGATTAATGGCCATAAACAGGACAATTAACCTAAAAGAAGAGCTGGATAAGGAAATACTATCTTGGAGTTGGATATGAAGGTGGAGTTGACAGTAGACGGCAAGGCCATTCCTTTAAATGACTTTACACAAGCAATAATAGGAAACGTAGCTACCGCCATAGCTGATTCCCTACGCGGAGTGGCGGCTGGCGAGAAGGATATAGTCATCAAAGTGAAGAGAGAATGAACTCTATTCCTTCTTGCTTTTCCGGAAAGCCGAAGTCAGGTCTATGAGATAAGTTCCTTCCTTGACAGCCATTATCAGTTCCTCTCTTTCGAAGAGAGAGGGGAGGTTGAGTTCATAGGTTCCTGGCGCGGTTATCCTTATGCTCTCCACCTTGCCTTCATCTTTGGCTTTGGGGTTCGCTTGATCTAGCAGGGATAACGGCTTTATCTCTTCTTTTTGGACCCGTTCATCGGGATTGGCTTGTTGTGCGATTGCTCGTCTTTTGGCTTCTCCTATTTTGCCATCGTTCACGATCAGCTCTGCTCTGGGAGGCATCCTTACTCCCATGGCTCTGGTTATTGTAGTCTCCTGAGCCAATACATCCGCGTCTTCTGAGTCCTTCCTGGTGAATAGAAACTTCTTCCATCCACAGACAGGGCAGCCTTTGAGGATGTCCTCTCCTTTGTGAAAGACGTTGTTGCACCTGGTACATATGTGCGGCATCTAATCCCCGACTGAGACCTTTGTGCTGATCTGGTACTGATCCTTCTCGATGGTCCGAAGCTGATTGGCAGGGCCTATGACCGTCATCCTTCCTTTAAGGCTCCTCCCGAAGATCTTGTCCAAGAACGAGCCTTCCTTCTTGGATGGATAGCTCTCAATCTCTATACCGGAGAACTCATCCACCCTTATCTCCGTCATAGTCATCTCTATCAGGCGCACTTCTTCATCCGGTGTAAGACCGCTCTCTAAAACTACTATTTTGCCTGTCTTAACTTTGTCAAGGATGAGCCTGATCTTCTCCATCGAGGTCATCTTAGCGAGTTTCTCTCCGGAGATGAGGTCCATCTGAACTTCCCGCATCATATCACCCGAAATGGTTGGCTATGGCCTGGTAGAGTTCATCTATGTTCGTTCCTTCCAGAGCGGATACGGGCACCATAGAATGTTGAGGGAAAGCTGCTTTGATCCGCGCTGGGGATGCCTCGGGTAGGTCCATTTTGTTGGCCACGATGAGCAGGGGGAGCTTCCTGGCCTCCATGTTACCTATAACTGTTACGTTGACCTGGGTGTACGGATCCTCTGTGGAGTCCATTATCAGCAGCACTCCATCCAGGTCGTCCAACCATTTAATCGCCTCGATAACCCCCTCAGTTGCCTCTTTGGCCCTCTTCTTAGCCTCAGCTTCATCTAGCCCGAAGGCCATGAACTCCTTGAAGTCGATTTTGGTAGCCATTCCTGGAGTATCGACTATGTCCAGCTCTATGCTTGAGCCGTTGGCGTTGATCTGGACGCCCTCCTTTCTGACCGCTCTTCTAGTCTCGTGAGGAATAGGGGACACCGTACCAACTACCCCGCCGCTCCAGTCTTTGACTATTCTGTTTGCCAGGGTTGTCTTCCCCGAGTTTGGAGGTCCGTACAGACCTATCTTCGCCCTCTTCTTCCCGAAGATCCTGTTTATCCAGGCCCCCAGGCTTCCTCGAAAGCCGCTGAAAAAACCCATTTACATCCTCGGTGTTGCTTAGGACCATATCAATACTAATAATTTTCCATACTTTTATTGAAACCTCGGAGCAGAGTATTTGAAGTCATCTGCTGATGATGTATATTAACTGTATGAGTTTAAACAATTTGTTGCATCCAAGGCGGATCTTTCGGAATAAAAGGAAATAAGGCAGGGAAGCTTGCCGAAAAGGCTAGCTTGAAATCTACTGAGGGGAGCCTAATGTCTCCTGCGCGGGACAGGAACAGACAAACCCTTTGAACTCTCCCGAGTCTCTGACTGCCTTCCATATCTCCCCAAGTGAGCTTTCCATGACGCTGCCGTAGCCTCCACGCAAATATGGACAGGCTCGGACATTGCCATCCACGCCCACGTGCAGCCAGCGACGCCCTGCCATACACCCCAGCATCTGACCCTCGAAATAGGTGCTGGCGAAGATCCTCGGTCCGCCTGGTGTAGAGTTAATCTTTCTGTAGAGGGTTAGGATCTTCTCTCGTTCTATCTGGGTCAGCTTCTCCTCCGGGCTTTGAGGCAAGCCCTCCCAGATGGAGAGCTCCTGAACTCCCATGTCGGTTGCTAACTTGTACAGCTCGGGTATTCTGTCCACCTGGCCCGATTTTATGTGCGTGGTCATAGTAACCATGAGCCCTGCTTTCAGGGCTACTTCGATGGCTTCGATTGCCTTGGAGTGGGCCCCTGGCAGGCCGCGCAATTGGTCGTGGTACTCTGAATCCGCACTGTAGACCCCTATGAGTAGGTTGTAGAGGCCTGCATCCCTTAGCTGCTCAGCCTTCAGCATTGTCAGCTCCAGACCAGGAGTGAAGAGGTTGACGACGGCTTTTTCCGGATCGACATGCCTGATCAACTCGAAGATGTCATCCCGCAACAACGGATCGCCCTCGGTGAAAGTTATTATGCAGGCCCCCATCTCAAGAGCCTGATCTATTACGCGAAAGATTTCCTCTTTGGACAGCTCCCCTTCGCCATCTTTTTTTACGAGGCAGTGGTCGCAATTGCAGCCGCAGCTACGCGTCACTTCAATGGATACTGTTTGGGGTACCGGTCGACCCATAGCCATCTTTGCCTCGTTCAAAAGGAGTCTCTTGAACGGGCCGCTTGGAATAGGGGGCAACCAGGTCGTTGCAACAATATCTTTCTCCCGGATTAGGGCCGGCTTCTCCTCATTCAGCCTTTGGTTTATACTCTTCAAGATCGGCTGGACCATCAGTGCCAGAGCGCCTCGGGCCTCCAGTGCCCGCCGCTCCAAATTGAAATCCACTGTCAAGGCGGCCGTCTTAAGTAGCTGGGTCATTAAACCCCCATTTTTCGGGGCGGTTATAGAGTTATCGGCCAGAACCGCAAGAACAGATAACATTAAGACAAGATGGTCCTTCTACGAAGGCGGTGATAGAGTGACTGAAGTCGTGCTGGCCTATTCGGGAGGCCTGGATACCTCTGTATGCATACCGCTCTTGAAGGAGCGCTACGGCTTTGACAGAGTCGTAACCGTCCTGGTCGACGTTGGCCAACCCATTGAGGATATAGAGCGGGGGAATAAGCGTGCCAAGCAGCTTGCAGATGAACATTACGTCATTGATGCCAAGAAAGAATTCGTGGAAAAGTACTTGTTCCCGCTCATAAAGGCCAACGGCTCTTACGAGGGGTACGTTCTGGGAACGGCCATAGCTAGGCCTCTGATCGCCAAGAAGGCAGTGGAGATCGCCGAACAAAAGGACATAAAGAACCTTGCTCACGGCTGCACAGGTCGGGGTAACGACCAGCTAAGGTTCGAGGCGGTCTTTAGGTGTACCCCATGCCGGGTGATCGCTCCCATGAGGGAGTTAGATCTTGCAAGGGAGTGGGAGATCGAGTACGCGAGAGAGCACGGGATCGACGTTCCTGTCTCCAAAGAGAGGCCTTGGTCTATCGATGAAAACCTGTGGTCCAGGTCCATAGAGGGCGGAAAGCTGGAGGACCCCTATTTTGAGCCCCCTGAGGAGATCTACTCCTGGACCAAGAGGCCGGATGCGAGCAAGCCACCTGTGGTTATAGAGATAGGATTCGAGCAGGGCGTTCCAGTAACCCTCGACGGTGCGCAGATGGATGGCGTCGAGCTGACCCGCGAGTTGAACAGGGTTGCGGGCGAACAGGGCGTAGGCAGGACAGACATGGTGGAGGACAGGGTCCTAGGGCTCAAAGCAAGGGAGAACTATGAGCACCCTGCGGCAACAGTACTTCTGACAGCCCACAAGGATCTGGAGCATCTTGTCCTATCCCGAGCTGAGCTGCGGTTCAAGGCAGCCGTGGACGATGCCTGGTCAGAGATGGCCTACATGGGCCTAGTGGACGACCCGCTGTACTCCGACTTGAACGCCTTCATCGACCAGAGCCAGCAGAGGATGAACGGCTCAGTCAGGATGAAGCTATTCTGCGGCAGCGCCATTCCCGTTGGCAGACGGTCTCCGGACGCACTGTACTCCCAGGAGATGGTCTCCTTTGACTCACAAACGCTGAGCCAGCGCGATGCAGAGGGCTTTGCCAAGTACCACGGGTTCCAGGCCCGGCTCCTAAAACGAAAATGCAGTTGAAAGGGCAGGATTTATTTGACATCACGCCCTTAATAATTTAATATGGCCAGGCTCGTAATATCCGAGGACGCCAGGTCGGAAGACCTGGCTCCACTAGCTCTGGCGGTCAACGAGATCGTCAGGCTGCCCATTACACTTCGAAGTGCGGATTATCCAGGAGTTAGAGTAGAGAAGGGCAAAGTACTTGACGCCAGCTACAGCGGCCCGATTTTGGAGGAGGTGCTGCAGACCGGAAGGTCGGTGCATACCATTCCGGAAAGAGGAGCCTACAAGGGAGTTCCAGTTTCAGTCGCTCCAATTGTCGTAGAAGGTAAGACCGTTGCAGCCATTGGAGTGGTGGATGTCGTGGGGACTATCGACCTACCAGAGGTCTTTGGCGCTTATGCGAACATAGTTCGACAGGTCTCAGAGAATAAATGAAGATCAGGAGAGCCGAGCCAAAGGATCTTTCCTCCATCGTGGAGATCGAAGGGCTTTGCTTTCCGAAGGAAACTGCTTTCCCTGCAGGGATGTTCGTCTACTTGATCACGTACTCTGTTTCCTTGGTCGCCTGTGAGCCTGAGGACAGAGTCCTAGGATTCATAATTGGATACACCTCAGGTCGTGGCGGGGCAGTCTACACTCTGGACGTTCATCCGGCCCACAGGAAGAAGGGTGTTGGCAGCAAGCTCGTCCGCGCCATGGAGGAGGAGCTGCAGGCCCAGGGAGCCAGAGCCATCCGGCTGGAGGCCGCTCTAGAGAATCCCGAGGCGAGGGAGCTTTACCGTAAGGCGGGCTACCGCGAGCGGGAGCTGGTCAGGAACTACTACGGTAGGGGGAAGGATGCAGTGAGGATGTGGAAAGCGCTGGACGCGAATGGGACTGATATAAATTAACCGCAAGGTTTATCTAACTTTAGGTTACTATCTTGGAGTTTATTAAGTGATGATCTTGGACCCTGTCGAGCTTCTGGATATATTGGGAAACGAGAACCGGAGACGAATTCTTCAGCTACTCTCTTTCCGGCCCTTCTACTTCAACGAGATGGCAAAACGCCTGGATGTTGGGCCGAAAGCGGTTATAGACCACCTGGAGATGCTGGAGCGAGCTGGCCTGATCGAATGCTACCACGACCAGAGCCGAAGGAAGTACTTCAGGATTGCCAGGAAGACTGTGGTGGAGATTGCCGTATCCCCCCACTCCTACGGCGTCAGGGCCTACCGATCGGAGAGTACATCTGGCATGGACTCCTCGGAGCCCAAAGATCTTCGGGTGCTGCAGGAAGAGCTGGGCCGGATTGAGGACCAACGCTGCAACCTGAGAAAGCAGCTCGAGGAGATCGAGGCCAGGGATATGGAGATAAAGCGCCATGCTGCCGCTGAAATCCAGATCTACGCCCATGACAATCTGGAAGCGGAGATATTGGTTGCCCTCCTATCTGGAGGATCAAGCACTGAATATTTGGCCGAAAGGTTGGAGGTCCCTGCGGTCTTGGTGGAGGAGAGCCTGAAAGGAATGTTGTCTCGTGGCGCTGTTAAGCTCACCGGTGGGGTATGGAGCATTTGACAACAACTCGAGGTAAGTCTCCGGTGGATGCGATTGAGCCTGTCCGGCTTAAGGTGGCAGAAGCCTATCATAGAGATGCGGGAAAGGGAATAGCCAGGCTAGGCCTAGATGCATTGAACCGTCTAGGGGCAGAAAACGGCGACGTTTTGGAGATAACAGGCAAAGAGAGAATATGCACCGTTGCCTGGCCTGGAAATCCTGAGGACTCGCCTGACATAATAAGAATAGATGGAAACACCAGGGCCAACCTGGGAGTAGGAATAGATGCCTGGGTACAGGTGACCAAGATTGAGGCCAGGCCCGCCAGGAAGATAGTCCTGGCCCCCACCCGCCAGATAAGGCTCATTGGCGGCCCTCAGTACCTGCTCCGTATGCTGGAAGGCCGGCCAGTGGTCAAGGGCGAACAGATCCGGGTGGAGATGATAAACAACTCCCTGTCCCTGGTGGTGGTAAGCACCGTGCCCTCTGGTCCGGTTATAATAACCAACGACACCATCATAAGCATAACAAGGAAGACTCTGGATGAGCTGTCACTGCATGTGCGGGAGATCTCCTATGAGGACATCGGCGGTCTCTCTCGAGAGATTCGGGATATCAGAGAGATGATCGAGGTGCCCTTGCGGCACCCGGAGCTTTTCGCAAAGCTAGGCATAAATCCGCCGAGGGGAGTCCTGCTTCACGGCCCTCCCGGCACTGGCAAGACATTGATCGCCAGGGCGGTGGCCAGCGAGACCGATGCCAACTTCATCTCCATATCCGGCCCAGAGGTAGTATCCAAGTTCTATGGCGAGTCAGAGGAGCGGCTTCGCCAGATCTTTGAGGAGGCCCAGAAGGCTGCACCGTCCATAGTTTTCATCGACGAGATCGACTCCATAGCACCCAAGCGCGAGGAGGTCTCAGGCGACATGGAAAGAAGGGTTGTAGCTCAGCTTCTGGCCCTGATGGACGGTCTGTCATCAAGGGGAGAGCTGATCGTCATTGCCGCTACCAACAGGCCCAATGCGCTGGACCCGGCAATAAGAAGAGGCGGGCGTTTCGACCGAGAGATCGAGATAGGAATACCCGACAAGAACGGACGGCTAGAGATTCTATACGTCCACACCAGAGGGATGCCCCTGGACGACAACCTGGACCTCAAAGAGATCGCCGAGATCACCCACGGCTTCGTTGGGGCCGACCTCTCATCCCTGTGCAAAGAGGCGGCAATGCGAACGCTGAAGAGGGCGCTGCCCGACCTGGACGTCAAGGAGGATATACCTGCGGAGGTCTTGGAGAACCTGCGAGTTACAAAGGACGACTTCTACGCGGCACTGAAGAAGATTGAGCCCAGCGCTCTGCGAGAGGTCTTTGTAGAGATCAGCGAGGTGCACTGGCGAGACGTGGGCGGCCTCGATGACGCCCAGCAGGCCCTTACCGAATCTGTGGAGTGGCCCATCAAGTACCCAGAGGCGTTCGAGTCCACAGGGATAAGACCACCCAGAGGGATTCTTCTGTATGGGCCACCTGGAACTGGCAAGACTCTGCTTGTTCGGGCCCTGGCAACGGAGAGCGAGATGAACTTCATAAGCATAAAGGGGCCAGAGCTTCTGTCCAAGTGGGTTGGCGAGTCGGAGCGAGCGGTCCGGGAGATCTTCAGGAAGGCCAAGCAGGCCTCACCATCCCTGATATTCTTCGACGAGCTGGACTCTGTAGTTCCTGCTCGCGGCAGCGGCACAGAGACGCACGTGACAGAGCGGGTAGTCAGTCAGTTCCTGACCGAACTTGACGGCCTCGTGGAGCTGAAGGACGTTGTCGTCCTGGCGGCTACAAACAGGCCCGACCTGGTGGACAGATCCCTGCTTCGGCCTGGACGGTTCGATCGACTAATTTATATTCCCCTGCCGGACATAGTTTCCCGGAAGGAGATACTCAAGATTCACCTCTCCAAGATGCCCATTTCAGAGAATGTAACCGTTGAATGGCTTGCCGAGATCACCGAGAATTACAGCGGGGCTGATATAGAGAACCTGTGTAGAGAGGCAGGAATGCTGGCCCTGAGAGAGCACATAAAACCGGGCATGAGCAAAGAAGAGCTCATACTGGATGATATTACGATTAACAAAGACCATTTCGAGAAAGCTTTAGAGCGGATTAAGCCGCACCTTTCCAGAGAGATGCTGGAAGAGTATACCCAGATGATAAGGGATTTCGAGGTGTTATAGGGCTTTGATAAAAAAGTTGACGAATTTAAAGCCTGATCCAGGGCACCAGATATATAGTCCAGAAGGATCAAACAAAGACGGATTAAAAGAATACGGGTTAAAAGAAGATGGATCAAAAGAAGTTAAGAAGGCCGAAAGCTTGACAACAGACGATACCAAAGAGTTCCTGGGAGATATCGAATTCGAGGACACGAGCAGCATCAAAGTGCCCGATAATCTCATAGACCAGGTGATCGGCCAGGATGAAGCAGTAGAAGTCATAAAGAAGGCTGCCCACCAGAGGCGCCACGTCATGCTCATCGGCTCCCCGGGAACGGGAAAATCAATGCTAGGAAAGGCCATGAGCGAACTGCTTCCGGTCGAGGAGCTTCAGGATGTCCTGGTATACCACAACCAGGAGGACAATAATGCTCCGCGGGTACGAGTTGTGCCGGCAGGCAGGGGCAAACAGATAGTTGATGCCCAGAAGATGGAGGCAAGGAAGAAGGTCCAGACCCGAAACATGTTCTTCATGCTCATAGTTATGGGCCTTTTAGTCTACGCCTACTACACTGGCCAGCTACTCTTCGGCGTCATAGCTGCAGCGCTGATCTTCCTTTCCATGCGATACATGATGCCGAAAGAAGACGCACTGATACCTAAGCTCCTCGTGGACAACAACGGAAAGAAGAAGGCCCCATATGTTGATGCCACTGGTGCTCACGCTGGCGCACTCTTGGGCGACGTTCGGCATGATCCGTTCCAGTCCGGCGGATTAGAGACGCCTTCGCACGAGAGAGTTGAGTGCGGAGCCATTCACAAGGCCCACAAGGGAGTCTTGTTCATCGACGAGGTCAACACTCTGAGGCTCGAGGCTCAACAGAGCCTATTGACTGCGCTTCAAGAGGGCGAGTACCCCATAACTGGACAGAGCGAACGCAGCTCAGGCGCGCTTGTCAGGACTGAGCCGGTACCCTGCAACTTCATCATGATCGTAGCAGGAAATCTGGATGCAGTCCAGGGCATGCACCCAGCCTTGAGGTCACGCATAAAAGGTTACGGTTACGAGATCTACATGCGAGACAGCATGGACGACACCCTGGAGAACCGCAATAAGTTGATCAGGTTCGTGGCTCAGGAGATCATCCGGGATGGAAAGATACCTCACTTCACTAACGATGCCGTGGTGGAGATCATCCGGGAGGCCAAGAGGAGAGCAGGCAGGAAAGGCCACCTGACTCTCATGCTCCGTGACCTCGGAGGCCTGATAAGGGTTGCAGGCGATGTGGCCAGAGCTGAGGGGACGACCCTCGCCGATGCCCGACACGTTCTACAGGCTAAGAAGATGGCCAGGTCAGTGGAGCAGCAGCTTGCCGACAGGTACCTTGAAAGACGCAAGGACTACAGCATGTTCAGGTCTTCCGGAGACGAGATTGGCAGAGTCAACGGGCTGGCAGTCATGGCCGACTCGGGAATTGTTCTGCCCATAATGGCGGAGGTCACACCCGCCCAGTCAAAGGAAGAGGGCAGGGTCATAGCTACGGGCCGATTGCAAGAGATCGCCAAGGAGGCGGTCACCAACGTCTCTGCCCTGATCAAGAAGTTCCAGGGAGACGACATAACCAACAAGGACGTCCACATTCAGTTCATTGGGACATATGAGGGCGTGGAAGGCGACAGTGCCTCTATATCCATAGCCACAGCGGTCATCTCAGCCCTCGAGGGCATACCTGTCAAACAGAATGTTGCAATGACAGGCTCCCTGTCTGTCCGGGGCGACGTCCTGCCGGTCGGCGGCGTCACCCAGAAGATCGAGGCGGCGGCTCAGGCGGGAATCAAGACCGTTCTGATACCCAGGTCCAACATGGGCGACGTCCTTTTGGACGATTCCTACAAGGACAAGATCGAGATAATCCCCGTCTCTACCATTGGGGAGGTCTTCGAGTACGCCATGGGTGGCCAGAAGACCAAGCTGATAGAGAAGCTCAAGAAGTTCGCTACGGAGAAGAAGATAGGCATCAGCCTCCCTGAGCCTATCGTTCCTCCATTGCCATCCCGGAGCCTGTAATGAGATGTCGGAATTCTATGACCTTCGCATCCTGAAGGGCAGCCGAACCAGGATCGTCTTGGACAATGGCAAATTGGAGGAGATCTCCGAGGCCCCTTTCCAGGGTGCAGCGGTTCGTGCCCTGTCTGGGGGAGCCTGGGGCTTTGTAACCACCGATGCAGTCGAGGGGCTGGAGGACAAGATCGAGCTGGCCAAGAGGATCGCCAGGAAAATCGATCGTCATGAGGACCTGAGACTGGCCGAGGCTCCAGCAGGCAAGAGCGTTAACGTCCCTGTAAAGAAGAATCCGCGAGACTTGTCCCTGGAAGAAAAAGTTGAGCTTCTGAAGGAGATCGAGAACGCCGCGAAAGTCAAGGGCGTCTCGTCAACCCAGGCGGTTTATTCCGAAGTCGAGCTGACCACCGGCTACCGGAGCTCGGAAGGTCTGGACCTGGAGTCGGAGATGACCAGGATGGCTTTTTTCATAAGCGCTATTGCCAGCAGGAACGGCCTGATCCAGGGAAGCGGCGAGGGGCGTTCAGGCATAGGCGGACTGGAGATCTTCGAGCGGGAGAACCCGGTTGAGCTTGCCAGGTCAGTTGGCCAGACAGCAGTTTCCCTTCTGGACGCCACAGTTCCCAAGGGCGGATCATTCCCTGTTATTCTCGACCAGGAGCTGGCCGGGGTATTCGTCCATGAGGCTGTCGGCCACGCCACAGAGGCTGACATAATCCTGGAAGGCGGTTCATGCCTGGAGGGCAAACTTGGCCAGCAGATCGGCTCGACGATTGTCACCGTCAAGGACGATCCGAGCCTGATGCAGAACTGCTACTATCCCTTCGACGACGAGGGCAGCGTCTCCCAGGAGACTGTGCTAGTCAAGGAGGGCGTTCTGAACTCCTACCTGCACAGCCGGGAGACCGCCGGACGGATGGGCGGCGTGCCCAGGAACGCGAGGGCGCAGGGAATCGATAGACCAGTGGTTCGAATGTCCAACACCTACATCGCCAACGGCGACAAGAAAGTGGACGAGATCTTCGAGGAGCTTGGAGACGGCGTGTACCTCATGGGCAGCCGGGGCGGCCAGGTCAACACAGCCGAGGGAGTCTTCCAGTTCAACGCCAAGCGCGGCTACCTGGTGGAGAAGGGCGAGAAGACCAAGCTTCTCAGGGACGTATCGCTAACCGGAAAGATCCTGGAGATAATGAAAGATATCCGGGCTGTGGGCAATGACCTGAAGTTCAACTCCGGAAGATGCGGGAAGGCCGGGCAGCTCGTGCCCGTAAGCGACGGATCGCCGCACCTGCTGATCGAGAAGGCGACAGTGGGCGGGGCGGGATAAGTCCAAAGCATATCGCTAAATTCTCTTTTATTAGTGTCATTGTATAACTTCTCAGTTTCAAATCACCCAAAAGCTTTTTCTCGAGAACCGATGAACAAGGATGCAAGATATTTACGAATAGATTGATCCAAAGGATTGATTCACTGGGCATTACTGAAAAGGTAGGGGCAATATGATATTTCAGAGAGAGCTGAGATCGCCAAAGAGAAATCACTTATCGCATAATAGATCTGCCATTTTATATCATTATTACGCAGGGTTTTCACCTGAATTCGTTACTGATGTGCTAAAGAGTCCGGATATTAAACCCAATGCAATTATAATGGATCCATGGAACGGAAGCGGAACAACTACGCAAGTGGCGATGCATAGAGGGTTCTCAGCAATAGGATTCGACATAAATCCCGTAATGGTAATTGTGGCAAAAGCCAAGCTTTTTAATTGCGATACTGTTATTAAGAGAAGTGTATCGGAAAATCTTGAATCATTGATAAGGATCGCGTCTGAACTTAGATTTGAAAGATTGTTCGATGAAGAACCCCTCGAATCTTGGCTAGAGCCAAATAGTGCTGAATGTTTCAGGAGGCTTGATCGAGCGATTCAATTTCTGATGATTAGTGACAAATATGATGCAATTTATGCCCGAGAAAATCTTGCGCACATAACGCGTGAAGCCTCTTTTTTTTATCTAGCGCTATTTAAGACGTTACGTAAATTTCTTTCTTCATACGTCTCATCAAATCCTACCTGGATAAAGATGCCTTTAACTAAAAGACCCCGCATTCACGTTGCTTCCGAGGAAATCTACAAAGAATTGCGAAATCAAGTTCATGAAATGGTGGATATTATTAATTCATGTAATGATATGAAGATTAATATCGATAATACTTTGCATAT
>Ga0182011_10001433_pt1 | contig 20942 bp, 16 predicted proteins | sample 711E1DmetaG_FD_120481 | JGI IMG/M metagenome (GOLD analysis project Ga0182011, IMG submission 120481) | Permafrost microbial communities from Stordalen Mire, Sweden - 711E1D metaG | ecosystem: Environmental > Terrestrial > Soil > Wetlands > Permafrost | place: Sweden: Stordalen | collected... | reverse complement strand
GCCGCTGGAACCATAACAAATGCCGCTCCCAATACAATCATTGGAATTGCGGGCGGAATCATCGTGAATGCCATCATGAGATATGCAGGAACCATAAGAATGGAACCTCCGACCATGACTGTCGCTCTCTTGCCGTACCGGTCAACCAATCGTCCAAAAAATGGTGCAAAAACCATGGAGGCGAATATGATAATCGTCGTCGTGCCTCCTGCCGTACTAAACATATGAATGACATTATAAAACACCTGCGTAAAAAATCCACCTTCCGATCCAACCGTGAGCGGTAATCCCCATTTAGAATTGAAGAAATCCGTGGAAAGCGCTGTGAACGGAAATATTGCAGAATAAAATGTGAGGCAGAGAAGCGTTACGTACCAATAGGATGAACGAAATTTCTTGATGTCGGCAAAAACAATTTTATCACCGCCGCCTTCTTCCTGAAGTTTAAGCATACGCTCACCGCGCCGATCCATGAAAATATAAAGAGCATTCGCAAGCAGCGATAGACAGCAGAAAATAACTGCAGCCCACAACGCGGCGCTGTAGTTTCCAAAATATTCTGCTATTAACGCTTCAGTATTAAAACTGAAAAGTGTACCAAGCCGGCTGATGGTCAGTCCGATGCCAAATGCAAATGCCAATTCTTTCCCTTTGAACCAGCGCGTGAAGATTGCACTTTGGGCAACGACCAGCGATTCCGATCCCCATCCAAAAATAAAACGGCCGAAATAGAGAATCCAGATATTGGGCGCTAATGCAACAATCAACGCACCAATTGTCACAAGCAGAGAAAAAAGAAGACTTGCCCGCCGCGTTCCAATCCTGTCAATGAGCAACCCGCCTATGAATACAGAAAGAATCGCCGCAACACTGTAGAGCGTGTACATCTGCCCGATGGATTCACGGCCAATGCCGAGCGCGGTAATAAGTGTAGGAGCAATAGCACCGACGCTGTCATACGCAAAATAGCTGCCGAATGTCAATAAACTTACAATAAATAAAACAGCATAGCGATATAGACGCCGGGATGGATGGAGGTAACTACCGGAAGATGGGATTGCATCAGTCATATATTAATCCTTGTACGAATTCTTTTTTTAATAAAATGGTAGAAGGGAAAGGGAAGATGGCAGATGGAAAATGCAAGAAGGTATAATACACATTTAAATTATTTTTGACCTCCGATAGCGTACTAAACCCGAAAGCAACGAATCAACGCTATCAATTTGTTTATGTATAGATTGAATATCTACCTCAGATATCATAGACATGATCTTCGTAAGTTCTACTTGAGTGTCAAGTTCACTTAGAGATCCTCTAGCAATGATAAAAAATTGTAATGTATCTTTTTGTGTCTGCCTTGCAGCCCCTTCTGCAATATTGGAAGGAATGGAGACAGCTGCCCTTCGCATCTGCGAAACAAGACCATATTTCTCATCAGCAGGTAGCTTTTTTGTAATTTCATAAATCACTTTTGTTAACTGAAGGCTCTTTTGCCAAACCTCCAATCGTTTATGACTCTTCTCCATCCCCTTTTACCTTCTCTCCTTCTACCTTCTACCCTTTACCATTTCCTTTTCCCCTTACCATTTTCCCTTCTTCTTTTACCTTCTACCGTTTACCGTCTTACCTTTTATCCTTCTTCCTTTTACTTTTTTACTTACTTCACATTTTTCAAAATCGCTAATAAGAAATTCCAGAATTTATCCACCGTATCGATATGGATTTTTTCATCAGGAGAATGAACTCCTTCGAGCGTCGGGCCGAATGAAATCATATCCATACCGGAATATTTTTCGCCGATAATTCCGCATTCCAATCCAGCATGAATTGCTTTGACATCCGGTTTCTTATTGTAAAGACCTTGATATGTTGATTTTGCAATTTTCAAAATCGGCGAATCCATTTTCGGCTTCCAGCCCGGATAGCCATCCGTAATTTCAACCTCACAGCCGCCAAGGTTCAATAAAGATGCAACCGAATGTACTACTTCGTCGATCTCCGATGCAACCGAGCTTCTCTGGCTTGTCGTTAACGTGATACCCTTTACATCGGTGCTGATAATCGCGACATTAGTGGAGGTCTCAACCAGACCCGGTATATCCGCACTCATCTTCACGACGCCATGAGGCAATGCAGAAATGGTCAGCAATATTTTTTTCTGCAGGCCTTTTTTTAAGACTTTTCCCTTCGACTTTCCTTTTGCTTCCTCCAGCATAATTGCCAGATCAGATTCTACGTTCGGCAATTCATCTTTAATGATAGAATTGTACTGGGAAACAACCGCGCTGGCGTCGTTTAATTTTTTGGTTGGTATATACACCATTGCTTCGGCCTCCCTCGGAATGGCATTGCTTTTATTCCCGCCATTCAATGTTGAGATTCTCACACCGAGCTTATCAAGTTCCAGCAGCACCCGATTGAGTATCTTGAGTGAATTGCCGCGGCCTTTGTCAATTTCCAATCCTGAATGCCCGCCTTTCAATCCTTTTACCTTCACGATGGCAGGCGCATATTTTAACGGGACAGTTTCATATGCCGCTTTCCATATGCCGATAGAATTTCTCCCGCCGGAGCACCCGACATAAATAGCCCCCTCTTCTTCGGAATCCAGATTCATGAGTATCTTGCTCTTGATAAAATCCGGCTGCAAATTGTTCGCACCTGTCAATCCGGTTTCTTCATCGACGGTAAATAAGAACTCCAACGGGCCATGTTCAAGAGACTTGTCTTCCATAATGGCAAGATTTGTTGCAACGGCAATCCCATTATCCGCACCGAGCGTCGTTCCATTCGCCATTAAAAAGTTGTCCTTCACGACGAGATCAAGCGGGTCTTTTTCAAAATTATGAACTTTGTCCTTGTTCTTTTCACAGACCATATCCAGGTGGCCCTGCAGGCAAACGGAAGGGGCATTTTCATGTCCTTTCGATGCCGGTTTCCGTACGACAACGTTGAGCACTTTATCCTGCTTTACTTCCAGTCCCAGCTTTCTCGCTGTCTCAACAATGTATGCTGATATCTTCTTTTCGTTCTTCGAGCCGCGTGGAATCTTGCTGATTTCAGCGAAGTATTTCCAAACTAATTCCGGTTTCAAACCTGATAATGAATTCGACATAATAACCTCTTTTTTGTGTGTTGAAAGAAACAACTTCCTTTGTTGAACGAAGCCCGATGGAATGAGCTTCTAACAGTGAAATCGCCTATTAAGTTCGCTTGTTCGATCATATTCCGGATCGTTATGGACCTTCCAAATATCAACCTGGCAATGAGCCAAATAATTCTTTGGAAGGTTTCTTTGTTTCTTACATCATCGCTGTTGGCGGTGCAGGTTCATCCGGCCTGCCTGCTTTCGAAAGCGGTACATAAATTAAATATAATGCAAGTATGATAAATATCGGAATCGCCAGCCACGATGCGATGGACTGGAACATTTCGATTGTCCAGAATTCTGCTTTTTGGCCTATCTGATCCCTGACAAAGACTACTGTTGCAATAAGAAGCCCCATAAGTGCTTCACCGGCAATTAATCCGGACGCCGATAAAATACCTGCATTTTCAACTCTTGCCTTTTGAGCATCATTGTAGCCTCGTTTCTCTGCACGTTTATCGACAAGTCCGCGAATCAGTCCGCCGATGAAGATTGCAAATGTTGTTTCAAGAGGAAGATACATTCCAACGGAAAACAACATAGGGCTTTTTACACGTATCAGGATCAATGAAATTCCTAAAGCGATGCCGACGATTACCAATGGCCAGGCCATTTCCCCGCCGACAATTCCCTGCGACAAAGCTGCCATGAGTCCGGCTTGCGGCGCAGGAAGATTACTGGAACCAAATCCGCCGGTTAAAGGATGGCTCGCCAAATCAGAATTGTGAAGAATATACAATGGAAAGAACATGACAAGTCCGGCAAGAATAACGCCGATAATATCTCCCATCTGCATTTTCGATGGAGTGCCGCCGAGAATATGGCCTACTTTAAGATCCTGCAGCATCTCACCTGCGACAGCCGATGATACGCATACAACAGCCGCAACACCAAGGACTGCTGCAACGCCCTGTATACCGTTGACGCCGACAACAACCATGGTCAGCGCGGCAACAACAGTTGTTGCAAGTGTTAGTCCTGAAATTGGATTATTGGAGGAACCGATCATACCGACTAAATTTCCGGAAACAGCTGCAAAAAAGAATCCGGTGACGAGCATGACAACGGCAGCAAGGATAGCGCCAAGAATCATATTCGTAAAATAAAAATAGAGTCCGATCATCAATGCAAAAATAGTTATGATACCGAGAATAACAACTTTGAATGATAAATCCTTTTCGGTGCGTTCTGTTGCGGCAGATGCTGTTGCAGATTTCTTCACATCTGCAATGCCGCGTTTGATTCCGAGAAACAAATTCTTCCGCATTTTCCAAAGTGTGTAACACGCACCGACAAGCATGCCGCCGACGGCAATCGGGCGTACGATGTAACGGTACAAATGTCCGGTCAATGCTGCCCATGCCGCAAGCGAATCGCCATTGCTTGCGGCAAGATACGTATCAATCATGTGCGGACCGAGGAAGAATACAAGCAAAGGAACAAACAGTCCCCAGGCTAAAACGCCGCCGGCGAAGTTCAAAGCGCCGAGTTCCGGCCCGATGATATAGCCGACGCCGATATATGCTGGTGTCGCTGCCGGAGCGGAAATGGTTGTGATTCCGCCGCCAAGAATTTTTTCAGAGTCCGGTTTCAATCCAAGTTTCACATAAGATTCTTTTAACCGCCCGACCATGACCTGGAAATCATTCGAGGAATGAAATATTCCGAAACCATCCATCAGTTTAATGACTGCTCCCACTCCCATTGCTTTGAAAAGTGAAATTGCTGCCCCTGCCCCGCGCTGACCCGCTTTGTGAATTTCTGCAGCAGCAACAGATTCAGGAAACGGCAGAGACTGATCCTCCACCATCACACGCCGAAGAACCGTTACAAACATGATTCCAAGCAAACCGCCAAGAATCATCAGAGATGCGGCAGTAAGATACTCCGTAAACATACTTTGTGATGTGAAATTCCAAATGCGCAAAATAACAAATGCTGGGATGGTAAAAATGGCGCCTGCGGCCACCGACTCACCGATGGAGCCGACTGTTCTCGCAAAATTTTCTTCAAGAATAGAACCTTTCATAATCTTCAACAGCGCCATGCCGATGACTGCAGCCGGATATGTTGCAGCGATGGTCATTCCTGCTTTTAAACCGAGGTAGGCATTTGCCGCACCAAGAACCACACACATCACCAGACCGATGAGCAGCGCTCGGAGAGTAAATTCTTTCATATTCGTGTTCGAAGGAACATATGAAATAAATTTCTTCCTGCTGACTCCATTCGTAACTTCTGCCATACATTGCTCCTTGTGTTTGAGATCCTTAAGACTTCAAGAGTATCTTCTTGGAATAATTCAATGGATAAAAATTGCTTTCGTAATATACCAGGCCATTTGAGGATTTTCCTGCAGCCTCCGTGTCGAGTAGGCATACCATTGTTCACCAAATGGAACATAGATCCTTAGACGATGTCCATCATTCACGATTTGATCGCGGCGCCTCTCACGGACACCGAGAAGCATCTGAAACTCATACTGTTCTTTTTTCAATCCCATGGTCGCAATGAATTCATATGCACTGTCTAGTAAATAATCGTCATGGGTCGCAATGCCCACGTAGCAGCCGCTTTCAAGGATGATACGCAGGAGTTTTAAATAATTGTCCCGAATTTCCTGCCGGCTTTTATATGCCAGCGCCGGCACCTCATTATAAATTCCTTTGCACAACCGGATGTTTGCACGGATCTTGATCAATGTACGTACATCAGATTCGCTCCGGCGAAGACACGCCTGAATAACAACGCCCGTATTGGTCAATCCATCCGATTGAAGAAGCCGGTACAAGGCAAGAGTATCATCCGTCGTGGTGGCATCTTCCATATCAATGCGTACAAAATTACCTAACTTCTGAGCTTCTTGAATAATGGTTTTTAGATTTCGATAAGCGAGGTCTTTATCAATTTTCAAACCAAGCTGCGTCGGTTTTAGAGAAACATTAGATGTCAATTTGTTCTCTTTTACAGACTGGAGAATTGAAAGAATTCCTTTTTGAACCTCTTCAGTTTCAGCAACATTCTTCACATCTTCGCCCAACAGGTCCATTGTTGCCATTATTTTCAGCTTATTAAGCACTTTCACGAGGCGAACACCATCTGCTAAGCCTGTGCCGGCGATGTATCGCTTCGCCACTTGTCCTACAATTGCTTTTGGGATGAACGGAAATGCTGTGGTGATAAGCTTGTTCAGTAAGGGCATAACAACTTATTCTCTGAAAGCCAAATTTCCATGAAATTCAATCATTCAAATCGGAGTCAATATAGCCACACGGGTGCGGAAAAGCAAGGAAGAAGCGCGGAACTCATCGTGCACAATTATTCATTTTTTAGCGTTATATACCGTGGATAATTTAAAATCGAATTCCATCGTTGGTTTTCTGCCGGGACATATCCGTAAAAATCTGATGCGTAATAGCATCAAAGGCGGGAGACACAATATGAATGAGACAAAGAGTCTTATGTGCATTTTTAAAAGAAAAAAGACCAGAAAATCATATTTTACTGAGAGAAAGGATTACTTTCCAACGATTATAAAGGATGATTGCTCTATGAAAGTATATGAGGAGATTTTTGACTATAATGGAACATGAAAAAAATTTATTGTCTTATACAAAACTATCTGAATAACGTATTTAAACAAAAACGAGAAAATTGAATGTCTCTTATTGAGTGGAATGATGCGTTTTCGGTCGGTATTAAGCAGCTTGACGATCATCATAAAAAGTTCTTTTCTATTATCAATACCCTCCATGATGCAATGAAAAATGGAGAAGAAGAAAAAATTCTGTTGATGGTTTTGAAGGAACTGCAGCAATATGTTCAATATCATTTCAGGGCAGAAGAAACATTGATGAGAATACATGCGTATCCCGACTATACCAGCCACAAAACAGAGCATGAAGATATAGCACAAAAAGTCAATAAATTTATATTAGAGTACGAACGGCATGAGGATAAACTTGCCATTGAGGTACTGAATTTCTTAAGCGATTTGCTTCAAAACCATATTCTGCGCACAGATAGAAAATATATTCCCTTTCTGAGCGTGAAAATATAAGTCCGGCATATTCTTCTGCGTTTCCGTGAACCGTTGCGATCAGCGCCTAATGAGAATAATTATTATTGAACTATTTTTGAATTTCCTATGACAACACAGAAACACTTGCGAGTCTTAATTGTCGACGATCAGGAGTCTATAAGAGAACTTTTGCTGCGCCAATTGGAGAAGATTGGTCATCTTGTTGCAGGTATGGCAACAAATGGACTGCAAGCGATCGAGTTATCCGGCACTTTGAAGCCGGATATTGTGCTCATGGATATTGAAATGCCGACGATGAACGGTTTGGATGCAACCAGAATAATAATGGAGAATTTTCCACGGCCGGTTATCCTGCTCACATCACACGAGGATCCGGAAATGGTCTTGCAGGCAAGTCAAGCAGGAGCCGGGGCATATCTCTTAAAACCGCCGAGCGCGCAGGAAATTGAACGGACCATGGTTATCGCAGGCGCGCGTTTTGCAGACCTTATGGAATTGCGCCGGCTCAATTCGGAATTGAAAAAGGCGTTAGATAATGTAAAAGTGTTAAGCGGATTACTTCCTATCTGCGCAAATTGCAAAAGCATTCGTAACGATAAAGGATATTGGAAGGCAGTAGAAGAATATATAACAGATAATAGCGAAGCGCATTTTTCGCACAGCCTTTGTCCGGCGTGCATCGATAAATTGTATCCCGAATTTAAACCCAAGAATAAATAATAGATCAATAAAAGTTTTTTACTTACTTATGCTTATAGAGTAAAAGATACTCTGCACTCCAATAATTATATTTTTCAAGAACTTTTACTGTTGTATCCTGCAGCATCATCTCTTTCGTCACTTCAGTTTGATAGAATATAGAATTTGATGAAAACGGATCCCAAAGGATGATACATTCCGGGTATTTTTTAAGTGTCACTTTGTTGAACAGCGCATACTGCGACCCTCCTGCCGGCGACACATCCATGAGATATGCTACAATGGGATTATTGCTCAACACGGTCAAGTCCGGATATGTATTCCTCAATTCTTTCGTCAATTGAATGACTACTTTGTTATAGTTTGCCCAAAGCCGCGGATGAGTCGCCAATGTGCAGTTGAACACAACAATGCCGAAAATAATAATCGAGAATGCAAATCGCACGAATGACGATTTGATATTGTCGAGAATCTCCGACATACAATAAACGGAAATAATCCCGACGAATGGACCTACGACAGTAATATACCGCAGCTCACCGATGCTTCCCGTCCAATGAAATATTTCAGCTCCGGCAATCGTATGAAACAGAATGGTCATCGCAATTGCCGCATAGAGTATTCCGAACTCGGCGCTCCTCTTTGCACGAGCAATAAATATGGCACCTGCAATAAAAAGAATCACCTGTGCATATCCGTAGGTCGTGTGCAGATTTTCCATATGATGCGTTAACGAGACACCTGGAATAAATTTTCCTAAATTAGTAAAATGTATCCATTCTCTAAAGAATGTCATGATATCGCCCGAAATCAATGTTGTCGATCCGATCCAGAGAAGCGGACCAACTATTATCAAGGGGAGTATCTTCCATTCGCGTTTGTATGCATAGAGCAGGAACATTAAACCTGCAAATATAATCATCTCAGTACGGCACAGTATTACCAGTGAAGCAAGCACCAGGCTCCATCCATACTTTCCCTTTAAGTGATAGAAATAGGAAAGCGTGATCATCCATGCAGCGGGCACTTCTGTCATACACGCATACGAGAGATCGAAGAGGATCGGCTGAAGCCCGACAAGAATAATAACCCACTCGGCATGCTTTATTCCATGCAGTATGGCAATTCTGTATGTGAGCAGGAGGAGACAAAGGAATAACCCGGCTGCAAAGAACATGGTGAATGTATGTCCGAGCTGTGCAGGAAGAGCAAATATCCATTGCGGTATCGGCCTATGCCAGGTTTGCGCTGTCAGCGGCAAGGCCTGCAGAACAAATCTACTATAAAGATAGTGCGAGAGTTCATCTATGTAATAAAATCCATCCGATTTGAGAATCCAAATAGACTCCAGAACGGCAACGACAGCAAGAAAATAAATGAGAAGCGGTCTTTGTGATAGATATTTTTTAATTTTCATAGCAATAGGAACATAAAATTCTTTTGAGTTTCATTCAAGGATCATCGACCTTAAAATGATATGATAAATTTGGAACGATAGAAAAAGGATCATAAGAGGCAGCCCGGCAGCGTTCATCCATAAACGCATTTATAGACCAGGATAGAAAGAGCAAGGAGAGCCGTGATACTGTTCATGATGATTATCGATTGCGATCTAATTTTAAAACCATACAATGCCCATCCGATGACTCCCACAGTAAAAAAGATATACATATGGAGAGAATTAGAAGCAGCCGGCAGCGGCTTCATACTCCAAACAGTAAAAACTTGCGGAATGAACGCCGAAGTTGTACATATTCCTGAACATAATCCCAAAATCTCGACTCGTTTCATTTTAACCCTTTCATACCAACATATTCAAAATGTAGGGAAAGCTTTCATGGAGTGCAAGAAAGTGAGAGAACCGCTATTTGCCGTCAACCTTTTTCATACATTCCGGTCCCTCATTGTGGGAGTTGCTGACATACTTGGATACGGGAAAAGCTTCCATGCGGGATGCAGGATATGCAACACACAATTTTTTCAAATCTTCGATATTTTTATTCTCACGGTTAAGCCATTTGTCGAAATCCTTTTCTTGTAAGATAACGGGCATGCGTGTGTGGATTTCAGCCATGAGCTCGTTCGGCGTCGTTGTAATAATCGTAAAGCTTGGAAATTCCTCGCCTTTATCATTCTTCCAGACAGAGAACAAACCGGCAAACATAAACGGCTTCTGATTTTTCATCCGGATACACATCGGCTGCTTTTCCTGCACTTCGACTATTTTTCCTTTCACTTCCTTTTGGACAGCAATGTTCTTCCACTCATAAAAAGCATCGGCAGGAACCAAACATCTGCTTGACTTAAAATACGGCATAAAGAGTTTGCTTTCATCGAGTGTTTCCGCTTTTGCATTGAACGTGGTTGCATTTATTTTTCCGTCCTTCGACCAATGAGGAATAAGCCACCATTGCATTTTCTCGACGACAAGTTCCCCCTCGCGTTCGGCGACTACCGGCATTCTTTGCATGGGAGAGGCATTAAAACGAGGCAGATCGTCAAGCGCATCTTTCCGGTTTCCCAGAGTCCGCCCGACAAGCTCAAAAACCATTTTTCCATTCAAAAACGCATATCGCCCGCACATACATAATTCCTATGGGAAGTTTTCTATATTTTTTTTCAATGATTACGAATAAAATAATCCCTGATAATTTATCAAATAATACACTGAGTCCTTCCTATTATTATTTTTTGTCAATGCACGACATTTTTTAAAGTTGTCCACCTCCCCTCCGTCCCGATATTGAAATACTACATATTGAAAAGCACCCAAAAATCGGGACGGTTTCCCCTCCTCGTTTGAGGAGGGGATTAAGAGGTGGTGAACTTTGTTCTTTTACATTCCATGTTTATAGCCTTATATGCTTATTTTGCGTAACAAGATTATGTAAGAATCAATTCCCTCTCCTCATAGGAAAGGGTCAGGGTGAGGTTAAATAAAATAACTGGTGTGCACTCCATAACCCCCACCTGAATCCTCCCCTAAAGGGAAGGATATTTGCAAGAAATAATTGTAACGCCAGAGATTATTTCACTTTCAAAGGGACTATAATTTGCAATTGTAATTATTCACTCCATTCTTTTAATAATCATTCTGTTCTGGTGATTACAGATATCCTTGCCTTCGGCGGTGAAGAGAAAATCAATCCGGTCTTTGTAGAACGCTGTAATCTTGCCGCGCACCATTTTTAATGTTGTGTTCAGAAAATGATTCTGCTCGTTGAATCCTTCGCCTAACACCGCAATAGCGGCGGGAAGCCATCGTTCCGGAAATTCTCCTGCATATTTTCCGCCAGACTTGTATTCTGCAATTTCCGATTCGATCAATTTCAATACCAAATCCTGCGCTGTGCCGTCCTGAGGAGAGAGATGCTGATTTTTCAAAAACTTCAATACGTTGTCCTTGTTCGGAACAATCAGCGCTACCGTATAGGTCGACTGGTTATTGTGAAGCATGACCTGATCGATATATTGCGAATTACCGACAAGCGCTTCTTCAATTCCTTCCGGACTGTATTTCTCGCCATCGTGACTTATAAGCAAACTTTTTGCCCGGCCAAGCACATACAGAAATCCATCTTTATCGACATATCCGAGATCGCCGGTAAAAAGCCATCCATTCCGAATGGCACTACGCGTCGCTTTTTCATTTTTCCAGTAACCCGCCATCACGTTTTCGCCTTTTACCACAATCTCGCCCTGCTGACCGACGGGATATTCATTCCCTTTTTCATCGCAGACTTTAACAGCAAGATTTGGTACGATATATCCCGAAGAACCGAGTTTGTGTTTTTTCGGTACGTTTGCGGAAATCACCGGTGCAGCTTCCGTTAAACCATAACCCTGGAACATCGGAATACCAATAGCATAGAAGAATCGCTGGAGTTCTATATCCAGCAGCGCACCGCCGCCGATAAAGAATTCGAGTCTTCCGCCAAAGTTTTTCCGGATTATTCTAAAAATAAGTAAATCGTACAACTTTAATTGAAGTTTGTCCGCAAGAGTTGCGTTTTTACCGCGGTCCCAACCGTTACCGTTGAACACGTAGGCAAGATTTATAGCTTTATTAAAAAGATTTTCAATTCCTTTACCCTTCTCCCGAATTCCTTTCTCGATATTCTTGCGGAAATTTTTCGCCAGCGACGGCACACTCAGAAGAAATGTCGGGTGCGTCTCTTTAATATTGATCGGAATGTTCTTCAGCGTTTCAACCGGTGTTTTTCCAAGTTTGATAGATGCCATGCTTGCGCCGTTGTTCATCAACGTGTAAATGCCTGCAGTATGCGCAAAAGCATGATCCCACGGGAGGATAAGCAGCGAGCAATAGTATTCAGGTATCGGTAATAGTTCTGATGACTGTTCGACGTTTGCGGTATAATTGCGATGTGTGAGTATAATTCCTTTTGGATCTGCGGTTGTGCCGGAAGTATAACAAATATTTGCAGGATCATTTTCCCCGACAGATTTCCACCGCTTTTCAAATTCTTCCTTATTCGCACTAAGATAATTCCTGCCGGCATCGAGCAAGCTTTTGAATGCCATTTCCTCTTCCGCCTGCGGTTCGCCGTCCAACAATATAATTTTTTCTAACTCCGGCAAGTCATTTTTTATTGATCGTATTTTTTGTGCCTGCGCTCCCGAGACGATGACGGCGCGACAGCCGGAATGCGCCAATCGGAATTTCAAATCCGAGAATTCGTCGATCTTCACCGAAAGCGGCACGTTGATTGCGCCTGTAAACAGAATGCCCAGCTCCGACACAACCCAGTCATTCCGGCCTTCAGAGATAAGTGCCAGGCGGTCGCCTTTATTGATGCCGAGATGCATAAGTCCGGCGGCGCATTGATACACGAGTGATTGCATCTCTCGATACGTCGTTCCTTTATACGTGTCGCCTTTCTTCTCCCACATTAAGATATTATTGGGATATTTTGCGACGCTGTCTTCAAACAATTGCGGAAGTGTTCTTTGCATGATCATCTCAGTTTCTATAGTTCATCATTTTACGCAGACTCATTTTATAAGATTATTGTACGATTAGCAAGATGAGCTAGAAGCCATCTCAAAAATACCTTGTCACTCCCGAATGCTTTAATCGGGAGTCCAGAATTCTAGATGCCCGCTTAAAATCCGCGGGCATGACAACAATGTTTTGAGAACTGCCATTTTTGAGATAGGTTCTAATAACTTTGTGAATGATAAATCTAAAAAGAAGCAATAATACATAAAATATATCGTCGCAGTAAATGTAGAATCCGATCACCGATCGGATCGTTCACCAGATTCCTTACTAATATTGAAATATTCAAAAAGGCAGAACATTTGTGTGATACATTGAAACTATCAATTTGATATGGATGTTGCATTGAAATCACACACAAGGAGATATCAATGCTTCATTTCCAACAAACACGAAGAATCAATGTGCTGCTCTCTTTTATTTTCCTGCAGAGCGTGTATATGATTGCGCAGCCAAAAGCGACAAGATCCGATATCACCATTAAACAGGCAGGTGTGGTTGGTAATAACACTGTTCGTATTAAGCAGGATCCTGTCTCCGGCAATTTTTATGTCTTACAGAATAATGGAATTATTCAGCGAATCAATTGGAGCGGAGGATCGGCAAGCTTGACCACAGTGTACCAGACATCCGATCATGGCCTGAACGCGCCATTAGGTATGATCTTTGGAAAAGATGGTACGATGTACCTGACCGGGAATGACTCAACAGGGCAATTTGGAACAGCAACCATTGTAAAGGGAGTTCCGGATAGTCCTGGAAGCGAACAGAGAACATGGAGTATCATCGCTCAAACGGTCGCGTATCCGTATGGAAATATTTATAATCATCGCATGAATGGTATCGTCTTGAACAAGCAGGGCGATTCAATCTATGTCAATAGCGGTGCAGCCACCGACCACGGTGAAATGCATGGAGGATTTCGAGAGGTCGGACTTACATCCATTATTTTAAAGCTGCCGGTCACTGGGAATAATATCGTATTGCAAAACGACCGTGAGTGGCTTCGCTCGAACGGATTTTTTTTTGCAGAAGGAATCAGGAATACATTTGATCTCGCATACGGACCGAACAGTGATTTGTTTGGTGTAGAAAATTCAGACGATAGGGATGATCCTGAAGAATTGAATCTGTTTGAACAGGGTCATCATTATGGGTTTCCATGGAGAATTGGCGGTGACAACACACCCCAGCAGTACACTCCGTACAATCCTCACACGGATCCGCTCTTAAGTCCTTCGGCATGGGGAGGCGGAAATTTGTACTCGACCTATAGTAATGACCCATCCTACCCGCCCCGGCCGGATGGCATCGTTTTTACCGAGCCAATCCCCAGTGTGGGACCGGATGCAGATAAATTCAGAGATACAACTTCCGGTGCAGTGCGTGATGCAAGTGTGTCCGGACTTCCAATTTCTACATTTACTCCACACCGTTCAGTTGATGGAATAGTGTTTGACAATGACTCTATCCTTGCCGGAAATTTAAAGGGCGGTGCATTTGTCATTAGCTTTTCCAATAGCAGACTTATCACTGCATTGGGAGATACAAGTCAGGATGTTCTCCTTGTTTCGCTCACAAAGCAGAACGATCAATACACTGCTCATGTAACAAAACTGATCTCAGGCTTGAATTCACCTCTTGGTATTGAGCGTGTAGGTAATATACTTTATATCGTGGAAACGGGATTGCAGGGAAGCAATAATTCCCCGAAATTATGGGTTGTTACTCTGCCGTTGGATGCTGCTACCAGTGTGCGAGAGAAAGGAATCCTCCCTGCAGCGTTCACCCTCTCTCAGAATTATCCCAATCCATTTAATCCTGTTACAACAATCAGATTTTCTGTAGGGACGCCTAGCTATACGTCCCTATGGGTGTATGATGTGCTAGGCCGAGAGGTGGCAACGATTGTATCTGAGAAATTGCCTGCCGGCTCATATTCCCGGCAATGGAATGCAGCCGATATGCCGAGCGGTGTATATATTTACCGTTTAACCACCACACCGGTTGATGAACGAAAAGGGCAGGCGGAAAAATATTCAGAAACGAGAAAACTCGTTTTACTCAAATGAAAAATATGTCAATGGGTATTTCAATATCATTTCACAAACGAAGCATGCGCTTCCTTTATGGCTGATCAAGCAATTCTTGAAGTTCTTTTGTACGTTTTTCTGTAATAAAAGTAAGAAAAATAAGTTGAGGTTTTGTTCTAATGTTCTTAATCGAAATGGACCCCATTTGGGGAAATCGTTCAATCAGCTGAGCATCCCGATATTTGATCCAAAGTTGTTCTGCATTCTGAAGACTCTTTATAATGGAAACATTTGATTTTCTTTTTACGAGAAGCTGTCGATAGACCTTATTCAACTTTGCATCAGCAGTGTCATACATTCTCCGAGCATCTTCAACAATAATAGTACTTTTGGGCGGCACCTTTGGTGGACGATATTCTCCAAAGATCAAACACCTTAATTCTCCTCTCGAATTGATTCGAAAATATTCGGTGCCGGAACCTATCGAGGAAACAGCACGAACATAGATTATACCATCTTGTAATTCAGCTATTGAATAAGTTCCATTCCTTGTATTTTCGAGGGTATCGGGAATTGTGAAACCATCAAAAGAGCCCGGTAATTCTCGGGTTGGTTTTGTCATTTTCCAATAATCAGCGGCGTACTTACAAATCATCAACTATTCCTTGATCGTTCTTAATATAGACATCTCCATCTCCACGCTGGTGATATTCAGGACTTTTTTCCTTTCCTGTCGAATCCAGCACAATTATATACGAATATGAAAGTGTTCTAGGTTTGACATTAATCGTCAATTCATCTGGTTGTATATCACGTATCCATATTTTTCCATTTGAAGTGGAATCAAGATCATGAGGTATTGTGAATCCGATGTATGATCCGCCTCCACCTGCTTGAGAAATCGGGCGAGTGCGGTATTGATATGCGAGAGATTCAATCTTTTTGAGATCAATTTGATAATCGAACGGCATCCGCTTTCTGCCATTGGAGTCAAATATGTCTACGCCGTCAAATTGCCCATCGGTAGATTTATACGCTTGAATAGTTATTTCATCCGGCTTGATATTTCTGATAGCATATCGATCATATTTCGTGTACTCATAGCGAGCGGGGATTTTAAAGCCTATATATGACCCTCCTCCACCTCCTTCAGATGCCGACAGAATACGATATTGGTATGCAAGCTCTCCTATTTTATTGATTTCATAATAGTTTATAGGGATTCCACCACCGCCTTTACCATTTGAATCTATTGCACACAACAGCGGTACATTCGTGAAGGCCGGTATTTTAGTAAAGTGAAGCTCGGCTTGAATGACAATTTTATTTTTAAGAATTTCGTAGATGCTGTACGTTCCATACTCTGTAGAATCACAATTTTCCGGAATTTTAAATCCGATATACGAACCCTGCCTATCTCCTTGTACACAAGAATGTAATCGATAAATACGTGCCGCCTCAATAATTTTATTTAAATCTTTATGCCATTTGGATTGCTCTATGCCTACTTGTTTGAGAGAATCAAATATGGACTGTTGACCTATGCAAGGGATAGAAAGCCCAATAAATAATAACATATAAATCCTGAATATATATTTCATGTTATAATTCTCACTGTTTTAATTTATTGCGAACGTTATGCTGTACGTCATATTAATATCGGACAGGCCGATAGCGATCACCCAAAATACTTTCCCGCCTCCAGCAACAACCGATAAATCTTCTCACTCCCAAGCTCTCTTGGGATTGTTTATTGCAAGTCCTCTTCCATTCTTGTTCGAATGAGTTGGGGAACGAGGTGAAACAATGTAAGACTACCATGATATCTTACGGCCGATCAAACATATCCTGAAGTTCTTTTATCCTATCTTCCGTCAAAATCGTAAGATATGTAAGTTGAGGTTTCGTGAACATACTCTTATCGGAAGCGGGTTTCACTTGAGGATATTTTTCCGTTAACTGTGCATCCCGATATTTTATCCAAAGCCTTTCTGCATTTTTTAGGTTTTTTATAAAAACCTTATTGGTTTTTTTCATAGCAAGAAGCTGCTGATACACTTCATTCAATTTCCAGTCAGCATTTTTATACATCGTCAAGGGATCTGCAGCAGTATTGTTCTTCAGTTGGGAAACGGGAGGATCGTATTGACCGTATTGCATTATAATCTGATTTCCTATGTAGTCTATCATAAAATATTTCTTGCCGGAACCTATGGAAGACACGGCCTGAACATATATCTTATCCTTTCTGAGCTCGGCGATTGAATATGTTCCATTTTTTGTAAGAGCAATTGAAATTGGAATCGTGAATCCCTCAAATGATCCACGCATTCCCGCTGCGGGTCTTGATCTCATCCAGTAATCGACGGCCTGCTTTGAAATAACTTTTATATCGGCAGCCATTGCCGGATTGTTCTTAAGATAGTCGTCTCCATTTCCATGCTCGTGATATACCGGAAACTTCTCTTTTCCCGTTGAGTCAATAGCTCTGAGGATGTTGTGCTGGGAACCCGGCAGGCGCATATTGATCACCAGCTCATGAGGATAGACATTGATCCAGTAAATTCCATTTGAAGTGGAATCAAGATTACGAGGCATTTTAAATCCGATGTATGATCCGCCTCCACCTCCTTGAGAAATCGGCCGAGTGCGGTATTGATATGCGAGAGATTCAATGTTTTTAAGATCAATTTGATAATCGAACGGCATCCGTTTTCTGCCATTGGCATCAAATACGGCTACAGCATCACATTGCCCATCAATAGATCTATATGCCTGAAAAGTTATCTCCTCCGGCTTAACATTTCTAATAGTATATCGACCATAAGCTGTCAATTCAGTATGATCTGGAATTCTGAAACCTTCATATGAACCTCCGCCGCCGCCATCTGATGCTGGCCTGATACGGTATTGGTAAGCTAACTCTCCTATCCTATCAATTTCATATTCATTTACAGGGATCCGTCTGGTGCAATTACCGCCTGAATCTATAATACATAATAACGGCATTTTATTGAAGTGGAGGTTAGCCTGAATGACTATTTTATTCGAAAGAAGTTCGTAGATCCCGTAAGTTCCAAATTCTGTCGAATCGCAATTTTTGGGCAGCGTAAAACCAATATACGATCCTTCTCCGCCTTTGAGTGCACGTGGGTGATTGTGATATAAATATGCCGCCTCAGTGATATTTTTTAAATCTTTCTCCCAGCGGGAGCGTTCTTTGTATACGTGATTCAGCGAATCAGTTCTGGATACTTGACCGATGCAAGGGATGGAGAAGTCCAAAAATAAACCTACATAAATCCAGAAAAGATATTTCATGTCATAATTCCTGATGTATTATATTATAGCAGACGTTATCCTGCCCGTCATTTTTAATAACGGACAGGTCGATAGCGATCACTCAAAACACTTCCCCTCCTCTACCAGCAGCCGATAAATCTCTTCCTCTATCTTCTGGACAAACCGAGCTTGTTTACCCGCCATCTTGTTGGGCGGGCCTGCCCTCCCTGCCTTTGAGAGGAGCGCCTGATGAGTTGGCCAAGGTGACCAATTATAAAATAAAATATTTTACACCAATACTGATTGACAATTCATGAGAAGAACTAAAGCCCATGCCCTGTATTGGTTTTTCATACTCGATTGCAGGTTGTAATGCTGCCGCATTCGATATAAATATTTCTACTCCCCCGATAAAACTATAGTTAGTCAGTGGCGAATAGGATGATCCATTATCGGAAGTCCATCGTACTGAACCACTAGCTCCAATAAAGGGAGCAACCTTTCCACATGGAAAATAATATCTCGGTCCGAAATCTAACGAGAGCATTCTCCACTTCATATCAGGTCCATCGCTCATTTTTGCAATTTCATAAGTATACCCTACACCAAATGACAATTCAAGTTGATCAACAATAAAATATGAACAACTTGGTGCAAAAAACAATTCAGTCACATCGCTCGTAAATGAATCTGATCCATACGATATCGACGCATAACCGATTGATCCACCAAGGGAATATACACCTTGTTTAATTTGATCTTGTGCATGAATGTCTACAAATGATAATAAAATGATTACGCTGACAGCTATAGTTTTCATAAATCCTCCTTATGATATTTCTATTACATGGCCGCCTAACAATCAGCGGCCTCATAATGATTATTAAAATCTCCAATAGAGCGACGTTGTTTGCTGTTTTATATGCAGTTGTCCTGCACGGTAGCGGTCCTCCACCAGCATCTTACGTGAATCAAACCCGTTCTTCCATAGTTATTACTACTTTTCCCCGGGCATGTCCTTCGCCAAGATACCGGAGCGCTTCGGCAGCTTTATTCAACGAAAACCGTTTATCGATAACGGGGACAATTTTGCCCGCTTCAAGTAGCTCTTTGAGAATAACTAAATCTTTCTGGCTTCGTTTTGCCGATACGCCTCCCATTTTCCTTCCTCCGGTTTCCGACATCCATGATCCCATGAGACTAGCCTGGAACATTTGTGCCTTGGAACCTCCGGCCATCACATAAATACCTTTGGGGGTTAAGGCGCGCTTATACGCTGAAAGCGGATGATATCCATTTGCAGCAAAAATTAGGTCATACTGTTTCCCGCTTTCGGTGAAATCTTCTTTCGTGTAATCAATAACATGGTCTGCTTCGAGCGAGCGCGCCTGTTCCACATTCCTCGTGCTGCACACGGCGGTCACTTCCGCCCCGAATGATTTGGCAATCTGAAACGCAAATGTTCCCACTCCGCCCGAAGCCCCATTGATCAAAACTTTTTGCTTTGGTTTAATATGCCCTTCATCGCGCAAGCCCTGCAGGGCGGTGATCCCCGCCATAGGTACGGCTGCTGCTTCCTCGAAAGATAGATTGGACGGTTTCAACGCCAATGCTTCTTCAAGAGCACAAGTATACTCGGCAAAACCGCCCTTCACCATCCCGAAGACCTCGTCGCCCGGCTTAAACTGCCTGACGTTTTTGCCAACCGTTTCAACCCGGCCCGCTATATCGGCGCCGAGTCCGGTGAATTTGGGTTTGAGCAGTCCCACGCCCATAAAGCGAACCAAAAAAATGTCTGCGGTCAGGAGATGCCAGTCGTATGCATTGACGGATGCTGCATGAATCTTTATCAGGACTTCGTTGTCCTTTGGAGCAGGTTTTTCGACGTCCTTGATTTGAAGAACATCCGGCGATCCATATTTTGTGTATACAACCGCTTTCATAAATATTCCTTCAAGATTATTTTTTAATTTCACCCTCCTCCACAAGCAGCCGATAAATCTCTTACTCGTCCCTTGCCTCTACCATGCCGGAATTCAACTCCGGCACAACGAGGAAATGATTGAAATTAGGACGGAGTGAAACGACGTCCCATCATAGGTGGGCATCCATCGCTACAAAATCAAAATCCCTCTCGTTCCTCCTCCAGATTTGAACTTGTAATTCTTTCTTCTAGAAGTGACACATATTCACTTATCCATCGCTTTACATTTTCGTTGTCCTCTCCTTTAAGGAATTCGATTAGGTATTGTTTCTTCCTTTGATAATGGAGGCTTGATGGTCCTACCCAGCCCTCGCTTGAAAAGTTTGATATCAAGTTTCTTCGCACGTCTTCCCGGGCGCCGTATCTAACGAGTAATTCTCTTGCCAAACAAACCTTCGCTTCTTCTCTGAATAGAATATTTGGCACAAAAGAAGCCAGGTACCATGCACGCTTTTCAATATCCTGATCGGCCCACAACCAAATTTCTTCAATGGGAATAAACGGCAATGCCCCCCCCTCCATGCAGCAATTCCGAAGACTCCTCACCCCTTAACCACTGTGTGATATGAAATGCGCGAGTGTCAATTGGTGGGCCCAAATGTCGCACAATTTGCTTCCATACTTCTCCACCAAACTGCTTTACGATATTATTAAGAACCGCAGTTGTCATTGAATAGAACCCTTCAACGATAGTGCCATCTTCGCCAAAATGTTCGAGGATTTTGTCAGAT
>Ga0182011_10001431_pt1 | contig 20943 bp, 13 predicted proteins | sample 711E1DmetaG_FD_120481 | JGI IMG/M metagenome (GOLD analysis project Ga0182011, IMG submission 120481) | Permafrost microbial communities from Stordalen Mire, Sweden - 711E1D metaG | ecosystem: Environmental > Terrestrial > Soil > Wetlands > Permafrost | place: Sweden: Stordalen | collected... | reverse complement strand
TGGGAAGGACGGATTGCGAGTGGCTCTTGAAAGGTGCCATCGCCTCCCCAGGCTAGGCGACCACACGCCAGACTCATCCTCGAACCTCATCCTCCTGTTGCCAAAAGTACATCCGCCTGCACCAAATTCGCGGAAGACCCCAAATGAGAGTATCGAAATCATTTGTTGATCCAGACCTGCGTTGGGACCGCAGTTGGTTTTGGTGCCTGGCGCCTTGTTCTCCCATGCGATCCGATAGGACTGGGCAGAGAAGAATCCAATCACGAGCGTACCTCAGAGCGCGAAGCGCACCAGGACTCCGGATGTACTAACGGCAGAGGAGATCACAGCATTGCCTTCCAAGTTGCCCGAACCTCTGCGTACGGCGGCGGAACTGGACGCATTCACAGGACTGCGTCGGGGAGAACTTATAGGACTACAGTGGCAGGACGTCGATTTCGAGAGTCTCGTGATCCATGTTCGCCGCTCCGTGGTCTTAATGGTCGAGGGCGCTCCAAACACCGAAGCGTCGGCCAAGGACGTGCCTCTCGACTCTGCACTTGCAGAATCTCTGAAGAGATTCAGAGACAGCAGCACCTACGACCAACCAACAGATTGGGTGTTCGCGTCACTACGCATGAAGGGAAAACAGCCGTGGTGGCCGGAGACTCTTTGGCGGCACTATGGGAAGCCGGCAGTTGCAAGCGCAGAGATCTCAAAACGAGTCGGATTCCACACGTTTCTGCCCACTTATACGACTCTCCTAACTCAAAACAACGAGGACGTGAAGGTCGTACAGGAACTGTTGCGACACGCCAACAGCCGCATCACTCTCGATCTGTACGCACAGGCTGGGATGCCGGAGAAATGGTTGGCGCAAAGCAAAGTTGTGAAGATGGTGCTGGAGAAGAAGTCAGCAGTAGCTTAATTTGTGGACCAAGATTGGACCAAAAAACTCAAGAAACACCAGCTATCTCAGGCTCGATTTTTTGGTCTTGGACAATAATGGACCGTGACAGTTTTTGCCGATTCCTTCTAAGTTCTTGAAAGAAATGGCGGGGACGACGAGACTCGAACTCGCGACCTCTGCCGTGACAGGGTAGCACTGTTATGTAATCGATTGATATCAAACGGTGTCGGCGGACATCTGTTGATACCACAAGGTACCGAAAGTCACTTCTTATCGTCCCCTTATTGTACCCAGATTTCGCCGAGTTACTGAATTTCTCAGACCCCATTTCAGAATAACTTCCGGACCTTAATGGATGATTTGGGCTTGGTAATCGCATCTAGAGGTCACGAGCGTGATGAGCGGGAGCAAGCAGGAGCAAAGCTGAGGGGTCTAGGAAGTTACGGGACAAGCATGACTGGAGCGCGCGAAAATGTCGCCTTCTGTCTGGTTGGGTCCAATACGGTGACTTGAAAATCGCATTTGCCCACTGGAAGCTGATCCAGGGCGACGGTGAAGCTGACGGGCATCGTTTTCAGCCGGTTATTTAGCCCGTCGAATTTTGAATTTGTACATTTGTGGACAGCAATTCGCGCGCGTTCCTCAGCGGCATGAAGTTGAATGAACAGACGGCGAGACGGGATATACTGCGACGTGATGATTTCAGTTGTCATGTCATGGATCGCGCTGCTTCTGGATTGGTTGAACCGCTACGCCAATCTGCTGCTCGTAATCATTACGGCGGCCTATGCATTTCTAACGTGGAAGACGCTCAAGGTTCTTGAGCGCGCCAATTTGAGGGAGCGCGAGGCACAACATCTCACCGACATCAAAAGGCAGGTCGTTTTTCCGATACTCCAGTGGCTTGAATCTGCCGTTGTGGAGACACTTCGAGGGCAGCACGATCCTGTAATCATTATGCAAGCATTAGGCTATGAGTCTTCACCGCATGCGCCCCGCCAGCTTTATCCGGCCGTTTTACGCATCGACGGTCTTTCTCACGACCTATACGAACACGCGACGCGCGAGCACTTCCAGACACTCCATAAATACCAGGCATTCCGCGAAATGGTGGAACAGCTCTTTGGAACGCTCGCAGAACTTGGCAACCAGTGCTGCACCGACATTCAAAAACTGACATCTCTTCCGCCGTTCGCAGGAGACCGAAGCAAGAACCTCGTTGACTGTGAGGGCGTTGTTCAGTTGTGTCTACGTGGGATCATTGCCGGGAATGAACCGGAATTCTATGTGGCTGACGAGCACACGGGATCGACCATTGTGACGACCGCGTATTCACCCCAAGTCATTGCTCGCGGTCCCGATGCAGAGATAAGGGGATGGCTTAATAAGAGCAAAGAGCTGATCGGGAAGTCTTGGAGTGATGCTCGCTTACGCGAAAGAATCCAGAGAACGCGCGACGATGCGGACAAACTGCGGGATACAATCAGGCAGATCGAATTGACCTACGCCCTCCCGAAGCCATGCAAGTACACCAAGGATTAGCCCGGGACACTGGGCGAATCAAGAGAGCTGATAGCGCGAATCTCAGGGACGGTTTCCAAGTACACGCGCTTATCGACAATGTGGCCCGCGGCTCGAAGTTTCTGCACCAAGGATTCGAAGTGGAGGTATCCGCAAACAGCTAGCGTAGTTCCGGGTGCGGAACTGGACAACTTTTTAGCCCACGGATCTTCCCGCACGTCGTCGGATGGCAAGCGGACGGCGACCGATTCCTGGAACATCATTGGACGGCCGAGCTGTTCGGCCAAAATCCCTACGGCGCGTTTTTCTTCGGATGTCATGTCGAGGTTGTACCAAAGCAAGCCCCGTTCCCCGGCTAGTCGCTGACAAATAGAAGTGCCGATATTGTCGGCGTACTCTTCCGCAATTGCTTTAAGTGGCTCGAAGAATTCTCGCTCGATCAGTCCACGCAACAGACCTTCGAACCCTTTCTCCGCCTGCTGAACCGTGTGGTCAGTTCCTATCACAAAGAGGTTCATGGTCCCTCAGCCGCGACACTGCTCCTGTGTATAGCGTGATTGTTTTGGGATGTCGAGAACGTATACAAAAACGTGCTACGCTGGAAAGCGTGGTGGTTTATAGGAGTTTTTCCATGCAAAAGCCAGGTGCTTTGTGGATGGGGGCGAGAAAGTTGTTGAGTAGGCCGGAAGCGCTTGAACAGTACGTGATACTTCGCATGCGCGTAGACGAATTAAACCGCCTCGACTATCTCCTGAAGGCGCTGAAAGATAAACGCATCACGCCACCGACAGACTCGCCGTTCTCGTCGAGAGAATTGGCGGACGTTGTGAGGACGTGCCTTTTTGGATGGCTGGCTACATTAACCGACCGAGATGGCAGGGCAGTCTACGCTTTCGACTGTCTCCTCAATCTCTTTCCGCGAAGAAATGGAGAGATTATTGCAGCACAGCTCTCGTTGGAGGCTTGCCACGATGAGATTCAGCAATTCCGAAATAATGTGGCTTTCCATTCGCGTGCTGTGATCGAGGCACACAGGCAGGCGCGCATGAAACTAAGAGACGACGACGTATTTCTGGACTTGGTTTCGGCAATCAACGGCTTCAGGGACTTGATGGAACGTCTCACGGGCGAGGAGCTTGAAGCGATTCCCGAGCTGCCCGGCGTGCTACAGCAGATGAATGTCACTCATCTTCCGGCTTTCAAGCAAGTGCCTGCCATGACGCATTCGTGATTGGTCCCGCCATGATTACTTCTCGCTGGGTGAATACACGTCCGTGCTGGTCAAGCTAGAGGTAAAATCCCAGGACGCTACCGAAGTTATCATTGAGCACGACGCGCGACCCGTCGCTGTTGTACGTCCAGCAGAAATCTTTCGGGCCGCCTTCTTTCGGAGTCCATCGCTCTGGCAGAAGCACATGCAAGGGAACTGGGTTATGAGCCAACGATGGAACCAGATCTCGTCGCCGACTTGAGAGAGGTTATCAACAGCCGTAAACCGCGTGACCTACACAAACGACAAAGGCCAGCTTGCCGAGCAACTCTCGCGCGACGGGTCCCAGCGATCAGCGACGGAACCGAACCGTGAATCCGTAGCCTCGGCGCGCGAGATCGAACCGTCAACCACACGAAGCTTGGGGCACGAGCATACGCAGGCAGAAGGCCACAGCATCGGCAGATAGAGCCGGACTCCCTCCGCTCCTGCCGCAGTCAAGGGTCAGGCCCCCTAATGCGCGGCTCCCGGTGGTCGCCCTTGACCGCGACCTCGCTGCGAGAAGTGTCTGACTATGAGAGGCATGACCCTCTGTGCGTTCGTGCAGAGGCTGACCTTAACCATCTGTTAGCATTCTCAGGACGCTTCTCCTCGGTTTCAATCTGTCGCATTGAAACTTCGCAAGTTACTGGCGTAAATGCATTTCCGCGCGCCGGGGAGCGATACGTCACTTAGAGCAACTCGTGGAAAAGGAGCTGCCGCTCAAGCTGGAAGATGCCACTGGGTCGGAGGGCAGTGGGATGTTTTGGGAAAACGGGCCATTTGTCTACCCTATTCCGGAGGAAAAGACGATTTCTGCGCGCTTCGGTCGGCGAGGTCTACACTACGCTCACAGGCCTGCCACTTCGGCACCGCACCACCGGGCCGGAAGGCATAAGCATCGTAGAATGCACTCATCGCTCATCGCGCTCTGGAGTTCCGAGCTAAAAAGTTTGCAATCCAGATATTAAAGCAAAATTCACTTGACATGAAGTGGTAAGGAGGACTAAGGTGTGCTCCCCGCCCTTTTCACATGGAGGATAATCATGCTTCGCAGAATGCTTGCAGTTGTGGTATGTCTCGTCCTGGTGCCATGGCTTGCCATGGCAAATAACCTTCTCATCGGGAGCAACAGCGGCGACGGTAACAGCTCCACGTTCGACAAGTATGACGATAATGGAAATTTCCTTGCGACCGGCGTCTTGGACATACCGCGCAGCAACCATACTGCGACGAAACTCCAGAACGGGAGCATTTTCGTCGCAGGAGGTATCCAGGACCCAACTTCGTGGGAGATTCTCGACGAGAACGGGAATCTATTGAGTTCCGGACTCCTTATGGACCAGCGCGCATCCCATGCTGCCACCCTTTTGTCGAACGGTAATGTGTTTCTTGCTGGAGGAAACCTCACACCAGGGACTTGGGAAATCCACAGCCCGACCGGCGCACGGGTCGGCTATGGTAGCCTGCTTGATTCGAGAAGTGGCGGAGTCAGGGCCGTGCCGTTGCAGGATGGAAACGTATGGATTTCTGGATCAGGTTTTGGGTCTGGAGCTGATTCTACGTACGAAATTCGCAGCGTAAGTGGAGCGCTCGTGAGCAGCGGTTCTCTCCTCAATCCATACTCGGGAGGCAAAACATTAAAACTCCAAAACAACAACGTCATCCTCATGGGTGGTGATACCTGTACAGGCTGCTGGGAGATACGGACCCAGACAGGAGGGCTGGTAGGCAGCGGAAGCTTAGAGAATCCTTTCAATTCTGGCTCAACCGCCGTGCTTCTGAATAACGGAAATGTACTTATTTTTGGTTCTTGCTATGTCAGCCACTGCAACGCAGGCGGATCACCCGGGACTTGGGAGATTCGTAATCCGAGCGGAGGTTTTGTTTCAACCGGTTCGCTTTTTGACACGCGTGACGGTGCCCAAGCCCAAGTCGTATCCACAACTGACGTTTTTATCACCGGAGGCAATGGGGCACCCGGAACCTGGGAAATTAGGAATCCTTCGGGCGGTCTCGTTTCGCAAGGCTCGCTTTTCAACACCCGCGGTTCTGGCCATACAGATACTCACTTTTGATTCCATTGTGAGAAGAAAACCGCAGCTCCTGGTCCATCCGAAATAGAATTCGACCAAGGATCTACTCTCAGGAGCCGTTTGGGGGGCGAAGCACAAACGCCACGCAGATGGATGACGATATAGGGCTCCCGCGTAGCTCTGCGGGTTGGAATTTCCATCGTTTCAATCCCTCTAGACAAGGTCCTGTAAGAGTACGTACATCGCGGATTACTCCTACGTCCCGGACGAGGCCCTCAGCATCGATATTAGCGCGTATCACAACGGTCCCTGTTGCTAGACTGTTGAATGGATACTTAACGAAACTTGCAGACGTAACTTTAATCGGCTCTGGTTCGGGGGCCGAATCCACCCCCGCCTCCGTGGCAGAAATTCCTCCAAGAACAGTTTCGAGAGGGTAGGTGGCCACTGAGTTGAATATGACGGCCACAACAGTGCGGGATCGAGTGGGCTTACCATCCAGCAAAGCCGGTTTGAATTGCCAACGCCGGACGGATTTCACGGCTTCCTCCGTTAGCGACGGAATCTCACGGATAGGCCGAATAGCCTCCACTTCACCCTTTTCACTGACTGTGATTTCCAGTACAACCGCGCCGACAGCGGCACTCTGTGCTGAATACCGGACATCTTCAGCGGAAACTACCTCGGCTGATTCAAATGGACCTGCGTTCGGACGAGGTGCCTCAGCGGAACAAAGTCCCACTGCCATTAATGCTAGCGTACCGATTAAGAAGTGGCGCACCATTGTCTCCTGTCGACCCGGCCCAGTGGGCCGGAGTTCTAGATATTAGAGTCTACATCCTCCGAGGGCGCTTTGTGGAATGCTTGGGCCTTCAGTGCAGCCCAAACGCGTGCCGCTCACGGCATCGCATACCCGGCAAGGCTGTCCGCCAGCGCGGCGTCCGCGAGGGATCGGCGGCAGAATTTCCCCGCGCCATTCCCTCTGAAGTACTCGCGCTAACTCTTGTTCTCGTAGGAGCAACGGCTATCAGACCTCCAAATTCGTGACACTTTGTATCGGCAATTTTTCCGAGCATTTCTGGTCGCACAGCCCTAGCCATCTTCGGAGAAAGCAGACCGAGCGTAGCTGCCGGGGCTTGGGAATTCTCCCGAACCCAAGCCCACGAAAATGAGCCGCAGAGAAGGTGCGGCCTACCGAACTCAGTAAAGATCGTTTGAAGAGTAGACCCGCCGTGGCCGCAGTAAAACGATTAGCGTCTGGAGGACCCCGCTCGCGCTTTGTTTTCCCAAGCGAGAAGAATCCACTCGTCAGTGTTTCCGGATGGTCGCCGCAGAAAAAGACCAGGCCGGAGGGGTGGGGCTCGTGGTGGAGCCGAAATAGAGCCCGGAAATGGACACGGTATCACCAGCAACCTCTGTGAAGCTCGAGGTGCCGTCGAAGTCGGTGGTGGTTCCGGGTCCAGATGTGGTGATCTGCACGAGCGGGTTCGTGGTGAAACCGAAGTACGGCGGGAAACTGGTCGCACTGAATTGCGGCGACGTTGGGCTCACCACGGTGCCGGTCACGTGGCTGAAGCGGAGCGCGACGCCGTTGGCCGTGGCCGTAGCGAAGGCACTGCTCCCGTCCGTTGGGGTGAAACCGGAGACGGAGATGGCCACGGTCTGCCCAGGTTGAATAGGACTCACGTCTGTCGAGCCACCAAAGCTGTTCGTGGGAATGGTGAGGCCTTCGCTCGCGACAAAAAATGCCTGCGGTGTAACGACCCCAACTATCACAAGATCTCCGGGATGGACTGAGCCGCTGAGTAGGCTGTTGGACGCGGCGAAGCTGGCGTCGGTGACCGCGATGTCAAACACCTGGTTCACGGAACTCGGTGGCACGGTGACCACGCCTTCGATGGTGTCTTTCGCGGCGGCTGTGAACGGAACTGGGGAATAGTTGCGAACCGCGAGCGTGCCATCGGCCTTCAGAATTGCGTCAACCGCAGCGAGCGCGCCGGAAGTCACGCAGGAAAAGCTTTGCGTGGAGCACACCGGATCGTAGGTTGTCGACGAGTTGGCGGTGATGTAGACGGCCCCACGGTAAGCGGTCTGTAGCGTGAAGCTTTGCGCCGAAGCGGAAACGTTGCTCACTATGCCGTAGAGATCGTCGATGTGGGCCAATTGGCCGCTAGAAAGGTCAGTTGTGCTGGACGGTGCCTGCAGTACGGTAGCGGTGAGGACGTTAGTGGCAGCGAGATTTACTGCTGAAATGGTTTGGCCGCTCGCAGTGATCGCGTTCGCGATATTCACATCCAGGGCCAAGCCCACCTTCTCGCCACTGGTGACCGTGAGCGGGAACGCTCCGGAACTGGTGGTGGCGCCGCCAGCCGAGCCCGTCACCTGGCCTAACGATCCGGAGGAGCAGCCGGGAACTCCCGAAGAAGGCTGCGTGCAGAACGTAAGTAAAACATCGGAGAACGTCACGGAGAGACTGTTGTATGTCCCTGCGGGAACCGAAACGGCGGCCGAGAGAAGTGCTGAATCGCTTTGCAAACGCGTGAATTCAGCAACGTAGCTGTTGGTGGTTCCGGAGACCAAGCCCACGCTGACCGCGCTACCCGAGGAAGGAGTCAGCGAAACACCCGTCACCATGGCCCGGAATGTCAGGATGGAAAGATTCGCTGAAGGCGAGGGCGGAGTCGCACGCAGCGCGAGCGAAAGCGTGGCGTTACCCGACAGAGGAGGCGGTGGCACGGTCTTGGGAAGGCCACTGCATGCGCACACGAAGAACATTAGCGAAGAAGAGAGCAAACCAAATAAGATCCGATTCATTGTCGATCCAGAAACAACCCTAGTGCCCTCAGCATGAAACGCTTAAGCCAACATCAAGTATAGTGCCTTACAAGCAAAAATGATGTCAGGTCTCGGTGAATTGTCTGATTGGCAACAACGCAATGAAGGCTGCTGGCTGACTGTTTTTCGTGCTTGAAGCACTCTAATCATGGCCGCACAAGTAAACCCGAGTGAAGTTGGCGGGGGCCCCCAGAGAGCAACTCCGAACAACGCAGGTGCAGGCGGGGTGGCTTACCACGAATCAAGGCTGACCTCTCACGGCAGCGGTTGTTATTTCGTGCAGACTTCAGTGGCTAGACTTTACGACCCGTCAATCGGACGTGGAATTAACTATCGAGACTCATATCAGGGATTTCCGCCGCAATCTTCAAACAGCGGCGCCTCTTCGCAGCGTGCTCTGTACGCGTTGTTTCCAAAGACGTGATCGAGAAGGCTGTTGAGCCGCAGTCGGCAAGCTCTGGGTCGAGTATGGTGACTAAGTTGGGTTCTTCACCTCTGTTGCAACAAATTGACCCCTCAAACATAATTGGTCGGCTTGCCATCCGTACCACTCCAATCGTACGTATCTCTGCCGACTCGCTCTTGCTCTTAATGCTGCCTTTTGCTGCCTCGTGATTCTCGCAAGTCCTTAAATGAGAATGAGAAAGCTGGTAGGGGCGGTGGGGATCGAACTATTAAGGATGTTGAAAACGCGTAAGTTATTGATTCCACGAAACGGCAAAATGGCGAAAAACTGCGAAGACGCCGAACCCAGGTACACGCCGGGTACACGGAATAGTTTTTCCAAAAGGCAGCATCGCACCCAAACTCGCAAGACCGCACCTTCCGTCACACCCACCCCGATCCAGATGTGAGTCCACAGCGCTGGCCCAACGTCTGCTGGGCGTCACGGTTTTGAGGCCAATTCCAGTGCCTTTTCCAGAACAGGGTCCCTTCCGTTTCTCAGGCCCTCAATTGTGGTATGGACCTCGACATCGGGCTTGATGCCCACTCCCTCAAATTCCGACCCGTCTGGAAAATAGTTGCGCTTGGCCGCAATCCTGAGGCTCATCCCGTTGTGAAAATCGTAGATGATCGGCAGGACAAAACTACCCTGCGTAGTTTCTCCAATGAGGATGGCTCGACCGCTGTCTTTGGAAGGCTCGACAAAGTCTTCGCAGGCAGAGATGCAGCCGCCATCCACGAGCAAAATCAACCGTCCCCGGAAAGCATTTCGGTCAGGCGTAATGACTTTGCTGGCTTGAGACGATTGCGAGTTGCTAGGTGAATTGCTGAGGGCATTCGGAGCGCCTCGCGAGTCGTCGGTTCGTGGAGCGGATTCGCTATTCTTCGTTGCTTCCTGAGCCACATTGATAGGGGCAGAGCAGGCGGCTGTGGACTCGGTCCATCCGCGGTAGGGGCGATCCATGAGCGCGCTGATCAGCCGGGCGGGTGGAATGCCACCAGCGTTGTTTCTGACATCAATGAGCAGAAGCTTCGCGCGGCGAAACTGCCTCACATAGTTCAACGCATCTTCTTCGAGGGATGGATCGAAGAAAGCGGGAATGCGAATGTAGGCTGTCGCGCCCGGTTTCACCCAGCGGCCTTCGGTCTTCTCTGGAGGCTTTTTCAAGTTCGCGCGGTTGACCGTGATTTGACGCCCACCTTCCAGGGTCAGCGTGAATTGTTCCGGGAATAGGTATGGCAGAAGAAATAGATTTCGGCGTTGGGCTGCGGTGCTTGACGCGGAGATGTAGCGCCGCTGTTGCAGAAAGAATGCTTCGATGGCGGTGTCGTCAATCTTAGAAATGCTGTCGCCAGGCTTCAGGTTATCGAGAAAACTGGTCTGGACGACCCATTTTGCATCGAGCGGCGTCGCGTAGAAACCCAGGGGTTGATTGTTTTCTTTGTTCAGCCATGCATCCCAGAAGAAGGTGTGACCACTGTGCAGTTGGGCGACAAATTCGATTGTAGCCAAATCGAATTGACGACGGTCATCGGTGGCCAGGACCTTCTGAAGGTAGTTCTTGTAGGAGCCATCCAAATCTGGAGGAGACGCAGTTTGGTAGGAGAAAGAGTACAGCTGCAGCAGCGAGTACACCTTCGACGCCGTGAACGCACGTTCGTCGAGAGCTAGTTTCGTGTCAGTTCTTACCTGCGCCGAAACCACTTGGGCCAACCAACAAAACAGGAGCACGAGGCTGAGACAAAAGCGCATCATGTTCGCAACAATCAGCATGAGCCAGCGTCCATGACGGTATCGGTGGGCAACCATATGCATGACCAAACGCGTGAGCCGCAGGGCAAGGTACGCACAACCAGTCCGGCTAGGCTGGGGATTTGGCAACTTGAGATCCGCTTTTGTGAAGACCCACTCTGGCGTACACAGCCCAAGTAGCACACGAAACGAAACCAAGTATTGAAAGAATGAGATTGAGGGGTAACCACCAGAAGAAAGTCGCGAATGGCCCACTGGAACGAAATGCGTCCACCAATCCTGTAAAAAAGTGGCAGGCAAATCCCCAGATGCAGAAGTGCAGCATGAGGGCGAATGCGCCCAAGAATCGCGGCAACTGTCGACTCCGCAGGGCGTAGAGGATAACGCAAACAATCGCTCCGATCGTCTCGAAAAAGAGTAACAGGCCCTCCCAAGTACTACCAGGTAGAACTCCGCGGACGAACCAAAAACCAAAGGGCAGGGCGCAAACAGCGACAACTCCAAGTGCCGGAAGCAGAAATCGCTTGAGTGAGGGAAAGCTGGTCAGCAGTCGTAATAAAGGGAAAATCGCGACAGCCAGCAGCACGCTCATCGCCCAAAAAGTGAGCGAACGTTCGGGCCGCATACTTATGTCGGACTTGAAATGCCGCAGAAGCGCCAGACTGAATCGGTATAGCACCCCAAGAAGGACCGAGGAACCGCTCTCCTCGCCTTCCCAAACAACAACTGCCGAAACATTCAAACACCACAAGAATTCAAAGATCAGACGCATGAAGACCCCCGTTTGATGAATCCTCCACCTTTTAGACACCGCTTCCTGTCCCCCTCTTGTCCGGATTCATTGCTGGTTAGCATTCTTACAGTCGTATCCGGGGATCAGATACTGCTCGATGTAACACTGAGCCTGGGTTCCCCACGACATGTTTGGGGTTCCGGAGTAAGCTGCTGTGGGAGTGCTATCCTGCTGGTAGAATGAACCAGTTCCAGGGCAGTTCGATGACACGCTGTTACCAGGAGTACATTCCATGTAAGGGAACGGCCCCGTTGTTGTGTTTACAAATGTGTTGTTAAGTTCCCAGGCGGTTTCGTGAGCCGCGACATTCCCAATTGCTCTCCCAATACCCGCGCATAAGATTCCAAATTCAGTAACATCCTGGCTTGTCACAGGTGGATAGCTAGGCCTAATGTAGTACCAGTCTGCGGGATACGGCAGTGGATAACCTAGTTCGGTCTGAGCGTTGCCCATGATTGGCAGATAGTAAACATAACTGTGGTCCTTTGAAAACAGGGGAGTCCACCCAGTCGGGGGTGCTGAGAGGTTCCAGGTTCGCGGGAATACGCCTGGTCCTAACCAATCGCCACGGACGTAGATTGTGTGTTCAAATTTAGTGACAGGGCTGGGCCCACCCTGCAGGTCAACAGGTCCTGCGCCCTGAACAATAGCTGGAAGGTTTGCGAAAGCCGCCTTATAAGCGTTCAGAGCCATGATCTTGATGGCATCAGCCTGCGCCGGATAGGCATGACTAAAGTCCAGCGTACAAGGCAACGGAAGATTAGTTGTGGGATCCTTCAGTGAGTTGGGACAGGTAGTGTCGGTATCGTCAATACCGGCGATGTAAGAGAAGTTCATGTTCGGAATGTCGACACAGCTACCGTCGCCGCCGTGCCATGCATCGCCAATCTTGAATCCGGGGCCACAAAAGACGATTCCAAACGTGTGAGTTCTTAGTGAAAAGCCGTTTCCGGTGAGGTTCCCACCAGGGGTACTGGTAAAGGTTGACGCCATGTTTGCCAGGTCAAAGGCTGGCATCACCGACTCGGTGGAGCCGAGTTCGTAAGCTCCCTTCCATGAGTAGATTGGCAAGGGACCTACTCGGCCGTTTGCCTTGCCGTTTTGGTCGTAGGTGATGCCGGAGTATCCGATGACGCCGCCGTCCGAGGTCGCAATCATCGGAAAGTCATTCGGCACGGTCCACAGAAGTTGACCGGACGACGTAAAGGCGTACATGTTGGTTCCATACGCGTCCGCACCGATGTAGGAGTCGTCCGCGCGTTGCAGCACGGGCTGGAGAGAGCCTCCTGGGATATTAATTGTCGCCTGAGCCATGCTGGTGCCCGAGGTAGTCGTCAGGTTGACGGTAGTATTTGGGAACACGCAGCCGGAGCCAAATTGGGCTCCTGGCGGGCAAGTTGGTGCCGATCCTCCCGTTTCAAGCGACCAGCTGTACAAGACGCCAGTATCGCCGTTGGTAATAGGGGGCATCCACAGTAAAATAGACGGAAGTGGTGCGGACTGCGTTACAGAACCTTCGTCATTAAACGAGAAGGAACTCCAGTCCCCCAGGGGGAATTCATAGGAGTCGCCGGCAGTTCCCACGCGCAGTAGCCTCAGGGACCCCGTTGTAGTGGTTGTGCTTATGCTGGTACAAAGTCTAGTTATCGGATCCGGGATTCCCTCGCTGACAAAAGTATAGGTTCCGAAGCTGTAGGGCACGTATGCGTACCCATCCCCGGCAATCATCAGAGGGCCTACATGTGGAAACGAAGAACCTGGAGAAAGCCCTCCACTCCCCTGGGGCAAGGGGCTGCCATAACAAAACTCCCCGGAGCTGATGCCGATAACGCTACTAGTCGAGTCATTCATTTGAACGCTGAACCTTGGCTGGCCGGTCAGGGGATTAATGCCCACTAACTGATCCCCGTCCACCGTGAAAATGGTGCCGTCCGTGTGAGGCACGGGCGTCGTCTGAAGCCAGCTACCTGAAGAAGCAGTATATGCCGGGTAGGCTTGACCGGTAATGCCATCGAGCTTATAGACGGACTGTCCGTTGTAACTGGCCACGATTAAACCACCCTGAAAATCAGGGATGAGAGTGCTGTTTGTGCCCACAAAAGCAGTCCAGGCAGCCAAACAGTTGGTGGTGATGGCCCGCACGTTTCCATCGGCTTGCAGGGCGAAGACGTCCGCCACTCCGGATGGGCTAGGGACCGCAGGAATAATGCTGACCACACCGGAGCCGTCTCCTGGGTTTGCACAAGTAACTGCTCCCGTCGACAAGGTATTACCGGGAGGTACAGTGACATCGATTGAGGCGTTTCCCGCAGTAATGGTGGCATTGCCCGGCCCAACGGCGGTGATCATCGGTGGGTCGTCCGAGGAAAGGGTGGCGACAGCAGGATTGCTCGATGTCCACGTCAAACCGGTAACGGGCTGACCACTTGCATCCAGGACCTGCGTCGCCTGCGTGCCGTTCGCTAACATGGTGACAATGTTGGGTGCGATGCTAACTGGGGTAGCGGTACCTCCGCCACCAGGGACGGTGAAGGTGACGGCATTGCTCCAAGTTCCGTTCTGCTGGATTTTGACGATGCCACTCGACGCACTGGACGCCACGCTGGCCACCACCTGCGTGTCGCTCCAGCTAGTCACTACTCCATCGGTACTTCCGATCCAAGCCGCTCCGCTGCCCTGTGTGGCCCCGAAGCCGTTTCCTGTTATCGTCACGGCAGTCCCGCCGGCGCCCGAATTAGGGCTTATGCTCGCAATATGCGGCAAGTTAATTGCGAAAGGAACGGAGTTACTCCAGACTCCGTTCTGCAGGATTTGCGCTGTTCCCGAGGCCGAGCCCGGGGCCACAGTGGCAACAACTTGGCCATCGCTCCAACTTGTTACCACACCAGCTGTGTTCCCAAGCTGGACGATACCGCTGCCCTGAGTGGCTCCGAAGCCCGAACCGGTGATCGTTACCTGTGTTCCAGCGATGCCGCTGGTTGGCGTGACGCTCGAAATCGTCGCGCTATTGACCGTGAACGGGACAGCGTTTGAGGCAACTCCGCCTTGCATAATTTGAGCTGCACCGGAGGTCGATCCAGTATTCACACTCGCGATCACTTGGCTGTCACTCCAGCTCACTACCGTGCCGAGAGTAGTGCCCAGCCAGACCGTGCCAGTGCCCTGGCTAGCCCCAAAACCGGAGCCGTTAATTGTTACTTGCGTACCGGCGGAGCCTGTTGTGGGCGAGATGGCGAGAATGTTGGGCGCAACCACCGTGGGAGGTGCCAGCACGCTTACCGTGGTGGAACCGCTGAGGCCACCAAACGCGGCGGTGAAGCTCGTGTTTCCGGCGCCGACCGGTATCACAACAACTTCTGTGCTCGGTCCAATCAAGTTCAGCATGAGTTTCGCAACCGAACTGTTCGAATTATTCCATGTCACATACGGGGTCAGATTGTTGGAACTTCCGTCCGAATAGTTCCCGGTGGCTGTCAGTTGCAGCAACTGTGATGAGTTGAGAGCGGTAGACGGATTAGGCGGCGTGACCGTGATCGAGAGCAAAACCGGGGTCACGGTAATCTGAGCGGTGGCGCTTATCGTCCCCAAAGACGCTGTAATGGTGGTTGTCCCCGCGCTCAGCGCATTGACGATACCCGCGCTTCCGGCAGCGTTGCTGACGCTGGCCACTGACGGCGAAGACGAATTCCATATGACCGGCTGAAGTGTGCCGAGCGAGTTGCTATTGAGGTACCCGGTCGCTACGAGCGTCAGGGTTGAACCAACCGCCAAGGGACTGCTGGAAGGTGTGATCGTGATCGAGGTTATTTCTGGCAGCGCAAGACTCGAAGGCTGGTACGAATTGGTGCTAGCTAGCGTCACGCCATTATTGATCCCGCCGACCAGAAGCACGCTGCCATCGGTAAGCAACGTGGCCGTGTGGCCAGAGCGCCCGGCCGTCAAGGCCTGGCTGGAAGTGAAACTATACGTTTGCGGATTGTACAGTTCGCTGGTCGCGTCCGACACGCACGACGAAATGCAAGAATCAAAGCCCCCCGCTAGATAGAGCTGGCCGTTTGTCAACAGTGTGGCCGTCTGATTGAGTCGCGGGACAGTCATGTCGCCCAGGAAGTAGAAATACCCGTTTTGGTAGTATTCGGTGGAGGCTGTCGGACAGCCCGGCGAATTGCAGGTTGATCCGCCCGCAATCAGAACCATGTCTCCGCTGTTTTCCAGCCAGGCGGCTGTGGCATTAGCGCGTGGCGTGTTGAGGCTTCCCCCTGTGCTGAAGGTTCCTGCAACAGGATCATACAGTTCAGCTGCCGCGGGATAAGTGCTGCCATTGAAGCCGCCAACAATCAACACTTTTCCAGAATCCGGCATGAAGGCAGCGCTGGCGTTGAAGCGGGCCGCGTTGAGTGGCACGATTCCGGTGAAACTTCCCGCTACCGGATCATATAGTTCAGCCGAGCTTAGGGCCGTGCAGGATGTGGAAGAACTGCAAGTTTCCCCGCCCGCAATCAGCACCTTACCGTTCGCAAGCGGTGTCATCGTATGACCATAGCGATCAATGGTCATGTCACCGGCACTGCTGAAAGAATTGGAATTGGGATCGTAGACCTCGGCGCTCTTCAGTGAAGCGCAATTTCCGTTTGCGTCGCAATTGTAGCCGCCAGCGACGAGCACTTTGCCGTTACCCAGCAGGGCGGCCGGTGCCGAGCGGGCGACCGCCAAGCCTCCCCCCGTGTACGTGATCGTTCCCGTATTGGGGTTGTACAACTCGGCGCTATTCAAGTAGGTGCAGGAACCGGCTGAGGCGCAGTTTACTCCCCCTGCAATCAACACCGTGCCATTGTTGAGTAACGTGGCGCTGTGCTGATACCGGCTAGTGTTAAGTGACAGCGCGCTCGCGGTAACGGAAATAGTCGCGCTCCCAATGAGCGAGCCAGAAGTCGCAGTGAGCGTACTGCTTCCTTGGCTAGCGGCAGTGGCCAGACCAAAAACATTCACGCTGGCAACCCCATTGCTCGAAGAAGTCCATGTCACGGAGGACGTGAGGTCCTGGGTGCTGCCATCGGAGTAGTTGCCTGTGGCGATGAACTGTTGGCCGCTCCCAATGGGGATGCTCGCCTGGCTTGGCGTTACGACGACCGCAACCAAGCTCGGCGCAGCTTGCGCTTGGACCGTGATGCTGCCAACGGCAAAAAGCGTCCCGTTGCTCGCTGTTATGGTCGCTGTGCCTTGCCCAACACCAGTTGCCAACCCTGCAGCGTTCACAGACGCGGTCTCTGACGGCACTGCGAACCAACTCATCAAGTTCGTGAGATTGTTAATACTGCCGTCCGTGTAAGTGCCGATCACCTGGAACTGTTGACTCGTTCTAACCGAGATTGTGGCGGTGGACGGGCTGAGGGCAAGCGAAACCAACGCTGGAGCACTAACCGTGACGTTTGTGGAAGCGCTTATGGAGCCTGAGCTTGCTTGGATGAGACTATTCCCCAGGGAAACGGCGGTAGCCAAGCCGGCGCTGCTGACTGTGACAGAAGAAGACGAGGACGTCCACGTGGCCGTGGAAGTGAGATCCTGCGCGCTGCCATCTGAATATGTTCCGGTCGCCGTGAATTGCTGAGTCGTTCCCAAAGGCATAGTGGGACTCTGAGGACTCAGAGCGATTGACACCAAGGCGGGCGCGGTAACGGTGACCGTGGCCGAGCCACTGATTCCAGCGGCGGTGGCCGTCATGGTCGCGGTTCCTTGCGCGGCGCTCGTTGCGAACCCACTGTTACTCGCATCGTTGCTCACCGCAGATACATTTGGAGATGAGGAACTCCACAGCGCAGACGACAGAACTTGAGTACTCCCGTCGCTGAACGTGCCCACGGCAATTAGAAGTTGTTGAGCGCCAATTGGGACCGACGGCGATGCAGGTGAAACGGCGATGCTGGTCAGTCCTGCCAATTTGCTCGTGGTGTAGATTTCGGCTGTATTGAAAACATTAGGTCCGTCGGTCCCGCCATCCTCAAGAACTGTTCCGTCATTGAGCAGCGTGGCCGTTTGGTGTTCACGGACGCTCGTCATGTTACCCGGAACTGCCGTGAACGTCAGACTGGTCGGGTCGTATACCTCCGCCGAATTCAGAGCAGTGCTGTTTCCGCCCGAATCGGTCTCTCCTCCTGAAAGCAGGACCTTGCCGCCGTTCAAAAGTATGGCGTCATGGTAAATCCTGGGCGTCGTCATTGGGGAGGGAACGGCCGTAAAGGTGTTTGCGGAGGGATCATATATCTCCGCTGTGTTCAGTGAGCCCGTTCCAGGCAGATCACCCCCCGTGATCAGAACCTTTCCGTTGTTGAGGAGTGTTGCTACGTGGCCTTCGCGGGCCGTGGTCATACTTGCTGGGAGCACAGTGAAGGCCCCAGTCGCTGGATTGAAGATTTCAGCGGTATTGTAGGCCCCGCTCGGAGTCGGGTCCGTTTCGCCACCCGCGATCAGAACTTGGCCGTTCTGCAATAGGGTCGCGGTGTGTCTGAAACGAGGAGTATTCGTATTGCCAAGGTCGATAAACTCTTGTGCCGTTGGGTCGTAGAGCTCCGCGTCTGCAATGATTCCGGTCGCTGGATCGTAACCTCCGACTATCAACACCTGGCCATTGGCTAGCAACGTAGCCGTGTGTCCAACTCGGGCCGTATTCAGGGTGCCGGACAGGAGGGTGAAAGTCCCGGCTACCGGATCGTAGATTTCCGCAGTGTCTAGAGTTTCTTGGTTCGCGAGGTCCGAGCCGCCTGCGACCAACACTGTGCCGTCGTTTAGTAGCGTGGCAGTGTGTAACCAGCGCGCGACGTTCATCGGATTGGCCGGAGCGAACGCTTGACTCGCCGGAGTGTAAAGCTCCGTGCTGTTCACTACCCCAGAAGTGCTCATTCCCCCGGTGATCAGAACTCGTCCCGTCGTCAATTGAGTGGCTGTCTGTCCGTACCGGGAAGCTCCCATTTGTCCCGTGGTCGCGACGAAGCTGCCCGGCTGGACCACAAAGCTGACTCCGTTGCTGGCTACCCCGTTCACGGTAACCACTACGTTCCCCGTGGTCGCTCCTGATGGCACGGTCACCACGATCTGCGTGTCGTTCCACGTCGTGACTGGCACGCTTGCGTTGTTAAGCGTTACCGTGCTCGTGCCCTGTGTTGCTCCGAAACTGGTTCCCATAATCGTGACGGATGTTCCGACCGCTCCTGAAGTCGGCGAGAGGTTGATGATGGTCGGCGCTGCCACCAGCGAGAGCACACTAAAACTCACGCTATTGCTCGCCACTCCCGATACCGTGACAACCACGGGACCCGTCGTGGCTCCATTCGGCACCGTCACTGTGATGCTCGTCGTACTCCAGCTCGTTACCGAGGCCATCGTGCCGTTGAACGTTATCGTGCTCGAGCCTTGGATGGCTCCGAAGCCGTTACCTGAAATCGTCAGAGACGATCCGACTGGACCAGAGCTTGGAGATAAGCCTGCGATCACTGGGGCAGGAGCGACCACTACGACAGTCGTGGAACCGCAAATTTGGCCAGTGCATGCGCTCACCGTCACTGCGCCTGTCGCCACGCCAAAAACGATGCCGTGATTGCCCGAATCGCTGGACACCGTGGCAATAGTTGTGTCGGAAGAGCTCCACGTTACGGAGGCCGTTGTCTGGGTGCTATTGTCGCTGAGTGTCCCAGTAGCCGTGAGACTCTGAGCTGTTCCAGCAGGTATTGACGGATTGAGTGGGCTCACCGCAATTGAAACTAGATTTGGCTGAACGAGCGTAGTGGGCTGATACAGTTCTGCGCTGGAGAAAACAGTCGAGTTAGCCGAGCTCCCTCCCGCAACCAGGACCGTTCCATTATTCAGCAAAGTTGCAGTCTGCATATACCGCGCCACGGTCGGGTTCCCCGTCGCCGTGAACGTGCCGGCTACCGGGTCATACAGCTCGGCATCGGCCACGATAACCCATTGATCCGTACCGCCAACGAACAGCACCTGCCCATCGTTCAGAAGGGTCGCTGTCGGTTGGCAGCGGCTTTCGCTCAAACTGCCCGTAAGAGTAAAGGTTCCGGCCACAGGGTCGTACAATTCCGCCGAGGCTAGCGTGTTGATGTTTTGGTCAAGGCCTCCTGCTAATAGCACCTGCCCGCTGTTCAATAGCGTCGCTGTGTGGCCGAATCGTGCAGTGTTCATCGCGCTGATCGTCGCAAAACTACCAGCCACAGGATCGTATAACTCTGCGCTGGCTACGTTATTTCCATTCTGATCGTATCCTCCCGCAATGAGGACTTTTCCGTTGGCCAAGAGCGTTGCCGTGTCAAAAGTTCGAGACACATTCAAGCTACCCGCGGCCGCGAACGTTCCTGTTGAGGGGTCGTAGAGTTCTGCGATGGACAGGGCATTCACGTTCGCGTCAGATCCTCCCGCAATGAGGACTTTTCCGTTGGCCAAGAGCGTTGCTGTGGGATTGACAGCCCCAGCCACCAAACTGCCAGTGGTCGTGAAAGTTCCGGCCACTGGGTCGTACAACTCCGCGCTGGCGGATAGGACTACATTACCGCCGCTCATGTTGTAACCACCTGCGATAAGCACTGTTCCGTTAGTCAATAGGGTTGCCGTGTGCGACGCTCGCGGCGCATTCAAGCTACCGGTGGCCGAGAACGTGCCTGTTGCAGGGTTGTAAAGCTCCGCGCTCGCCAGGGGGTTGCTACCACTATCCATGCCCCCAGCAACGAGCACCAAACCGTTGTTCAACGGTATCGCCGTTGCACCAGCGCGTGCCGTAACGAGGCTTCCAGTTGGGACAAAACCAGGAACCGTCAACGAAGTCGTGCCAATGACGGTATCCACGGCCGCCCGGATCGTCGTTTGCCCAGGTCCAACTGCAGTTGCCAACCCAGAGCTACTAATCGTAGCAACGCCGGTTGCCGAGGAAGTCCACGTTGCCACAGCAGTGAGATTTTGAGTACTGTTATCCGGATAGGTACCCGTAGCAGTGAATTGCTGAGTATTCCCAGCGCTGATGGAGCCATTTTGCGGTGTTATTGCGAGGGACGTAGGTGTTGTTGCAGTGAAACTCACTCCATTGCTCGCCACTCCCCCAACCGTCACCAGCACATTTCCCGTCGTCGCGCCCGTGGGCACTGTCACCGCGATGGTAGTCGCGCTCCAACTCGTAGGCGTAGCGGGGCTGCCGTCGAAAGTCACCGTGCTCGTGCCCTGTGTTGCACCAAAATTGGTCCCCGTTATTGTGACGGATGTTCCAACCGCTCCGGAAGTCGGAGATAGACTCGTGATGCTCGGCGTCGGCAACACCGTGAAACTGACGCCGTTACTGATTACGCCTGAAACAGTCACCACGACGTTCCCCGTCGTGGCTGCGGTCGGAACCGGCACGGTAATTGAACTGGCTCCCCAGGCTGTCGGAGT
>Ga0182011_10001429_pt1 | contig 20954 bp, 12 predicted proteins | sample 711E1DmetaG_FD_120481 | JGI IMG/M metagenome (GOLD analysis project Ga0182011, IMG submission 120481) | Permafrost microbial communities from Stordalen Mire, Sweden - 711E1D metaG | ecosystem: Environmental > Terrestrial > Soil > Wetlands > Permafrost | place: Sweden: Stordalen | collected... | reverse complement strand
TGCTCGGTCAGGACCAAGGTCGCTTTGGGTCGTCCCATCGCCATAGGCACCTCCATTGTGCACCAGGAATGCCTATTTTGGGAGCAATACTAATGCCAATTACTTATGGGACAGCACACTAGCGAAGATCTCTCATTGTGCTGAACTTTGGCGCCCACCTGGCGCCGTTTCTCCACCAAAGAAGCGTGATGCCCTATCGCGAAAAGCGCCCTAGGGTTGGAGCCGAACCGGGCAGCGTGTAGCGCAAGTCGAAGAACAACAAGTTCATAGTTGCATTCGCGGGCTGGCCGGTAGCAACGTACCAGGGATCGCGCGTGAGGTACGAGTACTGGCCTATGAGGTTGACGGCGCCATACTTCGGATGCTTCCAGAGGGTCTGGTTGAAGCCAAAAGTGGCCTCCTGGATGGTGCGATTCTGACTGCTCGCTGAGCCGGCGTAGCCATAACCGACGAGTTTCTTGTTGGTGTCGATCACGGTGTCACGGCCGATCATAATTCCACCGTAATAGCCGAAGATCAACGTTTTCTTCTGGGTGTACTCGAAGCCTGTAACCGTGGAGCTGCTGTGGAGCAGAGAGATGCTTCCGTTGGCGTTGGCAACCAAATCCGGGGCTTGGCCAAAGATGTAGCGGCCGCCGCCGTCACTCCAGAAATTGTTGGTCATCAAGCGGAATCCCTTGAATATTTCCACGTGCAGATTCAGGAAACCGCCCCCGCCCTCTTTTGAGTAATAGGCAGAGGGGACGGCAGCGACAGCAGGGGTGCTCCCGCTGGCAGCGACGGCAGCGACGCCGGGGTACCAGACTTTGAAGTTCCGCTCCACTCCCCCGACTTCGAAGTGAACTCGCTTAATGGGATCGATTGCTAGTTTCGCAATGATATCAGGCGCGACGTTGGGAGTGGCTATGCCACCGGAGCTTGCGCCAAAGTCTAATTCGCCTGCGTAGCTTGAGGTGGCGCTAAGGGCTGTCGGAAGGACGATGGAGCCACCTCCTGACGAGCCTCCGGCATATTGGTCAGGACTGTCGAGAGCGATTGCGAGGGCTACTTTGTCGGAGGGGTGGTAGACAAAGCGCAGTTCCGGGATGCGCCCCCAAAACAAGCCCGCTTGGTAGTTCACGTCCATATCTTGCGTGTAAAAGACGTCAGCGGGGAGCGGGGAAATGCCCACGCGGCCCGGAGTGAGCAAACTCCAGGTTTGGCCACCCAGGACTTCCCAATTGCCCTTCATAATGTCGACCCAATACAACCGCGCGCGGAGAAGCTGGCTATTGCTCGTCACCGCAATGTTGGTGCTGGACGGCGTCCCCAAAAAGTCGGCTTCCATGTATCCGATGACTTGAGCGCCCATCACGTCCGCATCGGTCCGGAAACCGATTCGGGAGTTCTGTATGCTGGTGCGGAACTCGGACAGATTAGTTGTGTAGGGATACAGGCCGCTCGATGGCGCGTTGAAGGGAATGCTCCCGAAGCTCGTGCCGATGTTACCGCCGGCGGCGTGGTTGTGATATACAGCCGTAAAATCCATAAACCCAACAGGCGTAAAGCTCGCGCTGCCGATATGGAACTGAAGAGGTGAGACTTGCTCCTCCTCCTTCGGAGGGAGCGCCGGCTTTGGCGAAGGTACCGCGGCGGAGGGGATCACGGTGGAAGCCACCAGGTTCCCGTCGTTGCCCGCGGCGGATTTCTCCGTGGCCTTGGGAACCATTGGGCTGGTCGAAGCCACCAGGTTCCCGTCGCTTCCCGTGGAGGATTTCGCTGCGGCCTTGGGATCTATGGGGCTGGTCGAGCCGACCTGCCCGAGGTTTGGCGCTTGCGTCGTTGCGGTTTGTGCAGGCTTAGCCGCAGTTTGCGCCGGCTTAGAGGATTGGTCCAGCTTCTGCTTCATCTGGTCCACAATGGCGCGCAACTGCTCGATCTCTTTTTGTTGTTCTGCAACCTGCTGTTTGAGGACCGAGACATCGGCGGGGGCTTTCGAATCTTTCGATGAGTTGTCCGCCGTCGTCTGCGAAAAGACAGGTGTGGCGAGCGCAATCAAGACCATAGCGCTTGCGATAAGCAAGCTACGAATTCGTGTGAACTGCATTCTTCGCTCCTCCGATTCAAGTGTTAGTGTTTCGTTGGGATCATCAGCTCGATTTGATACAAAAACTATGATTGGTCGGCCGTGTTCAGCGTGCGTTACAGCATTGTTACATTCGTGTGAACACGCCCAGTCTGGTATTTGTTTAGCGACTTAATCTCACTGCCGGCCCCCACAGTAGACCCTGGAAAGTGCGAAAGCCCTGTTTTGCTGTAACAGGATTAACCTCGCAGATGAGGGACGTCCGAATGAGTGCGGCGACGCGCTGCGGGAGGGCGCCCTTTCATAAGCAGGTCTATTGACACCAGGGAAAAACCTACGATAACATATCCACTCGGGTTTCGATATCCAAATTAGATAATGTGAACGATGAAATCTGCTGAATTCATCCCAGCGAACAGTCAGGAGATTTACTCGGGATTAGTTCGCATTCACATCCTTTATCACGCCTGCCAGGGACCTATCTTCGGCCTCGGCATGATGGAGGAGCTTCGCAGGCATGGGTATAGGTTGAGCGCCGGTACTCTTTACCCGCTGCTCCACGGTCTTGAAACGAAAGGGTATCTTCGTTCGCGGGAAGTAAGGTCAGGAAGATCGATCCGCCGTGTCTACAGGGCCACTTCGGCGGGACGCAAAGCTCTTGCCCTGGCGAAAGAAAAGGTGAAGGAGCTTGTGGGTGAGCTTCTGGAGGACGACTGAGGAGGTAAGGAGCCGTGCGAGCAAATAAAGGGCCTGTTTTTCTATTCTCCATTTGTTTTCTTCTAGCGGCACAACTCAGGGGCCAGACCGCACCGCCTCAGGCTCCCACGAGTTCGGTGAAGACATTTACTCTGGCAGAAGCGATTGACTACGCGCTGGCCAACTATCCCTCTGTCCGTGCCTCGATGGAACAAATAGCAGCGGCCCGGGGTGGCGTGTCACTGGCGCGCACCAGCTACTTGCCGCAACTGAACTCAGTTTATCAAGCCAGCCGTGCCGCCCAAAACCAAGTGCCCGGAATCTGGTTGCCTACCCCCATCACAGCCACAGTTGAAGGGCCAATTGGGCCTGCCGGAGGGCAGAGTTTTTGGGGCGCCCAGGCAGGAGCCCTTTTTTCCTGGGAGCCTTTGGACTTTGGGCGGCGGCCCGCCATGCTGGGCCAGGCACGGACCGGGGAAGATAAGGCCAGGGCCGATTTGGCTTTAACGCAACTCCAGGTGGCGACAGCGGTGGGGGATTATTTTCTGATGGCGCTGGCCAACCAGCAAGCCCTGCTCGCTGCGCAGGCCAACGTGGATCGCTGGCAGGTGTTTGACAAATCGGTCCGCGTCCTGGTCGATAACCAATTGCGGCCCGGGGCGGACGGTTCGCGTGCCGATGCGGAATTGTCTCGGGCCAAAACCCAGCTTTACCAGGCCCAACAGGCGGAGCAAGTGGCCTTGGACACCCTCGCGGCGCTGATGGGAGCGGCAGGGAATGAGATCAGCGTGGACACCGGCCCTTTGCTCGGTCCACCACCCCCCGGTTCGTTGCCGGAGGCCTCGCCTTCCGGCCACCCTTTGGCCCGCGACCAGATGGCTACCGTCCGGGAAGCTCAGGCGCAAGAAAAAGTCTTGAAACGGAGCGATTACCCTCGTTTTTTCATTCAGGCAGAAGGGTTCGGCCGGGGCAGCGAAGTCCCCAACAACGGATCCATTATTGGCAATTGGAACGGGTTGGCGCCGGAGCGCGGAAACTGGGTGGCAGGATTGACGATCCTCTTTCCGGACGTCTTTGATTTCAAGGCGCTGAGCGCCAAAAAGCAAATTGCGGAAGCCAACGAACGCTCGCAGCAGGCCCATTATCAGCAGACCCTTCAGGATTTGACGGGTCAGGTTCGAGCCGCTCGGGATCAACTCAAGACCGCCCAACTGGTGGCCCAAGAGACTCCCACTGAATTGGGCGCGGCTCGTCAAACGGAAATTCAATCTCGCGCGCGTTATGAGGCAGGACTGGCGCCCCTTGTGGAAGTGGCGGAGGCTGAAAATCTGCTGGCCCAGGCGGAAATGGAAGACGCGATCGCCCGCTTGAATTTATGGCGTGGGCTCTTCAATGTTGCCTATGCGCAGGGTGACTTGGGACCTTTCCTTGTAGTCCTCCGCGCCAATGCCGGGAGGGAACCCTGAAAGGCATTGGGCAATAGGCAGTCGGCAGAAATCGGGTGATCGGATGATCGGGAGAGCGGGTGAACAAGAAACAAATTCGACGCGCCTTGATCTTTGTTCACCCGATCACCGGATTTCCTATTTGAGGTACTAAGTCATGTGGCTGATCCGCGCCGCGTTACGCCGGCCGATTACGGTTGTTGTTGCCGTCATCGGCATCGCCCTCTTCGCCGTCCTGGCCATCACCCGCATGAAGGCTGATATCTTTCCGAAGCTCGACCTGCCGGTGATTTATGTGGCGCAACCCTATGGCGGCATGAGCCCCGCTCAGATGGAAGGGTATATCACCTTCTATTATGAGTACCATTTTCTCTATATCAACGGAATCGAGAGCGTGGAGTCGAAATCCGCTCAAAACAACGCGTTACTGAAACTCACCTTTCATCCTGGGACCGACATGAGCCAGGCGTTGTCAGAGACGGTCTCCTATGTGAACCGCGCGCGGGCGTTCATGCCTCCCGGGACGGTGCCGCCTTTCATTGTGCGATTCGACGCTGGCAGCGTGCCGGTGGGCTACCTGGTTTTGTCGAGCCCGACGCGGACCCTGGGGGAGATCCAGGACCTCGCGCTCAACCGCATCCGGCCGATGTTTGCCACCCTCCCCGGTGTCTCGGCGCCGCCGCCCTTTGGAGGCAACCAGCGCACGATTGTGATCAGCGTAGACCCGGACCGCTTGCGCGAGCATCAGATGTCGCCGCGGGAAGTCGTGCAGGCTATCAGTTCGGGAAATGTGATTGTCCCTTCGGGGAATGTGGGCACAGGGAATCTGTGGCGCATTACGCCGTCGAACGCCGTGGTGACCAATATCAAAGACCTGCTCGATCTCCCTATCCGGACGGGCGCCGGGCCCACCGTTTTTCTCCGTGATGTCGGAATCGTGGCGGATGCACAGGATATTCTGGCTGGATACGCCCTGGTGAACGGGCGGCGCGCCGTTTATATCTCAGTCACCAAGCGCGCCGACGCTTCGACGCTGACTGTGATTCAAGAGGTGAGGAACAATCTTTCCCGCTTTCAATCCTTGGTGCCGCCGGACATTCACATTAGTTTGGAGTTTGATCAATCCTCCTATGTGCGGAACGCGCTGAATTCGGTCATTCGGGAGGGGCTGCTGGGCGCGTTGTTGACGGGTTTGGTTGTCCTGTTGTTCCTCCGGGATTGGCGCAGCGCGGTTATCGTCGTAACTTCAATCCCCATCGCCCTGCTGACGGCTGTAGTTGCTTTGTGGGGCGCCGGGCAGACCATCAATATCATGACGCTTGGCGGTCTGGCGTTGGCGGTCGGAATCCTGGTGGACGAGGCGACGGTGGAGATTGAAAATATCCACGCCAACCTTCCCCAAGCCAAATCCAAAGCGCGAGCGGTGCTCGACGCCACTCGCAGAACGGTTGTCCCACGCTTCTTGTCGATGGTCTGCATTCTGGCGGTTTTTGTGCCTTCATTCTTCATGACAGGCGTGCCACGCTCGCTCTTTGTTCCGCTTTCGCTGGCGGTAGGCTTTGCCATGGCGGCGTCCTACTTCCTTTCCAGCTCGCTGATACCGGTCATGTCCGTGTGGATCCTCCGCCAACATCCTGAGCACGAGGGTGAGGCGGATAATCTGACCTTCGCCAGAGTGCGGGACGGCTGGGGAAGAATCCTGGAGAAACTTGCGCCTTTCCGATGGGTGGTTGTCGGGCTCTATCTCGCTGTCGCGATCGGCATCATCTTCTTTGTGGGTCGGCGACTCGGGCGCGAGATCTTTCCCCGCGCCTCGGCAGGCCAGATGCAGCTCCGCTTCCATGCGCCTACGGGCAGCCGCGTGTCGGTGACCGAGCGAACGGCGTTAGGGATCGAGGCAGAGGTCAGGCGTTTGGCCGGTGAGAAGAACGTCGATATCACAATCGGCTATGTGGGAACCATTCCCACCGCCTACCCCGTCAATACGATTTCTTTGTGGTCGAGCGGACCACAGGACGGCCTGCTGCGCGTGGCGCTGAAACCGGGCTCGCCGGTAAACGTGGATGAGCTACAAGCCACGCTCAGAAGGAGCCTGCCGGCCATGTTCCCCGACACCCGGTTCTCCTTCGAAGCAGGTGATATCGTCAGCCAGATTATGAATTTTGGCGCTCCCACCCCGGTCGAGGTCGCGGTGAGCGGTCCGGATTTCGCCGCCAATCGCGGGTATGTCGGGAAGGTTCAGGCTGAGCTCAGTCGGATCACCTTCCTCCGCGACCTCCAACTACAGCAGCCCTTGGACTACCCGAGCCTGAATGTGAACATCAATCGGGAAATGGCCGGGCAGCTCGGCGTGACGGTCCAGCAGGTCGGGGATGCGCTGGTCGATGCCACCTCTTCGAGCCGGTTCGTCACGCCGGTTTATTGGGCCGACCCGCGATCGGGAGTGGCTTATCAGGTCCAGGTCCAAGTCCCGCAAGCCGAGATGACTTCCATCGGGGATCTCCAAAACGTTCCCCTCACGCCTGGATCTGCCCAGCATCCTTTGCTCGGCGATCTGGCGCAGATGAATTATGGGACGGTCGTGGGCGAGTACGATCGCTACAACGGGCAGAGATTGCTTACGCTGACGGCAAACGTGGTCGGAGAAGACCTTGGGCGGGCCGCCGGCGACGTGAATGCCGCTCTCGCCAGGGCGGGGGCTCCTCCGCGCGGCGTGACTGTCAGCGTTCGGGGGCAGATCGCGCCTATGAATCAAACGCTGGCAAGCCTCGGCGTCGGCCTGGGCCTTGCCGTGGTGGTGATTTTTTTGTTGCTGTCGGCAAACTTCCAATCTCTGCGGCTTTCTTTCGTGGTGCTTTCGACGGTCCCGGCAGTGGTTGCCGGCGTGGTTCTCGCATTGCTATTGACGGGCACAACGATGAATATCGAGTCCTTCATGGGGGCCATCATGGCCATTGGTGTGGCGGTGGCGAATTCGATCCTGTTAGTGGTCTTTGCTGAGCAATACCGAATCGAGGGAGCCGATGCATGGCTCGCAGGCCGCCGCAGCGCCCAAACGCGTATGCGCCCGATCCTGATGACCAGCATGGCCATGATCGCGGGCATGCTTCCCATGGCGTTGGCCATGGGCACAGGTGCGGAAGAAACGGCTCCTCTGGGAAGAGCGGTGATTGGAGGATTGCTTGCATCCACGATTGCGACATTGTTAATTCTGCCCGCCGTATTTTCGATCGTCCAGGCGCGGGCGAAAATCCATTCGCCGTCGCTCGATCCCGACGACCCTCGAAGCGTCTATGCCGAACTGCACGTTGCCGATTCACAGAATCCGGAAGAGGAGACACGATGAAAAGCCTCCGGTTGATCTACATAACGCTCTTGATGATGGTGGGCTGGGCGTGCGTGTCCTGCAATTCGCGCGCGCCGGGGTCAACAGCCTCGGCGGGCAATGGCGTCGCGTCAATCCCAACGGTTGACGCTGCGCGCGTGATCTCGCAAAAGCTCAAGATCACAGTCCACCTTCCCGGCGAGTTGCAGCCTTACGAAGTCGTGGCCATCTATCCCAAGGTCACCGGATTCGTGAAATGGATCGGAGTGGACCGCGGCTCCCATGTGAAGGGCGGGGAATTGATCGCCCGCCTGGAAGCGCCCGAATTGGCCGCTCAGCGAGCGCAAGCTCAAGCCCAACTCCAAAGCTCCGAGTCGCAACTCCTGGCAGCGCAAGCCAAGCTGGCTGCCGATGACAGCACTTATCAGAAGCTCAAGGCAGCCGCGGCCACACCCGGAGTGGTGGCTGGCAATGATCTCATCGTTGCCGAAAAAGCAGCGCAGGCTGACGCCGCCCAGGTGAAGGCTGCGCGGGACAATGTGAACGCGGCGAAGCAGGCACTGCAATCGGTCACTGAGATCGAACGATATCTTCAGGTCGCAGCACCCTTTGATGGCGTGGTGACGGAACGGAACGTTCATCCCGGGGCACTCGTGGGTCCTGCGGGTGGGACGGGCGCCACAGTCCCGATGGTGCGAATCGAGACTCTTTCGCGGCTCAGATTGGTTGTTCCAGTGCCTGAAAATTACGCGGCGGGGATTCCCCAAGGAGCCCAGGTGAGCTTTACAGTTCCGGCGTTCCCTGGACAGACCTTTACCGGCACAGTGGCGCGCATATCTCACTTGGTAGACATGAAGACCCGCACCATGCCTGTGGAACTCGAGGTGAGCAACCCTTCAGGCCGCCTCGACCCCGGCACGTTTTCCGAAGTGCTCTGGCCCGTCGAGCGTCCCAACCCAACGCTCTTTGTGCCGTCAACCGCCGTGACCACGACGCTCGAGCGCGTATTCGTCGTGCGCTTGCGCGATGGCAAGGCGGAGTGGGTGGATGTCAAGACCGGTGCGTCCAGCGGCGGTTCGATTGAGGTTTTCGGCGACCTTCGGGAAGGGGACCTGGTCGCTCTCCGAGGCACCGACGAGCTGCGCCCGGACACTCTGGTTTCGCCGCGGCTCGCCTCCGCAAAATAACCACTCGTAGCCCCGCCGTCCCGGCGGCATGGCGCGGTGCCGGCAGGATGCCGGCGCTACCCGGCTGGCGCCCCGAGAGGTCGCGGCGCTACCCGCGGGAGGCAGGGCAGAGTTTGGACGGGGCGGCAGCGTGGCCATAACTACGATCTCCATCGACGCGCCTGCCGTGGCGGTGGCGGCATCACCCGAGATATGGATGCCAGCCGTCCGCGCGAACCCGCCTTGTCGCGCTCAGTTCGTGACCGTCTTCGGTTTCTGCGCCGCTTCCTGCTTCAGAGACCGCCGGTAATTCGCGAGGAGCTCCTTGCGGTTCTGGCGTAGGTCCAGTCCGGTCGGCCCGGCGGGATAAGGCCGGTCGCCCATCATCCCTTTCCAGAGAATGCGATTGTAGACCGCGGAATCGATGCGATCTGCGTCCGAGAAGTCCAACCCCTTGGTGACCCGCGCCCAGTACGTCGCGTCGTGCGTCGACTTGACCAGGATCACGCCGGCCGGCTGAGGCAGTGGCAGTTGCGTGGCGTAGAGATACGGCGAGGGGGTGGCGGTAAAGCTCCAGTTGCTTGGCGTGGTGTTGAAGATGTCGGCCATGGGCCTGGCGAGAGCGTCGTTCAGGTTCATCGGCTCAAGGTTCAGAACCTCTTCAATCGTGCGCAGGAAGTTGATGGTGTTGTACTGGGTGGAGACCAGCGCATGTTGCTTCACGTAGGCGCCCGCCACGAACGCGACGGTGCGGTGCGAATCGACGTGGTCGGCGCCATCCTGCGCGTCGTCTTCAATGACAAAGATGAGAGTGTTGTTCGCGTAGATGCTGCTCGAGATCGTCTGGACCAGCAAGCCGACCGCATAGTCGTTGTCGGCTTGTTGGAGCTCCGGAGTATTCACGCCGGCAATCGCGGTACCGAAGTTTCCGGTGTGGTCGTGCATGAGGTAAACGAGGCTCAACGTAGGGAGTCCGCCTTTGGCGTAGTTGGTATTGAAATCCCGCGCCCACTCCGTGTAACGGTAATAATCCGGAAAGTTGTTGTCGAAGCCGCGGAAGTACTGATCGGTGTCCGGGGCAAGGGTAACATTCGTGGGCGAGGCTACGACCGTCCCGCTTGCGAACGGGTTGGTCAACAGGGGAGTGGAGCAGGTGGGCGTGAGGTCGTTATAGCAGGTCCCGTCAATGAAGAAACCATAGTTGCGAACCGTGAGACCCAAGCGGCGCGCCGCGTCCCACAAATAGCCGGTATTCACTTGATTGTTCGGTCCATCCGGCGCCGCCACGTTGGTCTGGCCCGGTAACAGATCCGGGTCGTTCGGGGTAAGGGGTTCGGCGGCTATGCGCTGGGCAAGGGTCGGAATCGCAACGTTCACACTGCGATTCAAACCCCCGTTATCCAAGCTGAGGCCGCGTGCCGCGTAGTCCACCGGGTATTGGCGTTCCACTACGTCGGGGGCGCGAGCCCCGGTGCTCCACAGCCAGCCGTCATAGCTGACTTCGGAAGTGGCCATGATGTTATCGAGCGTGACGAAGGTTTGCGCCAGGTTATGCAGATTCGGCGTGATCGTGCTTCCCCATTGAACCAAATTGGGATCGCCGTTGCCGGGGTCCAGGTCGCCCAGAACCTGGTCGTAAGTCCGGTTTTCCTTGATGATGAAGATAACGTGCTGGATGCCCTGGCGCACGGCCGCCATGACCGCGGCGTCGCTGGCGCTCTCGGTGCTGGAGAAGTGGTTGTTCGCAGCTACCTGCGCCGTCAACGCCGGGAGCTGTGTGGTAAGGGTAGTGGTCGAGGTGGGGGTCGTAATGATGGTCGGGAAGCTCTGTAAGCCGGCTTTGGTCAACTGGGGGTTATACTCATTCGTATCCTCGCAACTTGGGTTGAGCGCCGGGCCATAGACATAGCACCAATTGGGATTCGGGCCCGTCGGCGACTTCCCATTCACCACGTATACCCATTGGCCATTGGGGCTGAAGCTCACGGAGTTCGGGTACCAGCCGGTGGGAATGAGACCCACCACCTGGTCGTTCTTATCCGTCCCAGTCAGCGCCACAACGGCGATGCTGTTCAGATTGCCATTGGTCACGTAGAGTTGCGTCCCATCCGGCGTGAGCGTCACGCTGTCAGTGTTCGCACCCGTATATTTCGCCAGCGTGGGGGTGGAAGACACGAGTGACGGGGGAGCGATAACCGGGATGGTTTCGAGGACGGTGTTCCACGTGGTGCTGTCGTTCGGGTTCGTGTCGATGACGTCGACCGTGTCGGACTCGTCTTCGGCGACGTACAGGCGCGTCAGGGCTGCGTTAAGCGTCATCTTGTTCGGTTGGCCTATCACTGGGATCCGTTGTATTACCGCCGGCGTCCCCCCATCCAGGTTCACTACGTCAATCTCGCGGTCGCGAATGCTTGAGACGTACGCCCAAGTGGTTGTGGTGCTGCCCCCCGGCAGCGGCGGCTGCGCGATAACCACCCAAAACGGATATTCGCCCCCCGGCGTGCCCGGCTGCGGCGAGCTGGCGGCCCTGCCGGGGCGCAGGTCGAGCTCTCCCTTGTTCAGCAGTCCCCCCGGTTCCGCGGCCGTAAGGGTGCTGAGCGGCGTCCAGTTGCCCAAGCCTCCGGTGAACACCGTTATCGAGTCGTTGTAATAATTCGCCACTACCATCGTCTGGCCATCTTGGGAAAGAGCCACGCCGGCGGCGCAAGGCTGCACGTAAACCGTGCTATTTATCGGGACTTGTCCCTGGTTAGCCACGGGAAGGCCGACGCCTCCCCCGCTGTGGCCCAAGACAAGCTCCGGTCCGGGCAGCAGCGTCGACGGCGCCGGCGCCCAAATTTTTCCACTCAGGGTAAAGACGTGGACATTGTCAACTTGGGGGGTAGTGGGGTTGGGGCTACCGTTGCTGCCAAAGGGGTAGTCACCCATGCCGCTGGATACGTAAAAAGCATTTTGTTTTGGATCGAAGGCAATCCCGTTGTAAGAATTGGGGATCATCACTGCTTGCTTCTGGATCGGCGTGCCTGTCGAAATGTCGTAGATGAACACGTACTCACTCGACGGCGAGTTTGCCATAGGCCCGCCGGGAGCTGTGGTCACGCCGATTGCGGGCATGACTACGCCCTCGGCCCCGAAGGCCATGGCTGCGATGGAGTTGGCGTAGAAAGTGCGGTTGTAGCCGCTGGTCAGAACAAACAGGGTATTCCCATCCGTACTCACCACGCTCGAGACCGCTTGCCCGGCCAGCCAGGAGTTACCGTTTACCAACCAAGGGGTGACCAGCGGTTGGAACTGGGAACCCTGGGGCGCCAGCGGCGTGATCCATTGGTTCATATTGGGGATGAACTGGACGCCCGCGACCGCGGCATTCACCGTGATGGTCAGGGTCGCCGTGGTGCTGCCGGTCGCGTTGGAGGCCGTTACCGTGTAGCCGGCCTTGGCGGTCACGGCCGTGGGGGTTCCGCTGATGATACCCGTGTTGCCGTCCAGGCTCAGGCCCGCCGGAAGGTCCGGGCTCACACTGTATGAGGTCACCACTCCGCCGGTGCTGCTGGGGCTGTTCGGCGTGATCGCCGTCCCCACGGTGTAGACCGCCGTGCCGGTAGTATAGGCCAAGCCCGCCGGGGCAGCGTCTTCCACCGTGATGGTCAGGGTCACCGTGGTGCTGCCGGCCGAGTTGGAAGCCGTTACCGTGTAGCTGGCCGTGGCGGTCACCGCCGTGGGGGTCCCACTGATGATGCCCGTGCTGGTGCTCAGGCTCAGTCCAGCAGGAAGGGCCGGGCTCACACTGTAAGAGGTCACCGCTCCGCCGGTGCTGGTGGGGCTGTTCGGCGTGATTGCCGTCCCCTTGATATAGACGGCCGTGGCGGTAGTGTAGCTGAGTGCCGAGGGCGGCTGAATGGGGCTGACACTACTGCTGCCGCCACCACACCCGCAAAAGAGGAGTAATGCTGCGGTGAGAATGAGACCAAGCCATTTGATAGATCGCATCGAAAGCTCCTTTTCAATTGTCACCGGCGCCATGACATGGCGCGGTGTTTCGAAACGGGTCACATAGGAACAGTCGTTTTCACTCGGCGGTTCGGCAGAATGATACCCTGGGTTCCATTGCCTCTGAATCAAAATCGTTTCTAGACTCAATGTGAAGTTCTCCGTGGGCCTACTTACACTGCTGAAGGCATCGTCGAAATCCGTTCATGATCCTTCTTTCGGCCGCTACTAAAATTGCGGAGGTGGGGCCAGCGGCGCGGGGGAGGCGATGCCTTCGCACAGCGCGTTGTCAATCGTGAGGTTGCTATTGGCGTCGAGGGTCACCGTCCAGATGGTGTCGTAGTCGTCGTCCGGCCAATTTTGCACGTTTAGGCCGCCAAGACCATAGGTGGTCAGCAGCGATCTGACGGTTGGCGGGATGTGGTCGTGTTCCCACGCCGCCAGTATGGTTTGATTGGAGAACCTGCCCCCGATAAAGAAATAATTGCTGGCCAGGATGGACGTGGTCCCATTCTGGGTGAAAACGGCGACGCTAGCGGCAAGGTTGAAGGGCAAGTTGTTGGCGATGGCGTACGGTTCCGCGGTTAGCGAAGGCCTGACATACGAAAAATTGGAGCCAGCCACACTCGCCGGAAAGCCGTTAGCGGGATCGATGGAGACAACCTGGGTGGGGTTGATCTTGCCTCGTAATGCGTTCGGAAGATCCAGTGCGCGCCACTGCCCCGCGCCAACATAGTTGCCATCTTCCCAGGTGGGTGTCGGATGTGCCTCTGCGTGCCGGATAAAGTAGACCGTTTCGTTGGTGTTGATTCCCCCGGAGGACGGCGGCGGAATACTTCCGGTGGTTGGGATCCTGAAAGGTGTTTGTGCATTGCATGCAGTGCTGACCACCCCCGGCGGGGGCAGTTCGGGGTAGGTGGAAGGCGGGTTCAGATTGCTGTTGTAAGTAACCAGACTAGCGTTTCCGGGCGGCGCAGACGGCGGAATCGAAATCGCATAGATATAGTTCGGACCCTGATAGCCCGACGGAAGAGGTAGCTGATAACCTTCCTTGAGATTGATATTTGTCAACAGGTCGCTGGTGGTCTCCCAAGGCGCCGAGAAGACATAAAAGCCCGCGGCGCCTTCCGCGATGATACCCTCCACGAGGATTTCATTGTCGCCATTCGGGTTGTTCTGGTCGTTGAAATCGAGACCCTGGCAAGCCGGGCAGGAGAGCGCTGGCGCCGCAACTCCGGCCGGTACGGATAGTGGCGAATACGATGCAAAGATCGGATAACCGTTTGCGGTAACGCCCGACAGACTGATCTGATTCAGCATGGCAAACTGTTGAATGGTCTCCAGCGCCACCATATCGGGGTAATTTCCCGTGGTTTGCAAATGGGTCATCGGTTCGAGCGCGTAGATGCTGGTTACATTGTTCATCCCCAATACCGCCTGTTGCAGGAACGGAGCCATGAGGAGCGATCGCTGTAAACCTTTACTGGTCAGGTTTGCCGTGCTGGGATTGACGTCCCCGGAAGCTTGGTCCTGAAAGGCCAAATCCTGGCTGACCACGAAGATCAGATTAATATTGTCGGCGCTCAGGGAAGCGGGATTTAGCGTGATGGTCAGGGTGGCCGTGGTGTTGCCGGTCGAGTTGGAAGCCGTTACTGTGTAGCTTGCCGTGGCGGCGACGGCTGTGGGGGTTCCGCTGATGGTCCCCGTGGTGGCACTCAGGTTCAGGCCCGCCGGAAGGGTTGGGCTCACATTGTATGAGGCTACGGTTCCGCCGGTGCTGGTGGGGCTGTCCGCCGGGATCATGGTCCCCACGCTATAGACCGGCGAACTGGTTGTGTAGGACAGGCCCGCCGGGGCCGCGACATTCACCGTGATGCTCAGAGACGCCGTGGTGCTGCCGGCCGAGTTGGATGCCGTTACCGTGTAGCTGGACTTGGATGTCACGGCCGTAGACGTTCCATCAATAATACCCGTGCTGGTGCTCAGGCTCAGGGCCGCCGGAAGGGCCGGGCTCACACTGTACGAGGCCACTGCTCCGCCGCTGCTGGTGGGGTTGTTCGCCGTAATGGGAGTCCCCTGGGTGTAGACCGCCGTGGCAGTAGTGTAGCTGAGTGCCGAGGGTGGCTGAACGGCGACAGGACTGGGGCCGCCACCGCACCCGCAGAGAAGAAGGAATGCTGCGGTCAGAATGAGACCAAGCCATTTGATAGATCGCATCGAAAGCTCCTTTTCAATTGTCACCGGCGACAAGACACGGCACGAGGTTTTGCCACTGGGCACATGGGAACAGTCATTTTCACTCGGCTGGTTGGCAGAATGACGCCCTGGGTTCCATTGCTTCTAAATTAAAATCGCTTCTAGACTTATGGCGAAGTCCTCCCTGGGCTGGCTTATATTGACTCGCCAAGAGCATTATTCTTATTTAACAGGCACTCTAAACCGCTGCAATGGTACGCAGGTACGTGGGTATAACCTACCGCACCTGGAATTCTGCCTTACCCCTGCTGGGATTTCGTTTTGGCCAGGTTTCCTTCTTCGAGCCACAAACACGAATTTTAATTTGTGTTATCGGCAGAGACAACTATAAACTTGAGATAATCTTGGCGAATTCGGTGGGCGCTTCTCCCATCAGATGGAGTGTTGCATTTCTTAAATAGAGCCAGCCATGCTCCCGGAATAGACTAAGGTAGCGTCTTTGAGCTTTCAACTCCCACCACGGTATCCGAAGTTCCAACTACGAACATAACTTGGTTGCCTAGGTGAGCTGCCGCGGGGAAGGCACATAATCAGAAATCCGGCGTTTAAATATTACCCCGGCGGGGGCGTAATTTACTTGGGAGGTGCCGTGGCCGGTGGATCACTTCCCAGTGACACGGCGCGGCTCAAGCTGACGTCCATCTCCGTGTAGGGCGGCAAAATCACGTCGCGACCATGGCGGGTGAGTAGAAAGATCCCTGACGCGCCCATCGCCGCAAACCTGGCCGCACCGGCCGTGGAAACATCGGTGGCAGTTGAGACGATCGCCTCAATGATGAGTTGCGTGGTATCGTCGCTGACCTTGGAGATTCCCCCGGTCACGCCAAAATCCAGCAGAAACCTTGCCTTGCCGGGATTTTGGGCGTGGATTCTTCCCTCGGAATCCATGGTCATATGGGTTCCCCTGTCCACCTCCGCGGCGACGGGGGAAGCGGCAATAGCAGTCGCGGCGCCATCCGGCAAGGACAAATGAGTGAACAGAAGGTTCAGCGAGCCAGGGCGGTACAAGCGGCGGGGCGGGACGCGTTTTGCCAGCACCCCCTGCAGAATGCTGCCTTGGGGGATGGCGATGGCGGAGCCCACCAGCACGGGTTCCAGCAACACGGCCTGGAAAGTTTGGCCCCGGCGGTTTTTGGCGGCGCTGAGGCCCTGGAGCAGAACCAGGGGCATCCGCGTCCCATCGGCGATGGTGCAAGGCTCCGGGCAGGCCGCCGGAGCGACTGCGTCCTTCCCTGCGCGCGCCTCGGCGAGCGCCGGAAAAGTCGTGCCCTCAGGCTCCACTTGCAAGGTCAGTACCCAGGGGGGAACAGCTTTCTGTTGCTTTGATTTCGGTGCCGGCCCGCCTGGATCTGCCACCGCTTTCCCCGCAGGCTTCTTTGTTTCCGCCCTCAGCTCAGCGCGTTGCGTCAAGGCGATGAACGTCGCCCGCAGTGGAACTTCGGTCCCTCCCGGCATCAATATATTCACCGACCGGAATCGCGCTACCACATCGTGCCGGGGCGCAAAAAGGTGAATCACAAAGGGCCGGTCGTCCACCGCGTAAGTTTTCTTTCGCGACTCGATCTGATCCACCACCAGCCGGACCGTGCTGCCCTGGGGAAAAACCTCCGTATCCCGCCAATAGACGCTGCGCACCAGGTTGCCCTCCAGCGTGGTCCCTGGCGCAACTTTCTTGAGCTTAGTGCGGCCCTGCATGGCAATCCAAATCACCGGGGCATGACCGTCAGCGCTTTGCAAATACGCGCCGGAAACCGTCGCCCAGACGATAACTGCAATGCAGACAACTTTCATCATGACTCGAGTTCGCAAGAGACCGCTTCCTCCATCCGGGGATTGCCGACCTGCAATGATATCACCGATCCGTGTGCCTCAGGACGCTTTGTCCGCCACGCCTTCGAATTGGCCGAAAAGGGATTTTGGGAGCCAACTACCCGGCCAGAATAAAGACCCAGGCAGCAGGGGCCTGGGGAGCGCTGGGTGAGCGGAGGTGGCCGTACTGCTTTCTTGCAGCTATAGAGCAGGCAGCCGCACCTCTGGGGACGTTCCGTACAATTGTTTTGACACGTACGGCGAATTGCCGTACATTAGACGCGTTGGGGGAGGTGGGCTCTATGGGGCACAATCAGACATTGCAAGTTCGGAGGCAATCCCGGAAGCAGGAGCGCCTCGAGGCAAGGCTTTCCCGGGACCAGAAGCGCCTCATCGAACGTGCCGCGCAGATCCGTGGAACATCCGTCACTGATTTTGTTCTGGCGAGCGCCCAACACGCAGCGACGGAGACAATCAAGGACTTCCAGACGCTGAGTTTGCGCGATGAAGCGCGTGAAGTGTTTATCCATGCTCTGCTAAATCCTCCCCCTCCGAATGCGCCGGCGCGCGCTGCGGCGCGGCGATACAAAGAGCGCATGGGGCTGTAATTGCCGGGGAAAGAAGAGACCACAAGACTCCATTTCGAGCCGCTCGGACCGGTGCACGACCGGGAGGCCTTTTCATGTGGTGTAGAAGGGCTCGACAAATACCTGCGCAAACAGGCCGGGCAGGATGCAAGAAAGCGCGTCGCCGTTGCATTCGTGCTCACGCCGGATGGCAAGACCGTCGCTGGCTATTACACCCTGTCTCAGTACTCTGTCGAACTGGACGCGATTTCGGACGAGGTCGCAGCAAAGCTTCCCAAATACCCCTTCGTGCCCGCGACCCTCATCGGGCGTCTGGCAGTTAGCAACGAATTTCGGGGCCAGGGGCTCGGCGAGCTGCTTTTGCTGGATGCGCTTAACCGTTGCTTGAGTGGCAGCAAACAAGTCGCCTCTGCTGCGGTTATTGTGGATGCCAAAGATGACGGCGGCGCAGCATTCTATCAGAAGTACGGCTTCATCGAGCTTCCCAAGACACCCAAACGGCTGTTCCTGCCCATGGTGACTATTGAAAAGCTGTTCTCCTGAGCAAGTTCAGCGCAGATCCGTTTCCCACGGTCTGCGGTTCTTGGGTGACAACGACCGGAAAGCCGCAGATCCTGAAAACCGGGCCTGCGCTACGTCGCTCCTGAATCCTGCCTCCTGCTTTTTAGCGACGCCGTATTTTGACTTCATCAGGCGCCTGCGCTAGACTCCCCGCACAGATTTCAGCACGAACTGGGAGGTTACCACCTTGCCGTACCATTCCAAAGTCAGATCATGCTGGGTTTTTGGTATCGTCGTTCTGGTCCTATTTATCTCGGCGGCGCGCGCCGAAGAGAAATCTGATCGCCTTGAGCCCATCGACGTCTTCAACCTTCAGTACGCGGCTGATCCGCAGATTTCGCCGGATGGCAGCCGCATCGTTTACGTTCGCCAGTTTAGCGACGTCATGACAGACAAGCACTACTCGAACCTCTGGATCATCAGCTTTGACGGCGCCGATCACCGAGCCCTTACCACCGGCAACTATGGCGACGGGTCGCCGCGATGGTCGCCCGACGGTACGCGTATCGCTTACGTCTCGAATCGCGACGGTAAGCCACAGATTTACGTCCGCTGGATGGACTCCGGACAAACGGCCAAACTGACTAATCTCGATAATCCCCCAAACGAGATCTCCTGGTCGCCAGACGGCAAATTGATTGCGTTCAACTCGCTCGTCGAAGCAGAGCCGACAAAGCTAGGTGCGTTGCCGAAACCGCCCGAAGGCGCCAAGTGGGCCGACCCTCCCACGCTCTATGACCGGCTCATCTACCGATTTAATGGGCGCGGTTACTTAAAGCCAGGGTTTACACAGCTTTTTGTTGTGGCGTCGGATGGCGGCGCGCCGCGGCAGCTTACCACCGGCAACTTTCCCCACGGCGACATGCTCTTCGGCGGTGGTGGCTCGGCAGTCTGGACTCCGGACGGAAATTACCTGCTATTTTCCGCCAACCTGCGCCCGGACTACGACTACGACCCGCTCAACACTGAGGTGTATGAAGCGGCCGTGGCAGACGGGGCAGTGAAGCAGTTGACGAACCGCAAAGGGCCGGACAATTGCCCGGCGGTTTCGCCCGATGGCAAGACCATCGCCTATGTCGGATTCGATGATCGCTATCAGGGCCACCAGACCGTGCACCTCTATCTGATGGACCGCGACGGCGGCAACCCGCGTGTGGCGACGCCGAAACTCGACCGCGACGCTCAAAACCCGCGCTGGGCGCCCGATGGTAGCGGAGTCTACTTCTTTTACGATGACCAGGGCGACACCAAGCTGGCGTTCTACTCGCGGCGCGGCACAGTGAAAGAACTCGCCGGCCACGCCGGCGCTGGCGGGTCGAGCTATGGCGGCGGCGCCCCGGTAACCGTAGCCAATGACGGCCGGTTCGCTGTGACCTATAACACGCCGTCAGACCCGGGTGACATCGCCGTGGGCCGGTTTTCCGACCCCAAGCTCAAGGTGCTGACGAATCTTAACCAGCAACTCTTCATACAGAAAAAGCTCGGCGCGGTGGAAGAGCTCTGGTTCAATTCTTCACTGGATCAACGCAAGATCGAGGGCTGGATCGTCAAGCCGCCCGGTTTTGATCCCGCTAAGAAGTATCCGCTCATCCTCGAAATTCATGGCGGCCCTTATGGCAATTATGGCGACCGGTTTGACACCATCAAACAGATCTGGGCCGCAAAAGACTTCGTGGTGCTTTACGTGAATCCGCGCGGCAGCACGAGCTACGGCGAGGAGTTTTCAAACCTGATTCACTACGCCTATCCCGGGGATGATTTCTACGATCTGAACTCCGCCGTAGACGCTGCGATCGCCAAAGGTTACATCGACGCGGACAATCTCTTTGTCACCGGCGGCTCCGGCGGAGGCGTCCTGACCTGCTGGATGATCAGCCGGACAACCCGTTTCCGGGCCGCTGCCAGCCTATGTCCCGTCATCAACTGGTATAGCTGGGTGCTTACCTCGGACCTGCCCTCCTTCGGCTCCGAGTACTGGTTTCCAGGTCCGCCCTGGGCAAATGCAGAGCATTATATGAAGCACTCCGTGCTCTCCTATGTCGATAAAGTCTCGACACCAACTCTGTTGATGACCGGCGAGGAAGACTACCGGACTCCCATCGAAGAATCCGAGCAGTATTACGAAGCCCCCAAACTGCGCAAAGTGGAAACGGTGCTGGTTCGTTTCCCGGGCGAAGCCCACGGCTTCATCGGACGGCCCAGCCATCAAATCGGTCGGATTGTGTATGTGATGGATTGGTTCGAAAAGCACAAGAAGAAGTAAGCGGACGGTCGTGGAGTTGCCACTTGCGGAGATATTACCGGCCCTCTCCTCCTTGGGGGAGAGGGTCCGCGGCCGGCGCTTTCACCAGCCGGCGCGGGCCGGGTGACGGGGTCTGGAGTCTCGTCCCGTCCGTTTGCGGATCACAACGGGCCGTCATTGCACTGAGAAGCTGTTTGGGAGCCCCGTCAGGGGCGGAAGATAGTAGCCCACGGCTTGCGCCGTGGGCTACTATCTTCCGCCCGCTACGCGGGCTAACTGTGGCCGCCTCGCCCGCCGGCGGATTTCTTCCTGTAAGTTGGCAAATGCTTGGAGGAACCGCCGTGTGGTGCGGGATTCGATCAAAGGAGATCGTCCAGTGGGCGGGTTTCTCCGCGGCGATGTTCCTCGCGCGCCTCATCAGCAAGACGGCGCAGCTTGCCCCCCTGCCTGGCGAGGCGCGTCCCCCAGTCTACTTCGTCTTCAAGCTCGGCGAGAATCTGGGAGGCAATAGCGTCCTGCTCATCTTGGGGCAGAGTGGAAGCCCTTTCGAGCGCCTTCTCCAATAGCTTGGTCATGAGGCCAATCTACCAGACGTTTCGCCTTTCCGCAATGCTCCCGGCTGAACTCCGGCTTGGTCGACTTTCCGATTCGAGCGCCTGAGGGTGGCCTTAGTCCTGGCCAGGGAGCAAGTGTAGATTCTCTCTTAAATTTCAAGAGTTTTTTCTTTCTAGAAGGGTGCGGGAAACCTCTTTCTTTTTGAAGGTCAGCAAGCAACGAGAACATGGGTCACCTCCTGGGCAGGGGCCGGATTA